>Ga0209476_10002425_pt1 | contig 12498 bp, 8 predicted proteins | sample KloWWTrecipitate_FD_187179 | JGI IMG/M metagenome (GOLD analysis project Ga0209476, IMG submission 187179) | Active sludge microbial communities from Klosterneuburg, Austria, studying microevolution and ecology of nitrifiers - Klosterneuburg... | ecosystem: Engineered > WWTP > Aerobic digester >... | reverse complement strand
TCAATGACGTCGCCATGTCCGGCGCCAAGCCATGCTATCTCGCCGCCAGCTTTATTCTGGAAGAAGGCTTTCCATTGTCGGATCTAAAGCGCATCGCTGATTCCATGGCACAAGCTGCGCGAGCAGCCCGGGTGCCAATCGTAACCGGGGATACCAAGGTAGTGGAAAAAGGCAGCGGTGACGGCGTATTTATCACGACAACCGGCATTGGCATGGTGCCGGATGGAATCAATATCTCGAGTGAGAATGCCCGTCCGGGTGACAAAATATTGGTATCCGGCACCCTGGGCGATCACGGCATTTGCATCATGTCATTACGTGAAAACCTGTCTTTTCACACCAGCATCAAATCCGACACGGCAGCTTTGCATGATTTGATAGCTGATATGGTTGCCGCTGTACCCAGCATACATGTAATGCGCGATCCCACGCGCGGCGGAATCGCCACCGCACTCAATGAAATCGCTTTGCAGTCTTCAGTAGGGATGATGCTGCATGAAAACCAACTCCCTATACACGAGCAAGTCAATGCAGCTTGTGAGTTTTTAGGCTTTGACCCACTGTATATTGCTAATGAGGGTAAGCTGGTAGCGATCTGTGCAGCAGAAGATGCCGAGAACCTACTGAAAACCATGCGCACTCATCCGCTAGGAGAAAAAGCCGCCATCATTGGTGAAGTCATCGAAGACAGCCATTGTTTCGTACAAATGCAAACCCGATTCGGTGGCAAGCGCATCGTTGACTGGCTAAGTGGTGAACAACTACCGCGAATCTGTTAATTCCAGTGAAAATTCTGTTTCTGACACATAGTTTCAACAGCCTGGCGCAACGCTTATTTATCGAACTCACCCGCCGCGACCATGAAGTATCGATAGAATTTGATATCAACGACGCCGTGACCCATCAGGCTGTCGAACTATTTCAACCGGATCTGATCATCGCCCCCTTTCTGAAACGTGCGATTCCGGAAACAATCTGGCGCCAACGCACCTGTTTGATTCTACACCCCGGAATTATCGGCGATCGTGGGCCTTCTGCACTGGATTGGGCCATCATGCATAATCGGCAGGAATGGGGAGTGGCCGTTTTGCAAGCCGATGCAGTCATGGATGCGGGCGATATCTGGGCAACGGAAAATTTCCCGATGCGATTTGCCAGAAAAAGCAGTCTATATCGTCATGAAGTTGTTGAGGCAGCAACGCATGCTATGTTGACGGCCGTTACCCGCTTCCAGTCCACCACCTTCCAACCGATGCCGCTGGATTATGCGCGCTCTGACGTACATGGCCTGCCACACGCGCCAATCCGGCAAATTGATCGCTGCATCAATTGGCAACATGACAATACCCAGCTTATTCTTAGAAAGATTCATGCCGCCGATGGATTTCCGGGCGTATTAGATACGCTGTTTGGCGAGCCTTACTATTTATTTGATGCGTGCATGGAGGAACATTTGTCGGGCCAACCAGGAACCATCATAGCCAAGCGTAATCATGCAGTTTGCCGTGCCACCATCGATGGCGCACTATGGATTGGCCATCTCAAACATAAACAGGATACCCAATCGACATTCAAGCTGGCCGCCACACTGGCCTTGCAGGACCATCTGGCGAAAGTGCCAGAAATACCTGACGATCCGTTCCGCAAACAATCCCGCATGACTTATCGTGACATCTGGTTTGAAGAAAAAAATGAGGTGGGATATCTGCACTTCGACTTTTACAACGGCGCCATGGACACCACGCAATGCGAACGTTTGCGCGACATCTATTTAACCATCACCCGCAGCGCTGTGCGAGTCATTGTGCTGATGGGAGGGGCGGATTTCTGGTCTAACGGCATTCATCTCAACCACATCGAACAAGCAGCCAGTCCTGCTGATGAATCCTGGCGAAATATCAATGCCATGAATGATCTGGCACAAGCGATCATCACCACCGATCGACAACTCACGGTAGCGGCGCTGCAAGGCAATGCGGGTGCCGGTGGCGTATTTTTGTCCATGGCTGCCGACTATATTTATGCGCGAGACAGCGTAATCCTGAATCCGCATTACAAAAGCATGGGAAATTTGTATGGTTCGGAATATTGGACCTACCTACTGCCGCGGCGAGTCAGCAAATCTGACGTGTTGTCCTTGACCCGGAATCGGTTGCCCATTGATGCAACGGATGCTCGCAACTTGGGATTGATCGACGACTGTTTTGCTGTGAGTTCAGAAGAATTTGTAAATAAAATCCGTCAGACCGCTGAATCTCTCGCAAAGCGTCCGGATTTTTTTGCGTTGCTGCAACAGAAAGCTCACAAACGCAAGTTGGACGAACAGCTGAAACCTTTGCAATCCTATCGGGACGAAGAATTGCGCCATATGCAGCTAAATTTCTACGGATTTGACCCCAGTTATCATGTTGCACGCTATCATTTCGTGCATAAAATCCCACACAGCTGGACGCCACGCTATCTTGCAAAACATCACCGCCTTTAATAGGTGGATTTATTGCGGACAACCCCTTTGGGTTAATTCCGATTAATCACTCTGTCCGACTTAAATTCTTCTACCAAATTGGGATCAAATTCAGGCGGTTTCTCTGCCGGCGGGATAACGCCGGGACACTTCTTGGCAATCGCCCATTGCTGTATCGCATCATATTTGCTTTTCAGTTGCGCATATTCAGCTTCTTGCTCTTTGGTGCCACCCAGCGCAAATAATGTTGCCCAAGACAATGACAAGTCCGCACCGAGAATCCACTTATCTTTGGTCGGCGCTTTGTCATTCGGTTTACCCGTCAATTGGCTGACTCTGGTTTGAATCTGCTCAATTTCCATTAATAATTCTTCACAATTATAGGTTTGAAATTGCGCAGGAGAAATGTAGGGCGCCTGCTGACTTTCTGATGATGCCGCGCAACCGGATAGCGAAATAGCAACGGTAAAAAATATAGTCGCAATTAGTCTTTTCATAACACCGACTTCCTTTTCGAGTTTTTTCAACTGCAAACAAATCTCCTCACATCCACTTCAAATTGTACACCGTTATTTGCACTTTCAGCTTTACATCATTCGATAGGACGGAATTATGCTCAAATGCGATCGTGTACCCAGCACACGATCGCATTTGAGCATGCACGACACCGCATTCCTCCAGGTTCAATAGGATCTCATTCCAAATCTACTTTATATTTATAGTTGACAGATTCGATCTCACGTTGATGCCAGCAAAAGAAACTAAATTTCGTTTTACTCATCGGCATGATAATCTCTACTATGCAAAACCCGATTTATTACGTTTAAGTCCCATTAACTTTCCAAGACACTGAAATATATTCACCAATGGTTAAATTAGAAGAACACAATTCAAAATCCTCAACACCCAATCATTTACAAGCCGAACCCATCAAAACCATCAGAGTCAATCATTGCAACGTGACATTACTGGGCACCGCACATGTCTCAAAAGCCAGTGCAGATAAAGTGCAAGAATTGATCGCCACACAAAAATATGACGCGGTAGCGGTTGAATTATGCCCAAGCCGACATAAAGCCATCGTCAATCCTGATGCCATGGCCCAAATGGATCTGTTTCAGGTAATCAAAAATGGTCAGGCCAGCATGGTGGCTGCCAGTCTGGCATTAGGCGCTTTCCAGCAACGCATGGCAGAGCAGCTTGACATTGAACCCGGCGCTGAGATGCGCGTGGCGATTAAAGATGCGCAGGCAGCGCAGCTACCTGTTTTGTTGATCGACCGTGAAATTGGCACCACGCTGAAAAGGATTTATCACAATGTTCCCTGGTGGAAGCGCTTCACGCTATTTGCCGGATTGATAGAAAGCGTAATCAGTAAAGAAAAATTCAGTGAAGCTGATATTGAAAAATTAAAAGAAGGCGATGTACTGGAAAGCTCGTTTTCTCAGTTTGCAGAAAACGAGAAAGACTTATTCAGCCCGCTCATCAGTGAGCGTGATGAGTATATGTCAGCCCGTCTCATTAAAGAATGTACAGAAAATAACTATCAGCATATCTTAGTCGTCGTTGGAGCGGGCCACCTAAGTGGCATGGCTGAGCGACTTGAAACGCAAAGCATCACCAATCCGGATGAACGCATCGCACAACTGGATGCCATTCCAGCACCGTCCCAATGGATGAAGTATATGCCCTGGCTCATCTTAATCCTGATTGTTGCAGGATTTGTGGTTGGCTTTATGCGCAGTCCTGAAATAGGCATGAGCATGGTCATTGACTGGGTATTGATTACCGGCGGACTCTCTGCGGTGGGAACGGCGATTGCATTTGCGCACCCACTATCCATACTGAGCGCTTTTTTAGCAGCCCCCATCACAACATTGCATCCTGCCATAGGTGCAGGCATGGTGGTTGCCGCGGTAGAAGCTTATGTGCGCAAACCCAAGGTCAGTGATTTTAATCAACTCAGAACGGATACCACCACGCTTAAAGGTTGGTGGAATAATCAGGTCACCCGGGTACTATTGGTCTTCATACTATCCACGCTGGGCGCGGCCATCGGCACTTATGTCGCTGGCTTTAAGATATTCGAACAACTGAGCAATACCTAATCAAAAATATGTTCGACTTCTTCGAGCGCCTGATAAACCCATACCCCCCTGAGCATCCTACGGAACCGCCAAAGGGGCTGTATCAATTCTGTCGCCACTACATTCGTGGCATTGAATTTTCTCTTATCTTGCTGGCGCTCTTGACAACCTGCCTGGCGATCAGTGAAGCCATGCTGTATGGCGTACTGGGGCAGCTGGTGGATTGGCTGGCAGAGAAAGAAACCACGCAGTTCCTGGAAGAGGAATGGTCCACTCTGTTGGTCATGTCCATCTTTATCCTGCTCATTATGCCGCTGCTGGTACTGTTGCATTCGCTAGTGATCCACCAAACGCTGATGGGCAATCTCCCCATGCGCGTGCGTTGGCTTTCGCACCGCTACCTGCTCAATCAAAGCTATGCATTTTTTCAACATGAATTCAGTGGCCGCATCGCCACCAAAGTGATGCAAACCGCTTTATCGGTGCGGGAAACCGTGATGAAGCTGCTAGATGTCATGTTGTTTGTCAGCGTTTACCTCACCACCACTTTCCTATTGGTCATCAATGCAGATCCCTATTTATGCTTGCCTCTGCTTGCCTGGCTGATTTTATACATCGTCATCCTATGTCATTTTGTTCCCAAATTAAAACGCATCTCAACGTTGCAAGCCGATGCGCGCTCTTTGATGACAGGCCGTATTGTTGACAGCTATACCAACATCCTAACCCTCAAGCTTTTTTCCGGAAGTCAGCGAGAATCCGCCTATGCTCAGGCCGGAATGGAAGAATTCATGTCGACCGTATATCCGCAAATGCGCCTGTCCACCCTGCTCAACGCCTGCGTTTGGACGATCAACATGCTGCTGGTATTCGTCACCGGCGCACTGGGCATTTATCTGTGGCTGCAAGGCATCATCGGACCCGGAGCGATCGCGGTTGTGATGAGTCTGGCCATTCGGTTGACGGGCATGTCGCATTGGATCATGTGGGAAGTCAACGCACTGTTTGAAAATATTGGCACGGTGCAAGACGGTATCAACACGCTCGCCAAATCACAGCATGTCATCGATGTTCCGGATGCGCAGACCTTGCGCATCCAGCAAGGCGTCATTGATTTTAATCACGTTGGCTTTTCCTATCATCCGGATGATGAAACAGCGGATCAACCAGTTCCTGTGCGCATTTTTGATGACCTCAATTTACACATTGCTGCCGGGGAGAAAGTAGGCATCGTTGGTCGCTCAGGTGCCGGCAAATCGACTTTTGTGAATTTGTTGCTCAGATTCTATGATGTACAGCAAGGTAGCATCACCATTGACGGTCAAGATATTCGCTTAGTCAGTCAAGACAGTCTGCGCGCCAATATCGCCATGGTGACGCAGGACACTTCACTATTGCACCGTTCGGTACGCGACAACATCCTGTTCGGCAAACCCGATGCCACGGATGAACAAATGATCGCTGCGGCCAAACAAGCGCAAGCGCATGAATTCATTCTGACACTGCGCGATATCAAAGGTCGCACCGGTTATCATGCTCATGTCGGCGAGCGCGGCGTCACGCTCTCGGGCGGTCAGCGTCAACGCATTGCGATTGCGCGCGTACTGTTAAAAAATGCGCCTATCCTAGTATTGGATGAAGCTACCTCAGCACTCGATTCTGAAGTCGAGGCCAGCATTCAGCAAAGCCTGTATCAGCTCATGCAGGGTAAAACAGTGATCGCGATTGCGCACCGCCTGTCCACCATTGCAGCCATGGATCGCCTGATCGTATTCGACAAGGGACGCATTGTAGAACAAGGCAGTCACGCCAAACTGATCGCAAACAGTCAGCTCTATGCACAATTATGGAATCATCAATCGGGTGGATTTCTGGGATTGCTGGATAATGATCAGAACCAATGATACATTCGATGGATTGTTGACATCACAGTCCATCTGTTGCAAAAAAACATCACCTCCTAGTTAGCCACACATTTCCCTCTCCTAGGCTTTAAACAGCACTAATTGCATTTATTCATGCAATATTCCACGCAAATCGCCCAATTAAGACTTTAATTCACTGTTTATTTGGGACTATCAAAATTAACCAAAAAAACTATAATCCTATCCCAATCATTCATCGCATAACCAGTCAATGAGCCTAGGAGTACAAAAAGTGGTGGCTAGTCCGGTTTCGAGAACACTTTTCTCAGTCTCGAGAACTTTATTCTTTTTTCTTAGCTATCTGCTCACCAACACCGCTTTCTCCAGCCCCAAAGCCCCATTAGCACAAGACATCGCTGACCTTCCTTTGGAAGAACTGATGAATATAAAAGTATCCACAGTTTCACGCAAATCAGAAAAAATAAAAGATCTTCCTGCCGCCGTATTCGTCATCTCCCAGGAGGATATCCGCCGTTCCAGCGCGAACAGCATTCCTGAATTACTCCGCATGGCGCCCGGTTTGTCAGTTGCCCGTATCGACACCAACAAGTGGTCGGTCACTTCACGTGGATACAGCGGCCGCTTTGCAGATGATCTTTTGGTGATGATCGATGGCCGCACAGTTTATTCTCCATTGTTTGCCGGGACATTTTGGGAGACGCTCGACCTGCCTTTAGAGGATATTGAGCGCATCGAAGTCATTCGCGGCCCCGGTGGAACTATCTGGGGCGCCAATGCGGCCAATGGCGCCATCCATATTCTAACCAAGCATACCAAGGATACTCAGGGCAATCTGGTCACCGCCGGAGGCGGTAGCGAAGAAAGAGGTTTTGCCACAGTACGCCATGGCGGCCGCATAGGAGAAAGCTTGCATTATCGACTCTATAGCAAAGGATTTACCCGCGACAATAGCTTCAACCTGAGCGGAGCGAACGATAGCTGGCGCATGGGAACCGTGGGTTTTCGTGCTGACTGGACGGTCAATGCAAATAATGCGATCACTTTTCAAAGCCAGTATTACGGCGGGAAAGCGGGGCAGAACACCACCTTTATCAGCCCCTTAAACCCAGAGACAGAAACTACTCGCATCGAAGACGCCAATCTATCCGGCGGACATGCACTGCTCCGCTGGCAGCGCACGCCCGACAATCAATCGAGTACCGTGTTACAAGCTTATTATGACCACACACGGCGCGACGAATTATCGTTTCGCGAATCCCGTCACACAGTCGATGTCGATTTTCAGCATCGTTTCCCGTTAACCATGCCTTTCCACCAGGATATTGTTTGGGGAGGCGGTTATCGCTGGACAGGTGACCATATGGGAATTAATCTGCCCATTTTCTTTAATCCTGCACGGCGTGACTTACAAACCGAGAACGTTTTTGCTCAAACCGACATTCCACTCATTAAAGATAAACTTAAACTGACTACCGGTTTGAAATTTTTGAATAACACCTATTCAAACGGACATTTCTTACCCAATGCCCGATTTCTGTGGACACCCGACTCCCATCAATCGTTTTGGGCTTCCGCAACCCGTTCATTGCGCCTGCCTTCGCGTTTCGAACGTGATGGCAATCAAATGATTAAAGATGGCGCTGAATTTATCCGGCGTATCAATAATCCCGGAATCACTTCCGAAACCTTATGGGGATTCGAGGTTGGCTACAAACGCCAGCTAACTGCCGATTTATCCGTAGACATAGCCGGTTTTTTCAACGACTACTCGAATTCCACCAGCGAAAGGGAAATCGCACCGGACACTATTCAAGTCACCGATCAACGTCATACTCAAATATACGGTTTTGAGGTTTTTGGAGAATGGCGCGCATTGAGCAAGCTTCGTTTTATACCGAGCTATAGTCATCTGCAAATAAGGAATAAGGTGCCGGAAGGCCAGGAAGCTGAATCCGGTGAAGATCCCAAGCACCAATTCACATTGCGTTCACAGCTTGATTTGACTCACAATGTTGAACTGGATGCTTTTTTCCGCCATATCGACAAGTTGTCCGGTCTAAAAATTCAGAGCTATCAAGCGCTTGATCTGCGCTTGTCGTGGAAACCGATGCCTAAGATGGAAGTGTCATTAATTGGGCAGAATTTATTACAATCTCATCACCAGGAATTTGTGCCCGAGCTTATCCAAACCATGCCCGTACAGATTCAACGCGGCGTTTTTGGCAAAGTAACCTGGCGATTCTAATTATTTAATCATCAAATCCAGCCAATGAATACTTGTCAAACTGTAATGATCATACGATGGCCACAGCGTTCTCATCACTAACATTCTGCAAGGTCATTTAAACAAAATGCCAAGCGCAAAATTACGCCGATTGATCTGTGGGCTCATGATGGGCCACTCGACCTTTGCGCTGGCTGATGAACAGTCCGAATATACCCTGAAGGCAGCTTTCCTATATAACTTCGCGGTCTATACGACATGGCCCGCTCTCCGGGAAAACTCATTCAATCTCTGCGTGTATGGCAGCGATCCATTTGGAATCCATCTCGATACCCTGATGCAGAAAAAGAAAGTGAATGAACGCACAATCACCATCCAAAGGATCAACGATATAAAACAACTCGATCAATGCCAATTGGTTTTTATTTCCAGCTCAGCAATGAGTCATTTAACCAACATTGTCGATATGCTGAAAAACCAGCCAGTACTCACCGTAGCTGACAGTCCAGGTGCTGGTGAGCAGGGCGTTATCCTAAATATGATCATCAAAGATGACAAAGTAACCTTTGCAGCCAACCTGAGTGCAGCAAAAAAGATAGGGATCAATTTAAGTGCTCAGTTACTGCGCTTCGCCATCGAAATCAACTGATCAGATGTGTTGCTCAATGAGCATTGCACTACTCAACTCAACAGTAACTGGATACTTAATTGACAGAAATTGTTCTATCAGAAATCATACTAAGAATTGGCATAGTAAAAACCTTATTTACCAATTTTTGATCAGCAATCAGCAATTAGTGATGTTTGAATAAAAACAATGATCTACTAAACTGCCTCATCTTGTTCAATCTGCGAAAATACGCTTCATCAACACCTTCTCATCCAATCCGAGAAGGTTTGCTGCTTTGTCTGTTTTGCATGAGTACGTTTTCCATTCAGGCAGCTACGAATCTGGAGCAGTTGAGTTTGGAAGAACTGATGGACATTCGTGTGGTAGGTGCCTCAAAATATGCACAAAAGCAACAGCAAGTCGCCGCAGCCGTCAGCATTATCACTCGCAAAGATATTCGAACCTACGGTTGGCGCACATTGAATGAGGCGCTCGCCAGCCTGCCCGGGATTCATTCCACCTACGATCATCAATACGATTATCTCGGCACACGCGGATTTGCACTGCCTGGAGACTTTAATACGCGTATCCTGATCACCATCAATGGCAATCGCATCAACGATGCCACTTACGACCAGGGGCCCACCGGGCGCGATTTTCCGCTCGACATTGATTTGATCGAGCGTATTGAATTCATTCCAGGACCTGGCAGTGCCGTATATGGACAGAATGCCATGCTGGGGGTTGTCAACATCATTACGCGCAATGGTTCGGATATAAAAGGCGCTGAGCTTTCAGCTTCCTACCAGACAACGGAAACCATGCCGCAAGAGCGCGTTACGCTGGGCAAGCAATTCGCTAACGGAACGGATGCGCTCATTTCTTTTTCCGGTCTCCAATCGCGCGGCGTAGACCGCTTCTTTGATTATGGCGACTCCGGCATTTCCGGCGTAGCGCACCGCATGGATGGGGAAAATGTTAAGCAATTATTTGCTCGTGCCTCCCACGGTCCTTTTTCCTTTGATTTCATTTATGGCGACCGGCACAAAGAAAATCCCGCCGCACCCTATATGACTGATCCATTAGTGGGCGGCGCTGCGGTCAACGATAAGCGCCTCAATACCCAAATCCAGTATAACGACCATTTTGCCAATAACACGCTCAATGTACTGGGACGCCTGTTTCTCGGCCAATATCGCTATGATCAGCCCGGTGTCTATAGCGGCGAGAAAACCGTCTCCACCGGCCCCAGTAACTGGCACGGCGCTGAATTACGGTTGCTGTCCACGGCTATCACCGATCATCAACTGATGATCGGTGTTGAATACCAAAATAACACCCGTATCGATCAAACCTTTGTCAATTTTGCAAATTCTGCGGAAAATGTAGCCATTGACAGCTCCGTGGTGCGTGTCGGGGTGTTTGCTCAAGATGAATGGCGCATCCTCCCTACGTTATCAGCAACCTTAGGGTTACGTTATGACTATATCACCTGGATTGGCAATCGGCTCAGTCCGCGCGGTGCATTGATCTGGCAGGCCACTCCCAAAACCACTTTGAAAGCGCTCTATGGGCGCGCGCATCGCTCGCCCAATTCGTATGAGCGCGATTACAACGATGCCGTATTTCAGGTTTCCAATCCAGGCTTACATAGTGAAACGATCGACACCGCTGAACTGGTGGCCGATCATCGTCCGCTACCGGATATGAATCTGCGCGCAACCGTGTATGCATGGGATATGATGAATCTGATCACATTGGGCATGGATCCTATCAGCGGAATCTCTCAATACCAACAAGCGTCACATAAAGTTTTGGCCAGAGGAACGGAATTATCGCTGGATAAAACTTGGGAATGGGGAGCGCGATTGCGCAGTAGTTTCGGTATCCAGAGCGCCGAGCAGCAAGGCTCGTCTCTGCAAAATTCACCGCAATATCTGGGCAAATTGAATCTTTCCATTCCGATCCCATTGATGACCGGCCTTCGAGCCGGCTTTGAATTGCAATACTACGGTAAGCGCAAAACCAACGATGGCACTCACACGGATAGTTATTTCCTTTCCAACCTGAATCTAGTCACTGATGTGCGCTGGGTTAAAGGATTGGAAGCATCACTCAGTTTCTACAACATGTTTAATGAGCATTACCAGCATCCGGCTGCCGATACCAACTGGCAGAACAGCCTGATACAGCCTGGACGGACAGTTCGCCTAAGAATGGATTATCGTTTTTAGGTCGATCGCCAGCCAAGCCTATCGACGATGCTGTCGCTAAACAGCCAAATAGCCCAATCACCACTTAATTTGCACATCTAAAATTCCTACAATTAAGGTAATAAAGACCTTCATTTCCCAACCTTTGATCAGAGACTCAATGTGATTAAATCAAGGTATTCATATATACATGCTTTATCACCTTGATCACCGCCAAGAAACTAACCGCATCGCTTACCTATTCTCCTGTGAGAGAAGGTCTGTTACTTTGCCTGTTTTGCCTGAAAATATTTCCCGCGCACGCGACTCCGAATTTGGAACAAATGAGTCTGGATCAGCTGATGAATATCCGTGTGATTGGGGCTTCAAAATATGAACAGAAACAACGACAAGTGGCCGCAACCGTCAACATCATCACGCGCAAAGATATCCGCGCTTATGGTTGGCGGACGCTAAATGAAGCACTCGCCAGTCTTCCTGGGATATATCCTACCTACGATTATCAGTATGATTATCTTGGCACGCGCGGTTTCGCCTTGCCTGGAGATTTCAATACGCGTGTATTGATCACCATCAATGGCAATCGTATCAACGATGCCACCTATGACCAGGGTCCCACCGGGCGTGATTTCCCGCTCGACATTGATTTGATCGAACGCATTGAATTTTTTCCGGGACCCGGCAGCGCGGTATACGGGCAAAATGCCATGTTGGGCGTGGTCAATATCATTACGCGTAACGGCTCAGATGTCAGAGGCACTGAACTTTCCGCATCCTACCAGACCGCAGAAACCATGCCGCAGGAACGAGTCACTTTAGGTAAGAAATTCGATAACGGAACCGATGCATTACTGTCCTTTTCCGGCCTCCAGTCGCGCGGAGCCAATCGATTCTTTGAATATGGCGATTCCGGTGTTGCAGGCGTGGCGCACCATATGGATGGCGAAAATGTTAAGCAAGTGTTTGCGCGCGCCATCCATGGTCCATTTTCCTTTGATTTTATCTACGGCAACC
>Ga0209476_10002424_pt1 | contig 12504 bp, 8 predicted proteins | sample KloWWTrecipitate_FD_187179 | JGI IMG/M metagenome (GOLD analysis project Ga0209476, IMG submission 187179) | Active sludge microbial communities from Klosterneuburg, Austria, studying microevolution and ecology of nitrifiers - Klosterneuburg... | ecosystem: Engineered > WWTP > Aerobic digester >... | reverse complement strand
TCCGTCCAGTCCGACGGCCTGAACGGTCGCTTGCCAGGCTTGGGCCCCGCCCAGGAGCAAGCGGCGGCGGGCACCGAAGGGCTGCCGCTCCACCAGGTCCGTCATGCGTCCGGAGGCCAGGACCGCCAGCAGCAGCAGGCCCAGCCACAGGGCGACCAGCACCCGCCAATGGACGCTCGGCGACGGGTCCCGGTCGGCGGTTGGCTGGGGCTTGGGTCTGGGTTTGCGGTCTGCGGACATGGGCGGCTCAGAACTGGAAGTAGATGAAAGGAGCCACGCCGCGCGGCCCCAGCATCATGCAGAGGAAGATGAAGACCCCCAGGGCCGCGCCCTGGACGATCAAGGGCAGCCGGCCGAAGCCGCGTTCCGCCCCGGCCAGGGCGCGCCCCGGCAGCTGCTGCCACAGGATCATGCCCCCAGCCACCAGCAGCGGACCCATGACGGATGCCGGCGGCGCCGTCCAGGCCGTGGCCAGGCGCGCGAGCAGGGTGCCGGCCAGCCGGAAGCCCTCCAGCCCGGGACCCTGGGCGCGGAAGAGGATCCAACCCAGGCAGATGAAGTGGAAGGTGATCAGGCGCCCGAGGATCTGTCGCCGGCCACCGTAGCCCAAGGCGCGCTCTACTGCCAGCCCCAGGCCCTGCCACAGCCCCCAGGCCACAAAGGTCAGCGAGGCCCCATGCCACAGACCCCCCAGGGTCATGGTGAGCAGCAGGTTGATGTAGGTGCGCAGCGACCCTTTCCGGCTCCCGCCCAGCGGGATGTAGAGGTAGTCGCGCAGCCAGCGGCTGAGGGTCATGTGCCAGCGCCGCCAGAAATCCTGGATGCTGGCCGCGGCGTAGGGTCGATCGAAGTTCTGCGGGAAGCGGATGCCCAGCAGCAGGGCCAGGCCGATGGCCATGTCGGTGTAGCCGCTGAAGTCGGCGAAGATCTGCACGGCATAGCCGTAGGTGGCGGCCAGGATCTCCAAGGCGCTGAAGCGCTCCGGCGCCCCGAAGACCGGATCCACCAGGGAGGCGGCGAGGTAGCTGGACACCACCACCTTCTTGAACAGCCCGCCGCCGATAAGCCAGGCCGCGCGGCTGGCGTCGGTCTTCGTCAGGCGCCGCTCGCGCGCCAGCTGCGGCACGAACTCGATGGCGCGCACGATGGGCCCGGCCACCACATGGGGGAAGAAGGCCAGGTAGACCGCGAAGTCGAGCGTGGCCACCGGCGCCAGCCCGCGGTACACATCGACCAGGTAGCTGAGGGCCTGGAAGGTGAAGAAGCTGATGCCCACCGGCAGGGCCATCTTGACCAGCGGGAGGCGGTCGGCGACCTCCATCCAGCGCAGAAGGTCGTTGCCCGTCTGGGCGAGGAACAGGGCGTACTTGAACCAGACCAGGATGCCCAGGTTGAACAGCAGGCCGCTGGCGAGGGCCAGCCGCCGCGCCACGCTGCCCGGCAGGGCGCGGCGGATGCCGCGGGCCAGGGCGGCGTTGACCAGGGTCGAGACGGCGAGGAGGGCGGTGTACTGCAGGCCGACGAAGCTGTGGCCCCAGTCGAAGGCGCCATAGAAGACGTAGCTGACCGCCAGGACGAAGCCGCGCCAGGCCGTCGACCGTCGCGCCAATCCCCAACAGACGGGATAGACGATGGCGAAGAAGAGGGCGAACCCCAAGGTGGGAAAGAGCATGCGCCAGTGGGGATGGGCGTCAGGGCAGCCAGCTGAGGGCCCAGCTGCCCGGCGGGACGGTCAAAGGGGCGACCAGCGGATCCCCTCCAGCCAATGGCAGTAGCATGAGCCGCGAGCCGAAGGCCTCGTCCGCCGCTCCCGCCTGGGTCAGGAGCCAGCGGCTGTCGGGGCTGAAGGCCAAGGGCGCGCCGCCGCCGGGGACGAACCAGCGCCGGTCCGGCGCGGCATCGGTCGCCGCCGGGTCCAGCACCAGGATCGCGGTCTCGCCGCCGTCCGCGTCGTCGGTGTAGCCGGCAATGGCCAGGAGGCGGCCGTCGGCGGACCACAGGGGGCGGCCCAGGCTGCCGCCTGGCGGCAAGCGCAAGCGCTCGCGGGCCTCGCCGCTCGCCAGGTCCAGAAGGAGCAGGCGGTCGGCCAGCGGGGCGCCTTCCGGCAGGGCGAGCGTGCCCACACCCGCCACGGGTGCCAGGCCGGCGATCGTGACGGACAGGGTGGTCGACTCGCGACGCTCGAGCAGATCGATGAGGCGCAGGGACGCGATGATCCCGCTGTCTGCGGCCAGTTGAGAGACCACCGCCCGGCCGCGCTCTGGATCATAGGCCGCCAGCACCAGCGCCAGCGGCTGGTCGGGCGGCGCTTCCGCCTGCCAGAGGATCTGCGCCTCCGGGGCATCGGCCGGGTTGCTCACGTCTTCGGACGGCTTCCCCCCACCGGCGGTCGTCACGGAGCGCAGCGACCAGCCGGCCCCTTTGCCGCTGCCTTCGGGCGCCAGCGCCTGCAGGCCGAAACCCAGGCTGGAGCCGTCGGGCGCCCAGCCGAAGCCGGCCAGGCGTTCCTTGCTGGCATCCACCACGGTCAGCACGCGCGCCGGCGCTCCCGGCGCCAGGTCGCGGACGACCAGGGCTTCGATGGCGTCCGTGGGGCTGGAGCGCTGGATGATGCGGTAGGCCACAGACCGGCCGTCCGGCGCCGGCGACCAGTCCGTGACGTTGCCCAGCGGCGAGGTCACCCAGAGCTCGCGCCATTCGCCGCTGGCGGGATCCAGCTGCAGCGCCCGGTTGCGCTGTCCGGCGGCATCGGTGGCCATGACGACCCAGCGACCCGCTGCCATCGCCTGGCTGATGGCAGGGTCGGAGGCCGGCCCGGCGTCGGACCCGCCGACCGTGAGGCCAGCCGGAGGCCGAGGAGGCGAGGCCGTGGCAGCGCCCTGACCGGGTGGCTGGCGGCAGGCCATCACCGCGAGGAGGCCTGGAAGCAGGAGGCCGGCTGCCCGGCATCGAGCCGAAAGGTGCGGGGGCATGGAGCGATTCTAGCACCCTTCGTCCGCGACCCCCTGTGTCCCGTCAGCGCCCTTCGCGGGCGCCGATGGCCGGCGGATCCGCCCAGCAGGCGCCGGCCAGGTCTCCGGGGGCCCAGGGCCCCGGCCATCCGGCGCCTACGGCGGGGCTGCCCGGAGGGATGGCGCCGTCGGCGAGCAGTAAGGGGTCGCGGCCCACGATGCCGCCTGTCTCGGCCACGGGCAGGCCGGGCGCCGAGCGCCCCGGATCGTCCACCGCGAACCACAGGTTGTTCTGGAAGCGGAAGGTTTCCGGCGCCGTGCCCGCTCCCACATTCACGTCGGCGCGGATCTGGCCGCGGCGGAAGACGAAGAGGTTGTTGATCACCCGCCCGGAGCCGGCCGGCGCGAACCGGAATTCGCCTTGGCTGCTGGTCTCCTGCAGGATGCGCATCAGCCAGCGCGTGGGCTCGACGACCGTGTTCTGCGCGGCCAGGCAGTCCACGCAGCCTACGAAGGCCCAGGGCGTGACGCCGCCCTCGATGTGGTTGGCCAGCACCTTGACGCGCCGGGCCTCGGCGTTCTCCGCCGTGTTGTCCAATGGCGGACGGAAGTATTCCAGGCCGGTGGATCCGCCCATGTTGACCGCCCGCTCGCCGGCCCGCAGCATGTGGTTCCAGCGGATCTCGATGTCCGTGGACCCGCCCTTGACCTGCACCGCATTGGCCGAGAGGTCTTGGAAGCGGCTACGGGCGACCAGGCCCTCATGCACGCCCACCATGTCGATACCAGATCCGGAGCCGCCGCCGCCACAGCGCGCGAAGGCCGAGTCGATGACCAGGACGCCGCGGATGCCGCTGAGCTTCAGGCAGTCCTGGTTGCCGCCGCCGCCCACCTGCTCGATGGCCAGGCCGCGGAAGATGAGGGGACCCGCGGCCAGGGGGTCGGCCACCGCGCCGCCGTCATCGGCGTTGATCCCGTTGTCGCTCTGGCCGCTCAGCTCCAGATCATGCACCACCAGCCAGGCGGCCCTGGACAGGTGCAGGGCGGTCCCGCCGCCCTGCACGCGCGGTCGGGCCTCGCCGGGCATGCCGCCCAGCCAGATGGGCGCCGCGGCGGTGCCGCGCAGACCTTCCAGGTAACTGCCGCCGGCGTAGCTGCCCGAGTGCAGGCGGATGGCGGTGCCCGGCTCGGCGGCCCTGGCCGCAGGCCCCAGGCTGCGGAAGGGGCGTGCCGGCGATCCATCGCCGCTGGCGTCGTCGCCGCGCGGGGACACGTGGAGTTCGCGCCGGGGCGCCAGACCATCCTCGAAGGACGCGATGGCATCGCAGGCCTCCGCGCCGGACGTGGGCTGGGCGCTGGGCTGTGGCGGGGGGGAGGCGGTCGGTACGGGGGATGACGAGGGCGCGGCGCCGGGCGTGGCCGAGGGCGGCGTGGTCGCCGGCGGGCGGACGGTGGCAGCCGTCGGGACAGGGCTGCCTGGTGCCGGCGAGGGGATGGGCGCGCGGGACAGGAGCGCCGGCAACCACAGGCGGGCCGGCGGTGGCTCCTGCGCCCTGCCGGCCGAGACGAAGGCCAGGGTCAGCGCGCCCCCGGCGCCGAGGGCCAGCAGCGCCAGGCGGCGGTAGCGAGCGGGGATGCGGATGCTGGGCATGGGCTTGCCTTCCTGGAAATGGCATGGGCTGGCGGTGGCGGGTGGCCCCAGCCCGGCAGGACCGGCAGCATACACCCGGCGTGGGCATCCGGGCGAGCTGCGCGGGCGCGGATTGGCGGTGCCTGTGGACACCCGCCTTTGCGGACGGTATAATGGTCGAGGTTCCACCCAGTCAGGTTCATCCCTGGCGAACCCCGGCCCTTCCCCCACGCCAAGCCGCATCGCCCGGGTCTTCGCCGCCTCCGCCCCCCTGCCCGAGGGCACGGGCGGCCTTACCCTCAGGATCGCCCGCCTTCTCGGTCCGTTGAGCAGAAGCCCGTCTGGCGCCTGCCGCGACACGGGAAGGGGACATCCGAACCGCCCACTTGATGATCAGCGAGACCCCCATCAGCCGTCGGCCCCTTCCTTCGGCCAGTTGTCGCCTCGGGGCGCATCTGGTGCTTCTGGGCGTCGCTGTCGCCCTGCTGACCGACGCCGGCCGGCCGATCGTCGCGGCGCCGCGTCAGGATGGGGCCGAAGCCGCGAAGGGCCCGGCCTTCGTGCGCATCATCGAGGCCGTGGCCCAGGGGGGGCAGCTGAACCTGCCCATGGGTGTGGCGGCCACACCGGACGGCAACCGGATCTTCGTGGTGGATACCGGGAATGCCCGGATCCAGGTCTTCCAGCCGTCCACCGAACCCTATCTGGGTTGGTGGGGGCGGCGCGGCGAGAACTACGGCCAGTTCTGGCAACCCCGCGATGTGGCCGTCAGCCCCGACGGCCGCTATGTCTATGTCGTCGATGCCGGGCGCTCCGTGGTGCTGCAGTACCGGCTGGACGAGAAGTTCTGCGTCAAGGCTCATTGCGAGAACAAGCCCTTCCAGGAATGGGGCGGCCCCGGCAAGGGCCCCGGGCTCTTCCTCAACCCCATCGGCCTGTCGGTGGACAGTCGCGGCAACGTCTACGTGGCGGACGAGGGTGCCAGCGATATCGAGATCTTCACCCCCGACGGCAGCCAGTGGCTGGGTACCCTGGGTGGCCCGGGTAGCGACCCGGACAAGCTCAACCATCCGCGCGACGTGGCCATCGGCCCGGATGACGACGTGTGGGTGGCCGACACCAACCGCAACCGCCTCGTCGTCTTCGGCCGCGACGGCAAGCTCAAACGGCAGCTGAGCAGCCTGGGCAGTCGGGTGGAGGACAAGCTCAACAAGCCCTCCGGCATCGCCGTGAGGCCTGATGGACGCTTCATCATCCGCGACTTCGAGCCCTCCTACACCAGCCCCCGGTTGTGGCGCTCCGGGGCGGACGGCAAGCTGCTCGGTCCGGCCATGGGTCTGGCCGGCGTGGACCCGCGGTTGCAGCTGCACCTGCAGGGAGCGACCTTCCTGCCCAGCGGTGACGCGGTCCTCAGCAACCCCTACGCCGGCACCGACCAGTTGGACAACGGCGATGCCGGCCTGTTGCTGATGCCACCGGACGGGGGCAGCATCACCCCGCTGGCCGGCCTCGGCCGCGACCCGGGTCAGTTCGACCGGCCGCGAGCCGCCGCCTTGGACGACCAGCTGCTGGTCGTCAGCGACAGCGGCAACCGGCGCATCCAGGTGCTGGACGCCGGGCAGGACTTTCGTCCGTTGTACCTGTTCGGCGCCCCCGACTTGGACATGGGCGAGCCGGCCGGGCTGGCCGTCTGGCGAACGGGGCCGAAGCGCGATGAACTGAAGGTCTACGTGGCGGATCCGGATCGCCATCTGGTCCACGTCTTCCTGGCTGACGGCACGTCTCTGGGCGCCTACGGCACGGGTCAGCGGCAACGGAACGCCGAGGGGCTGGACGGTCCCGAAGGCGTCGCGGTGGACGCCGACGGCACGGTCTACATCGCCGACACGGGCAACAACCGCATCGTGCGGCGCGGTCCGGCAGGGGAGATCCTCGGCAGCTTCGGCGGCGCCGGCAAGGATGCCCTGGAGTATCCGCGGGACCTGACGGTGGGTCCGGATGGGCTCTTGTATGTGATCGAGCGCGGTCAGTCGCGGTTGAGCGCCTACACCCTGGAGGGCGCCCTGGTCCACCGTTGGGAGGCTGAGGCCCCCCAACGGGGTGAGGTGCCGCCGGGTTTCCTCCGCGGTCCGATGTCCTTGTCCTCCGACGGCCGATACCTGTACCTGCTGGAGAACGACGACTTCAACCTCCGGCGCGTGACGGTCTTCCGCGCGCCGTCCTTGGAGAAGCCGCTCACCGAGGCGGTGGTGGCGGTCTTCGCCGATGGGGCGGGCGGTGGCCCGGGCCTGGTAGACCGCCCCTTGGGGGTGGCCGCCAACCGGGATGGCCGCGTGCTGGTGGTGGACAGCGGCAACAACCGCCTGCAGCTGTACCGCTGGGGTGGCGCGCCGGTGGCGCCCACGATGACCGTGACGGACACCGCGCTTCCCAGCGCTACCCCCAGCGCCACGCTCACCCCCATGGCCAGCGCCACGGCGACTGCGATCCCCTCGGTCACCCCGCAGCCCACGCCGATCGGCACCCGCCCGGAGCCGACGCCGACGGAGAACCTGCCGACGGCCACGCCTTCGGACAAGCCCACGGCTCCCAGCGCCACGCCTTCCACCCGGCCCACGCGAACCCTGCAGCCGCTCAAGCTGCGCATCTACGTGCCGCGGCTTCTCCGCCCGCGTTGAGCGGACGGTGGCGGGCCTGAGCCGGGCGCCGGCCGGGTCATGTTGACAGCCCCCCTGCCTCGCGATACGATTGGCCGGCCCCACCCCCATGCGCATTCTCTTCCTTCTCACCTACTACTACCCCCACTGGACCGGGCTGACCCGCTACGCCGGGCGCATTGCCGAGGGTCTGGCCGCGCGGGGGCACGACGTGCATGCCCTGGCCGTGCAGCATGACCCGGACCTGCCCCTGGAGGAGGAGATCGGCGGCGTCAGGGTGCATCGCGTGCCGCCGCGCTTCAGCGTCAGCCGCTCGCTCATCGCCCCCGGCCTTCTGCCGCGGTTCAGGCGCCTGTTGCGGGAGGAGGCCATCGATGCCGTCAGCATCCACATCCCCTTCCCCGAGGTCTATCCCGCCACGGCCCTGGCCCGTCAGGCCGGAGCCTCCGTCTTCCTCACCCACAACGGCGACCTCGTCCTTCCCGCGGGGCCGCTCAAGAGGCCCCTGGAGGCGCTCTACTACCAGATGACCGGCGCTGCCGGCCGTCTGGCTACCGGCCTCATCCCCCAGACCCGCGACTACGCCGCTTCCAGCCGCCTGCTCTCGCCCTTGTGGGACAAGCTGCACTTCATCTACGCCCCTGTGGACCTGCCGCCTCCGGATGTGGCGGCCTGCGCCGCCTGGCGCCGGGAGCTGGGCCTTGAGGACCGCTTCCTGGTGGGCTTCGCCGGGCGCTTCGTGGAGGAGAAAGGCTTCGACTTCCTCTTCCAGGCCGTGCCCCAGGTGCTGGCGGCGCGGCCCGATGCCCACTTCGTGTTCGCCGGGGTGCGGGAGATCAGCTATGAGGGCTTCTTCGAGCGCCACCGGGCCGAGGTGGAGGCCCTCGCCGACCATTTCACCTTCCTGGGCCTCCTGACCGAGCCGCAGTCCCTGGCCGACTTCTACGGGATGATCGACTGCTTCGCCCTGCCCAGCCGTTCCGACTGCTTCCCCTCCACGCAGATCGAGGCCGTGCGCAGCGGCGCGCCCCTGGTGACCGCCGACATCCCCGGAGCCCGGGAGATCGTGCGCGTGACCGGGATGGGGGTCATCACCCGCGCCGGCGATCCCAAGGCCCTGGCGGCGGGCATCCTGGAGGTGGCCGAGCGGCTCCCCGTCTACCGTGCGCGGCAGACGGTGGCCCTGACCCTCTTCGACCCCGAACGCTGCTTCGAGGCCTATGAGGCGCTGTTTGCCCTCTCGCGCGAACAGGGCGGGGCGGGCCTCAGCGCCGAAGCGGCGCGGCGGATCCCCATCCTGGCCCGATCCGCCGATCAGGTGGCCCCCGCGGTGGTGACCGCGGTGGGAGCCGATGGGCTCTTCCGCCCCCCGCTCGACGACGCCCCGGACCTGCCCGCCGCCGCATCTCCCGCCCCATCCGTGGAGGCCCATCATGCCTGAGCAGGTCGTCCAGCCCCGAATCCGCGGCTTCGTGTGCACCACGGCCCATCCTGGAGGCTGCGCCGTCCAGGTGAGCCGGCAGGCGGCGCAGGTCCGCCGGGATCCCGCCGCCTGGAGCGGCGGGAACCTGCTGGTTCTGGGCTCCTCCACGGGCTACGGCCTGGCCACCCGCGTGACCGGCGCCTTCCGCTACGGCATGTCCAGTCTGGGCGTCTGCTTCGAGCGGCCGCCCAAGGGCGACCGGACGGCGTCAGCCGGCTGGTACAACACCGGGGCCTTTCACGGCCTGACGCGGGCGGCCGGCCTGAAGGCCGAGACCTTGAATGGCGACGCCTTCTCCAACGAGGTGCTGGCGCAGACCATGGACCGACTCCGCGAGGGCTTCGGGCCCGTGGATCTCCTGGTCTACAGCCTGGCGGCGCCCAAACGCCAGGACCCGGAGACCGGCCAGGTCTACCAGTCGGTGCTCAAGACGGTGGGCCGACAGCTGCCGATCAAGACCGTCAACCTGAACACCGAAGAGGTGGAGGAGGTCGCCCTGGAGGTCGCCACGCCTCAAGAGATCTCGGACACGGTGGCCGTGATGGGCGGAGCGGACCTCCGGCGCTGGGTGGAGGCCCTGCTGGCCGCCGGGCTGCTGGCCCCGGGCGCGCGGGTGGTGGCCTACTCCTACCTAGGCCCCGAGGTGACCTGGCCCATCTACCGCCACGGGACCATCGGCCATGCCAAGGCAGACCTGGAGGTGACCTGCGCCAGCCTGAACGAGACCCTGGCCAAGTTCCTGGGTGGGGGCTGCTACGTCTCCATCAACAAGTCCATCGTCACCCAGGCCTCGGCGGCCATCCCGGCCGTGCCTCTCTACATGAGCCTGCTCTTCGATGTCATGACGCGCGCCGGCACCCATGAGGGGCCGCTGGAGCAGGCCGTGCGCCTCCTGGCCGACCATCTGGGCCCGGGCCTGAGGCCCACCACGGACGACGAGGGGCGCATCCGCCTGGACGACCTGGAAATGACCCCGGCGGTGCAGGCGGAGGTGTTGGAGCGGTGGTCCAAGGTCACGACGGAGCGGTTGGCCGAATGGGGCAGCTTCGCGCGCTTCCAGCGCTACTTTCGCCAATGCTTCGGCTTTGACGTAGCAGGCGTGGACTACACCCGGCCGGTGGAGACGGACCTCGGCTGGGATTGAGGAAGCAGCCCCCATGACACCGCCCCTGCCCCCCCAGCCCGAGCTGCCCGTTCCCTCCGCCGCGGCCCTGCGCGCCGAGTTCGTCCTGGACGCCGACGTCGTCTTCCTGAACCACGGGTCTTTCGGCGCTTGCCCCCGTCCGGTGCTGGCCGCCCAGGCCGCCTGGATCGGCGAGATGGAGCGTCAGCCGGTGCTCTTCATCGCCCGCCGCTACCCCCAGCTCATGGAGGTCGCGCGCGACCGCATCGCTCTGGAGCTGGGCACCCGGCCGCTCAACCTCGTCTGGGTGGTCAACAGCACCGTGGGCGTGAACGTGGTGGCCCGCAGCCTGGCGGCGCGGCTGGGTCCGGGCGACGAGGTGCTGGGCTGCGACCACGAGTACGGGGCCTGCGACCGCACCTGGAACTACCTGGCCGCGCAGGGCGGCTTCAGCTACCGCCGGGCGGCCGTTCCGGTGCCAGTGGCATCTCCCGAGGATGTCGTGGAAACCCTCTGGGCCGCCGTGACGCCGCGCACCCGGGTCCTCTTCCTCAGCCACATCACCTCGCCCACCGCCCTGATCCTGCCGGTGGCCGAGCTCTGCCGCCGAGCCCGCGAGGCGGGGATCCTCACCCTGATCGACGGGGCGCACGCGCCGGCACAGCTGGACCTTGACCTGGAAGCCGTGGGCGCCGACTTCTACACCGGCAACTTCCACAAATGGGCCTGCGCCCCCAAGGGCGCCGCCTTCCTCTACGCCCGCCCGGAAGCCCAGCCGCTGCTGGACCCCCTGGTCATCAGCTGGGGCTGGGAGCCGGAGATCCCCGGGCCCTCGCCCTTCATCGACCACATCGAGTTCTGGGGCACGCGGGACGTGACGCCTTTCCTGACCGTGCCCGCGGCCCTGGACTTCCAGGCGGAGCGCAACTGGGACGCCGTTCGTCTGCGCTGCCGGCGCCTGATCATGGCGACCCGGGAGGCCTTGCTGGGCCTGCCCGGCATCCAGGCCCTGCAGGCGCCCCATCCCGAACTGCTGGGGCAGATGGTCGCCGTGCAGCTGCCGGAGGGCGCGGACGTGCTGGGCCTCAAGGACCGCCTCTACGATCGCCATCGCGTGGAGCTGCCGCTCTACCTCTGGCAGGAGCGGCCGATTCTCCGCGTTTCCATCCAGGGCTACAATGGCGAGGATGACGTGGCCGCATTGCTGGCGGCGCTGCGCGCGGAACTCTGAGAAGCGGAGTTCGGATCGACCGGGCGGCCGCCCTACAGAACCGAGGAGGCAGAGGATGAGGCAGACGCCCGAAAGGTCCCGCAGGTCCAGGACCGATCCTGACCGCCGACGGCATCTGTCCGTCCTGGTCGCCGCTGGCTGCGCACTGGTTTTCTTGCTGGGTTGGCGGTGGTCGGGCGCGGCCCCGGCCCCGATTCCGGCGGCCCACGCCGCCGTCCCGGACTTTCCCACCAACCTCGGCGCGGACGAATCCGGCGATGTCTGGGTGACCATGGGCACGGATACCGGGGAGATCGGGCTGGACCGCTATTCCTCCGGCCTGGCTTGGCGCGGTGGCTTCATGAGCATCGGCGACATCCATGATCTGGCCGGCATGCCCGGTGGCGGGATGGTCATGGATCTGTCCATCCCCATCCCCGATCAGCCGGACCTGCCCGCCCTCAGCCTCATCAGCCGGCTGAGCGATACCATGGAGCAGCTGATCGCCTGGGACCTGGGCCTGGGCGAGGTGGATTACGTGCGCTCCATCGCCGTCGAGAAGGACGGTACGGTGGATGTGCTGATCGCCGGCGATGCGGGCTTCACCGAGATCCGGCGCTACAGCCCCACCGGCACGGAACTGGACCGCGCGGTCATCGAACCCTGGGCCCTGGATATGGCCCTGGGCGAGGGCGGCATCCGCTACGTGGTCTACGACGATCCCGACAACCCGCGCGTGATGCGCTACAGCATCGACGGCGGGTTGGCCGGATCCTGGAAGCTGCCATCGGTGCCCACGGGCATCGCCGTGGCGCCCGACGGGCGGATCTTCATCCCCGCCCATGAGGGCGTGGGCGACAACAGCCGCGTCGAGCGCTTCAAGGCTGACGGCACGCCCGATGGCGGTTTCAAGGTGACCGGCCGCTGCTGGAAGCTCGCCGCCGGGCCGGATGGCAGCCTCTACGCCATCATCGAGGTGCGCCCCCGCTGGTCGATCCAGCGCCTCAGCGCCACCGGTGGCCAGCGCGGCGTGGTGGAATGGGAGCAGATGCAGCGGCGCCGCGGCGCCCATCCGCCCACGGTGACCGCCCTGCCCCCGCCTCCCTCCGCCACGCCATCGCCCACCGCCACGGCGACCGCCACGGTCACGCCCACCCGCCGGCCGGCCACCCGCACGCCCTCGCCGACGCCCGGAGATGGCGCCAGCCCCACGGCCACGTCGACCGGGCTGCCGCCCGAACCCACGGCAACGCCGGAGGGCGGAGTGGTCCGCGCCCGCATTGTCTTCCCTGTCGTCGGGCGCGGCAGCTGGCCATGACGCGCGTCGGCTTCGGCGCTCTGCCGGCCGGCGCCCGCTGAGGCTCCTTGGGCTTCCTGGCCCCTGCGGCCCTGGGCCTGAGCGGGCTCCTGGGCCTGATCCTGGCCCTGCACATGCTGCGCCCGCGCCAGG
>Ga0209476_10002416_pt1 | contig 12526 bp, 10 predicted proteins | sample KloWWTrecipitate_FD_187179 | JGI IMG/M metagenome (GOLD analysis project Ga0209476, IMG submission 187179) | Active sludge microbial communities from Klosterneuburg, Austria, studying microevolution and ecology of nitrifiers - Klosterneuburg... | ecosystem: Engineered > WWTP > Aerobic digester... | reverse complement strand
CGCGGTGACAAGAGGAACGTCAATGTGCAGGTGGAGTTCGTCTCCGCCAACCCGACCGGCCCGCTGCACGTCGGCCATGGTCGCGGTGCAGCTTACGGTGCTTCGCTGTCAGACTTGCTGGCTTTTTCCGGCTACGACGTCACGCGCGAGTATTACGTCAATGACGCCGGTCGCCAGATGGACATCCTGGCGCTGTCTACCTGGCTGCGCTATCTCGCCTTCTTCGGTATCGAGATTCCCTTTCCGCCAAACGCTTACCAGGGCGACTACGTCATCGACATGGGTCGCGACATGCGCGACGCCCATCAGGACCGCTTTGCCAGGGTTTCGGTCGGGCAGTTGCTCGAAGGGGCTCAGGGCCTGCCGCCCGCCGAGCGCAAGGACGACGAAGCCAAGGAGCAGCGCGAGCTTCATCTCGACGCCTTGATTGCCAATGCCAAGCGCCTGCTCGGTGACGACTATGGCTGGGTGCATGGTTTCGCTCTCAACGAACAGTTGGGTGATGGTCGTGACGACCTTGGCGAGTTCGGAGTGCGTTTCGACAAGTGGTTCTCCGAGCAGAGTCTGTTCGATACCGGTCTGGTCGAGCGCGCCGTGACCCAGCTCGAGCGGCAGGGCCACATCTATCTGCAGGACGGCGCCAAGTGGTTTCGCTCGACGGCCTTCGGCGACGAGAAGGATCGCGTCGTGCAACGCGAAAATGGTCTCTTTACCTACTTCGCGTCGGACATCGCCTACCACCTCAACAAGTACGAGCGTGGCTTCGATCGCATCATCGACATCTGGGGTGCGGACCACCATGGTTACATCCCGCGCGTGAAGGGAGCCATTGCCGCCCTCGGCCTGCCGCCGGAAAAACTCGAAGTGGCGCTGGTGCAGTTCGCCGTGCTGTACCGCAATGGCCAGAAGACCTCGATGTCCACGCGCTCGGGCGAATTCGTCACCCTGCGCGAACTGCGCAAGGAAGTCGGCAACGACGCCTGCCGTTTCTTCTACGTGTTGCGCAAGTCCGATCAGCATCTCGACTTCGACCTTGATCTGGCCAAGAGCCAGAGCAACGAGAACCCGGTCTACTACGTCCAGTACGCCCATGCCCGCGTGTGCTCGGTGTTGAACCAGTGGGGCGGAGAAGTGGCCGAACTGGCTGCCGCCGACCTGGGCCTGTTGCAGAATGAGCGCGAGCTTGCACTGTGCGCCCGCCTGTCCAGCTTTCCCGAGCTGGTGCAGCATGCCGCGGGCGACCAGGCGCCGCACCAGATCGCGTTCTATCTGAAGGATCTGGCTGCCGATTTTCACAGTTGGTACAACGCCGAGCGAATGCTGGTCGAGGACGAGGCACTCAAGCTCGCCCGGCTGGCGCTGGCCTGGGCAGCGCGACAGGTGCTGGCCAATGGTCTGGCATTGCTTGGCGTGTCGGCGCCGGAATCGATGTGAGCCACGGAGACGCCAGTGAGTCGTAATCGCAAGCCCGTCCGCAAGCCCGCGCGCGCGCCGTCGCGCAGCGGTGGCGGCACGCTGATCGGTATTTTTATCGGACTGGTGTTCGGGGCGCTGATCGCCGCGGGTGCCGCCTGGTACTTCACCCGCGCGAACCCCTTTCAGTCGGTGCCGACAGCACCTCGCATGCCGCTTACCGAGCAGCAGGCGCCTGCTGCGCTGCCGGGCAAGCCCGGCGACCGTCCGGTGGTGAAGCAGGATTTCGACTTCTACAAGATCCTGCCGCAGGGCGACAACGTGCCTGCAGCGGCCGATCCGCAGGCAAGGCCGGTCGCGCCATCGAAGCCTGCTCTTGCAACGCCGGCCCAGCAGGCACCTGCGCCGGTGCAGGAGGCTGAGCTCAGACCGGTCGAGCGGCTTTACCTGCAGGTTGGTGCCTTCGAAAAACCGGGGGAAGCAGACAATCTGAGGGCGCGTCTGGCGCTGGCGGGTATTGAGGCCAGTGCGCAGCGCGCACAACTGACTGATGGCCGTGTCGTGCATCGTGTACGCATCGGTCCGTTTTCGAAGCCCGAAGACATGAATCCGACTCGCGCGCGCCTCGCCGAGGCCGGCTTCAATGCCTCGGTCAGCCGCAGCACGCCCTAGTGCCTGGCCGCCCCCCGATACTTCACGGGTCGCTCGGGAACGCGGTGGCGTTGCCGACGTCTGAAAGCCGTAAATGCCAATGGAGCCCTGAATGAACCGTCGTGATGTCCTGAAACAGCTTGCCGTGATTCCCGTAGCCCTGCCGCTAGCCAACCTTGCCTGGGCGGAGGAGCCGTTCGAGGTTCTGAATCCTGCGCAGAAGACCGACGACCCATCAAAGATCGAGATCCTCGAGTTCTTCCACTACGGCTGTCCGCATTGCCGCGACTTCGAGCCGTTGGTCGAGGCCTGGAGCAGCAAGCTGCCGGCGGACATCAGTTTTCGCCAGGTTCCGGCGATCTGGAACAATCCGCAACTCGCCGCGCTGGCGCGCCTGTTCTTTGCTGCCCAGATTTCGGGTGAGCTGCCTGCGATACACACGAAAGTATTCGCTGCGGTGCAAGAAGAGAAGCGTCAGTTGTACACCGAGGAAGAAGTACGCGATTGGGTTACGGGCAAGGTGACCGATCCAGTCAAGTTCATGGATGCGTACAAGTCCTTTGGGGTCAACTCGATGCTGCAACGTGCCGATCAACTCGGTCGCGCAATGCGCATAAAGGGTGTGCCGACGGTTGCGGTCGATGGTCGTTTTCTGACCTCGGCCTCAATGGCGGGTGGTCACCCGGAGGCCTTGAAGGCGGTGGACCAGTTGATCGAGCGTATCCGCAAGGAGCGTGGCGGAAAATGAACGAAGCGCAGTCCGGCGCAGTGTCGCCGACAATCGAAGACAGTGCCGCCGAGCGCCGGCGCAACCAGCGCTTTGTCGCCCGGCGTCGCGGTGAGCCCTGCTTCTGGGTGGTGATGGCCGAACAGCGCGTCGCACTGAATGACCTTTCGGCCGAAGGATTTTCGTATCCGTCGAGCCGCCCCCGGGAAATCGGGGAGGCGTTCGATTTCGTGCTGCAGCGTGAGGGTGTGCCCGACGAGATTCGGGGTCGTGCCGAAACCGTCAACCATCTCGCCAATGCCGCGCAGACGGGCTGCCACTTCGTGCGCATGGAGGACGGCGGCGCCGAGCGCTTGCGTGACTGGCTGATCGCCCACGTCATCATGACCGCGTCGGTGCGCATCACCGAAAAGGACGCGGCCACGATCGTCTCGGGGCCGTCGCTGATCTAGTTGAGATCGATCGAATAGTGACAAATTTCAGAGTAGAAAAGCCGCCGGCCCCTTGAAAGGTCGGCGGCTTTTTGTGGGCGGGGCTCAGCGCTAAGCTTGTGCAACAGCGTGCTTTCGCGCCCGCCCTTTCTGCATGAACCACACCAGGCCGAGCAGCAGGAAAGCCGGGATGTACATCCATTCCTTGTCCGGCCGTTGTTCGGAGGGCAACTCGATGGTCTTGATCATGAAACCCTGTTCGAGGCCCAGCTTCTCGGCCGGGCTTCCGAAGCGCACTGCGGCAATCTGTACGTCCTCGCCCAGCGCCATGACCGTCAGGCCCATCTTGTTCAGCCGTTCGCGCGAGCTGGCGGCAGGTTCGCCAAGCGGCAGCAACACGCCCTTCGACATTTCGTCGCCCTCCAGCGTGATGCCTTCGACCCAGACGCGCAAATTGCCGTTGCGTGGCGCTTCTTCGACCAGACGTGTGAGCTGGGTCGGCGCGACTTCTTCGTAGGCGGGGTACATCATGTCCATCCAGTAGCCGGGACGGAACAGGGTGAAGGTGACGAGCAGCAGGATCAGACCTTCGTGGAGACGGTTCCGGGTGATGAAGAAACCCTGTGTCGCCGCGGCGAACATCATGCTGGCAATGGTCGCAGTGATGACTGTCAGTACCAGATGGAAGATGTCGGTGATGCCGATCAGCAGCAACTGGGTGTTGAAGATGAACATGAAGGGCAGGATGGCCGTTCGCCCGCTGTAGCCGAAGGCGGTGAAGCCGGTCTTGATCGGATCGCTCTTGGCAATGCCCGCCGCGGCATAGGACGCCAGGCCCACGGGGGGCGTGACGTCGGCCATCAGGCCGAAATAAAACACGAACATGTGCACCGCGATCAGCGGCACCAGCAGGCCACCCTGTGCGCCGAGGTCGACGACTACCGGCGCCATCAGCGTCGACACCACGATGTAGTTCGCAGTGGTCGGCAAACCCATGCCCAGGATCAGGCAGATCACCGCTACCAGGATCAACATGATCATCAGGTTGCCGCCCGACAGTACCTCGACCAGTTCGGTCATCGCCAGGCCGATGCCGGTCAGGGTCACCGTGCCGACGATGATGCCGGCCGTCGCGGTAGCGATGCCGATGCCGATCATGTTGCGTGCCCCGGTCACCAGTCCGTTGAACAGATCCTGAAAGCCGTGGCGCAGGGTGCCGCTGAAATCACCCGTGCCGCGGAAGAAGGCAAACAATGGGCGTTGGGTAACAAGGATGAAAATCAGGAACAGGGTCGCCCAGAAGGCCGACAGCGCTGGCGAGAGCTGTTCGACCATCAGGTTCCAGATCAGCGCCGCCACCGGCAGCAGGAAGTGCAGGCCGGACTTCAGCGTGGGGCCGATCTCGGGTAGAAACTCCATCTTTTCGCCGGGCTTATCCATATGCAGCTCGGGGTATGTCGCCCCATTGCGTACGATCAAAACGTAGGCCGCAAGCATCATCACACCGACGATGAGGAAGGCTGCGTCACCCGCCACGCCCTTTATCCAGCCAAGGCCCCAGTAAATGATCGCCGACAGGATGATGAGGCCGGACACGGTCAGTGTCGTCGTCACGGTGACCCGCTGCCAGGGCAGGGGCTCACGCCGCGGCAGGCCCTGAAGGTTCATTTTCAGGGCCTCGAGGTGCACGATGTAGAACAGCGCGATGTAGGAGATCAACGCAGGCACGATGGCGTGCTTCATGACCTGCACGTAGGTAATGCCGACGTATTCCACCATGAGAAAGGCGGCCGCTCCCATCACCGGGGGCATGAGCTGGCCGTTCACCGAGGAGGCGACCTCGACCGCCGCAGCCTTGTCCGCGCGGTAGCCAACACTCTTCATCAGCGGGATGGTGAAGGTGCCCGTCGTCACCACGTTGGCGATCGACGAGCCCGAAATCAGGCCGGTGCTGGCAGAGGCGACAACCGCCGCCTTGGCCGGCCCGCCCCGCATGTGGCCGAGCAGTGCGATGGCCGACTTGATGAAGTAGTTGCCTGCGCCTGCCGTCTCCAGCAGGGCGCCGAACAGCACGAAGAGGAAGATGAAGCTGGTGGACACCCCCAGCGCAACGCCGAACACGCCCTCGGTGGTCAACCACATGTGGCTCATGCCCTTGGCAAGCGACGCGCCGCGGTGGGCGATAACGTCGGGCATGTACTGACCGAAGAAGATGTAGATCAGGAACACGACGGCTAGGATCACCATCGGCAGGCCCAGCGCGCGGCGCGCTGCTTCCAGCAGCAGGCTCATTCCGGCAACTGCGACGACGAGGTCGGTGGTGGTTGGCAGGCCCGGTCTATCAGCCAATTCCCGGTAGAAAAGGAACAGGTAGGCGGCACAGAAGGCGCCAACGGCTGCGAGCAGCCAGTCGATGATGGGAACGTAGGCCCGCGGTGAACGCTTGAACGCCGGATAGGCGGCGAAGGCCATGAACACCGCGAAGGCAAGGTGGATGGCGCGTGATTCGGTGTCGTTGAGAACAAAAATCCCGAACGAGAAGGGCAGCGGCGAAGCGATCCAGAGCTGGAACAGCGACCAGGCGAGTGCCACCATCAGCAATAGTTGCGCGGCGAATCCGGTCGGCTTGCGCCCGCCCGTGTCGGCTTCGGCAACAATCTGTCTCAACTGCTCGTCGGTGAGCTCGATGCTGCCTTTCTTTTTTTCTGGGGCTGTCATGCGCCATCTCCCTTGCTGACGTTCAGGGTCGAACACGAAAAACGGCGAAGGGCTGGTGGCCCGCCGCCGTCTCGCAAAAGGGTGCGCCGCGTGGTTGTCAGGCGGCGCGCGGCGGAATTACATCCAGCCCTTTTCCTTGTAATACTTCACCGCGCCGTCATGCAGGGGCGCGGACATGCCGTTCTTGATCATGTCCTTCGGCTCCAGGTTGGCGAAGGCCGGGTGCAGCTTCTTGAAGTCGTCGAAATTTTCGAACACCGACTTCACCAGCGTGTAGACGGTGTCAGCCGGCACCTTGGTCGAAGACACAATGCTGGCGACGACGCCGAAGGTCTTGGTCGGCTCGGGGTTGTTGGCATACATGCCGCCCGGGATGGTGGCCGGCGCGAAGTAGGGGTATTGGGCCAGAATCTTGTCAACGCTCGGGCCGGTGATCGACACCAGCTTGGCACCGCATGTGGTGGTGGGGTCCTGAATGTTGGCGGCGGGGTGGCCGACGACGAAGGCAAAGCCATCGATCTTGTTGTCGCACAGCGCTGCGCCATGTTCATCGGGCTTCAGTTCGGAGGCCAGCGAGAAATCAGCGTTGCTCATGCCCATCGCCGGCAGCAGCACTTCAAGCGTGGCACGCTGGCCCGAGCCGGGGTTGCCGACGTTGAAGCGCTTGCCCTTGAAGTCTTCCATCTTCGTGATGTTGGCTTCCTTGCGCGACACCACGGTGAGCGGCTCGCCGTGCAGGGAGAAAACGGAGCGCAATTCCGGGAAGGCGCCGCCGTCCTTGAACTGGGCTTCACCCTTCAAGGCGTTGTACTGGATGTCGGATTGCGACACACCGAAGTCGAGTTCGCCCGCCTTGATGGTGTTGACGTTGTACACAGAGCCGCCGGTGCTCTCCACCGAGCAGCGGATGCCGTGCTGGGCGCGATCCTTGTTCATGAGGCGGCAGATGGCACCGCCTGCGGCGTAATAGACGCCGGTGACGCCGCCCGTGCCGATCGTGACGAACTTCTGCTGGGCCTCCACGGGAGTGGCACCCAGGGTGCCGAAAATTGCGACAGCGGCGGCTAGCGCGGTGAGTTTCTTCATGTGTTCATCCTCGGGAAATAACTGTATGGATGCGTCTCGTGTCCGCCTTGGGCAGGGCGCCGAGCCCACGGCGACGAGGTTTCCCACGAGACTGCCTGAAGAGGATTGCACAGGTCGAAGGGTTTTGTCAGCTTGGGGTAGTCCGCAATACAGGCTCGATTCAGGGCGGCAGTCATGGGGCCTTCGGCTGGACGCACGGGCGGGGAGGGGATACCTTTGTCGTGCCGCTGCATTCCAGCCCGATACCAATATATGTGCCCTACTGAACCCTTCTCCCCCAGTCCTCCCGCCTCCAGCCCGTCCTGTTTGTTGCGCGACGCCAGCGGTCGACTGCACGAACCTGCCGGGCCCGAAGCGCGGATCGTGTCGCTCGTGCCCTCCCTGACCGAGCTACTGTTCGACCTGGGCCTGGGGGCACAGGTGGTCGGCCGTACAGGCTTTTGCATTCATCCGCGCGAAGCGCTGCGTGCGGTGCCCAAAGTGGGTGGCACCAAGGATGTCAAACTCGAGCGCATTCGCGAACTGGCGCCCACGCACCTTCTCGTCAATATCGACGAGAACCGACGCGAAACCGTCGACGAACTGGCCGAGATCGTGCCGCACATCATCGTGACTCACCCGAACACGCCGCGCGACAACCTGGCGCTATATGGTCTTTTGGGTGGCATCTTCGGCTGCGAGACGCAGGCCTTGCGATTGGCGGCCGAACTCGACGCGGCACTGGCCGAAGCTGCGTCCGCGTGCATCGGCTTGCCGCCCGAGCGCGTGCTGTATCTGATCTGGCGTGATCCGTGGATGACGATTGCGAACGACACCTACATTTCGGCGATGCTCGCCGAGGTGGGCTGGCAGACGCTGCCAGCGGAGTGTGGCGGTGATTCCGGGGCGGCGCGCTATCCGTCCTTTTCCTGGGATGCACCGTGGTTGGCAGGGGTGCAGCGCGTGCTGTTGTCGACCGAGCCGTACCGCTTCCAGTCCCGTCACGTCAATGAGGTGGCTGTACTGGCCAGCCGACCTGCGATGCTGATCGATGGCGAGATGGCGTCTTGGTACGGCAGTCGCGTGATTGCCGGTCTGCATTACCTTGTGACGCTGCGGCGCAGTCTGGCAGGGTTCAGGGCGCAGGCAGCTGGCTGAGGAAGCGTTCCGGCGTCAGGATTGCGAAATCGTCGCGCACCAGTCTGTGACGGGCGAGTCTGAGCAAGGCCTTGTCGCGGGTGATCAGCGCCGAGGCGCTGGTGTCGAGTGCGGTTTCGAGAAATTTCTGGTCGTCAGTGTCACGACAGGCGGGAAGCGCCAGCGCCTGGGCAGACGCTTCGGCGGACCAGTGATCAATGCGCGCACGGTAACCCTCCAGCAGAGTTTGCCGGCTGAGCTCTTCGAGCTTGAACTGCGGATAGGCAAGGACGTGGCACAGCTCGGTCAACGTATCCTCGCGCGCAGCGAGCGTGCATGCACCGCTTTCGATCCAGTCGCGCAAGCTGAGCAGGCGCGGGTCGCGAAACATCCAGAGCGCAAGGATGGTGTTGGTGTCGAGGACAAGCCTGGGGCGCATGGCGATTGTGTGATCAGGGCGCTTGGGGTACGAAGCGCCATGGGGGCGGAGCGGGTGAACGGTTCGGGCGGACGCGGGCGCAGCAGAAACGAAAGCGGGGAGGCTTGCGCCTCCCCGCTTGTTCGATCAAGGCTGATCAGGCCGCCAGTTGCTTGACTTCGGCGCGGATCTTGACGAAGGAGCCTGGTGCGTCTTCCAGTACCTTCAGCTTGCCTTTGGCCGGGTCACGCGCTTCGACCTGCGCGCCGTCCATTGTGGTCAGCCAGGCCTGCCAGTCGGTCCACCAAGAGCCCTGGCTCTGCTGGGCGCCAGCGAACCAGTCGTCGGCGTCGCCTGGCAGCTTGGCGGCCGGGTTGACCCAGTAGCCATACTTGTTGGCTGCCGGAGGGTTGACGATGCCGGCGATGTGGCCCGAGCCGCCCAGTACGAAACGCACCGGACCGGCAAAGTTGCGCGCGCCCATGTAGGTGCTCTTCCACGGTGCGATGTGATCTTCGATCGTGGAGATGAAGTAGCACGGGGTCTTGATCTTGCTCAAGTCGATGGCCACGCCGTCGATGGTGACGCCGCCCGCTTCCACCAGGCGGTTTTCCATGTACAGCTTGCGCAGGTAGAAGCTGTGCATCTTGGCAGGCATCCGGGTCGAGTCCGAGTTCCAGTAAAGCAGGTCGAACGGGAACGGATCCTTTCCCATCAGGTAGTTGCTGACGACGAAGGACCAGATCAGGTCGTTCGCGCGCAACATGTTGAAGGTGCCGGCCATCTCCGAGCCTTCGAGGTAGCCGCGCTCGAACATCTTCTTCTCGAGACTGGAAACCTGACCTTCGTCGATGAATACGCCCAGCTCGCCTGGATCGGTGAAATCAGTCATCGTGGTGAAGAAGGTCGCGGCCGAGATGCGGTTTGCCTGCTTCTTGCCGGCCAGGTAGGCCAGCGTGGTAGCGAGCAGGGTGCCGCCGAGGCAGTAACCGGTGGCGTTGACCGACTTCTCGCCGGTCTGTTTCTCGATCGCGTCGAGCGCGGCGATGATGCCTTCGATCACGTAGGATTCGAAGGTCTTTTCCGACTGCTGCTCGTCCGGATTGACCCAGGAGATCACGAACACGGTGTGACCCTGGTCAACGCACCACTTGATATAGGAGTTCTTCTCGCGCAGGTCGAGGATGTAGAACTTGTTGATCCAGGGCGGAACGATCAGCAGCGGCTTTTTCAGGACCTTGTCGGTGCTGGGCGTGTATTGCAGCAACTGCATCATCTCGGTCTGGAACACGACCTTGCCCGGCGTCGTGGCGACGTTCTTGCCTAGTTCGAAGGCGGTGGTGTCGGTCATCTTGACGCGCAGGTTGCCGCCGCCGTCCTCGACATCGCGCAGCAGGTTGTTCAGGCCTTTCAACAGGTTCTGACCATGGCTCTTGACCGTCTCGCGGAATACTTCCGGATTGGTCATGGCGAAGTTCGATGGTGACAGCGCATCGATGTACTGACGGGTATAGAAGTTGACCTTCTTCTGCGACTGCTCGTCGAGGCCGTCGACGCCGCTCACGGTGTCATGGATGTGGCGTGCGGCGATCAGGTAGGACTGCTTGATGAAGTCGAACAGGAAATGCTGTTCCCACTCATCGTCCTTGAAGCGCTTGTCGGACTTCTCCGGGGCGGCGACCGGCGAGGCGTTCAGACCGGCGAAGCGCATCATCGAGTGCTGCCACAACGAAAAGTAGTCCCACACCAGATTCATCTGTGCCTGGGCCAGCTTGTAGGGGTTCGACAGCAGCTTCGCCATCATGTCCATGAAGGCCTGGGCGATGCCCAGTTCGTCCGCCGGGGTGGCGACTCCCTTCTTCAGCTGACGCTGTACATGGTCGCTGATCAGGTGCGAGGCGCGACGCGCGACTTCAGCGTAGGTTTTGGCGACTTCCTGTGGGTCCGGCAATTCGGGATTCGGTACCTCGTTGGTGGGTGCAGCCATGTTGTTCTAACTCCAGGTTAGTGACCGGGCGGGTCTATCATTGATTGTTGGCGATAAAACGGATCAGACCATCCGCGCTACGCTGCCGGATAAGCGAACCGCGCTTCTCCAGATGGTTGAGGTGGGCAATCGCCTCCCCCATGGCGAACATGACCTGATGGGTATCGAGTTCGCGTGGAAACAGCTGGGACAGCACTTCTCCGGCGGTTCGTGCTGCACTGCACTCAGCTAGCAGCGCGTCACAACGTTCGCGGTGATGCTCGACCAATTGACCCACTCTTGTCCGGATGCCCTTGAAAGGTTTGCCATGCGATGGTAGCACGAGCGTATTATCGGGCAAGTTGCAGAGTTCTCGAATGGAGTCAAGAAAATACCCGAGAGCGTCATCATGCGGCGTTGCAGCATATACGCTGACATTGGTTGAGATGCGCGGCAACAGCATGTCGCCCGAAATGAGCACCCCGAGCTCGGCGCAGTACAGGCTGGCGTGTTCGGGTGAGTGACCGTAGCCGACGATGACACGCCAGGTCTTGTCGTTGATCGACAGCTCGCTGCCGTCGCGCAGGCGCTCGTAGCGCGAGGGCATTTCGGGAATTCCGCGGCGGTAGGCGTTGCCGCGTGCAGCCAGTGCCGTGGCCCGTGCCTCGTCCAGACCATGTTCGCGGAACTGAGCCACCATGTCGGGAACACCGTAACCGGGTACCTGTTGCCACAGAGCGTGGCCGGCAAGGTACTCGCCCAGCGTCATGTGCAGGCTGGCGTCGTTGCGAGCGACCAGCCAGGTAGCCAGGCCGAGGTGATCGGGATGATGGTGGGTGACGACAACGCGCGTCACCGGGCGTGGATCGGCATCGAGCAGGGTCGTCCACGCTTCACGGGTGGCGTCCGAGCCATAGCCCGAGTCGATGATCGTGCGTTCATCGCCGTCGTCCAGCAGCCACAAGTTGATGTGATCCAGCGCGAAGGGCAGGGGCATGCGCACCCACCAGACGCCGGCCGCAACTTCGATGGCAGTGGCTGCGGCGGGAAGCTCGGGAAAGGGATACTGCAACTGGGGCATGTACGTCGTCTCTGTGTAATCAGCCGGGGGCGGCGGCCGGCTTGGCGTTGCTCAATCCGTGGAAATCTGCTTAACTTTCGCTGGAAAATGGAAGTTATACATATAAAACAATATCTTGCCTGTTTCGTTGCGCACTGCGTGATGTCATTGGCAGTCGTGGAAGATCATGGGCGAAGAACAAACCTACACCATCACCGAGCTTGCGCGTGAATTCGATATCACCCCGCGCGCAATCCGTTTCTATGAGGACCAGGGCCTGCTGGCTCCGGCCCGCTCGGGTCGGGCGCGGGTATATACCAAGGCCGACCGTATCCGGCTCAAGCTCACGCTGCGCGGCAAGCGTCTGGGCCTTTCACTGGCCGAAATCGGTGAACTGCTCGACATGTACGGCGGGGTCCGCAACTCTGCGCCGCAACTCGAGCGCTTTCTCAACGTGCTTGCCACGCGGCGTGCCGCGATGGAGCAGCAACGTCTCGATATCGAGGCCGTGCTGCTCGAGATCGACATGCTTGAGCAACAGTGTCACGCCTTGCTTGGCCACAACGCCGAGGGTGCGGCAGCAGCGCGGGCAGAGTTGGTACGACGTATCGATCAGGCCAGCATTGACTGAGCAACGGGGATGTCCCCGTTTTGTGTGCCAAAGCTTACGTTGACGTAAACGTAAAAACAATGAAAATATGCGTCTGAACACACATCGCGTTCAAAGACTGCCACGGAGATCGAGCTCATGCGACCGGAGATGCCATCGTTCCAGCCCAGGGACCCCGGCTACGCTGCGCGCGTACAGGCCAGCTTCGCGTTGCAGCAGGCGATGGTACTGATTGGCGCCCGGCTCGCGGTCATTGAGCCCGGCTACGCCGAAATACACCTAGTGCATAAGCCCGAGATCACGCAGCAGCACGGTTACATCCACGGTGGC
>Ga0209476_10002412_pt1 | contig 12533 bp, 1 predicted proteins | sample KloWWTrecipitate_FD_187179 | JGI IMG/M metagenome (GOLD analysis project Ga0209476, IMG submission 187179) | Active sludge microbial communities from Klosterneuburg, Austria, studying microevolution and ecology of nitrifiers - Klosterneuburg... | ecosystem: Engineered > WWTP > Aerobic digester >... | reverse complement strand
GACGCAGGACTCGATCGCAGTGCTCGGCCGCGACGCCTCGCTCTCCGGCCGGCTCTCCTGGCGGCAGGTCCTGAAGGATGGCGTCGGCCCCATCGACGGCTTGAACGGCGCGAGCAGCGTCCGGGTCAGCCCCGACGGGCATCACGTCTACGTGACGGGTACCGACGACGACGCCGTCGCGGTCTTCACGCGCAATACGACGGTGAGCGACACTGCCAATTTCGGCAATCTCACCTTCCTGCAGGTGTTGAAGGACGGCGCTCTGGGCGGGACCCGCCTGGATGAAGCGGCAGGCATCGAGCTCTCGCCCGACGGCGCTTTCGCCTATGTCGCGGCCGGCGGGGCGGACGACGCGGTCTCGGTCTTCAGTCGCAACACCACCGCGGGAGACGCGCTCAATTTCGGCAAGCTCACCTACCAGTCCGAGCGCCACGAAGGCGAAGCCTCCGGCCTCGGCGGGGCCGCGAGCGGCCTCGACGGCGCCCGTCAGACGATGGTGAGCCCCGACGGGCAGCACCTCTACGTGGCGAGCCAGGACAGCGACGCGGTCGTCGTCTTCCAGCGCAATCCCGCCACCGGCAGTCTCAAGTTCATCGGCGTGCACCGCGACGAGGCGGTCTCGGTCTGCGTCCAGCCGACCTCCTGCACCATCCACAGCCTGGACGGCGCCGGCGCACTCGTCGCCGATCCGTCGGGGACCAACCTCTACCTGGCGGCGCGCAACGACAGCTCCCTCTCGGTCTTCGTCCGGGCCGGAGCGCCGCCGTCGTTCGCCTTCGCCGGCGGCCAGCCGGCCAGCAGTCCGCCGGCGCCGGTGAGAAACGGCATCGGCGGGGTCAGCGGTCTCAAGGCGGTCACCGAAGTCGCCGTGGCCGGACCGCACCTCTACGCCGTGAGCTACGGCGACGCCGTGGAGCGCGGCTCGATCGTCGCCTTCTCGCGCGACGCCGCGACCGGCGAGCTCACCTTCGTCAACCGGCTGCAGGACGGCTCCGGTGGCGTCGACGGCCTCGACGGCGCCTCGGCGCTGGCGGTCTACGACGACAACATCTACGTCGTCAGCCAGTCGCTGGTCGAGGGCGACAACACCATCGCCGTCTTCAAGCGCAATACGGTCTCGGGCGCGGTCTCTTTCCTCGAGCTCCACCGCCAGAATCAGCTCGGGGTGAGCGGCCTCTTCGGTGCCAGCGATGTCGCGGTGACCTCGGACGGCGCGCACGTCTACGTCGCCGGCCGCACACCGGGCTCGCTCGCGGTCTTCACCCGCGACGCCGGCAACGACGGGCGCCTCGCCTTCCGCGAGGCGAAGATCGCCGGCATCGGCGGCGTCGTCGGCCTGCAGGGCGCCCAGGGCCTCGCGCTCTCCTCGGACGACCGCCACATCTACGTCGCTGCCTCCGTCGACGACGACATCGCCGTGTTCTCCCGCAACGCCAACAGCGGCGACTTCGCCAACTTCGGTCGCGTCACGCAGATTCAGGTCGTGGATGGCATTCCCGGCCTCGACCGGGCGATGGAGATCGCGGTCAGCAACGATCCTACGGACGCCGACGGCAGCCGGCACGTCTACGTCACCGGGCATACCGCCGACGCCCTCTCGGTCTTCGAACGCAACGTCGAGTCGGCGAGCGACGACTTCGGCAAGCTCACCCTCGTGCAGAGCTTCAAGGACGGCGTCGGCGGAGCCGACGGCCTGAACGGCGCGCGCGCCGTCGCCGTGAGCCCGGACGGCAAGAACGTCTACGTCGCCTCCGAGGACGACGACGCCGTCGCAGTCTTCGCGCGCGAATCGACCGGCGGCACACTGGTCTTCGTGGAAGCGGCGTTCGACGGCCAGAACGGCGTCGACGGCATCGACCAGGCCTATGGCATCGCGATCTCGGCCAACAGCCGCGAGACTTACATTGCAGGCTTCGGGGATGACGCCATCGCCCTCTTCCGCCGCGCCTCGGGCTCGCGTTGCACCGGCGCCGGCGTCGGCACGCTGGCTGACACCGGCGTCGAAATCGCCGCCGGTGGGCAGGTGGTCTATACGGTGAAGGCGACGATCGACCCGGGTGCCACCGGACAGCTCATCAACGAGGCGTTCGTCACCGTTCCGACCGCGATCCAGGAGCCGGGTCCGGACTCGACCGGCCTGCACCAGGCGGGGGTCTGCACCGACAATGCCGTCGCCCCGGCGATCACCGACAACAACGGTTGCCGCGACATCGACATCCTCCAGCCGCGCACCGAGCTCGCGATCGACAAGACCGATGGCGACGACGTCGCCGTACCCGGTACCGAGATCACCTACTCCATTACCGTGCGCAACAACGGGCCGAGCAACGTCGTCGGCGCCCTGGTGCAGGACGACCTGACCAGCATCTTCCCGACCGGTGCGACCTGGACCTGCGTCGCCGCCCCCTCGGGCACCCTGACCTTCCTCGGCGACTACGTCGAGGGCGAGACGCTGCCCGGGCCGCAGACGATCAGCGGGCTCGTCGGCGCGAAGTCGGTCGCGGTCAGTCCGGACGGCGAGCATGTCTACGCCACCGGCCTGGGCAGCGATTCGCTCACGGTGTTCAGCCTCGACGGCGCCGCCGGAACGCTCGGCTTCGTGGCCGCCTACTTCGATGGTCTGGCGGGAGTCGACGGCCTGAACGGTGCGACCGACGTGCTGGTCTCGCCCGACGGCAAGAGCGTCTATGTCGCTGGGCAGGTGGACGATGCGATCGCCGTCTTCACCCGCCAGGACAATCCGCTGGTGCCGGCGACGTTCGGAATGCTCACCCTCCTCGAGCTCCAGCAGTCGCCGGCAGTGGCCGGACTCGACGAGCCGGTGGCATTGGCGATGGATGCGGCCGGCGACACGCTCTACGTCGCCGCCGCCAACAGCAACGCCATCACCGTCTTCGATCGCAACACCGCCACCGGCGCCCTGACCTTCCTCGAGACCCTCGTGGACGGCGTGGGCAGCGTCGAGGGGCTCGCCGGCGCCAGTTCGGTCGCCGTCAGCTTCGACGGCGAATGGGTCTACGCCACGGGCGAGAACGACGACGCGGTCGTGGTCTTCGATCGCAACCCGGCTACCGGCGCGCTCACCTTCGCCCAGAGCAAGATCGACGGCATCGGTGGCGTGGACGGCCTCGCCGTACCGCGCAGCGTCGTGGTCTCTCCGGACGACCTGAACGTCTACGTCGCCGGCTCGGGCGACAACGCGATTGCGGTGTTCACCCGCGATCTCCTGCTGGGAACCCTGACCTTCCGCGAGGTCGTGCGCGACGGCGTGGGCGGAGCGGACGGCATCGCCGGAGTCTCCGCGCTCACGGTGAGCGACGACTCCGGGCTCGGCTTCCATCTCTACGCCGCTGGCTCGGGCGAGAACGCGCTGGGGATCTTCCGTCGCGACGCCTCCAACTTCGGCAAGCTGTCCTACGTCGACGCCGAGCGCGACGGCTTCGGTGCCGTGAACGGGCTCGCCGGATCCGCCGACGTGGCGCTCTCGCCCGATGGCGGGTCGGTGATCGTCGTCGGCCCGGTGGACGATGCGCTGGCGCTCTTCCGCCGGCCGACCGACTCCTCGTGCTCGAGCGGGTCGGATTTCTCGGGCCCCGCCATCGTGCTCGACGACGTGGTGAACATCGCGGCGCACAGCAAGATCGTCTACATGGTCAGCGGCCTGGTCGATCCCGAGCTCTGCCAGGTCTATCCGTGCACCGCTCTCGATCTGATCAACACGGCGACCGTGAGCTCGCCGACCGACACCAACGCGGCCGACAACTCGGACACCGACACCGACGACCTGTCGCCGCGCGCCGATCTCGAGATCACCAAGACCGACCACATTTCGGTGCTCCAGGGCCTCACCGGAGCCTCCGCCCTGGCGGCGAGCCCGGACGGCACGGGGGTCTACGCCACCGGTCTGATCGGAGACGGCGTCGCCGCCTTCACTCGCGCGCCGGCTACCGGCGCCCTGACCTTCGTCGAGTCGCAGCGCGACAGCGTTGGCGGCGTCGACGGGTTGAACGGAGCGGCAGCCGTGGTGGTTTCGGGAGACGGCGCCCAGGTCTATGTCGCTGGCTCGGCCGACAATGCGCTCGTCGCTTTCTCGCGCGACGCCGCGACCAACGAGCTCACCCTGCTGGAGCTCGAACGCAACGGCTTCGGCGGGGTTACCGGGCTTCTCGGCCCCGACGGTCTGGCGCTTTCTTCTGACGGCAAGCACCTGTATGCCGCCGCGGCCGGTTCGAGCTCGGTGGCGATCTTCGGGCGCGACAACAACGCGGCGAGCGCGACCTTCGGCGAGCTCGACTTCCTGGGTGAGGTTCGCGACGGCGTCGACGGAGCCGACGGTCTCAGCCTCGCCCGCGGACTCGTGCTGGCGCCCGACGACGCCCACCTCTACGTCATCGGCGAAGCGGACAACGCGGTGGCAGTCTTCGCGCGCAACGCGGCTTCCGGCGCCCTGACCTTTGTCGAGTTCCACCGCGACGGCGTGGCCGGCGTCTCCGGTCTCGCCGGGCCGCGCGGTGTCGCGGTCTCGCCCGACGGCGCTCAGGTGTATGTCGCTGCCGGGACCGGCAACGCGGTGGCGCACTTCACGCGCGAGACCGCCAACGCGAGCCCGGACTTCGGCAAGTTGACGTTCGTCGAGGCCTATGTCGACGGCATCGGCGGGGTCGACGGCGTGCAGGGGGCTGCCGCCGTCCTGGTTTCTCCCGATCCGTTCGGTTCGGATCCGGGCGGACAGCACGTCTACGTCGCCGGGCGCGGCGAGAACGCGGTGGCGGTATTCAGCCGCAACGAGATCACCGGCGCCCTGACCTTCGCCAGCGCGGCGCGGCAGGGCCAGGCGGGGGTCGCCGGCCTGACCGGGCCGGTCGCCATGCTCGCCAGTCCGGATGCGCAGAACGTCTATGCCGCCGGTGCGGACGACGACGCGGTCGTCACCTTCGACCGCGACTGGGACAGCGGCACGCTCGCCGGCACCGGCGCTCTCGCCTTCGTCGAGAGCGACGCCAACGGCGACGGCACGGTTGCCCCGGGCGAGACCATCAGCTACGACCTCGTGGTGACCAACCACGGGCCGAGCGGTGTCCGCGGCGCCCTGGTCACCGACGTCTTCCCGGGAGCGCTCGATAACGTCGAATGGGAGTGCTTCAGCCTGGCGCTCGGCGCGACCTGCCTCAACGGCTCGTCCGGCGTCGGCGACCTGGTGGACAAGCAGGTCCGCCTGCCCGCCGGTAGCCAGCTCCTGATCACCGCCTCGGGCACCATCAAGCCCGGCGTCACCGGCACGATCGTCAACACTGCGACCGTGGCGGCGCCGAACGGCTTCATCGAGCTCGCGCCGGCCAACAACACCGCCACCGACGGCGACACCGAGCTCGAGCGCAAGGCCGACCTGCGGATCGACAAGATCGCCTGCAGCGACGCCCTCGACTGTGGCGCGACTGAAGTCACCGAGCTCGTCCCGGGCACGACGATCCATTACGAGATCCGCGTCGACAACGACGGGCTCTCCGACGTCCAGGGCGCCACAGTGAGCGACGTGCTGCCCGAGCTGCTTTCCAATGCGGTCTGGAGCTGCGTCGCCGCGCCGGTGCCGGGGCTGCTTTCGCCTCTGCCGCCGGTCGCCGCGGTGCACGACGGCGACGACATCGACGACATTTCGCGCTCCTGCTCCCTGCCTTCGCTGCCGCTGGTCAACGGGCTGGACGGCGCCCGTGCCGTCGCGGTCTCCGCGGACGGGCTCAACCTCTACGTCGCCGGCGCGAACGACAACGCGGTGGCGATCTTCCGCCGCGACCTGCGCAACGGCACGGTGAAGTACACCGGCCTGGTCGTCGACGGCGACCCGGTGCACGACGCCGGCTGTGTCGTGACCGGAGCGGTCGACGGCCTGCGCGCGGCATCGGATGTCGAAGTGAGCCCGGACGGATTGCACGTCTACGTCACCGGCGAGCTCGACGACGCCGTCGCTCTGTTCGAGCGCCAGGCGGTCACCGGCGACCTCAAGTTCAAGCAGTTCCTGCGCGACGGCGTGGCCGGCGTGAACGGACTCGGCAACGTCCGCGGCGCCGCTCTCTCTCCCGACGGCAAGCATCTCTACACCGCCGCGAAGAGCGACAACGGCGTCGGCATCTTCGCACGCAACGCCACCACCGGCCTCTTGAGCTATCTCGGCATTCGCGTCGACGGCTCGCCGCAGCCGCCGCTCACCCTCGACGGTCTCGCCGGGGCCTCGGCGGTCGCCGTCAGCCCGGACGGCGCTCATGTCTACATCGCCGGTGAGACCGACGACGCGGTCGCGGTCTTCAGCCGCAACGCCGGGACCGGCCTGTTGACGTTCATCGAGGCGAAGAAGGACGGACTCGCCGGAGTGGACGGACTGAACGGCGCCAGCGCTCTCGCCTTCTCCGACGACGGCCTGCACCTGTATGTCGCCGGCTCGGTGGACAACGCAGTCGCAGTCTTCAGCCGCAACGCGACGACCGGCGCGCTCACCTTCGTCGAGGCGGAGCTCGACGGCGTCGCGGGTGCCGACGGACTCGCCGGTGCCGCCGGCGTCGCCGTCAGCTCCGACGGCGAGCACGTCTACATCGCCGGCGCAACCGATTCGGCCGTGGCGGTCCTGGCGCGCAACCCGCTGACCGGCGCCCTGACGCCGCTGCCGACCGCCTTCGACGGCCTCGGTGGAGTCGACGGCCTCGGCGGTGTGCGCGCCGTCGTGGTCTCTCCGGACGGCGAACAGGTCTACGGCGCCGGCGCCGGCGAGGACGCACTGGCGCTCCTCCGGCGCGGCGACGGTTCACGCTGTACCGCCGCAGGTTTCGGTTCGATCGTGGATACGGTCGACATCACAGCCTCCGGCTCGGTGACCTACTCGCTCGCGGCCGAGCTCTCTCCGGCGGCCACCGGCACGCTCTTCAACACGGCGCGGGTCTCCGAGCCCGACAACGTCATCGACGCTGACCAGGCCAACAACGTCGTCGTTCACGGTGCCCTGCTCACGCCCGAGGTCGATCTGACCCTGACCAAGGACGACGGTCAGACCGAGGCGATCCCCGGGCTGCCGCTGACCTACACCATCACCCTCGCCAACGCCGGGCCGAGCGATCTCACCGCCGGAGAGCTCGAAGATCTCTTCCCGGCGATCTTCGAAGATCCCTCCTGGAGCTGCGTCGCGACGTCAGCGGTCGCCTTCGTCGAGGCCGAAGTCGACGGTGCCGGCGGGGTGACCGGCATGGACGCGCCGCAGGGCGTGGTCCTCGCTCCGGATCCGGACGGCGCTTTCGGCCCGGCGACTGGCGGTGACTTCCTCTACGTCGCGTCGCGCGCCAGCAACGCGATCGATCTCTTCGCGCGCAACGCCGGCAGCGGCGAGCTCACCTTCGTCACCAGCTATGTCGACGGCGCGGCCGGACTCGACGGCTTCGGCGGCGCGGGCGGTCTCGCGATCTCTCCCGATGGCAAGAACCTCTACGCCACGGGTGCGACGGACGACGGCGTCGCGGTCTTCTCCCGCGACACCGCAACCGGTGTGTTGACGGCGCTCGAAGTCCAGCGCGAGTCGGATCCGGCAGTCGACGGCCTCGACGGCGCCAGCGCCGTCGCAGTCTCGCCCGACGGCAGCCATGTCTACGTGGTGAGCTTCGACGACGACGCCCTGTCGGTCTTTGCCCGCAACGCCGATACCGGCGCCCTGACCTACGTCATGCGGGCCAAGGACGGCTTCGGCGGGGTCGATCTCGGGACGATCGACGAGCCGGTCGCCGTGGCGGTCACCCCCGACGGTGGGCAGGTCATCGTGGCCGGTTCGCAGTCGGACACGCTGGCGGTCTTCGCTCGCAACGCCGCGACCGGTACCGTCGAGCTGCTGCAGGTGGTGCGCGACGGCTTCGGCGGAGTCGATGGCCTCGACCTCGTCCAGTCACTGTTGGTTTCGCCGGGCGGCCGGTTCGTCTATGGCGCCGGGCTGGCCGATGACGCCATCGCCATCTTCGATCGCGACACCGCGACCGGCGAGCTCACTTTCCTCGACCAGGCGAAGAACGGCGCGGGCGGGATCACCGGTCTCGACGGCGTCCGCGGACTGGCGATGACGCCGGACGGACTCTTCCTCTTCGCCTCGGGCTACAACGAAGATGCCATTGCCATCTTCCGGCGCGACGGCCTCTCCGGGCTCCTGAGCGAGCTTCAGGTAGCGCGCAACGGCATTGCCGGCTTCGCCGGTCTCGATGGCGCCCGCGCCATCGCGGTCTCGCCGGACGGCGGCGATCTGTACGCGCTCGGCGAGCTCGGCGACTCCGTCGCCGTGCTCACCCGGGTCGGTCAGGCGAGCTGCGGGGCGTCCGGAGAGTCGGACATCGCGGACACGGTCGGCCTGACGGTCGGCGGGTCGGTCAGCTACACGGTCCTCGGAACCGTGGACTCGGCGGCGACCGGCCAGCTGATCAACACGGTGACTCTCACCATGCCGGCCGGGACGACCAACCTCGGCGACACCAGCGCCACCGACATCGACACGCTCACGCCGGTCGCCAATCTGGCGGTCACCAAGACCGACGGCGTCACCCAGGCCGTCCCGGGAACCGCGACGGTCTACCTGATCACGGTGACCAACACCGGACCGAGCGACGCCCCGGCGACCGAAGTGACCGACTCTCTGCCGGCCGAGATCGACTCGGCGACGTGGGCCTGCCAGGGCACTCTGGGGGGCAGCTGCGCCGCTTCGGGTTCGGGCAACCTCGCCAGCGAGCCGGCCTCTCTCCCGGCCGGCAGTGAAGTCGTCTTCGCCCTGGCCGCGCAGATCGATCCGGCGGCGACCGGAGTGCTGGCCAACACGGCGAGCGTGTTGCCAGGGGTTGGGGTCAGCGATCCGCTGGCGATCGACAACTCGGCGACCGACATCGATCTGCTGGTGCCTGCGGCCGACCTGTCGCTGGTCAAGACCGTCGACGACTCCCTGGTCGAGATCGGCGATCCGCTGCAGTTCACCCTCGCGCTCACCAACAACGGGCCGAGCACCGCGACCGGAATCAGCGTCATCGATCTTCTGCCGAGCGGTCTGGTGGTCACGGCCGCCGCCGGTCCGGGCTGGACCTGCACGCCGGCGCCGACCTCGGTGACCTGTACGCTCGCCAGCCTGGCGCCGGGCGCGACAGCAACGATCGTGCTCGACGCCGAGGCGCCGATGGTGGCGGGCAACTTCGTCAACGGCGCGACGGCCTCTGCGGCCACCGCCGACGCCAATGCCGGCAACAACACAGCGACCGTGCCGTTCGCGGTCGTCGTGCTCGAGCCGCCGACGGTGGTCGAGGTCAAGACCCTGGTGGGGACCGACGATCGCGTGCTCGACGAACTGGAGACCGAGACCGGCTCCATCCTCGAGCTCGACGTCCGCTTCAGCGAGGATCTCTTCGATCCGGCCGGCGACACGGATCCGAACGACGTCACCAATCCCGCAAGCTACCGGCTCTTGGAGGCCGGTCCGGACGGGCTGTTCGCGACCTTGGTCTGCGGTGCGCCGCTCGGTGACGACCGTTCGAGAACGGTGGACTCCGCCATCTACGACAACGGTCTGTTCGTGACGACGCTCGGACTGAACGGCGGCGCTGCGCTCTCGGACGGCCTCTTCCGGCTGTTCGTCTGTGGCAACCTCGAGGATCTCGACGGCAACCCGCTCGACGGCAACGGCGACGGGACCCCCGGCGACGCCTTCTCGCGCTACTTCCGGGTGCGCATTGCCAACGTCGTCAAATCGCCGCACTTCGACTTCGCGACCGACCTCGACACCTGGACGCTCACTGTGGGCGGGGCTCTCGACATCGTGCACGATCCGCTCGATGCCGACGGATTCCCGCTTTCAGGCTCTGCCCGGCTGGAGAACCTCTCGGGAGCGACCAGTCTGCGTCTCTCGCAATGTGTGCCCCTGCCGCCCGAGCCGCCCTACCTGCTCTCCGGAGAGACGCGCGTCAGCGCAGCGTCCGGTTCACCGGTGAGCGTCAGTGGACGAGTGGAGTACATCCTGGGCAGTTGCCTGGCGCCGACGATTCTCGCGACGTATCCGACCGGACCGGTCGTGGGCGGTACCGCCGGACTGTGGCGGCGCTTCACCGGCTCGGTGGAACTGCCGCCGCCGGGAGCCACTGCGGTCCGGATCAGCTTTGGTGCCGCGACGGTCTCGGGAGATGCCTTCGACGCGCGCCTCGACAACCTCGCGCTCGCGCCGACGTTGTTCGCCGACGGTTTCGAGACCGGCAACACGAGCCGGTGGAGTGCAGCGGTCCCATGAGCAACAGAACCATGAGTGGAATGCCGGAGAGCCGACGATGACCCTGACCGCTCGACGATTGCGTCCGATTTCGATGCTGATCCTGGGGGTCGCCTGCGCGACGACCCTGCGGGCCGCCGCGACCGACATCACCCAGACGTTCGTGCTCCAACCGGGTTGGAACTCGGTCTTCCTGGAGGTGCGGCCGGAGCCGAACGCCGCCGAGACGGTCTTCGGTGGCCTGCCGCTCGCCAGCGCCTGGACCTGGAACCCGGCCGGCCCCAAGGTCGAGTTCGTCGACGACCCGACGGAGCGGCTCGTGCCGAGCCCGCAATGGCTGGGCTATTTTCCGCGCCCGCGCCCGGAGGCGATCCTGACCAACCTGTTCGCGGTGCAGGCCAACCGCGCCTACCTGCTCAAGATTGACGGCAACCAGCCGGTGACCTGGACGGTGACCGGAACGCCCGAGGTCCAGAACTACCGTTGGACCCCCGACAGCTTCAACCTGGTCGGCTTCCCGGTGGATCCGCAGCAGCAGCCGACGTTTGGTCAGTTCCTGGCGCCGTCGCCGGCGCACGTTGGACAGCCGATCTACCGTCTGGTCAACGGCCAGTGGCAGGAAGTTGCCAGCCCGTTCGGCACCGCGATCCAGTCCGGCGAGGCCTATTGGGTCTACTGCAAGGGGCCCTCGGACTACAGTGGACCGATCTCGATCGACCTCGAAGGAGGGAAGGGGATGGACTTCGCCGCCAGCGGCGACCGCTCCCGGGTTCGCATCCGCAATCTGAGCACCGCCCCGGCTTCGATCACCCTGCATCAGCTTTCGAGCCCTTCGCCGATCCCACTGGCGATTCGCCAGTTCGATCCTGACGAGGTCGAGGTCAGCTGGCCCGCTCTGCCCCAGACCTACAGCCTGCCGGTGGAGCAGGAGGGGGAGCTGCTGGTGGACCTCGCGCCGCGGCGGGCCAACTTCGGCGCCACGGAGGTCGGCACGGTGGTCGAGATCAAGGACGGGTTCGGCTACCGGCGCCTCCTGGCGATCAGCGCGCGCGGGGCCTCTGCTCCCGCTCCGTTCCAACTGCGCCGCGCCCAGGAGAGCGGCAACCAGGCGTTCGCCATGACCGCCCCGACGGTCAATCCTGTCGCCGGCCTCTGGGTCGGCAACGTCGGCATCCATTCGGTCAGTCAGGCGCAGACCGGTTCGCTGACGCCGACGCCGGCCGGTTCGCCGTTCTCGTTCCGGGTTCTGATCCATGTCGACGCCAGCGGCACCGCGCGGCTGCTCAAGGAAGTCATCCAGCTCTGGAAAGAGGGGACGCGCATCCCGGACCCCGAGAATCCGGGTCTCTTCCTGGTCGACGAGCCCGGCCGGTTCGTGATCCTCACCGACGACAGCCTGATCGAGAACTTCTCCGGTTCGGTCCTTCGCGACGGCGAGCCGGTGGGCTACCGGGTGAGCGCCACCGCCTACGACTTCGAGCCCCAGTCGCTGGTCATGTCGGGCTCTTTCGGCACCACGGGGACGCTGAACTCGTCGATCACCCTCGACGCCGAGGCGCCGACGAATCCGTTCCGGCACAAGTTTCACCCCGATCACAACAATCGCAACGAGCTCTACACCCTGTTCCTCGAAGAGGCCTATCCGGTTTCCCGCACCATGACCTTCGAGTTTTCGGCGACGGATACGGGTGGCAACACGGGGGCCAGCTTCGGCAGCAATCAGATGGGCGGCACCTACAGCGAGACGATCAGCGGCTTGCACCGCAATGACATCGTGGTCGAGGGCACCTTCATCCTCAATCGCATCTCGGTAGCGTCGGTGCTGAATGAATGACCTGGAATCGGTTTGTGCTTTGGATCGCGTCGGGCTGCAGGACCTGGAGGCTGGAACCATGATCGTCGCAAGACCGAAAACCGCGCTCGCACTCCTTCTGGGGGTCTTCTTGACCGCCGGCGTCACTCCGGCCGGGGCACTCTGGCCGGTATCGGGCGGCGGCCCGCTGAACGACTCCGCCTTCGCGACGGTCACCGACCAGAGCGGCAACGTTTACGTCGCCGGCGAGTTCCGGGGCTCCGCCTTCTTCGGCGGCACCGAATACTCGTCGCAGGGACTCTCGGACCTCTTCGTCGCCAAGTACTCCGCGAGTGGGGCGTTGATCTATGTCCGCACCGCCGGCGGCCCGTCCGTGGACCGCGCCACCGCCCTGGCGGTGGATGCGGCCCAGAACGTCTATCTCACCGGCTACTTCACCACCTCCGCGGCGTTCCAGAATCT
>Ga0209476_10002411_pt1 | contig 12536 bp, 13 predicted proteins | sample KloWWTrecipitate_FD_187179 | JGI IMG/M metagenome (GOLD analysis project Ga0209476, IMG submission 187179) | Active sludge microbial communities from Klosterneuburg, Austria, studying microevolution and ecology of nitrifiers - Klosterneuburg... | ecosystem: Engineered > WWTP > Aerobic digester... | reverse complement strand
GCGCCACCGAGGTCCAGGCGTTCTTCCAGATCATCGTCCCGCAGATCTGGGGCACGGTGGTGACGGTCTTCGTGACCATCCTCATCGGCGTCATGAAGGTCTTCGACATCATCTACGTGACGACACGCGGCCTGTACAACACCAACGTCATCGCGAACGACTTCTTCATCACCCTGTTCCAGTTCGGTGACAGCGGTCGCTCGTCCGCGATCGTCGTCGTCCTGCTCATCGCGGTCATCCCGGTGATGGTGTACCAGGTCCGGCGGTTCAAGGCAGAGGAGGCGATGAAGTGAGTGCGACCCCGATCGTGCCGACCACCGATGCCGTCGTGACGGCACCGCAGACCACAGCTCCGAAGAAGGCCAAGGCGCCCAAGGAGCCGTCGCGCGCCAACTGGCTCGTGCGGGGCGTCCTGACCGTCGTGGTCATCGGCTTCCTCATCCCGACCTTCGGGCTCCTCGTCACGTCGTTCCGCACCCGGGACGATGCGCTGGAGACCGGGTGGTGGACCGCGCTGTTCAACCCGTTCGGCTCGGACTGGATCCTGTCGAACTACACCGAGGTCCTCTCCCAGGGCATGGGCAACGCGTTCGTCAACAGCCTGGCGGTCACGATCCCGGCCACGGTCATCCCGATCCTCATCGCGGCGATGGCGGCCTACGCGTTCACGTTCACCGAGTTCCGGGGGCGCGACACGCTGTTCGTCGTCGTGGTGGGCCTGCTCGTCATCCCCAACCAGGTGGCCCTCGTCCCGCTGCTGCAGATGTTCGGTGCGCTCAACCTCATCGGGGAGTTCCCCTCGGTGTGGCTGGCTCACGCGGGCTTCGGCATGCCGCTGGCGATCTTCATCCTGCGGGCCTACATGGCGACCCTCCCCAAGGCGGTCATCGAGTCCGCCAAGATCGACGGTGCGAGCCACTACCAGACGTTCTGGAGGCTCATCCTGCCGATGAGCGTCCCGGCGCTGGCGTCGTTCGCGATCTTCCAGTTCCTGTGGGTGTGGAACGACCTGCTCATCGCCCTGCTCTTCCTGGGTGGTGGCGACAACGAGGTCGTGACGCAGAACCTCGCGAGCCTGCTCGGTCAGTACGGCGACCGGTGGGACCTGCTCGCTCCGGGCGCCTTCGTCACGATGGCGCTGCCGCTGACCGTCTTCATCGCCCTGCAGCGGTACTTCGTCCGCGGCATGACGGCGGGTGCGGTCAAGGGCTGACGTACGGCCGAGGGCCGGGCGTGGGGGACCGCGCCCGGCCCTCGGTGTGTCCGGGGCAGGTCCCGGACAGTGGCAGGCTTGTCCCGGCCCACCCGCCCGACCGAGCACCCACCAGAGCAGGAGACCGCGTGCACCGCTGGACCGACCTGACCCAGGTCCCGCCCGGCACCGGTCCGTCCGTGGTCACGATCGGCAACTTCGACGGCGTGCACCGCGGGCACCGCAGCGTCCTGACGGCGATGGTGGCCGACGCGCGGGCGATCGGGGGGATCGCCGTGGCCGTCACGTTCGACCCGCACCCCGCCCAGGTGCACCGCCCGGACACGGCGCCGCCGCTGCTCACCGGTCTGGCCGACCGGCTCGAGATGCTCGCCGAGACCGGCCTGGACGCCGTGCTCGTGGTCGCCTACTCGCTGGACTTCGCGCGCACCACGCCGGAGGACTTCGTCCGTCGGTACCTCGTCGAGGCGCTCGGCGCGAGCACCGTTGTCGTCGGTCGGGACGTGCGGTTCGGCCGCGACAACAAGGGCGACCTGTCCACCATGGTCGCCCTGGGTGCGCAGCACGGGTTCGCCGTCCAGGTCATCGAGGACGTGCACGGGGCGCAGCCGGGCGCCGCGCCGCGCCGCTGGTCCTCGACGTGGGCGCGCGAGCTGCTCGTCGACGGCGACGTCGCGGGGGCTGCGGAGATCCTCGGCCGCCCGCACCGGATGCGCGGCGTCGTCGTGCACGGCGACGCCCGCGGCCGCGAGCTCGGCTTCCCGACGGCCAACCTGGGGCAGGACGCCGTGGGCATGGTGCCGGCAGACGGCGTGTACGCGGGCTGGCTCACCGTGCAGCCGCGCGACGGCGTCCCGGCGGAGGCCGGCTCACCCGACCGCCTGCCGGTCGCGATCTCCATCGGCACCAACCCGACCTTCGACGGCCACGGTCGCCGGGTCGAGGCGCACGTGCTGGACCGCACGGACCTCGACCTCTACGGCGACGAGGTCCTCGTGGAGTTCGTCGCGCTGCTGCGCCCGACGGTGCGCTTCACGTCCGTCGACGAGCTCGTGGTCCAGATGGCGCGCGACGTGGCCGACACCCGCGTGCGGCTCGCGCTCTGACGCGACGCGGTCGGCCCCGGCGGACGCGCAGGTGACCGGACGGCCAGGGACCCGGTTGGGGCCCCCGGCAACCTCCTGGTAACATCCAAGGGCCGTGTGATCGGCCGCGGACTCAGAGCGCCCGGGTGGACATGCCCCGGAGCACCGCGCAGCAAAGAACCAAGGAGAGCCAGTGCCCCTCGACGCCGCCACCAAGCAGCGCATCATGACCGAGTTCGCCACGACGCCGAACGACACCGGCTCGCCCGAGGTCCAGGTCGCGATGCTCACGCAGCGCATCAAGGACCTCACGGAGCACCTCAAGGAGCACAAGCACGACCACCACTCGCGTCGTGGTCTGCTGCTGCTCGTCGGCCAGCGTCGTCGCCTGCTCGGCTACCTGCAGAAGGTGGACATCAACCGCTACCGCAGCCTCATCGAGCGCCTCGGCCTGCGTCGCTGACCCTCCCGGACCGGCCCGGGCCCCGCGTGGGCCCGGGCCGGATCCGGTCTGCACCACACCCACCGCCCGGAACAGGCGTCCCGGTCCTCGGTAGTGGCTCGCGGAGGCGTCCTGGACGCACACCGCGGACCTCGATCGAAGACCGTCGCCTGATGCCGGGGATCTTCGAGAACGAGGAGGGCATCCCATGGAGGGACCCGAGATCCAGTTCGCCGAGGCCGTCATCGACAACGGCCGCTTCGGCACCCGCACCGTCCGTTTCGAGACCGGCCGTCTGGCCCGCCAGGCCGCCGGCTCCGCCGTCGCGTACCTGGACGGCGAGACGATGCTGCTGTCGGCCACCACGGCCGGCAAGCACCCCAAGGAGCAGTTCGACTTCTTCCCGCTCACGGTGGACGTCGAGGAGCGGATGTACGCCGCAGGGCGCATCCCCGGCTCGTTCTTCCGCCGCGAGGGCCGCCCGTCGACCGAGGCGATCCTCGCCTGCCGGCTCATCGACCGCCCGCTGCGCCCCACCTTCGCCAAGGGCCTGCGCAACGAGGTCCAGGTCGTCATCACGGTGATGGCCCTGCACCCGGACGACGCGTACGACACCCTGGCGATCAACGCCGCGTCGCTGTCCACGCAGCTGTCGGGCCTGCCGTTCACCGGCCCGATCGCCGGTGTGCGGATCGCGCTCGTCGACGGCCAGTGGGTCGCGTTCCCCAAGTACTCCGACAAGGAGCGGGCCGTCTTCGACATGGTCGTCGCCGGTCGGGTCGTCGGGGACGACGTCGCGATCATGATGGTCGAGGCAGAGGCCACCAACGGTGCCTGGAACCTCATCACCAACGAGGGCGTCGCCGCTCCCACCGAGGAGGTCGTGGCCCAGGGCCTCGAGGCAGCCAAGCCCTTCCTCAAGGCGCTGTGCGACGCGCAGTCCGAGCTCGCGGCCAAGGCAGCCAAGCCGGTGCAGGAGTTCCCGCGGTTCCTGGACTACCAGGAGGACGCCTACGCCGCCGTCGAGGGCCGCGTGTCCGCGACCCTCGCCGAGGCGCTGACGATCGCCGACAAGCAGACCCGCGAGGGCCGGCTCGACGAGATCAAGGCCGACGCGCTGGGCGCGCTGGGCGAGCAGTTCGCCGGCCGCGAGAAGGAGCTGTCGGCCGCCGTGCGCGCCGTCACCAAGAAGCTCATCCGCCAGCGCGTGCTGCGCGACGGCGTGCGCATCGACGGCCGTGGCCTCGCGGACATCCGCACGCTCTCGGCCGAGGTCGAGGTGCTCCCGCGGGTGCACGGCTCGGCGCTGTTCGAGCGCGGCGAGACCCAGATCCTCGGTGTCACCACGCTGAACATGCTCCGGATGGAGCAGCAGCTCGACACCCTGGCGCCCGAGACGCGCAAGCGCTACATGCACAACTACAACTTCCCGCCGTACTCCACCGGCGAGACCGGCCGCGTGGGCTCGCCCAAGCGCCGCGAGATCGGCCACGGGGCGCTCGCCGAGCGGGCCCTCATGCCGGTGCTGCCGACGCGCGAGGAGTTCCCGTACGCCATCCGCCAGGTCTCCGAGGCCCTCGGGTCCAACGGCTCGACCTCGATGGGCTCGGTCTGCGCCTCGACGCTGTCCCTGCTCAACGCCGGCGTGCCGCTGCGCGCGGCCGTCGCGGGCATCGCGATGGGCCTCATCTCGGACAACGTGGACGGCGAGATGCGCTACGCGGCGCTGACCGACATCCTCGGCGCCGAGGACGCGTTCGGTGACATGGACTTCAAGGTCGCCGGCACGCGCGAGTTCGTCACGGCCATCCAGCTCGACACCAAGCTCGACGGCATCCCCGCCTCGGTGCTCGGCGGCGCGCTGACCCAGGCCCGCCAGGCGCGCCTGCACATCCTCGACGTCATGAACGAGGCCATCGACACGCCGGACGAGATGTCGCCCAACGCGCCGCGGGTCATCACGGTGAACGTGCCGGTCGACAAGATCGGCGAGGTCATCGGGCCCAAGGGCAAGATGATCAACCAGATCCAGGAGCAGACCGGCGCCGACATCTCCATCGAGGACGACGGCACGGTCTACATCGGTGCGACCGACGGCCCGTCGGCCGAGGCCGCGCGCGCGATGGTCAACGCCATCGCCAACCCGATGATGCCGGAGATCGGCGAGCGCTTCGTCGGGACGGTCGTCAAGACCACCACGTTCGGCGCGTTCATCTCGCTCTCGCCGGGCAAGGACGGCCTGCTGCACATCTCGCAGATCCGCAAGCTCGTGGGCGGCAAGCGCGTGGAGAACGTCGAGGACGTGCTCGCCGTGGGCCAGAAGGTCCAGGTCGAGATCGGCGAGATCGACCCGCGCGGCAAGCTCTCGCTGCACGCGGTGCTCGACGAGGCGCAGGCGGCGGCCGCGGCCGAGGGCGACCAGGCCTGAGGTGCCCCTTGACCTCCCGCTCGATGCCTCCGGCACCGAGCTGACCGCCGGGCAGGACGGCGGCGCCATCGTGCGCCGTTCCGTCCTGCCCGGCGGGGTCAGGGTCCTCACCGAGTCGATGCCGGGCCTGCGCTCGGCGACGGTCGGGGCATGGGTGGGGGTCGGCTCGCGCGACGAGCGCGACGGCCACCACGGCGCGACGCACTTCCTCGAGCACCTGCTGTTCAAGGGCACGGCGCGCCGCTCGGCGATGGACATCGCCGAGGCGTTCGACGCCGTCGGTGGCGAGGCCAACGCCGCCACCGGCAAGGAGCACACCTGCTACTACGCGCGGGTGCTCGACGCCGACCTGCCGATGGCCGTCGACGTCATCGCCGACATGGTCACCTCAGCGCGGCTCGACGCCGAGGAGCTGGAGACCGAGCGCGGCGTCATCCTCGAAGAGCTCGCGATGAACGACGACGACCCGAGCGACGTCGTGCACGAGCAGTTCGCCGCGGCGGTGCTGGGCGCCCACGCGCTCGGCCGCCCCATCGGCGGCACGCCCGGCACCATCCGCGCCGTGCCGCGCGACGCGGTGTGGGACCACTACCGCGAGCACTACACCCCCGGCACGCTGGTCGTCACGGCCGCGGGCGGGGTGGACCACGACGCCCTGTGCGGTCAGGTGGTCGGAGCGCTCGAGGCCGGTGGCTGGGACCTGCGCGCGGGCGCGCTGCCCGCCGGGCGCCGCCCCGTCGCGGTGCTCGACGTCGCGGACTCCGGGACGGAGGTCGTCGTGCGGCGTCCCACCGAGCAGGCCAACGTCATCCTCGGCGGGGTGGGCCTGACCTCCACCGACGAGCGGCGGTTCACGCTGTCCGTGCTCAGCGCCGCGCTGGGCGGCGGGATGTCGTCGCGCCTGTTCCAGGAGATCCGCGAGAAGCGCGGGCTGGCGTACTCGGTCTACAGCTTCTCCTCCGGCCACGCGGACACCGGCCTGTTCGGGCTGTACGCCGGGTGCGCCCCCGGCAAGGTCGACGAGGTGCTGGCACTGCTCGGCGACGAGTGGGACCGGCTCGCGGCCGACGGGATCACGGGCGCAGAGCTGGACCGCAGCATCGGCCAGCTCTCCGGCGGGCTCGTCCTCGGCCTCGAGGACTCCGGCGCGCGGATGTCGCGGCTGGGCACGTCCGAGCTGGTGCACGGCCAGCTGCTGAGCCAGGACGAGTCGCTCGAGGCGATCCGCTCCGTGACCGTCGCCGAGGTCCAGGCGTTGGCCGCGGAGCTCGGCGCGCTGCCGCGCTCCGTGGTGATGGTCGGCCCGTTCGGCGGCTGAGATGGGCCCGTCCCCGTGCGGCCGGTTAGGGTGGCGCCCGTGAACGAGCCGCTGAGAGTCGCCGTCCTGGGAGCCGCCGGGCGGATGGGGCGCACCGTGTGCGCCGCCGTCCACGCCGCGCCGGACCTCGAGCTCGTCGCGCGGATCGAGGCCGGCGACGACCTCACCGGCCTCGCGGCCGACGTCGCGGTCGACTTCACGGTCCCCGGCGTCACCGAGGCCAACGTGCACGCCCTCATCGACGCCGGTGTGCACGCCGTCGTCGGGACGACGGGTTGGGACGACGCCGCGTTGGGTCGCGTGCGCGAGCACCTTGCCGGCGCACCCCGCCTCGGCGTCCTCGTGGCCCCCAACTTCGCGATCAGCGCCGTGCTGGCGATGGCCTTCGCGGCCACGGCCGCCCGCTGGTTCGAGTCAGCCGAGGTGATCGAGCTGCACCACCCCGACAAGGTGGACGCCCCCAGCGGCACCGCACGGCACACGGCTGCCGGGATCGCCGCGTCGCGCAGGGCCGCGGGACTGGGGCCGATGCCCGATGCCACGACCCAGGAGCTCCCGGGCGCGCGGGGGGCCGACGTCGACGGGGTCCGGGTGCACGCCGTGCGCCTGCGAGGCCTCGTGGCGCACGAGGAGGTGCTGCTCGGCAACCCGGGGGAGCAGCTGACGATCCGCACCGACTCGTTCGACCGGGTGTCCTTCATGCCCGGGGTGCTGCACGCCGTGCGCGAGGTGGGCCACCGTCCCGGGCTGACCGTCGGCCTGGCCGACTACCTCGACCTGGCCTGACGTGCGTCGATTTCTCGTCGCCCTGGTCCTCACCGTCCTGCTCGCGCTCTACCTCGTGGCTGTGGCGGGCCGGGGGGTGTCGCTCGTGCGGACGGGCGAGCCGATCGGGGTGGCGCTGGGCGCCGCCGTGCTGGTGCTGCCGCTGCTCGGCGCCTGGCTCGTGCTGCGCGAGTGGTCGCTCGCGGCGGCCGTGCAGCGGATGGCGGACGAGCTGGCGGCCGACGGGGCGCTGCCGGTCGACGACCTGCCTCGCAGCCCCGGCGGGCGCATCGACCGCGCGGCCGCCGACGCCGCGTTCGTCACCGCGCGCGAGGCCGTCGAGGCGGCCCCCGAGGACTGGGCCGCGTGGTTCCGCCTCGGCTTCGCCTACGACGCGGCCCGCGACCGGCGGCGTGCCCGCGAGGCCCTGCGCACCGCGGCCCGGCTGCGCAGGGCGGCCTGAGCCGACGACCGCAGCCCGCTAGAGCTGCGCGGACCAGCGCCGCTCGGCCACGGTCCGTACCGACCCGTCGGGTCCAGGAGCCACCCCGAGCTCGCGCACGGCGCCGTCCGGGCCCAGCCCCGCCGAGCCGAGGAACCGCGCGCGCGCGTCGTCGCCGTCGAGCACCCAGGTGCTCAGGTGCTCGGCCCCCGCCTCGCGCGCGAGGTCGACGCAGGCCGTCAGCAGGCGCGAGCCGTGGCCGCCGCGCTGGTGGTCCGGGTCCACCTCGAGCGCGACCACCTCGACGCCCGCCTCGACGGGAGCCCACGCGACGACGCCCACCACCCGGGGTCCGTCGCACGCGACGAGCACACGGTGGTGGGGCGACGGCGGTGCGGTGAGGGCCGAGGCCCACTGCGCGGCGACGACGCCGGCGTCGAGCAGCTCGAGCGCGTCCGCGCCGACCGCCTGGGCGTGGCTCTGCCGCCAGGCGCGCAGCTGGGCGCGGGTGATCGGCGCCTCGTCCGCCGCGGTGGCGGGGCGCACGGAGACGTCGGACGGATCACGGAAGAGGGCCACCGGCGCAGGCTACCCGCCGGGCCGGGCACCGGCCCGGCGGGGCTCACCCGAGTGCCCGCGCGCCGGTCCGTCCGTCCCGGTCAGGCCACCGCGCGCAGCACGGCCGCGACGACGGCGGCGAGCAGCACCACGACGACGAACGGCGCGCGCAGCGCGAGGGCGACCGCTGCGGCGGCGAGCGCCGGGAGCCGCGCGTCGAGCACCACGGTCTGCCCGGTCGTGAAGGACTGCACGCCGACGAGCGCCGCCAGGAGCGCGACCGTGACGAGCGCGGCGATCCGGGCCACGCGGGGCCGGGCCAGCCAGTGCGCGGGCACGCGGTGGCCGAGCAGCTTGGTGGCGAAGGTCACCGCCGCGGCCCCCAGCACGGCGCCCCACAGGGCGCCCGGGCTCACGGTGCCACCAGCCGCGGCCCGGGCTCGCGCCAGCCGACGACGACGGCGACGACGGCCGCGGCGAGGATCGGCAGCCCGGCGGGTACGAGCGGCGTCAGGAGCAGCGCCACCGCGATCGCGCCCGCGGCGACCAGCTGCGCCGTGCGGGCGGCGAGCCGGGGCCACAGCAGCCCGAGGAAGGCCGCCCCCGCGGCGGCGTCCAGGCCCCACCGCGTCGGGTCGCCCAGCGCGTCGCCGACGAGCGCACCGAGCAGCGTGAAGGCGTTCCAGAGCGCGAAGACGCCGAGGCCGGTCCACCAGAAGCCCGCGCGGGCGTCGGCGGGGTCCCCCTGGGCCGTGGCCACGGCGGTCGACTCGTCGATCGTCAGCTGCGCCGCTGCCCAGCCGCGCGGGCCGCGCGCGCCGACCAGCGGTGCCATCGCCACGCCGTACAGCGCGTTGCGCGCGCCGAGCAGCCCGGCGGTCGCGGCGGCCGCGACGCCCGTCCCGCCCGCGCCGATGACGCCGACGAAGGCGAACTGCGACCCGCCGGTGAACATCAGCAGGCTCAGCGCGCAGGCCTGCCACACGCTCAGCCCCGCCGCGACGGCCAGCGCGCCGAACGACACGCCGTACAACCCGGTCGCCGTGGCGACGGACAGCGCCTGGCGTCGCACCGCGCGCCGTCGGTGGACGACGTCGTCCTCGGCGGGCTCCGGGCCCGTCACAGGGCGACGTAGACGCTCTCGAGGTACTCCTCGATGCCCGCCTCCCCGCCCTCGCGGCCGAGCCCGGAGGACTTGACCCCGCCGAACGGCGCGCTGGCGTCGGAGACCATCCCGCGGTTGACCCCGAGCATCCCGGACTCGATCCGCTCGGCGACCCGGAAGACGCGGTCGACGTCGCGCGTGTAGGCGTAGGCGACGAGCCCGAACTCGGTGCTGTTGGCCAGCTCGAGCGCCTCGTCCTCGGTCGAGAACGTCACCACGGGTGCCACCGGGCCGAAGATCTCCTCACGCACGGCTCGCGCCGACGGGTCGACGCCCGTGAGCACGGTGGGGTTGTAGAAGTAGCCGGCGAGCCGGGAGCGGTCTGGTCGGTCCCCGCCCGTGACGACGCGCGCGCCGCCGTCGACGGCCTGGGCCACGACCTCGGCGACGCGGTCCACCGCGCCGGCGTCGATGAGGGGGCCCACGGTGGTACCGGGGGCCGCGCCAGGCCCCACGACCATCGCGGCGAACCGCGCGGCCAGCCCCGTGGCGAACTCCTGCGCCACGGACTCGTGCACGAGGAACCGGTTGGCGGCCACGCACGTCTGGCCGGCGTTGCGCATCTTCGCCGCCACGGCGCCCTCGACGGCGGCCGGGACGTCCGCGTCGGCGAAGACGAGGAACGGTGCGTTGCCGCCCAGCTCCATCGACGTGCGCAGCACGTTCTGGGCAGCCCCCTGCAGCAGCACGCGGCCCACCTCCGTCGAACCGGTGAACGACAGCTTGCGCAGCCGCGGGTCGGCCAGCAGCGGGGACACGAGGCGGCTCGACGACGAGGTCGGGACCACGTTGATGACGCCCGTCGGCAGGCCGCGCCGCTCGAGCTCCGCCCGCACCACCTCGGCGAACAGCGCCGTCGTCAGCGGCGTCAGTCCGGCGGGCTTGACGACGACGGGGCAGCCGGCGGCCAGCGCCGGGGCGATCTTGCGCGTCGCCATCGCGAGCGGGAAGTTCCACGGCGTGACGAGCAGCGCCGGCCCGACGCCGCGGTGCAGCACGATCTGCCGGTTCGCCCCGCTCGGCGCGGTGCGCGTCATCCCGTTGATGCGCACGGCCTGCTCGGAGTACCAGCGCACGTACTCGGCGCCGTAGAGCGTCTCGGCGCGCGACTCGGCCAGCGGCTTGCCACCCTCGGCGGTGATGACCGCCGCGAAGTCCTCGACCCGCGCCACGACCTGCTCGAACACCGCGCGGAGCAGCTCGGCCCGCGCACGCGGCGCCACGGCCTGCCAGACCGGCCACGCCTCGTGCGCCGCGGTGAGCGCGTCCAGCCCGTCCTGGGGCGTGCCGTCGGCGACCTCGACGAGCTGCTCGCCCGTGGCGGGGTCCCGGACCGCGAACCTCGCGCCCCCCGACGCGGGGCGCCACGTGCCGCCGATGAGCAGTCCGGTGGGCAGGTCCGCGGGCAGGTGCGGGGGGACAGCGGAGGGGTGCGTCGTCGCCATGCACGCCAGTATGGCCCGCGCCGCTGCGGCCGTCAGGGGGGCGCCTACGATGGCGCCATGCCCGAGGTCGCCACGCCATACGAAGACCTGCTGCGCCACGTCATGGAGCACGGCACGCCCAAGGCGGACCGGACCGGGACGGGGACGCGCTCGGTGTTCGCCCAGCAGATGCGGTTCGACCTGGCGGCGGGCTTCCCGCTGGTCACCACCAAGCGCGTGCACCTGCGCTCCATCGTCTACGAGCTGCTGTGGTTCCTGCGTGGTGAGTCCAACGTCGCGTGGCTGCGCGAGCACGGCGTGACGATCTGGGACGAGTGGGCGGGGCCGGACGGCGAGCTGGGCCCGGTCTACGGGGTGCAGTGGCGCTCGTGGCCCACGCCCGACGGCGGGCACGTCGACCAGATCACGCAGCTCGTCGAGCGGCTGAGGGCGGACCCCGACTCGCGCCGGCACGTCGTGTCGGCGTGGAACGTCGGCCAGATCGGCGAGATGGCGCTGCCGCCGTGCCACATGTTCTTCCAGTTCTACGTCGCGGACGGCCGGCTGTCGTGCCAGCTCTACCAGCGCTCGGCCGACCTCTTCCTCGGCGTCCCGTTCAACATCGCGTCGTACGCGCTGCTCACCCACATGGTCGCCCAGCAGGTGGGCCTCGACGTGGGGGAGTTCGTCTGGACCGGCGGGGACTGCCACATCTACGACAACCACGTCGAGCAGGTGACCGAGCAGCTGTCCCGCGCGCCCTTCGCCCCGCCGCGGCTCGAGCTGCGCCGCGCGGACTCGATCCTCGACTACACGTTCGAGGACGTCGCGGTGGTGGGCTACCAGCACCACCCGGCGATCAAGGCGCCGGTGGCCGTGTGACCGTCGGCCTCGTCTGGGCGGAGTCTGCCGACGGCGTCATCGGCGTCGACGGCACGCTGCCATGGCACCTGCCGGAGGACCTCGCGCACTTCCGCGCCCTGACCGCCGGCCACCCCGTGGTCATGGGGCACACCACGTGGCGCTCGCTGCCGCCCCGGTTCCGTCCGCTGCCGGGCCGGGAGAACATCGTGCTGAGCCGCAGCGAGGGACTGGCGCTCGACGGCGCGACCGTGGTGCCCGACGTCGCGGCGGCGCTGGCGCTCGTGGCCGGCCGGGCGGCGTGGGTCATCGGCGGGGCGCAGGTCTACGCGGCCTTCCTGCCGGTCGCTGACCGCCTCGAGGTGACGCAGGTCGACGTGGTCGTCGGCCGCGGGACGCCCGCCCCGCTGACGGGAGCAGGCTGGCGTCCGACGGCGCGCGAGCCGGTCCAGGGCTGGGCCGTGGCGGCGAACGGGCTGCGCTACCGGTTCGTCCGCCTGGAGCGCGCACCGCAGGACGACCGGCCCGTGCCGCCCGGCGAACCCTCACCGGTCCGTGACGAGGATGGGACGCCCGCTCCCGGTCCCGGTGGCGAGCGGTAGTTTGTCGGCCATGGTCCCGACCACTCCCGAGCGCCCCTTCGGCGCGCTGCTCACGGCCATGGTCACGCCGATGGCGTCCGACGGCTCGATCGACCTGGCCGCGGCGGTGCGCCTCGCGACCCACCTCGTGGACCACGGGCACGACGGTCTGGTGCTCAACGGCACCACCGGCGAGGCTCCCACGACGCACGCACCGGAGAAGGCCGACCTCATCCGCGCGGTCGTCGAGGCCG
>Ga0209476_10002404_pt1 | contig 12551 bp, 9 predicted proteins | sample KloWWTrecipitate_FD_187179 | JGI IMG/M metagenome (GOLD analysis project Ga0209476, IMG submission 187179) | Active sludge microbial communities from Klosterneuburg, Austria, studying microevolution and ecology of nitrifiers - Klosterneuburg... | ecosystem: Engineered > WWTP > Aerobic digester >... | reverse complement strand
AGACTCAGTTGACGCCGGAGGAAAAACTGCTGCGCGCCATCTTCGGCGAGAAGGCCTCCGACGTGAAGGACACGGGCCTGCGCGTGCCGTCCGGCATGTCCGGCACGGTGATCGACGTCCAGGTATTTACCCGCGAAGGCATCGAACGCGACAAGCGCGCCCAGCAGATCATCGACGACGAACTGCGCCGCTACAAGACAGACCTGGCCGACCAGATGCGCATTGTTGAGCGCGACACCTTTGCCCGTATCGAGCGCCTCATCGTCGGCAAGGTAGCCAACAAGGGCCCGAAGAAGCTGGCCAAGGGCACCAAACTGACCAAGTCCTACCTGGAGTCGATCGACGCGCATCACTGGTTCGACATCGGCTTGGCCAACGACGAGACGGCCCAGCAGTTGGAGAACCTGCGTGAGAGCATCGAGCAGACGCGCAAGGATTTCGATCAAGCCTTCGAGGCGAAGAAGAAAAAGCTCACCCAGGGCGACGAACTGCCCCCCGGCGTGCAGAAAATGGTCAAGGTGTACCTGGCCGTCAAGCGCCGCCTGCAACCCGGCGACAAGATGGCCGGCCGTCATGGCAACAAGGGGGTTGTCTCTCGCATCGTGCCGATCGAGGACATGCCCCATATGGCCGACGGCACGACCGTAGATATCGTGCTCAATCCGCTGGGTGTGCCCTCGCGGATGAACATAGGCCAGATTTTGGAGACGCATTTGGGTTGGGCCGCCAAGGGCCTTGGCCTGAAGATCGGCGAGCTGCTGAAGAAACAGACCGCTGCCGCCGATTTGCGCAAATACCTGAACAAGATCTACAACTCGAGCGGCAAGGGCGAGGATATCGATTCGCTGTCTGACAAGGAAATCATCGAGCTGGCGGACAACCTCCAGCCAGGCGTGCCTTTCGCCACTCCTGTGTTCGATGGCGCCCACGAGGACGAGATCAAGAACATGCTCGAACTGGCCGGATTGCCGCGCACGGGTCAGGTGACGTTGTTCGATGGCCGCACAGGCGAGCAATTCGAACGCCCCGTGACCGTTGGCTACATGCATGTGCTGAAGTTGCATCATCTGGTTGATGACAAGATGCACGCACGATCCACGGGCCCCTATAGTCTGGTGACGCAGCAGCCGCTGGGCGGCAAGGCGCAGTTCGGCGGCCAGCGCTTCGGTGAGATGGAGGTGTGGGCTCTGGAAGCTTACGGCGCCTCCTACACGTTGCAGGAAATGCTCACGGTCAAGTCCGACGACGTGTCGGGCCGTACCAAGGTCTATGAAAATATCGTCAAGGGCGAGCACAAGATCGATGCCGGCATGCCGGAATCCTTCAACGTGCTGGTCAAGGAAATCCGCTCCCTGGCGATCGACATCGACCTCGAGCGGTATTAAGAGACCAGCGGAAGCCGCCGGCCATGCACGGCGCGTGGCCGGCGGAATTGAAATTTTGATTTGAAGTTTCACCCCTTGCAGGAGTGAAGACATGAAAGCACTACTCGATCTGTTCAAGCAGGTAACTCAGGAAGAGGAGTTCGACGCCATCACCATCGGCCTCGCCTCGCCCGAGAAGATCCGCTCTTGGTCCTATGGCGAAGTGAAGAAGCCGGAGACCATTAACTACCGCACCTTCAAGCCGGAGCGCGACGGTCTCTTCTGCGCCAAGATATTCGGCCCGGTGAAGGACTACGAGTGCCTTTGTGGCAAGTACAAGCGCCTCAAGCATCGTGGCGTCATCTGCGAGAAGTGCGGCGTCGAAGTTACGCTGTCCAAGGTGCGCCGTGAGCGCATGGGCCACATCGAGCTGGCCTCGCCGGTTGCCCACATCTGGTTCCTGAAGAGCCTGCCCAGCCGCCTCGGCATGGTGCTCGACATGACGTTGCGCGACATCGAGCGCGTGCTTTATTTCGAAGCTTATGTCGTGGTCGATGCCGGCATGACACCACTCAGCCGCGCCCAGTTGCTGTCCGAAGACGATTACCTCGCCAAGGTCGAGGAGTACGGCGACGATTTTGCCGCAGTGATGGGCGCCGAGGGCATCCGCGAACTGCTGCGCACGCTCGACGCAAACCACGAAATCGATGTCCTGCGCAAGGAACTCGAGACGACCGGCTCGGAAGCCAAGATCAAGAAGATCGCCAAGCGCCTCAAGGTGCTGGAGGCCTTCCAGCAATCCGGTATCAAGCCGGACTGGATGATTCTCGAAGTTCTGCCCGTCCTGCCACCCGACCTGCGCCCGCTGGTGCCGCTGGATGGCGGCCGCTTCGCAACTTCTGACCTGAATGATCTGTATCGTCGCGTCATCAATCGCAACAACCGCCTGAAGCGTCTGCTGGAACTGAAGGCGCCAGAGATCATCGTGCGCAATGAGAAGCGCATGCTGCAGGAGGCGGTCGACTCGCTGCTGGACAATGGTCGTCGCGGCAAAGCCATGACCGGCGCCAACAAGCGCCCGCTGAAATCCCTCGCCGACATGATCAAGGGCAAGGGTGGCCGCTTCCGCCAGAACCTGCTGGGCAAACGTGTCGACTATTCCGGCCGCTCGGTCATCGTGGTCGGCCCGCAGCTGAAATTGCACCAGTGCGGCTTGCCGAAGAAAATGGCACTGGAGTTGTTCAAGCCCTTCATCTTCAACAAGCTGGAGCTGCTGGGTTTGGCCACCACCATCAAAGCGGCGAAAAAGTTGGTCGAGCAGGAAGTGCCCGAGGTGTGGGACATCCTCGAAGAAGTGATCCGCGAGCATCCGGTCATGCTCAACCGTGCACCGACCCTGCACCGTCTCGGCATCCAGGCCTTTGAGCCGACGTTGATCGAGGGCAAGGCAATTCAGTTGCATCCGCTGGTCTGTGTGGCCTTCAACGCCGACTTCGACGGCGACCAGATGGCCGTGCACATCCCGCTTTCCCTGGAAGCGCAGATGGAAGCGCGGACACTGATGCTGTCCACCAATAACATCCTGTCTCCGGCCAACGGCGAGCCGATTATCGTTCCGTCGCAGGACATCGTGCTCGGCCTCTATTTCGCCACGCGCGACCGTATCAACGCCCGCGGCGAGGGCATGGCCTTTACCGATATCTCCGAGGTGAAACGCGCCTATGAATCTGGCCAGGCCGACCTGCACGCACGCGTTCTCGCGCGCATCAAGGAGTACGACGTCAGCGAGGACGGCGAGAAACGCGAGAAAATTACGCGCTACGAGACGACCATCGGCCGCGCCATTTTGTCGGAGATACTGCCGGCTGGGCTGCCTTTCTCGATCATCAACAAGCCGCTCAAGAAGAAGGAGATATCGCGCCTCATCAACGCCTGTTTCCGCCGCTGCGGCCTGAAGGAAACGGTGATTTTCGCCGACAGACTGATGCAAGCCGGCTTCGGCTTGGCCACACGCGCTGGCATTTCCATTGCGGTCGGCGACATGCTGGTGCCACCGCAGAAACACGAGATCATCTCCGCTGCCGAGCACGAGGTAAAGGAAATCGAGAAGCAGTACACCTCCGGCCTGGTCACCGATGGCGAGCGCTACAACAAGGTGGTGGACATCTGGGGTCGTGCGGGGGATCAGGTGGCGAAGGCCATGATGGAACAGCTTTCCCATCAGGAAGTCGTCGACCGTAGCGGCAAGAAGGTGGCGCAAGAATCCTTCAATTCCATCTACATGATGGCCGACTCGGGGGCCCGCGGCTCCGCCGCGCAGATCCGTCAGCTGGCAGGCATGCGCGGCCTGATGGCCAAGCCGGATGGCTCCATCATCGAGGTGCCAATCACTACCAATTTCCGCGAGGGCCTCAACGTCCAGCAATACTTCATCTCGACGCACGGAGCGCGAAAAGGCCTTGCTGATACGGCGCTGAAGACCGCCAACTCAGGTTACCTGACCCGCCGCCTGGTGGATGTAACCCAGGACCTGGTGGTTACCGAAGACGATTGCGGCACCAGCAACGGTTTTGTCATGAAGGCACTGGTCGAGGGAGGCGAGGTTGTCGAGGCGCTGCGCGAGCGCATTCTCGGCCGCGTCCTGGTGAGCGACGTGCTCCAGCCGGAAACGCAGGATGCGATGTTCCCGGCGGGCTTTCTGCTCGACGAAGACGCAGTGGACCTTATCGAAGCCAGCGGCGTTGACGAAGTTACCGTGCGTACCCCGCTCAATTGCGAGACGCGATACGGTCTGTGTGCGAAGTGCTATGGCCGCGATCTCGGCCGCGGCACCATTGTCAATGCGGGCGAAGCGGTGGGCGTTATTGCCGCGCAGTCGATTGGCGAGCCGGGAACCCAGCTCACCATGCGCACTTTCCACGTCGGCGGCGCGGCTTCGCGTGCGGCGGCGGCTTCGCAGATCGAAACCAAGTCGGCCGGCACGGTGCGCTTCACGCAGAACATGCGCTACGTCACCAACCCGAAGGGCGAGAAAGTGGTTATCGCACGCTCTGCCGAGGTGCTGGTAACGGATGATCACGGCCGCGAGCGGGAGCGCCACAAGGTGCCCTACGGCGCCATGCTGACAGTTGACGACGGTAAACATGTCAGGGCTGGCGCACTGGTCGCGACCTGGGATCCGCATACCCGCCCGATTGTTACCGAGTACAGCGGCATGGTGAAGTTCGAAAACGTCGAGGAAGGCGCAACCGTCACCAAACAGATTGACGAAGTGACAGGGTTGTCGACGCTCGTCGTTATCGATCCGAAGCGCAAGGCGGGCGCCGCTGCCAAGGGATTGCGTCCTCAGGTAAAACTGCTGACGGCCTCAGGTGAGGAAGTGAAAATCCACGGCACAGAACATTCAGTGACCATCACCTTCCAGGTCGGCTCGATCATCACGGTAAAGGATGGGCAGGCGGTTGATCTTGGCGACATTCTGGCGCGGATCCCACAGGAGTCGTCGAAGACGCGCGACATCACGGGTGGCCTGCCGCGCGTGGCCGAGCTTTTCGAAGCCCGTTCGCCCAAAGATGCAGGCATGCTGGCGGAAGTTACTGGTACGGTTTCGTTCGGCAAGGACACCAAGGGCAAGCAGCGTCTGGTCATCACCGAACCGGACGGAGTGGCGCACGAGTACCTGATCACGAAGGACAAGCACGTCATGGCCCACGACGGCCAGGTAGTGAACCGCGGCGAGTTCATTGTGGACGGCCCGGCCGATCCGCACGACATCCTGCGCCTGAAAGGGGTCGAGGAACTGGCTCGCTACATCATCGACGAGGTGCAGGACGTATATCGCCTGCAGGGCGTGAAGATCAACGACAAGCACATCGAGGTCATCGTACGCCAGATGCTGCGCCGCGTCGTCATCACCGATCCGGGTGATAGCCACTTCATTCGCGAGGAACAGGTGGAGCGCGCCGAGGTGCTAGACGAGAACGACAAGGCGATCAACGAAGGCAAGCGTCCGGCCGAGTATCAGTACATGCTGCTCGGCATCACCAAGGCCTCGCTGTCGACCGACTCCTTCATCTCGGCGGCTTCCTTCCAGGAAACCACCCGGGTGCTGACCGAGGCGGCAATCATGGGCAAGCGCGACGAACTACGCGGCCTCAAGGAAAACGTTATCGTCGGCCGCCTCATCCCGGCGGGGACCGGCATGGCCTATCACCGCGCAAGGCGCATGCAAGCCTTGGGCGAGGACATCGCTGTCGGCCGCGAGCTGGTGGTCGAGGAAGGGCCGGCTCCGGAGGATGTCCAGACGGGTTGACGCTGGGGTGAAAACCCCCGTATAATCCGCCCTCTTTGCGAACGGCGCGGCCAAACCGCGCGCAGCGCGAGAAACACGAATCCCGGGGCGGCGCAGCTTAAAAAGCCGCCTCGGTTTTTTGGAAATTCGAGAATATGCCAACAATCAACCAGTTAGTACGGAAATCGCGCAAGGCTCCGGCCACCAAGAGCAAAGTGCCTGCGTTGGCCAATTGCCCTGCCAAGCGTGGTGTGTGCACCCGTGTATATACGACGACACCAAAGAAGCCGAACTCGGCGCTGAGGAAGGTCGCCAAGGTGCGTCTGACCAATGGCTTCGAGGTGATTTCCTATATCGGCGGCGAAGGCCACAACCTGCAGGAGCACTCGGTGGTGCTGATCCGCGGCGGCCGCGTCAAGGATCTGCCGGGCGTGCGCTACCACATTGTGCGTGGCAGCCTGGATACGCAGGGTGTCAAGGATCGCAAGCAGTCGCGCTCGAAATACGGCGCCAAGCGGCCGAAGGCTGCCTAACTTGGAAGACTAGGGGTAAGAGAATATGCCACGACGCAGAGAAGTTCCGAAACGCGACATTTTGCCCGATCCGAAATTCGGTAGCCAGGATGTGGCGAAATTCGTCAACGTGCTGATGATGAGCGGCAAGAAATCGGTCGCCGAAGGCACGATTTATCGCGCTTTCGACCAGATCAAGAGCAAGTCCGGCAAGGATCCACTGGAAGTCTTCATGCAGGCGGTGGGCAACGTCAAGCCGTCCGTTGAGGTGAAGAGCCGCCGCGTTGGCGGCGCTAACTACCAAGTGCCGGTGGAGGTGCGCCCGGTTCGCCGCGCTGCGCTGGCGATGCGCTGGATCCGCGAATCGGCCCGCAAGCGCTCGGAGAAATCCATGGGTGCCCGCCTCGCCGGCGAATTGCTCGAAGCGGCCGAGGGTCGTGGCGGCGCGGTGAAGAAGCGCGAGGAAGTGCATCGCATGGCCGATGCCAACAAGGCCTTCGCGCATTATCGCTTTTGATGAGCGGCCGGGATTTCCGGCCTTGACATGGATATATCCGCCACGGTGTCTCCAATTGACACCCTGGCGGTTTGGTTTAGATAAGGCAGGTTAGCCAAGTGGCACGCACGACCCCGATTGAGCGCTATCGAAACATAGGCATCAGTGCCCACATTGATGCAGGCAAGACCACGACCACCGAGCGCATCCTGTTTTACACGGGTGTGACGCACAAGCTGGGCGAAGTGCACGATGGCGCGGCCACGACCGACTGGATGGAACAAGAGCGCGAGCGCGGCATCACGATCACCTCCTCGGCCGTGACCTGTTTCTGGAAGGGCATGGACCTGTCCCGCCCCGAGCATCGCATCAACATCATCGACACCCCGGGCCACGTCGATTTCACTATCGAGGTGGAGCGCTCCATGCGCGTGCTCGATGGTGCCTGCATGGTGTATTGCGCCGTCGGCGGCGTGCAGCCCCAGTCCGAAACCGTATGGCGCCAGGCCAACAAGCACAAGGTGCCGCGGCTGGCCTTCGTGAACAAGATGGACCGTCAGGGCGCGGACTTTTTCAAGGTCTGCGAGCAGATGAAGGCCCGCCTGAATGCGAACCCGGTGCCCTTGCAGGTACCGATCGGCGCTGAGGACAGCTTCCAGGGCGTGATCGACCTGATCAAGATGAAGGCCGTCATCTGGGACGAAGCTTCCCAGGGGATGAAGTTCGAGTTGCGAGACATTCCCGCCGAACTGGTCGGGCAGGCCAAGGAATGGCGCGAGAAGATGCTCGAAGCTGCCGCCGAGTCGAGCGAGGAGCTCATGGACAAGTATCTCGGCGAGGGCGACCTTTCCGAGGCCGACATCAAGACAGGCTTGCGCCAGCGCACCATCGCCAGCGAGATCGTGCCGATGCTGTGCGGCTCCGCATTCAAGAACAAGGGCGTGCAGGCCATGCTGGACGCGGTGCTCGACTACTTGCCTTCCCCAATTGACATTCCGCCGGTCCAGGGCGAACTGGAAAACGGTTCTGCGGGCGAGCGCAAGGCGACCGACGAGGAGCCCTTCTCGGCGCTGGCGTTCAAGATCATGACCGACCCCTATGTCGGCCAGTTGACCTTCTTCCGCGTCTATTCCGGCGTGGTGAAGTCGGGTGACACGATCTATAACCCGATCAAGGGCCGCAAGGAACGCATCGGCCGCATCCTGCAGATGCATGCCAACCAGCGTCAAGAGATCAAGGAAGTACGCGCTGGCGATATCGCCGCCGCGGTCGGTCTGAAAGAGGCGACCACCGGCGAGACACTGTGCGATCCGGACAAGGCCATCACCCTTGTCAAGATGGTGTTCCCCGAGCCGGTGATCCACGTTGCCGTCGAGCCGAAGACCAAGGCCGACCAGGAGAAGATGGGTATCGCATTGAACCGTCTGGCACAGGAAGACCCCTCGTTCCGCGTGCGTACCGACGAGGAATCCGGCCAGACCATCATCTCGGGGATGGGCGAATTGCACCTCGAGATTCTGGTTGATCGCATGAAGCGCGAGTTCAGCGTCGAAGCCAACGTCGGTGCGCCGCAGGTGGCCTACCGCGAGGCGATCAAGAAAAGCACCGAGATTGAGGGTAAGTTCATCAAGCAGTCCGGCGGCCGCGGTCAGTACGGTCACGTCTGGCTCAAACTGGAACCGAATGAAGCTGGCAAGGGCTTCGAATTTATCGATGCCATCAAAGGGGGCACAGTGCCGCGCGAGTTCATTCCTGCGGTGGAAAAAGGTCTCAACGAGACGCTGCCGAATGGTGTGTTGGCCGGTTTTCCCGTGGTGGACGTCAAGGTTACGCTGTTCGACGGTTCCTACCACGATGTGGACTCGAACGAAAACGCCTTCAAGATGGCGGCTTCCATCGCCTTCAAGGATGGCATGCGCAAGGCCAGTCCGGTTCTGCTAGAGCCGATGATGGCCGTCGAGGTGGAAACCCCCGAGGATTTCATGGGCAATGTCATGGGCGACCTGTCGGGCCGTCGTGGCATGGTGCAGGGCATGGAAGACCAGGTCGGCGGCATCAAGCTGGTCAAGGCGGAAGTTCCGCTGGCCGAGATGTTTGGCTATTCGACCACGCTGCGCTCGCTCTCCCAGGGCCGTGCCACCTACTCGATGGAATTCAAGCACTACTCCGAGGCGCCGAAGAACGTCGCCGAGGCGATCATCAACAAGAAGTGATTTGTTCTTTAGGGGAATAGAAACATGGCCAAAGGCAAATTCGAACGTACGAAGCCGCATGTGAACGTGGGGACGATTGGGCACGTGGATCATGGCAAGACCACCTTGACGGCGGCGATCACGACGGTGTTGTCGAGCAAATTTGGGGGTGAAGCCAAGGGCTACGACCAGATTGACGCGGCGCCGGAGGAGAAAGCGCGCGGCATCACCATCAACACGGCGCACGTTGAATACGAGACGAAGAACCGGCACTACGCCCACGTTGACTGCCCGGGCCACGCCGACTACGTCAAGAACATGATCACTGGCGCTGCCCAGATGGACGGCGCCATTCTGGTGGTATCGGCGGCCGACGGCCCGATGCCGCAGACGCGCGAGCACATCCTGCTCGCCCGCCAGGTCGGCGTACCCTACATCATTGTTTACATGAACAAGTGCGACATGGTCGACGACGCCGAGTTGCTCGAGCTGGTCGAGATGGAAGTGCGCGAACTGCTCAGCAAGTACGATTTCCCTGGCGACGACATTCCCATCGTCAAGGGTTCCGCCCTGAAGGCCCTCGAAGGCGACAAGGGAGACCTGGGCGAAGGCTCCATTCTCAAGCTGGCCGAGGCCCTGGACTCCTACATTCCCGAGCCCAAGCGCGCCATCGACGGCCCCTTCCTGATGCCGATCGAAGACGTCTTCTCCATTTCCGGTCGCGGCACCGTGGTGACCGGCCGGATCGAGCGCGGCATCGTCAAGGTTGGCGAAGAAATCGAGATTGTCGGTTTGCGTCCGACCGTCAAGACCATCTGTACCGGGGTCGAGATGTTCAGGAAGCTGCTCGACCAGGGTCAGGCCGGCGACAACGTCGGCGTGCTGCTGCGCGGCACCAAGCGCGAGGAAGTCGAACGCGGCCAGGTGTTGTCCAAGCCCGGCAGCATTCCTCCGCACACCCACTTCACGGCCGAGATTTACGTGCTGGGCAAGGACGAAGGCGGTCGTCACACCCCCTTCTTCAACGGCTACCGTCCGCAGTTCTACTTCCGCACCACCGATGTGACGGGCAGCATTGAGTTGCCGGCCGGCACCGAGATGGTGATGCCGGGTGACAACATCACGATCACCGTGAAGCTGATTGCCCCGATCGCCATGGAAGAAGGCCTGCGCTTTGCCATCCGCGAAGGCGGCCGTACCGTCGGCGCCGGCGTCGTGGCGAAAGTGATCGAGTAATCAATGCGTGAACGAGAGGCGCCCCGACCCTCGGGGCGCCTCGCAGTCTCTGCCGCAGGGGCATAGCTCAATTGGCAGAGCGTCGGTCTCCAAAACCGAAGGTTGGGGGTTCGAGACCCTCTGCCCCTGCCAACAGAACTTAAGGCGAGATTAATGGCCGACAAAATCAAGTTCGCGCTGGCGTTGTTGCTGGTGGCCGCGGGTGTCGCGGGTTTTTATCTGCTCGGAGAGGCAGCGCTGATCCTGCGTGTGCTGTCCGTTCTCGCGGGGGTGATCACGGGCGCCGCAGTGGCCTGGTTTACCGAGCCCGGACAGCGCTTTTTCGCCTTCAGCCAGGAAGCCTGGACGGAGACCAAGAAAGTGGTCTGGCCCTCCCGCAAGGAAACTGTGCAGACCACGGGCGTGGTGTTCGCCTTCGTTGTCGTCATGGCGGTTTTCCTGTGGCTGACTGACAAGAGCCTGGAGTGGGTCTTCTACGACCTGATTCTGGGATGGAAGAAATCATGACCAAGCGCTGGTACGTTGTGCATGCCTATTCGGGCTTCGAGAAGTCCGTGCAGCGCGCCTTGGCCGAGCGCATCAGGCGCGCCGGAATGGAAGAGAAATTCGGCCAGCTCCTGGTGCCGGTTGAGGAGGTAGTCGAGATGAAATCCGGCCAGAAGAGCATTTCCGAGCGCAAGTTCTTCCCTGGCTACGTGCTGGTGGAGATGGAGATGGACGACGACACCTGGCACCTGGTGAAGAACACCTCCAAGGTGACCGGGTTCGTCGGGGGCACCGCGACCAAGCCGACGCCGATCTCCGAAAAGGAAGTTGCCAAGATCATGCAGCAGATGCAGGAGGGCGTCGAGAAACCGAAGCCCAAGGTGCTGTACGAGATTGGTGAAATGGTGCGGGTCAAGGAAGGCCCTTTCACCGACTTCAACGGCACGGTAGAAGACATCAACTACGAGAAGAGCAAACTGCGCGTGGCTGTGACCATTTTTGGCCGGTCGACGCCGGTGGAACTTGAATTTTCGCAGGTAGAGAAAGCATAACAGGGCGGGTCCAGGACCGCCCTCCGGGTCATTTTGCCCCGGCGTAATTTCCCTGGAAGAGGAGCGCAAGTAGGGCAACCGAAAGCGCGTTACCACTCACTTAACAGGAGCCATCATGGCCAAGAAGATTGTCGGCTTCATCAAGCTGCAAGTGCCGGCGGGCAAGGCGAATCCCTCGCCGCCGATCGGCCCCGCGCTGGGTCAGCGCGGCCTCAATATCATGGAATTCTGCAAAGCCTTCAATGCCCAGACGCAGGGCGTAGAACCGGGTTTGCCGATTCCCGTGGTGATCACCGCCTACGCGGACAAGAGTTTTACTTTCGTGATGAAGACGCCGCCGGCGGCAGTGCTCATCAAGAAGGCTGCCAAGATCGACAAAGGCTCGGCGAAGCCGCACACCGACAAGGTGGGCAAGTTGACCCGCGCCCAGGTCGAGGAAATCGCCAAGGCCAAAATGAAGGATCTCACCGCCGCTGACCTGGAAGCCGCCGTGCGCACCGTCGCCGGCAGTGCCCGCAGCATGGGCGTCATTGTGGAGGGCATGTGACATGGCCAAACTCTCCAAACGCACTACGGCGCTGCGCGCCAAGGCTGATCGCAACAAGGTCTATCCTGTTGCTGAGGCGCTCGCCCTTGTCAAGGAATGCGCCACCGCCAAATTCGACGAATCCGTCGATGTCGCGGTGAACCTCGGTATCGATGCCAAGAAATCAGATCAGCTGGTGCGCGGTTCTGTCGTGCTGCCCTCCGGCACCGGCAAAAATGTGCGTGTCGCCGTCTTTGCCCAGGGTGACAAGGCCCAGGCCGCGAAGGACGCGGGTGCAGATATCGTTGGTTTCGACGACCTTGCAGCCCAGGTCAAGGAAGGCAAGATGGACTTCGATGTGGTTGTCGCTACGCCGGATGCCATGAAGGTGGTCGGTGCGCTGGGCCAGATCCTCGGCCCGCGCGGACTCATGCCTAACCCCAAGGTCGGCACGGTAACGATGGATGTCGCCACGGCAGTGAAGAATGCCAAGGCGGGCCAGGTGCAGTACCGTACCGACAAGGCCGGCATCATCCAGTGCACCATCGGCCGTGCTTCTTTCTCGATCGAGCAACTGCAGCAAAACATTGCCGCGTTGATCGATGCCCTGAATAAAGCCAAGCCGGCTACAAGCAAAGGCCAGTATCTGAAAAAGGTCTCCGTCTCCAGCACTATGGGGACGGGGGTGCGCGTCGATCAGGCCAGCCTGTCGGCGCAGCAATAAGGTTTTGAGTCCCCGCCCAGGCGGGGAGAGAACTTTGGGACGTCGGGGAGGCGCAAGCCGAACCGGCGGATCGTCAAAGACCGCAGGTGCCGGAGGGTGCGGCATGACCCGAAAGCTTAAGCGCGCAAGCGGCCTGCGCAGACGGTGCCCCAGACAGGATTTCGTACGCTGCT
>Ga0209476_10002402_pt1 | contig 12553 bp, 11 predicted proteins | sample KloWWTrecipitate_FD_187179 | JGI IMG/M metagenome (GOLD analysis project Ga0209476, IMG submission 187179) | Active sludge microbial communities from Klosterneuburg, Austria, studying microevolution and ecology of nitrifiers - Klosterneuburg... | ecosystem: Engineered > WWTP > Aerobic digester... | reverse complement strand
GCAGCGCCAGACACCGCCACCCGGAGACCCGCTGGAAGAATCGGCGAGCACCCAGGCAAAGGACGAGGGGGCCTCGTCAGGCGCCGGTGGCGGGTCGCCAGCCCGTGGTCCCGGGCTCGGCCGGCTGGCGGGGCTGTGCCTCGTGAGCGCCCTGGCAGGGGGCATTGCCGGGGGCGCGACGGTCGCGTACCTGGGCGACGACGGAGACATCGCCACCGAACCGGCTGACCGGGTTAGCCCTAGCGCCGAGAGCACACGCATCGAACTCACGGGCGCGGTGGTAGAGGCGGCTGCCGCGGCGCGACCGGGCGTTGTCCGGATCGAAAGCACGAGGACGACCTCGGCCGGCAAGGAGCAGGACGTCGGGAGCGGCGTGATCCTTGACGAGTCGGGGCACGTAGTCACCAACGCACACGTCGTGCTCGAGACTGACTCATTGCGGGTGGTGCTCGCGGACGGGACGGAGCGGCCAGCCGTCCTGGTCGGGCACGACTTCCCGTTCAACGATGTGGCCGTGTTGCAGATCGGTCCTTTGAACCTGACGCCGCTGCCCACCGGCGATTCGAAGGCGTTGAAGCTGGGCGAGACCGTGCTGGCGATTGGCAATCCACTCGGAAAGTTCGATGGGAGTGTGAGTGTGGGGGTGGTTAGCGGGCTGGACCGATCGGAGACGTTCGATGGCGTGCGCCAACGAGACCTGATCCAGACGGACGCGGCGTTGAACAACGGGAACAGCGGCGGCGCACTGGTGAACCTCTCCGGCCAGTTCATCGGCATGCCGACGGCGGTGCTGCGGCAGTCGAGCAGCGGCCAACCGGTAAACGGCATCGCGTTCGCACTGCCCGCCGCCCGCGTCCTGGAAATCGCCAACGAGATCATCGCAACCGGGGCGTCAATCGAGCGGCCAGCCCTGGGGGTAGAACACATCGACCTGACGCCGGAAACGCTCGCACGGCTGCCGAGGCTGGCCGTCAGCGAGGGGGCGGCCGTGGCGAGTGTTGCTCCCGATGGGCCGGCTGCGGAGGCCGGCATCCGCCCCGGGGATGTCATCGTCCAGGTTGGCGACACCGTCATCGACCAGGAGACGCCGCTCTTCAATGCGCTCCTCGATCGCAAGGTGGGTGAAACGGTCCGGGTTGTCCTCAATCGGAATGCCCGGATAATCGACGTCGAGGTCCGGCTTGCCAAACGTTCGTAATGTGAATCCTCAGCGCCCGGGGTCGTTTCGCGCATGAGCCGCCGAGGCGGGCAGCTTCCGTGGGGGGCCGGCAATAGCCCGAGCCTGTACGGCGGTGGGCGCCCGGGTGGTGGTTACGGCCGGATAGGGATGCTCGCCGCGATCGTGGTGGGTGTGCTTGTTGTCGGGTTCTTCCTGGTGACACGCGCCTGCGGTGGCGGGGGCGGCTGTACGGACCCGTATTGCCCATCGGACCGCAACATCGCGGCCCCCGAGGGGTACCAGCTAGTCTCGAAGATCTTCGCCTACAACGAGGAGAGCGGGGCATCGCAGCCCGGCTTCGACATGATCGTCCAGGTCGAGCTTTCGGAGACGATCGCCGACGGACAGGCCCTCGGCTTTTACCGTTATGTTGACGAGACGAAAAATTGGGAACCCATTGCACCGGCGATCCTTGACGCCCAGGGCAAGGTGGCCAGCGCCACGTTCCCTGATGCGCCAGCGATCATGGCCGTGATGCGTCGTACGACGCCGGGGGGCAACGTGGTCACGTACCTCCCGCACGGGGCGCAGCTCCACGCCGAGGCGGCCACCCACGCAACGATCGTGCACCCGATTGACTTCTCTCCGGCGGCAGATGGCGCAGTCAGCGGAGACCTCACTGAGGTACCGCAGAACGCGGCATACGTGGTCTACCCGGTCATCTCGGCGAATGCGGGGAACCAGGGCGCCGTGGCGATTGTCGAAGCGATTCTCTCCACTCCGGCCGCGCGCACCAACCACGTAAAACAGATCGTCGCGAAGTTAAACGAGCTCAATCTCCGTGGCGTGGATATTGCCTACATGGACCTGCCGGCGACGCAGCGGACGTCGTTCACCCTGTTTATCGGCGAGCTGTACGATGCCTTGCGGGCTCAGAACAAGCAGCTGACGCTGACGCTGCCGCCGCCGATCAAGGCACAGAACCGGATCGACGAAGGGGCGTACGACTGGGCCGCGCTCGGGAAGACGGCGGACCTGATCAAGATCGCCCCATTCCGGGACCAGGCCAAGTACCGTCTCGACATGCCCGAAGTGCTGGCACACCTCGCCGGCCAGGTAACGCCGGCGAAACTGGTGCTCACGGTCTCCCCCTACGCGACAGAGACCGGCGGCGACTCGATCATCACGTACAAGCTCACCGACGCGATGAACATCGCGACGCAGATCGCGGTCCGCGCGGATGCGAACTCGATCGTGACCTCCACGAATGTGGAGGTCGCGGGTACAAACATCGACCGGGACGAGAACCTTTCCGGCGTCCGCTGGTCTCCGGAGACGGCCACCGTCGCGTTCAGCTACAAGCAGGCCCAGGGAGGCGGGAGCCGCACGGTGTACATTGAGAACTTCTTCAGCATCGGCTTCAAGCTCGAGCTTATTCCGGAATACAAACTGGGTGGTGTGGCAGTCGACAACGCCAGCAACGACCTGTACCTCGGCAACATCTGGAATGCCCTGGTGCCGTTCATCACGAGCGGACAGCCGATCCTGCTGCGGCCGAACGACAGCGACCTGGAGCCGAAGTGGACAGCAAGCGGGGGGACCATCGAATCGACGCGGCGGGGCACGGCGAAGTGGTTCACGCCGGCAACGGCCGGTACCTATACCATCAGCCTGACCTTGAGTGATGGTGTGGCGATGTTCGAAAACAGCGTACCGGTGAACGTGAAGGCTCCCGACAACAAGACGCCCGTGGCGACCACCACGCCGGGGAACTGACGATGGCAACCGGACGCGGAGTCCGGATCGCCGGGGGGACGGCGCGGGGCGTGCCGCTGGTTGAGCCTCGCGGGGTGCGCCTGCGGCCGACGTCCGGGCTGGTGCGCGAGGCGATCTTCAACATCCTGGCCGGCCGGGTCGATGGGGCCCGCGTCCTGGACCTGTATGCAGGGACCGGGGCACTGGGGATCGAAGCGCTCAGCCGGGGCGCCACACGGGCGACGTTCGTTGAAGGCGAGGCTGCCTGCGTTGAGGCGATCCTCCAGAGCCTGAGCCGGACAGGGTTTGCGGCGCAGGGGTCGGTCTTGCGAGGGAGGCTCCCGGCTGCCCTTGCACGGCTTGAGGCAGGCGCTTTCGACGTTGTCTTCCTCGACCCGCCCTATCAGGACGAGAGCGCCGAGGACACACTCATGGGCGTGCCGCGGCTGCTGGCGGGGGGCGGGATTGTCGTCTACGAGCACCGGAGCCGCTACAATCCGCCGGAACGCGTGGCGGGGCTCCGGATGGGCGACCGCCGGGTATATGGCGACAGCGCCGTGGCAATCTACGCCGCGATGGAGGGGGAATGAGGATCGCCGTCTTCCCAGGAGGGTTCGACCCGGTGACCAACGGTCACCTCGACCTGGTCACACGGATGACACACCTGTTCGACCGGGTGATTGTCGCAGTGGTACGCGGGCGCGATAAGGGATCGATGTTCACATGGGAAGAACGGGTCGAACTGTTCCGAAAGGCTGTCGAGCACCTGCCCACAGTTGAAGTGGAAGGGTTCGACGAAATGACGGTGGAGTTCGCGCGGAGGAAAGGCGCGGTTGCCATCGTCCGCGGGATCCGTGCGGTGAGCGATTTCGAGTCCGAGTTCGACATGGCGCTCATGAACCGGAAGATGGCTCCGCACCTGGAATCGGTGTACCTGATGGCAAACCAGGAATACCTGTATATCAGCGCGAGCCGTATCCGGGAGGTTTCGCGGCTCGGCTACGATGTGGCGGACCTGGTGCCGGCGCATGTGCGTACGGCGCTTCGCGAACGCCTGGGAATGACGTAGGCTGTGAACCCTGGCGGCGCGCAGATGGAGATACTCGAGCTCATCGATGTGCTTGAGGAGCTGGTGATCCAGTCCCGCCGCCTCCCCGTTGGCGGGAACCTGGTTGTCGACCGGAAGCGGATGCTGGATGTCATCGACCAGATGAGGCTGGCTGTACCAACGGACCTCCGGCAGGCGCAACAGATCCTGGAAAACCGCGACCAGATTATTGAGGATGCCCACACGACGGCCCAGGGTTCGCTGGAGCGCGCGGAACAGGAGCGCCAGCGGCGTCTCGACGAGAACGCGATCATCCGCGAAGCGCAGGAGCGTGGCCAGCAGATGCTGATGGATGCGGAAGCACGGGCCCGCCAGGTGATCGCGGAATCGGATGCCACCGCGGCGGCGCACCTCAGCGAGGCGGCGGAAGCAGCGAGCAAGCAGCTCGATGACGCCGACCAGTACGCCTTCGAGGTACTCCGCCGGCTGGAGAACCAGCTCCAGGCTTTTATTGATTCGATCCGGATAAGCATTTCGAGCCTTCAGGAAAAGCGCTGAACGATCACTCCTCACCAACGTGTGAAGAGACTGGAATTTCTCGCTGAGTGGGCGTAAGGTTGAGGCCGGTACATCACGCTACTGACGCACCAATGAGGTCGGGAGCGTGTATCACTGGAGGCAATAGGACATGGCTGAATTCACCGTCATCAAGGAATCCGACGCGCCGCGCCCGGCTCGCCAAACGGGACGCCTGGCAGCGCGTATGCGCGAGTACGAAAAGTACGTGGAGTCGGTCCCGGCGGGAAAAGTTGGGAAACTCACACCTTCTCGGGGCGAAACCGCTCGGGGAATTGCGTTGCGAATCAGCCGGGCCGCGAAGCGGGCGGGCAAGACGAGCAACACGTGGGTTGTTGACGGGACGGTATACTTCAGCCTGTCCTGATCGGCGGGATTAACCCCCCGGGAGTATGCATCGAGAAGAAGGGGCGCCAGTGAGCGCCCCTTCTTGTTGTGTTGACCTGTCTTTCCGGGACGCCGGACAGATTAGTGACGCTCGGCGAGGACGCGATCCTCGGACGATACGATCGCGAAGGATGGGACTTCACGTCGCGTGACGCGCGAGGCGGGGGCTGGTTCCCGGACCGGGGCCGGGTCAGCAGCATTCGCAGTGGCGGGCGCCGGACGGGGCGATTCGGTGGCTGCCTTCTGGGTGGTGTCCACCGTGCCGGAAAGCGAGGCGCCTTCTTCGACAACCAGGACGGTCGCCTTGATGGTGCCAACCACGACGGAAGAGGCGGCGAGGACGAGCCTCCCGGAGCAGACGATGTCGCCCTCGACCCGGCCGCGGATATGCGCCTCGCGAGCCTGGATTCGCGCGCGAGCGGAGGCCTCACTCTCGATCGTGAGGAGGCCGCGGCAGTGCACTTCGCCGCTGATGGTCCCCTCGACGCGGAGGTCGTGGTCAGTTTCGTAGCGGCCATCGAACGACGAATGCTGGTCGATGAGGCTTTCGGAGCCGGATTCCCGGGTCACGCGACCGTCGTCGTTCGACGCCGCGCGCGGGGCCGGCTCGCGACGGGCGGGCGGACGGGCTGGAGCGAACTCAGCCATTTCGGAATCGGAGTCAGGGCCGAAGGTGTCGGACTCGTAGCGGGTAACGGGATCGGTGTACCGGATATCGCGGGCGGGTTTCTTTATCTGCACTGGCCTACCTCGTTTGGAGAGCGCATCGGCTGCAGGGGTGCCGAGTACGCCCGGCTCTTCGCACCATAGGGCGGTGTTCACCGGGCGTCCACCGAGTTCTGTAAACGTGCGGCAACTTTTTCGCTGGCTTGCTGGGTTGCGCGGCGACGCCGGAATCAGGCAGCTTCAGATGACGATGTTGACGAGCTTGCCAGGCACGTAGATCACGCGCTTTGGCTCCTTGCCGCCGAGCCACTCCTGGATGCGCGGCGAGGCGAAAACGGCCGCGCGAGCTGCCTCTTCACCGGCGTCAGCAGGCAAGACCAGACGGTCGCGGACCTTGCCGTTGACCTGCACGACGACCTCGATCTCGTCATCATGGGCGAGGGCGGTATCGGCGACGGGCCAGGCTGCCAGGTGCACGCTGTAGGGCTCGCCAATCCGCTCCCACAACTCCTCGGTGATATGCGGCGCCAGTGGGGCGGTGAGGAGGATGGCTGTGCGGACTGCTTCGCGCCATGCTGCACGATCGACAGGCCCCGCTTCGCGGGCGCGCTGCATGGCGCTGGTGTGCTCCATCAGGCGCGAGATCATGGTGTTGAAGCGGAAGTCCTCGATTTCCGCCGTGACCGACTGGCTGGTCTTGTGGGTTGCGCGCCGGAGTGCCGCAGTCGTGGCATCGGCGGGGGCATCGACCAGGGTGGGGGATTCGACGCACAGCGACCAGAGCCGGTTGAGCCAGCGGACGATGCCGGCCATGCCGGTGGGGTTGTAGGGGCCACCCTGATCCCACGGGCCGACGAACATGAGCTGGCAGCGGAAGGCGTCGGCGCCCCACTGGTCGACCTGCTCATCAGGCGCGACAACGTTGCCGCGGCTCTTGGACATGCGGTTTCCGTCCGGTCCGAGGATCACACCCTGGTTGAACAGGCGGAGCATCGGCTCGTTGCCCTCAACCAGGCCGAGATCGCGAGCGGCCTTCCAGAAGAAGCGGGTGTAGAGGAGGTGCATGACCGCGTGCTCGGCGCCGCCCGTGTACTGGTCGACGGGCAGCCACTTCGCGGCTGCCGCCGATGAGAATGGGCGCTCCGGGTTGTGCGGGTCGATGTAGCGCATCTGGTACCAGCTGGAGCACATGAACGTGTCCAGTGTGTCCGTCTCGCGGCGGGCGGGCCTCCCATCGATCGGGCAGGGCACGTTGACCCACTCCTCAATCTGGGTCAGCGGCGACTGTCCAGTGGGTTCGAAGCGGACGTTCTCAGGGAGGCGGACGGGCAGGTCCGACTCGGGCACGGGGACGATTCCGTGGTCCGGGCAGTGGATCATGGGGATGGGCGCACCCCAGTAGCGCTGACGGGAGATGAGCCAGTCGCGAAGGCGGAAGGTGACAGTGCTCTCGCCGAAGCCCCGTTCGGCGGCGTGGGCGATGACCCGCTGGATGGCTTCGTCCGCCGGCGTTCCATCGAACGGACCGGAATTGACCATCCTGCCGCCCTGGGAGAAGGCCCGTTCGAGCGGCCTGGTCACGTCGATTTCCGGGTGGTCGAAGACGGGCACGATGGGCAGGCCGAACTTGCTGGCGAATTCGAAGTCACGCTGGTCGTGGGCCGGGACGCCCATGACGGCGCCGGTGCCATAGGTGATGAGGACATAGTCGGCGATCCAGATGGGGATCTTTTCACCGTTGAAGGGATTGACGGCGTAGGCGCCGGTGAAGACGCCGGTCTTCTCCTTTTCGGTCGAGAGCCGTTCGATCTCGCTCTGCCGGCTGGTCTGCTGGCGGTAGGCATCGATTTCCGGGCGCTGCCCGGCGGTGGCGATGCGGTCGACGAGCGGGTGTTCGGGAGCCAGGACCATGAAGCTGGCGCCGTAGACGGTGTCGGGGCGCGTGGTGAAGACCGTGATGGGCTCATCCACACCCGGGACATCAACCCGGAACTGGAGCGTGGCGCCTTCGGAACGGCCGATCCAGTTGGTCTGCATGGCACGGATGCGTTCGGGCCATTCGATGCCCTCGAACTTCAGGAGCTCCTCGGCGTAGGCCGTGATCTTGAAGAACCACTGGGTAAGGAAACGACGCTCGACGATGTCATCCGAGCGTTCGCAACGGCCATCGACGACCTGTTCGTTGGCCAGGACGGTCTGGCAACCGGGGCACCAGTTGGCGGCGGCCCCGGCGCGGTAGGCGAGGCCCTGTTTGTAGAACTGGAGGAACCACCACTGGCTCCAGCGGTAGTATTCAGGGTCGCTCGTGGCGAGTTCGCGGTCCCAATCGAAGCCGGCGCCCATGAGGCGCAGCTGGCCGCGCATGCGTTCGATGTTGGCGTAGGTCCACTCGCGGGGGTCAATCCCGCGCTTGATGGCGGCGTTCTCGGCCGGGAGGCCGAACGAATCGAAGCCCATGGGGAAGAGGACGTTGTAGCCGAGCATCCGCCGGTAGCGGGCGGCCGCATCGGAGGGGGCCATGGCGTACCAGTGCCCCGTGTGCAGGTCACCCGAGGGGTAGGGGAACATGGTAAGCGCGTACCACTTCGGGCGCGGGTCGTCATCGTTGGCGGCGTAAAGGCGGGAATCCCACCAGCGCTGGCGCCACTTCGGCTCGATAGCATGCGGGTCGTAACGATCCGTCACGATCAGTCTCCTTACAGTTCAACACGGGCTGGGGGAAGGCCCGCGGGTGGCGGGCCAGGCAGGGGCGCCCCGCCGGCTACGCGCCGCGGGGCGGGGTAAGGATGAGAAGCAGTCGCACGCTTTGCATCAGGTTGACCATCGTAAGGGAACGGTGGGGCGAACGTCACCCGAGTGCTCAGTCACGCGGGCGGTAGTGCGCCAGGATGAGGGTTTCGAAGTTGCGGGCGCGGGAACACAGGCGGCAGGTGAGGTACCAGACCCACATCGCGTCGGGGTCGCGGCCGTAGCGGTTCGCGGACTCCTTTTCGACGAGGTCGACGGCCTTCGAAAGCTCGCCCCATGGGGCGGGCAGCAGGCGCGTGAACGCGAACCCACCAGGGTGCTCGATGCCGGGCAGTCCGTGCCCGGCCCCTTCGACTTCGAGCATGATCGGGCGCCGGAAGCGGCCGGAACCGATCAGCAACATGGCATCGTCGGGGACGGTTGCGCCGGCCCGTTCGGCCTTCTTGCGGAGATCTTCCCGGGCTGAATCGAACCCGACGGGCACGCCCAGCACTGCCGACGTCGCCGCCTTCACGAATGCAATATCGGACCAATCGCTTTCGACGCCATCCCAGTCGGCGGCATCGAGATGGGGGCAGGTGCACTCGCCGGACTCCGAGCCGGCGTCGCCGGACTCAGCCGGGACGTCTTCCTTTCGGACGGGCAGGCCCTGTTCATCGAGCGGGACTCGGCGGCGTTCAGTCATATGCCAAGGATAGCGGACGCGGCCTTCGCGGCTACGGCGTCGCCGCCTCCACCATCGCAGCGCCGAGCGGCGGCAGGCTGAGCGAGGGCCCGGCAGGCGTCCCTTCGAGATCCCGGTGGGTGGCCAGTATGACCTTGCCGCGGGCCACGGGCAGTTCATGGGCAACGGTCGCGGTGTTGACGGCCACCGTCACGGCGGGTGCGCCGGCGAGCTCGCGCACCCAGGCGAAGACGCCCTCCGGGGCGGGAAGCTCGCGGTATCCGCCGCGGAGGAGGGCTGGAGTGCGCTTCCGGAGCCAGATGGCGCGCCGGTAGAGCGAGAGCAGCGAATCGGGGTCGTCCTGCTGCGCGGTGATGTTGCACGCCGCATCGCCAAAGGGCAGCCATGGCTCGCCCGTGGTGAACCCGCGCCCGGGTGAGGCGTCCCACAGCATCGGGGTGCGTTCCGGGTCTCGGCCCATCGTGTGGATGCGAGCGGGGTCCTGCTGGCGTTCCGGGGGGATGTCCACATCCTCCATGCCGATTTCCTCTCCGTAGTAGATGAATGGGGTGTTCCTGAGCCCGAGGAGCATGATGAGCGCGGCCCGGGCGCGTTCCCGTCCGCGGTCATCGGCGTTGTGGCGGGAGATGAAGCGCGGCCTATCGTGGTTTCCCAGCGCGTAGCAGGCCTGGGCGCCGGGCGGGAGTGCGCCCTCGGCGGCTGCCACGATGCGGCGAAGGGTCGAAGCTTCCCAGGGCGTGAAGCCGTGTTCGCGTTCGTGGATGAACTGGAAGTTGAAGGCGAGATGCAGCCCCTGGCCATCGCGGTCGCCGTAGTAACCGGCGACTTCTTCGGCTGTCCCGAACACTTCGCCAACGGCCATCCGCCCCGGGTATTCGTCGAAGACGGCTCGGATGCGCTTCACGGCGTCATAGACATCGGGATAATTGCGGTTGTTGACCCATTTCTGGCTACTGCGCTCGAAGGAGCCGGGCAGCCACTCGCCGTTGGGCGGGTTATCGGCGAGCTGGGGGTGCTTGACGATCATTCCCATGACATCGATGCGGAAGCCATCGACGCCGCGGTCGAACCAGAAGCGGAGCGTGTCGAGCATGGCGGCCTCGACCTCGGGGTTGCGCCAGTTGAGGTCGGGCTGCTCAACCAGGAATGAGTGAAGGTAGTACTGGCCGGTGCGCTCATCCAGCGTCCAGGCAGGGCCACCGAAGACGGCAAGCCAGTTGTTCGGGAGGGCCCCGTCGGGCCGGGCATCACGCCAGATGTACCAGTCGCGCCTGGGGTTCTCACGAGACGAGCGGGATTCGATGAACCAGGGATGCTCATCCGAGCTGTGGTTCGGGACCCAATCGAGCAGGATTCTGATCCCCCGGCGATGGCATTCGGCGATCAGCCGGTCCATCGTCTCCATGGCGCCGAAATCGGGGTGAACACCCCGGTAGTCCGAGACGTCGTAGCCGAAATCGGCCATGGGCGAAGGGAAGGTGGGGGAGAGCCAGATGGCATCGATGCCGAGGGAGCGCCCGGTGCCATCGTTGAGGTAGTCGAGACGCTGGATGATGCCTTCAAGGTCGCCGATGCCGTCACCGCCGGTATCCTGGAAGCTGCGCGGGTAGACTTGGTAGATGACCGCTTCACGCCACCACTCGCCCGCGCCAGACATCTACCTGGTGGCCCGGCGGGCGGCCTCGACCACCTCGGGGTGATCATCGAGGAAGGCCCGGGAGACGGTGACGATCGAGGGGATGTCGCCACCGGCCTCAACGAGCACCGGATACCACGCCTCGCCGATGGCCTTCACAAGCGTCCCGCGGTTCTCCGGGGTGTCATCGAGCCCGGATTCGGCGATGAGGTACTTGCCAGCGGGCTCGTTCAGCAGGATGGCCGATTCCTTGGCGTTGCGGCCGGGGACGGCGACGAGGAAGTTGCCCTGGGTGTAGCCCCAGATGCCGGCGCCGGGACTGACGCCATCGTAACGGACCAGGGTTTCGGGCTCGGTGGCGGCTGACATGCGATTCCCCCTCGATGGCGGCTCAGTCTTGCTGCGGCATGGCGATCTTCAGCGCCTGGGGCAGCTCGCCGAGCAACTGGACACGCGCCTGCGTGCGCGTCTGGAGTCCCCAGATGTTGATGAAGCCCACGGCCGCGGACTGGTCGTAGGTATCGCCCCGATCATAGGTAGCAAGGCCACGGTCGTATAGCGACTGGACGGCCTTGCGGCCGGCCACGATCGCCCGGCCGCGATGGAGCTTGATGCGCACCGTGCCGGACACGTGGCGCTGCGTGCTGGCGGCGTAGGCGGCGATGTCCTGGTGATGGGCACTGAACCAGAGGCCGTTGTAAATGAGCTCGGCGTACTCGGTGGCGATGAGCTTCTTCAGTTTGATCTGCTGCTTCGAGAGCGTCAGCGTCTCGAGGGCGCGGTGCGCGGTGTGGAGGATGACGCCGGCCGGGGCCTCGTAAATCTCCCGGCTCTTGATGCCGACCAGGCGGTCTTCGACGTGGTCGATGCGGCCGACCCCGTGGGTACCGCCGACATCGTTGAGGTGCTCGACGAGGGCCACGGGGCCCATTTCGCGGCCGTTGAGGCGGACCGGCATGCCGGCTTCGTAGTCGATCTCGACGTATTCGGGCGTGGCGGGCGCATCTTCTGCATCCCGCGTCCACTCGTAGGCCTCGCGCGGGGGTTCGTTCCACGGGTCCTCGAGCACGCCCGCTTCGGCGCTGCGGCCCCACATGTTCTCGTCGATGCTGAAGGGGCCCTTTTCACCCCAGGGGATATCGACACCGTGCTGCTTCAGGTACTCGATCTGGTAGTCGCGCGCCATAGCGTTTTCGCGGGTCGGGGCAACGATCTGAAGAGCCGGGTCGAGGGTCTGGATGCCAACATCGAAGCGGACCTGGTCGTTTCCTTTGCCGGTGCAGCCGTGGGCTACCGCGGCCGCGCCCTCTTCGTGGGCAACGTCAACGAGGAGCTTGGCCATGAGCGGGCGTGCGAGCGCGGTCGCGAGCGGGTACTGGTCCTGGTAGACAGCGCCGGCGGCAAGGGCGGGGAAGGCGAAGTAGCGGAGGAAGTCCTCGCGGGCATCGATGACACGCACCTTGAGGGCGCCGGCAGCCATGCCCCGGGACTCGACGACGGGCTGCTCGCGTGACTTGCCAACATCGATGTTGAGCGCGATGACGTCATAGCCCTGCTCGACGGAGAGCCACTTGATGGCGGTGGTGGTATCGAGTCCGCCGGAATAGGCGAGGATCAGTTTCGGCACGGATGCTTCCCGATGTGGTAGTCAGGCCAGTATGGCCCGGCGGCCGGGTACGGGGGAATCACTGCCCCAGGTGTGCCTTCGCCGCCTTCACGCCGAAGTACCACGATGACAGCGCGGCCACGAGCAGGATGCCGGCCGATGCGAGCACCAGCGCGGTCCCGAACACCTCGGGGAGTTCGCCGGCGATGGCGAAGGGCAGCGCGGCCAGGCCCACGGCGGCGCAGGCGACGCCTCCGAAGATGAGGTACGGGGCGCCGTAGCGGTGG
>Ga0209476_10002401_pt1 | contig 12565 bp, 10 predicted proteins | sample KloWWTrecipitate_FD_187179 | JGI IMG/M metagenome (GOLD analysis project Ga0209476, IMG submission 187179) | Active sludge microbial communities from Klosterneuburg, Austria, studying microevolution and ecology of nitrifiers - Klosterneuburg... | ecosystem: Engineered > WWTP > Aerobic digester... | reverse complement strand
CGGCCGACCAGGCTGGCGTCGCGGCCGCTCACGAAGTACCTCGCCGTCCCGCTGTCCATGATGTCGCCGGGCAACAGGAAGCGCACCTGGTAGTACCCCTTCGCCTCGATGCGGCCGATTCCCGCGACGGGATCGACGGGGTGCGCGGCGCGCGCCGCGGCGAGCGCGGCGTCCCATCCCGCCCGCCAGGTTTCCTCGCGACGCTCGCCCGGAGACCGGATGCCGGCCGGGCGCTCCGTGAAGGGGAGCACCGCGGCCACGGCCGGCTCGACGACGGCGGGCAGGTTCATGTAGATGCCCGTGAAGGCGATGATCGCGAGAACGAGCGCCGAGCCGAGCCCGGCGGCGCGGTGCAGGTCGAAGAAGGCGCGTGCCTTGCCCGAGCGCCACTTGACGCGCAGCGACGATGAAAGGAGGCGAAGCCTCGGCACGGCGAGGGCGATGCCGATGGCGAGCGTGACGATCCAAACCGCCGCGACCAGCGCGGTGATCCACTGGCCCGCCTCGCCGAGGAGCAGGCTCATGTGCAGGCGGTAGGCCATGGGAACGAGGTGCGCCCGCGAAATGCCCATCTCGCCCCACTTGCGCTCGCCGCGGATTTCGCCCGTGTAGGGGTCGGCGAAGACCTCGGAGGGCTCGGGCGCGTCGCGGTCGAGCCGCCCGTCCGCCGCGGCGCGCCGCGTGTTCATGACGAGGCGGATGGAGGCCCGCTGGTCCGGCGCGAAGAGGAAATAGCCGACGACGAGATCGGGGTGGCGGGACTCCGCCCGCGCCGCGATCGCGTCGAGCGAGGCCCGGCCTTCGCGCGGCTCGACGCGGAAGAGCTCCGGCACCAGCATCGACTCGATCTCGTGGTGGAACGCGAGCAGGGAGCCGGTCGCGCCGGCCGTCACCAGGAAGGCGGCGAGAAGGATCCCGCACCAGCGATGGACGCGAAGGAGGTGTTTTCGAAAGCTCATGGGCCGGGCCGGAATGCGCCAACGCCCCGGCGCGGGGGCGTCGGGGCGTTGGCGGGATGGTACCCGACCCGGCGATCAGCCGCCGGCGGAGAGTTCGAGCGCCTTGCGTTCCTGCTCGGTGAGCGGCGAGTTGTCGGCCATGCGCTGCATGTGGCCGGCGGGGTCGTCGACGTGGACGAGGCGGCCGCCCTGGAAGGCGTACTGCATCGGCCGCAGCTGCCAGCCGCCTTCCTCGCCGACGAAGACGTACTGCCGGTCGGCGGAAACCGTGCCGGCGGTCAGGGGGGTCACGTTCGCCACCGGCGCGGTCTTCGCGACGGAGCCGAACTCCGGGGCGACGATGCGCGAGCCGGCCTCGTCGTTGGTGGTGATCCAGAAGTCGTCCGCGAGGGCTGCGGCGGGCGCGGCGAGCGAGAGGGCGAGGGCGAGGGTGGTGAGGGATTTGCGGGTCGACATGATGGACTCCTTCAGGTTGGGTTCGGGTTCGCTCCTTCCGGAGCGCTTCCGGCGACGCGCCGGCATGGAACCCACTATAGGCGGGCGGCACTGTCGAGCCGCTGTCGCGGGCATTACAAGAATGTCCGCCGGCTCAGCGCCCGCCGAGGCGCTGCTGCGCCGCGCGCTCGGCCTCCGTGAGCGGGCTGCGGTCGGCGATCTTGGACATGTGCCCCTCGGGGTCGTCGACGTGGACGAGCCGGCCGCCCTGGAAGGCGTACTGCATGGGGCGAAGCTGCCAGCCGCCTTCCTCACCCAGGAAGACGTATTGCAGGTCGTGCGAGATGTCGCCCAGCCCGTACGGGCGGACCGTTGACGCCGGCCGGGTCGCGGCGACCGAGCCCGCGCGCGGCACGACGATGCGCGATCCCGCCTCGTCGTTCGTGGCTTCCCAGAACGGGTCCGCGAGCGCGATCGCGGGGATGGAACATGCGGTGGCAACGGCGACTGCGGTGGCGGATCGACGGATGTTCATGGTCATCTCCTGTGTGAGGATGCGCCGCCCTTCCCGGACGGCGGGCCGGCGATTGCCGGCTCGCCGTCGACACTAGGACCACGCCGCTGACAAGGCTGGAACGCGCCGATTACATCGGCGTGTGCTTCCTGTCCGGAAGCACCGGCTCGAGCGGCGCCGTGCAGTCGAGTGCATTCACGTACACGGCGTCCCCGGGCGCAAGTGGGCGGCTTGTCGGTGCGGGAACGGTGCGCCAGGCGTACCGGTCGTCCCGCCGGTACCTCACCGTCACAAGGAGCGAATCGGGGCTGACTGAAGGAAATGCCCTGCGGCAAAGCGACGACATCTCCTTCGCCATCGACTCCCCCGAGCCCACCGCGACCACGCGGCCCGGCCTCCAGCCATCCCGCCAATCCAGGTGCCCGTTGTACAAGGTGGAGACACATCCGGTTGCGATCGCTGCGCCGAGTGCCGCAGCGACTCCTTCGATGCGCCTGGCTCTTGCATTCATCCGACTTCTCCTTCCGCACGGGTTCGTTGCGGGCTCGCTCCGGCTTGCCGGCGTTGCACGGTGAGGATCACCGACGTGTCGGTGGCCATCATGAGGACGCCGGCATCCCGATGGCCGCCCTTGCCGCGGTGATCGGTCATATGGACCACGAGCGACCTGGCGCGGACGAACAACTCGCGATCGCGTGCGGCCCTCTCGCGGAATCGACCGCCATGTCCCTTGGCGAGGTGGTCGACCGTGAGGGCGGAAAACCTGCAGGCGGCGCCGATCGGCGAGAATGCGATGAGTCGCGGCTTCAAGTGGCGATCCCGGGCGGGCACGCTGTCGGAACGGCGGTCCGGGGGCGGCTCAGGCGCGTCGCCCGGCGATGGGAATGGCACGAATCACGTCGGTGACCGTGATCCAGCCGGCGATCGCCTGGCCGGTCCGGGCATGCCGGCCGATGATCTCCGCCATCGCGTCGACCTGGTCATCCTCGCAGAGGCACTCGAGACGCACCTCGTCGATGACGGCCTCCCCGAGCGTCAGGGAGTATCGCTGCTCCGCGCCATCGACCGGCTTGAGAAGGCCCTGCACTGCGGTGACATTGAAGTTGCGCACACCGATCGCGGAACCCACACGGACAAGCCCCGATTCCTCGAGTGCCGCGATGACGTCGGCGATCCGGTTGGCGTGCACGTAGGCCTTGACCTCCTTCATTTCGATTCCCCCTTTCGCAGCCGGGTCTCTTCGCGTCGCGTCTCGAGCCACTCGTAGACAAGCGGAAGGAGCAGCAGCGTGAGTGCCGTCGAGCTGAACAGTCCCCCAACCACCACCGTGGCGAGCGGACGTTGCGTTTCCGCGCCGACGCCGGTGGAAAGCAGCATCGGCACGAGCCCCAGGATCGCCACCGAGGCGGTCATGAGCACGGGTCTCAGCCGTAGCGCCACGGCCTCGCGCACGGCGTCGCGGATGCCGTAGCCCTGGTTGCGAAGGTCGTTCAGGAACGACACGAGCACGATTCCGTTCAGCATCGCCACGCCGAAGACGGCGATGAATCCGATCGCCGATGGCACTGAAAGGAACTGGCCCGTGACCGCCAGCCCGAACACCCCGCCGATGATGGCGAACGGCACGTTCGCGATGATGAGCGCCGCATGAGCGAGCGAGTTGAAGGCCGTATAGAGGAGGATGAAGATGAGCCCGATGGTGAGGGGAACGATCACCGTGAGGCGGGCGAGGGCGCGCTGCTGGTTCTCGAACGCGCCGCCCCACTCGAGCCAGTAGCCTTCGGGGAGCTTGACGCGCTCCCTGATGCTCGTGTCGGCCTCGCGGACGAAGCCGTCCACGTCGCGGCCCTTCACGTCCATCTGTATGACCGCGTAGCGCTGGAGTTGCTCGCGGCGCACGAAACTGTATCCCTCTTCCGTCGCGATGGAGGCCACCCGGGAAAGCGGGACCAGCTCGCCGCCGGGTCCGCGCAGCGGAATGTCGCCCATGGCGCGGATGCTCTCTCGCGAGGCGGCGTCGAGGCGGACCTGGATGTCGAACCGCCTCGTGCCGTCAAGCAGCGTGCTCACCGCCTTGCCGCCGATTCCCGCCTGGACCAGTTCGAGCACGTCGTCGGCGGTGATGCCGTAGCGCGAGGCGGCCTGGCGATCGACGCGAATGACGATCTGAGGCTTGCCCTTGTTTGCCTCCAGAGACAGGTCCGCGACGCCCTTCACGGCGGCGAGCACGGGCTTGATCCGTGCGCCGAGGCGATCGAGCGTCTCGAGGTCGGGCCCGTAGACCTTCAGCGCGAGGGTCGCGCGAACGCCGGAGATCAGCTCGTCGACGCGCATCTGGATGGGCTGCGTCGCGCCCACGACGACGGTGGGAATCGCCTCCTCCAGCGTCTTCTGCATGGCTTGCGAGAGATCCGCCATCGACATCTTCGCGGGCCATTCCTGCGGATCCTTCACGTCCACCAGCACCTCCATGTAGTTTGCGTCGGTGGTCTCGCCCTTCTCCGCCCGGCCGATGGTCGCGAGGACCGACTTCGTCTGCGGGTAACTTGCCCTCAGTACCTCGTTCATGCGCTGTGACACCCTCACGGACTCCTCCAGGGAAGTCGAGGGGATGCCGGTGACGCGGAACATGATCGCGCCTTCCTGGAGGGTCGGCATGAACTCCTTGCCGAGGAACGGAAAGGCCGCCACGGCGGCCGCGAGAAGGACGAGGGCGGCGCCGACGACAAGGCGCTTGCGGCCGAGTGCGCGGTCAAGCAGCGGCAGCACGACGCGCTTGGCGCGGGCCACGAGCCAGGTGTCTCGCTCCGCGCCGGGCCGGAGGATGAGCGCGGAAAGCACGGGAACGAGCGTCAGGCTGAGCAGCAGCGATCCGGCCATCGCGAACGTGATGGTGATCGCCATCGGCTTGAAGAGCTTGCCCTCCAGCCCCGTGAGCGAGAACAGCGGCAGGAAGACCACGATGATGATGAGGATCGCGAAGGCGATGGGACTCATCACCTCTCGTGCCGCCTCCAGCACGACCTGTGTCCGGCTCGCGGTGGTCGCGCCGCCCCGGCGGGAGAGCAGCCGGAATCCGTTCTCGACCATCACGACCGCGCCGTCGACCATCATGCCGATGCCGATCGCCAGTCCCGAGAGCGACATGAGGTTCGCCGACATGCCGAACTGGCGCATGAGGATGAACGCGATGAGCATGCAGAGCGGAAGAGTGACGATCACGACGATGGCCGAGCGGACCTCGCCGAGGAAGAGGAAGAGGACGATGGCCACCAGGATCGAGCCCTCGAGCAATGCGCTCTCGGCAGTGCTCATCGCCTTCTCCACGATGTCGGTCCGGTCGTACACGGGCTTCAGCGTGACCCCGGCCGGCAGTGACTGCTTCGCCAGTTCAAGCTTGGACTTCACGGCCTCGACGACGTTCTTCGCGTTCTCGTGGATGCGCGCAAGCGCGATGCCCAGCGTCACCTCGCGGCCGTCGAGGGTCACGGCGCCGAAGCGCAGGCCGGGACCCTCCTTCACCTCGGCCACGTCATGGACGTGGATCGGCGTGGCCTCGCGCTGCGCGACCACGATGCCCCCGATGTCCTCCGCGCTCCCGACCAGGCCAAGCCCGCGGACCAGGAACTGTTCCTGACCCAGGTTCACGAACTGGCCACCCACCTGGCGATTGTTCGCCGCCAGGGCTTCCATCACGGAGCGGAACGTGATGCCGTACTTGATGAGCTTCGCCGGGTCGATGAGCACCTGGTACTGCTTCTCGTGGCCGCCCCAGGACGTGACGTCGTCGACGCCCGGCGCGGTACGCAGCATGAGGCGCACGTTCCAGTCCTGAAGAGTGCGCAGGTCCATGGCGGAGAGCTTGCGGTCGGCCGAGTCGATGGCGTACCAGAACACCTGCCCCAGGCCCGAACTGTTGGGGCCCAGCTCCGGCTCTCCGTAGCCTTGCGGGATCCTCTCCCGGGCCTCCAGCAGCTTTTCCCCCACGAGCCTGCGGGCGAAGTAGATGTCCACGTCGTCCCGGAAATACACGCCGACGTAGGAAAGGCCGAACAGGGAGATGGACCGGATCTGCTCTACGCCGGCGAGTCCGGCCATCGCGGTCTCGATGGGCGTGGTGAGAAGGCGCTCGACGTCCTCGGCGGCCAGGCCCGGCGACTCCGTGTAGATGCTCACCTGGTTGGGCGTGACGTCCGGGAAGGCATCGACGGGCACCTGCCGGAAGGCGCGCACGCCGAAGACCACGAGCAGGACAAAGCCGACCAGAACCAGGACCTTGTAGCGAAGCGAAGCGCTGACGATGTGATTGAGCATGGCCGGGTCAGTGTGCGTGGCCTTCGCCGAGCGTCGCCTTGAGGGCCCTCGCCTTGATGGCGTAGGTGCCCGCGACGACCACGAGGTCCGCGGGCTTCAGCCCCGAGCGGACGACGACCCTTCCCAGCACGCGCTCGCCGAGCTGCACCGCGCGCGGCTCGAAGCCTTCGTGCTCTTCCACGAACACCATCGGCTGCCCGGACATCAGCACGACGGCCTCGTCGGGCACCACGATCGCCCTCGAGCGGGCCGCGGTCTGGATCGTGGCGGTGGCGAACATCTCGGGCTTCAGGCGCCCGTCGGCGTTGCGTACCTCGATGCGGCCGCGGATCGTGCGCGTCTCGCGGTCCACGGTGTCGCCGATGTAGGTGAGCCTTCCCGTGAACCGTTCCTGCGGGTAGGCGGTCACCGTGACCAGGGCGGCATCGCCAGCGCGGATCCTGGAAAGGTCCTTCTCGGCAATGTTGGCCTCGATCCAGAGCACCGAGAGATCGGCCACCGCGAAGAGCGGCTTGTCCGGCTGCGCCAGTTCGCCGATGACCGCCTTCTTGTCGATGATCGTCCCGGCGAACGGCGCGGCGACGGACAGGGTCGAGACGCCGCCGTCGGTTCCCACGCCCAGCATCTGCAGCTTGTCGGCCGCGGCGCGCAGGGCGGCGCGCGCCTTGTCGTGCTCCGCCTTCGCGCGCAGGAAGTCCTTCTGGGAGACGATCTGGTCCACCTGCAGTCGCTCCGCCCGCTCGAGGTTGGCGAGGGCGACCCGCTCCTCGCTTTCGGCCTGGGCATGGGCCGACCGGGCCTCCCCGACCTCGATGCTGTCCAGGACGGCGAGAACCTGCCCCGCGGCGACCCGGTCGCCGAGACTCGCATGGACCCTCACGATGCGGCCGGGAACACGGGGGCTTATGCGGGCCAGGCGATCCTGGTTGGCGAGGATCGTCGCCGTGACGACGAGCTGGTCGGCGACTTCCTGCACTTCGGCCCGCTCGACTCGGACGCCGGCCTGCTTCCTCTCCACGTCGGAGAGTCTCACGGCACCACCCTCGGCGTGCCCGCTTTCCTCCTTGGCGTGGCCGCCCACCTCCACGGCGTGGTCCCCGGCATTCGAGGGCACGGTCGGCTTGGACGGCATCGCCGGAGGGACGGCTTGGTTCTCGCTGCAGCCGGCGAGAGTGAGGAGGGCGAGGCTCGCAGCGATGGCGAGCGCCCGGCGCGTGGAGGGAGTATTCGGGGATTTCGTCCTCATGGGTACTCCGGTGGGATTCGCGTTTGGTGGGGGCATCACGGCTGTCCGGATGCGGGAGTGGTGGTCGAGCCGGCGGCCAGCTCGAGCGCGATCCGCGCGAGGCGCAGATCCGTCATCGCATCGAGCAGGTCCCGCCGGCCGTCGAGCAGTTGGCGGTTCACCACGATCTGCTGAACCAGATCGATCTCGCCTTCGCGCAGCGCGCGCTGGGAAAGGCGCTGGTTCTCGGCCAGCGCCGGCAAGACCGTCGTGCGAAGCGTCGAGACGCGCGAGGCGAGATCGCGGGCGCGCGCCCACAGGGCCTTCACAGCGGCTTCGGTGTCCCGCTTCGCCGCACGGAACTCGGCTTCGGCCCGCACGAGCTCGGCCCCCGCCTGGGCCACGCCGGCCGAGTTGTTCCGGAACAGCGGAAGGGGCACGGAAAGGGAGAGGGTCGTCACCTTCTCGCGGGCCTCCGCCGCTCCTTCCCGTGCGACAGTGAGGCCCAGCGTTACATCGGGAAGGCGCGCTGCGCGCTCCAGGGCGAGCCTGCTGCGGGCCGCATCCTCGCGGGCGCGAAGGATCTGCAGCAAGGGATGTCCCGGCAGTCCCGCGAGCAGGCTCGCGAGGGAAGGGTCCAGGCGGATGGCCTCAAGATCGCCGACAGCCTCCGGAAGGGCCGCATGCGGCCACTGCACCACTTCGCCGAGCTCCACGCGGGCCTGGAGGAGCTGGTCGCCGAGCGAGGCCAGCTGGTTGCGCGCCCGGGCCGCCTCGATGATCGCGAGATTGCCATCGAGCCTGCTGTCCTCGCCCGCGGCGACGCGCCTGCCGGCGAAGTCGGCTGTATTCTCGACGAGGGCGAGCGAATCCCTTTCGATGGAGATGCGGGCCTGCAGGGCCACCACGCGCACGAATCGGCGCTCGACTTCGGCGCGGAGCTCCCGGCGGGCCTGTTCCGCTTGCCATGTCGCCGCCTCCAGTGCCCCCCGGGCCGATGCGAGGCGATGCGTCCGCTGGCCGCCGATTTCGATGGCCTGCGCAAGACCGGCGCTCCATTCACGCACCGTCGCCCCGCCGGTGTCAGGCACGGCGGTTGCCCGCCGGGATCTTTCCGCCGAAACCTCCGGGTTGCTCCAGAGCAGCACACCGGCCTCATCGGCGGACGCTTGCGCGGCGGAGACGGCGGCAAGCGAGGCGGCAAGCGAGGCGCTGCGCTCCTCGGCCAGCTTCCACGCGTCATCGAGGGTGAGCGGCCTTCCCGACTGCTGTGCCTGCGCCGCGGCCACCCATAGCGCGCAGGCGATCCATGCCCATCTGTTCATCGTGTCCCCAGGTCGTTGCATGCCGACGGGTGTCGGCGGATTCCGCCATGAAGGCGGCGCAAGACGCGCCAGGCGCGCCAGGCGCGCGAATGGCGCTCAGGCCCTGCCCGGCATCAGCGGCGGGCGGCGAGGGGAGGTCGGAAGGGGTTCTCGGGTTCGCGCCGGGGAACCGCCACGAAGGCCTCTTCGAAGCTCGTGGAGGAAAACGCGACCGGCGTCGGGCCGTCATCGGCGACGACGGCGGCGACGCCATGGTGGTGGCAGGTCGAACAGCCCCCGTCGGAAGGCGAGGCACGCTTGCCCTCGTCCTTCTTGCCGTCGTCCCTTGCCGTGTGCTCGGCGTCGTGGTGGCCCGGGTGCGCCTGGCTCACCGCCGCGGTCTCGTGCCGGCAATAGGACGCGATCTCCGCCCAGCTCCATTGGATCGGGAGAAGCGCGAGGATGAGGAGCGCAATGAGTCGTCGCATGGGTCCTGGGTTTCGGTGCCGGCCCTGCCGGTGAGCGTCGGCGGACGCACCGGCCGGGCAAGGCGCGAGGAGCGGCTGGGATTGTAGCAGCATCGGCATCCCGCGGATCAAGGCGCGCGGCGGGCGCCGTCCACGCGCGCGATCCCGAGGCCGTTCAATACCACGAGAAGGCTTGCGCCCACATCGGCGAACACGGCCATCCACATCGTTGCATCGCCCGCCAATGCGAGTGCCAGGAAGGCGCCCTTGATGCCGATCGCGAGCACGATGTTCCGGACAAGGACGGCCCCGGTCCGCCTTGACAGGCGCACCAGCTCCGGAACCCGCCGCAGGTCGTCGTTCATGACGACGACGTCGGCCGCCTCGATCGCCGTGTCCGTGCCGGCCCCGCCCAAGGCGATGCCCACGTCGGCGCGGGCGAGCGCGGGCGCGTCGTTGATGCCGTCCCCGACCATGGCCACGCCGCCGAACCGCGCCCTGAGTTCCTCGATGGCGCCGAGCTTCTCCTCGGGCAGGAGGTTCGCGCGAACGTCGTCGATGCCGGCGTGTCGGGCGATGGCGCGCGCGGTGAGCGCGTTGTCGCCCGTCAGCATGGCCGACCGAATGCCGAGCGCATGCAGGTCCGCGAGCGCCTCCCGCGAACTTTCGCGCAGGGTGTCGGCGACCGCGAAGAGTGCGAGCACACGCGAGGCGGACGCGAGCAGCGTGACGGTGTGTCCGCGCGACTCGTGGGCGGCGAGCCGGTCCTCCAGTGCGGGACTGCAAAGGCCCTTCTCTTCCATCAGGCGGTGATTGCCGAGCGTGAGCGCCCGTCCGTCGACGACGGCGTACACGCCCCTGCCGGGCAGCGCGGTGAATCCTGCGAGCGAGCCGGTCGCGGGTACGAGCGAACCCGCAATGGCCCGGGAGACGGGGTGGTCCGAGTGGCGGGCGATGCGGGCGGCCCAACCCAGCACATCTGCCGCGGGAAACCCCGATTCGAGCACCTCGGAGGCAACAAGCCGCGGCCTGCCCGCCGTGAGCGTGCCTGTCTTGTCCAGCGCGATCGCCCGCAAGGCGCCCGCTCGCTCGAGATGGCTGCCGCCCTTGACCAGGATGCCGCGCCTCGCCGCCGCCGTGAGTCCGCTCACGATGGTCACCGGCGTAGCGATCACCAGCGCGCAGGGGCAAGCGATCACGAGCAGCACCAGCGCCCTGTACGCCGCCTGCGCCCACGTCCAATCCGCGATCCAGGGACCTGCGAGGACGACGGCAACGGCCACCAGGAACACCGCGGGAGTGTAGACGGCCGCGAACCGGTCGACGAACCGCTGGGTCGGGGCGCGGGTCGCCTGGGCCCGCTCCACGGCATGGATGATCCGCGCGAGCGTCGAATCGGACGCTGCGGCAGTCACGCGCACCTCCACCGTGGCGGTCTCGTTGATCGAGCCGGCGAAGACGGTGTTGCCAACGGCCTTGTCGACCGGGATGCTCTCCCCGGTGACAGGCGCCTCGTCGAAGGCGCTCGCACCGCCGATGATCGCGCCGTCGAGAGGAACACGGGCCCCCGGCTTGACTCGGATGATGGCGCCGGTACCCACTTCCGCGACGGGGCGCGTTTTCCATGCGCCATCGCGCTGGCGAACGTCGGCGGTTTCCGGCGCCAGCGCGAGAAGGCCGCGAATGGCTCCGCGGGCACGATCCACGGCCCGCGCCTCGATCAGCTCCGCGACGGCATACAGCGCCATCACCATCGCCGCCTCGGGCCATTGCCCGATGAGGAATGCACCCGTCACCGCCACGGCCATGAGCGCGTTGATGTCGAGGCGCGCGGCGAGTAGCGCGTTGAGCCCCTTTCGGTAGGTTGACAGGCCGGCGAGGCCGATCGCCATCGCGGCGAGCGCCATGCCCGCTGCACCGTATCGCGCATTCTCGCCCGCGAGGTAGGCGATCGCCTCGGACGTCGCTGCAAGGGCGAGCGCCGCTCCGAGGCGCAAGCCGAAGAGCCCGGTAGCCGACCTCGGGCCATCCGCAGACGTGGTTCGCGACGCCGGCCGGGGATCGAATCCGGCGCGGCGAATGGCCTCGAGCGCGCGCTCGAGTGCGTCCGGAGACGCATCGATGTCCACGGTGCGCTCCGTCAACCGGAACGCGAGGCCGTGCAATTCCGGGATGCCCGCCACGGCTTCGCGTACTCTCGACTCCTCCGCCGCGCAGTCCATGTCGGCGATGCGGAATCGAGCCGGAGGCGGCGCGGTTGCCGGTTCGGGTATGGATGCGTTCATGCGGGTGTCCGAAATCAGGCGCATTGGAAACCCCGTAGCCGCTTCAGGGTCAATGCCCATGCGGGCGCCGTTCGCCCGCGCCTTCGCGACGAGATGAAAGGAACACCATGAAAATCGGGAAACTCGCCGCTGCCGCGGCCACGAGCGTGGAGGCGATCCGTTATTACGAGCGCCAGGGGCTTCTGCCTGCGGTCGCCCGGTCCGTCGCCAATTACCGGGTCTATGGCGCTGCTCACGTCTCGCGTCTCGCTTTCATCCGGACATGCCGGAGCCTCGACATGTCGATCGAGGAGATCCGGATCCTCCTTCGCTTCCGGGACGCACCGTTGGAGGATTGCGGAGAAGTCAACGCGCTTCTCGACCGGCATATCGGGCATGTTGCGAGTCGCATCGCCGATTTGCGCGTGCTCGAACGCCAGCTGCGGCGAATTCGCGGCCAGTGCGAACGGATGAACAAGGCGGGAGCCTGCGGCATTCTCGTGGGCCTCGGCGAGAGCGCGCACGAAGCAAGCCAGCCCCGACGCAGCCACGTCGGCGGCGCGCACGACTCGAAGAGGGGCGCGGGCCGCGGACGCGGGTGACGGCATCGCGGGTCGGGCAGTCACGTTGCGCAACGATGACAGGCGCGTAATGCTGTCGTCATTTGCGCGCAAGGAAGCGCGACAAGTCGGACACGATCATGAGAGTTGTTGAGCGGCGTCAACCGCGCTCTCCCCGAGTCGCCCACCATTCGCTCCACACGCAACGAAAGGAGCGATCGTGAAGCGCATTCTCGCAACCGCGGCGGCGATGCTCGCAGCCGCCCCGGCGTTCGGCCAGATGATGGGCGGCTCGCTGTCCACCGCATTCCACTTCCCGCTCGTCGACGGCGCGCGCTACGAGTACGTGCACGAGGGCGGCCCCTGGGCCTCCAGCACGGTGGTGGTGCGCGCGGGGCAGTCGTGGGCCGGCGCGCAGGGGCTCTACGCGATGCACACGACCTACACCTGCGCGGCGGGGGTCGCCTGCGCGCCGGATGCGACGGATTTCTACGGCATGGGCCCCGGCGGCGTGCACTGGTAC
>Ga0209476_10002391_pt1 | contig 12598 bp, 14 predicted proteins | sample KloWWTrecipitate_FD_187179 | JGI IMG/M metagenome (GOLD analysis project Ga0209476, IMG submission 187179) | Active sludge microbial communities from Klosterneuburg, Austria, studying microevolution and ecology of nitrifiers - Klosterneuburg... | ecosystem: Engineered > WWTP > Aerobic digester... | reverse complement strand
GTTGCTCGAATGCCGCCTTCTCGCGCTCACGCCGTGCCGCCAGCCCGGACACGTCGCACTCCACCATTGTCCACGCCTGCGGCGCCTCAACGTTCGACCGGGTCAGGTGCGCGGCGATCGTCCGCCGTGTTGGTGAAAGCGTGACCGTCTCGAATGGCGCCCCCGGGGTTGGCGTCGGCGTCGGGGCCGCCACAGCACCGGGACTCGAGGACGCATACCGCTCCACGTCGCGGCGCGTCACGCGCCCGCCGATGCCGGTCCCGTTCACTTGCGCCAGGTTGATGGCGTGCTCGCGTGCCAGCCGCATCACCGCCGGGGAGTAGAACCGCTCGCGCTCGTCTGGTCTGGATCTTGCCGCCTCGGCTGAAGGCGCAACCGCCGCGGGGACGGGTGTTGCGGCGGTGATCGGTGCCGCGGCCGGTGATTCGTCCGGGGGGATCGCCATGGGGCCACCCAGCCACTTCCCGTCGCTGCGCCCGGGCGCGGCCGGGGGAGCAACCGGCGATGATGAGTCCGGCGCGTCAACCACGTCACAGAGTGGTGCCCCCACCTCTACCGTCTCGCCCTGTGGCACCAGGATTTCGCCCATCGTCCCCTCGAAAGGCGAAGGAAGCTCGGCGGTCACCTTCTCCGTCTCAATCTCGCAGAGCGGTTCGTCGAGCTGGATCGGGTCACCCGGCGACTTCAGCCACGCCACGATGGTCCCCTCGGTAACGCTCTCGCCAAGTTGCGGCATCTTCACAATGGTCACGTCGCACCAACATCGTGAATCGTGAATCGTAAATCGTGAATCACCTCAATACGCCCCCAGTTCACGCGCCGCCGCCGCGATCTTCTCCCGGTTGGGCATGAAGAAGTCCTCCATGGCGTGGTGGAATGGCATCGGTGGGATGTCCGGCCCGGCCACCCGCCGGATCGGCGCGTCGAGATACTCAAACGCGTGCTCGGCGATGATCGCCGCGATCTCTCCCCCGAGGCCCCCGGTCAGCGTGTCTTCGTGCACGATCAGCACCTTCCCCGTCGCCCTCGCCGATTCGAGGATCGTCTCCCGGTCGAGCGGGTTCAGCGTGAGCAGGTCCACCACCGTGCATTCGGTCCCCTCGCCGGCCAGCGTTTCGGCCGCCGCCAGCGATTCATGCAGCATCAGCCCGTACGCGATGATCGTCAGGTCGCCCCCGCGGCGAGCCACCCGCGCCCGTCCGATCACCGTCTCCGCCGGGGCGCCGTCCATCTCCTGCCGGATCAGCCGGTACGTCCGCTTGTGTTCGAGGAAGAGCACCGGGTTGGGGTCGGCGATGGCCGCCCGCAGCAGGCTCCGGTAGTCCGCCGGGAACGATGGCGCCACCACCTTGATCCCCGGCATGTGGGCGTAATACGCCTCAATGCTCTGCGAATGGTGCTGCCCCCCGTGCACGCCGCCTCCCCAGGGAGTCCGCACCACCATCGGCAGGTACGCGTCGCCGCTCGTCCGGTAACACCAGCGCGATGCTTCGCTGCAGAGCTGGTCGAACCCCGCGTGGATAAAATCCGCAAACTGGATCTCCGCGATCGGCCGCATCCCGTAGTGCGCCGCGCCGATCGCCAGCCCGATGATCGCCGATTCGGCCAGCGGCGAATCGATCACGCGTTCCGGGTGCTTCCCCCAGAGACCGTCGGTCGCGCGGAACACCCCTCCCGCCTCCACATCCTCTCCCAGGAGGAAGACCCGCTCGTCCGCCCCGAGGGCCTCCTCAAGTGTCGACCGGACCGCTTCGATGACGGTCATCGCGGCCATCTCAGGCCTCCTTGTACACGAACCCGAGCGCGTCCTCTGGCTCCGGGTCGGGCTGCATCAGTGCCCACTGCGTGGCGTCGCGGATCTCTTCGTCCACACGCTGCTCGATCCGGTCCAGGTCAGCCGCCGGGAAGATTCCGTCTGCCTCCACCCGCGCCCGGAACGATGTGACCGGGTCTTTCTTCGTCCATTCCTCCAGCTCCTTCCGGGGCCGGTAGCGGGTATCGTCGTCGTCGCTCGAATGGGGCCAGAGCCGGTAGCACTTCGCCTCGATCAGGAACGGCCCACCACCGTTCCGCGCCTGGTCGACCGCCGGCCTCACGGTCTGGTACACCGCAATCGCGTCCATCCCATCGACCATCGCGCTGTTCATGTTGTACGCGCGCGCCCGGTCCGCCACATTCGGCACCGCCATCTCCTTCTCGTTCCGCTCGGTGATCGCGTAGCCGTTGTTCTGGATGTAGAAGATCACCGGCAGCCGGTGGATCGAGGCGAAGTTCAGCGCCTCGTGGAAGTCGCCGCGGCTGGTACTCCCTTCGCCGCAGCACGCCAGGACCACCACCGGGTCCTTCCGGAGTTTCGCCCCCAGCGCGATCCCCGCCGCATGCACCAGCTGCGTCGCCACCACACTCGATTGGGTCACCACCCGCCGTTCCCGGTTGCCCCAGTGCGATGGCATCTGGCGGCCGTGGCTGTTCGGGTCATCCCGCTTCGCCAGCAGGTTCAACATCGCCTCGCGCGCGCTCATCCCGAACACCAGGTTCATGCCGAGATCGCGGTAGTACGGCGCCAGGTAGTCCGTCCCCACTTTCAACGCCATGGCCGCCCCGACCTGGGCAGCCTCCTGCCCCGCGCCCGCGATCACAAACGCCGCGCGTCCTTGCCGGTTCAGCGTGAGCATCCGTTCATTCAGGCGCCGCGCCATCAACATGAAGGAGTACATCGCCTCGAGCTGCTGTTCGCTCAGGAGGTACTCATCGATCAGGCGTTCGGACCGCTCATTGCGAGGTTCCACGGTGGTCACTCCGCTACCTCCAGCTTCCTCGCGCGCCGCTGCTCACCGGTGCGGCGCCCCCGCGAGCCGGATCGCCGCTCCCGGCACCATTTACCCTTCGGTGTCCGGGCGGTTGGAGCATTCGGCTGCCTCCCCGGTGCTGTAGGCGAGAGGCTCGGCCGCGCGCTCGCCCTCGGGCGCCACCGTCCCGGGGCCGCCGGCTTCGAGCACGTGTTCGGCCGGGCGTTCGAGCGGCATTGGCGTCTGCACCACCAGCCCGCCGTTTCCGTTCGTGGAAGCAGCGCCAACCAGCACCGCCGCCACCGGAAGTGCCGCAAACGGGAGCGGCAGCAGAACCGCGGCAAGCATTCTTCGCTTCATGGTCGCCTCCAGTCCGGGGACTTCCACCATTCTACATGCTTCGTGTCAACCCCGAATATCGCCTATCTCCGCACCGTTTCCCGGGTCCGGGGTTAACGGCTGTTAACAGCAGGATCATAATGATCTCTGTGAAGAGGCCGCTGTGAACCCCACCATCGTCGCCGTCATCGATGTCGGCTCGAACTCCGTCCGCCTGCTCGTCGCCCGCTCGCTTTCGTCATCCGCGTTTGAAGTGGTGGATGAGGAGCGCTTCGATGCCCGGCTGGGAGAAGGCCAGCAGGGCGGGGACCTGACCCCGGAAGGCATTGCCCGCGGCGTCCGCGCCCTCTCGATCATGGCCCAGGTAGCCGCCTCCTACACCCCCTCTGTGACCGTCGCCGTCGGCACCGAGGCGCTGCGCCGCGCGCCGAATGCCCACGAGTTCATCGACGCCGTCCGGGCCGCCACCGGGCTCTCCATCCGTGTGCTCTCCGGGGGTGAGGAGGCCCTCTGCGGCTTCCTCGGCGTCGCGAACAGCACCACGCTCCGGGATGGCCACCTGCTTGATATCGGCGGGGGCTCCCTCGAAGTGATGCGCGTCCAGGACCGGCGCCTCGCCGAGGTCCAGTCGGCACCCCTCGGCGCCATCTACGCGCGCGAACGCTTCCTCCCCGGTGACCCGCCCTCCTCGCGCGAAGTCCGTGCCCTCCGCAAGGCCGTCCGCCAGCAGATCTCCACGACCGTACCCGCCCCAACGCTCTTCGCCACCGGAGGCGCGGTCCGCAACATCGCCCGCATCGCCCGCATCCGGCGGAGCTATCCACTCCGCCGCCTGCATGGCATCGAGGTCAGCCGGCGTGAGGTCCGGAGGATCGCCGCGGCGTTGTCCGGCGCCTCAACCGATGAGCGCCGCAAGCTCCCCGGCGTCGGCTCCAACCGGGTTGATACGCTCCACGCGGCCGCAATTGTCATCGATGAAGTGATGGACATCCTTGGTGCGACCACGCTCCACGTCGCCGGGCAGGGCCTCCGTGAAGGCCTGGTCTGGCAGCAGATCCGCGGCGAGGCGGCGATCCTCCCGGATGTCCGGGGCGCCTCGATCGCCGGGCTTGCACGTGCCAACGGCGTCGATGAGCACATGGCCGAGCCGGTCGTCCACGCTGCCGCGATCCTCTTCGATGCCACCGCCGGGCTCCACGGCCTCGGTACCGCGGAACAGGACCTCCTCCTTGGCGCCGCCCGGCTCGCCGGCATCGGCATGCACGTCGATTACTACAACCGCGACCGCCACGCCGAGTACCTGGTGCACTCCGGCGACCTCCACGGCTTCACCCACCGCGAAATCGTGATCCTCGCCGCCCTCGTCCGCTGGGCCGATTCCGGGGCGCCGGATCTCGCCCCGTACGCCTCCATCGTCGAACCCGATGACACGCGTAAGGCCGCCGTCCTCGCGGCACTGCTCGGCACGGCGAGGGCCGTCCGCCGGCGTCATCCCTCGCCTGTCCACGACGTTGCCGCCCAGCGCCGAAAGGGTACGCTGCTCATCCGGCTCAAGGCCCGTGCGCCGCTCGATGCCGAGGTTTACGAGATCGAGCGCCAGCAACGCCGCCTTGAGACCGTCCTGAGGTCGCCCGTTGAAGTAACCGTCGATTCCTAGATCCTGGCGCGCCCCATCCGTCGGAGCATCCCCGGCTGGCTGAGCCATTCGAGCCAGCACTCGCCCGGCCGTGGTGGCCCCTCGGAGACGACGAGCGCGGCGGCACCCTTCTTGACCGTCGCCGTCATCCCTCCCGCCGCTCCCGTCAGCAGGTACGAAAGCAGCTCGCTCATCCACGGTTCGTGCCCGACGAGCGCCACGGCGTCCGCATCCACCTCTTCAAGCGCCCGGAGCACCGCGTCGAAGTCGTCGGAAGCCAGCGCTTCGCAGACCCGCGCTTTCCCGAGCCCGTACGCCTTCCGCAGGATTTCCGCGGTCTCCGCGGCCCGGACCAGCGGCGATGTCAGGATCGTCTGCGGAGTGAACACCCGCCGCAGTCCGGCCGCCGCTTCGATCATCCGGACGCGCCCCTCGGCGGTCAGCTCGCGCCGCGAGTCGTCCTCATATCCCGGTGTCCCCCGTTCCACCGCAATCGCGTGTCTCACCAGGCAGATTTCCACGGGTCTCCTCGTTCCTATCCTCGCCGGGGGCGACCCCGCTCTTAGCCTGCCATCTCCGCTGAGACCAGGCTGACGGCCGTTAGCTTCCACTGACCCATCACCTGTTTCCAGGTGGTCGCCAGGGTGGCAGTCCCCACGGATGACCGGAAGGTCACATGGAACAGCTGACCGTCCCCATCGAGGCCTTGCTCGTCCACGTCATAGCCCTCGATGTTCGGCATCTGGGCCGGCGAGATCCCGCCCGCCTGGCTACCCATCTGCATCAGCTGGCCAAGTGCTTCCGGCGTCAGGTCCGCCATCACCTGCATCAGGTCGCCTCGCATGATCGCAAGGGCGTTGCGCTCGACCGCAACGCGGGCCTCCGCCGGGGATGTCATCTCAGCCGAGGTCCTTCAGGTCCTCGACCTGCCACTTGCCGCCGCTATCGACCCACTTGCTCCAGACCTTCCGCGTGGTCGCGCCGATGTAGCTGATTTCGGCCTCGTTGTTGCCCAGGTCTTTCACCTCGAACGAAGTGGCTGAAATCGGGTTGGCCGCCAGCGCCATCGCCTTGGTCAGTCCACCGGGCGTGAAATCGCCCATGATCGCCGCCAGGTTCCCGGCGACCACATCGCGGGCGTGGCGTTCCTGGGTCTCTCGCAGATCTGCCATTGTGCTCCTCCACTCCGGGGATCCCCGGGGCCCGCAGGATACGCGGCTCATCCCAGGCCCCGCAATGAGCGCGAGCAGGGATGCCCTCCTGTTCCTACACCAACCTGATCCAGCGCCGCTTCCCTACCTGCACGACCATGCCAGCCCGTGCCGGCGTCGTTGGCTCCATCACCAGCCCGTCCACCGTCACTGCGCGTTGCTCGAACAGCCTGCGCGCCTCCCGCTTTGATGGCGCGGCACCGGCGGCCACGATCACGTCCAGCAACAGGTCGCCCTCAACCACCCGGTGGTCCGGGATGTCGTCCGGCATCTCCTTGCGCTGGACCGTCCGCTCGAAGTGCCCCTGGGCCGCCGACGCCGCCTCGTCACCCCAGAACTCGCTCACGATCGTCCGCGCCAGCAGCTTCTTCGTGTCCATTGCGCTGCACTCCCCGTCCCGCAGCGCGCGCATGATCGCCTTCACCTCGTCGGGGTGCAGGTTCGTCGCCAGCGTGAAGAAGTCCTCAACAACCTCGTCCGGGATCGACATCGCCTTGCCGAACTGCTCCTCCGGCGCGTCGTTAACGCCGATGTGGTTGCCCTTGGACTTCGACATCCGCTCCTTGCCGTCCAACCCCACGAGGATGGGCATCGTCACCGGCACGTGCGGCTTCTGCCCCGCGTCCTCCTGGATCTTCCGCCCGGCCATCAGGTTGAAGAGCTGTTCGGTGCCGCCGACCTGGGCATCGCAGTGCAGGGCGTAGGCGTCGTACCCCTGCATCAGGGCGTACAGGAACTCGTGCAGGTAGATGGCGTCCGAATCGGCCCAGCGCTTGCGGAAGTTGTCCCGCCGCAGCATCTCCGCCACGGTGAACTTCGACATCAGGCTGATGATCTCGGGAAAGGTCAGCTGCCCGAGCCACTCCGAGTTGTGCCGCAGCTCCGTCTTCCCCGAATCGAGGATGCGCGCCGCCTGCTCGAAGTAGGTCGCCTCGTTCGCGGCGATGTCCTCCTGCGAGAGCATCGGCCGCAGCTTGTTCTTGTCGCTCGGGTCGCCGATTAGCGCTGTGTAGTCGCCGATCAGAAACACGCAGTCGTGCCCGAACTGCTGGAACTGGCGCAGCTTCCGCAGCGGCACGGTATGGCCCAGCGTCAGCGACGTCGCCGTCGGGTCGATGCCCAAATACACGCGCAGTGGCCGGTCCTGTTCGAGCAGACCCCGGAGTTCCCGCTCCATCTGCTTCCTCATGAGCGCATCGCCGTAATCCACACCGCTCATCAGGACGGTGATCTGCTCATCGACTGGGGCCATCGTTCGGGTCATCGTTCGTGTGTTCCGGTTCGTAGGGTGGTGGCGCCGCCGTTCAGGAGAGGATCTCCCGCACGCGTGCAATGTCGGCCGCAATATGTTCTTTCAGTTGTTCCACATCATCGAACTTCAGCTCGCCTCGCAGCCGGGCGATGAACTCCAGGTCCATCCGCTCGCCGTAGATGTCGCCTTCGAAGTTCAGGATGTGCGTTTCGATCGACACATGGCCCGCATCGAACGTCGGGCGTCTTCCCACATTCGTCCCGCCGCGATAGCTGGCGCCGGCCACGTGGACGCGCGTCGCATAGACGCCCAGAGCTGGCAAAGCCCGGTCAGCGGCCACGGAGATGTTCGCGGTTGGCACGCCGATGGTCCTGCCCCGCTCGAAGCCGCGCACAACCGGCCCCGAAACCCGGTACGCCCGCCCGAGCAGCGCGGTCACGCGGTCCATGTCGCCCTCGGCCAGGGCGTTCCGCACCGCCGTCGAACTGTACCGCTCGTGGTCGTGCATCAACGGTTCGACCTGGATCACCTCAAAGCCCAGCTCCTGGCCGAGCTCCTGCATCCGTTCGAGCGTATCTTTCGGCGCGCCCCGCCCGAATGCTGCATCGGGGCCGAGTACCATCAGGCGCATCCGCAGCATGCCGTGGAACGCCCGCGCCAGGTCCTCCGCCGTCACTTCCGAGACTTCGCTCGTGAACGTCAGCGGGATGACCCAGTCCGCCCCCGCGTCCCGGACCAGCTCCATCCGGTCCTCCAGCGAGGTCAGGTAGCTCGGCGCCACCTCGGGCCGCAGCACGGTAATCGGGTGCGGGTGAAGTGTCACCACGCCCGGCGAGAGCGTCCGCTTTTTCGCCTCCCGCCGCAGTCGGCCCAGCAAAGCCTGGTGCCCCAGGTGCACGCCATCGAGCACGCCGATCGTCAGGGCCGTCTCCGGCCCGGGGGCGCCCGCTGCAAGTTGGGCCCGGGTGAACGCTGGGATGTTCATGGTCAACAGACAGCCTATCAACGCCCGCTGGACTGCGCATGTGGCCCTCGTCTCGCCCCCCCGGCTGTCCGGACAGCCCGCTCAGTTCGACCGCGCAGGAGCGGGGCGTGAGAATTGCCTGATGCGGCCCTGGTTGTTCGCTCTGCTCGGCTGGGCCGGCGTCATCTTCTTGCTCTCCAGTTTCCCCAACCCGCCCGGTCCGCGCGGGCCCGAGTGGCACTCCTATGCCGCCCACACCGTCGAGTACGCGACCTTCGGCTTTCTCGCGGCGGGCTTCGTCTTCTCGTTGCGTCCGCAGCGAGCCCTCGTTCCGGGTCTCCTCTTTGCATGGCTGCTTGCCGTGCTCTACGGCGTCTCCGATGAGGTCCACCAGTCGTTCGTGCCGAGCCGCCATGCCAGCCCCATCGACCTTGCCTTCGATGCGTTTGGCGCGGCGCTCGGCTGCGGCGCGTTCGCCTTGTTCATCCGCTGGCGCCGGTCCCGGACCACGAGCCGCTCTGGCTGAGGATCTGCACGCGGTCAGGCGAGGACGTGTGCCTCCAGCGCCACCACCTCAATGTCTCCCCACGCCTGTGCCTGCTGAGCATCGGCTTCGCCGGACCGCAGCAGCTCCAGGATCGCCAGGAACGAGACCACCACCTCTACCCGCGTGGTGCACTCCATGATCGCCCGCCGGAACGAGAACTTCCCGCGCTTTCGCAACCGTTCCCGGAATTCGTCGATCCGCTGCGCCAGCGTCATCGTGGTATCGCGCTGCAGCACCGCCCGCGGACGTGCTTCGACCGGCTTCTTGGTCAGCACCTCGATCATGATCGCGCGCAGGCGGTCCATGGTGACGTTTGAAAGCCCCGTGCCCTCGGGGGGTGGCGGTGGCGGCGCCAGCCGCGTGTAGATCCGGAAGCCCGAATCCTGCCGCTCGCCCAGGAGCCCGGCAATCTCCGCGAAGCGCTTGTACTCGCGCAGCAGATCCACCAGTTCCCGCCCGACGTCGTCGTCCTCGATATCCTCGTCCGAGTCCTGCGGCGGCCGCGGCAGCAGTGCCTTCGACTTCAGGTAAATCAGCTTGGCGCCGATCGCGACGAATTCCGCCAGTGCCGCCGCGTCGAACCCTTCGCTTGTCCGGATGGCCCGCAGGTACTGGTCGGTAACAGCAACGAGCGAGACGGCCGTGATATCAAGGTCGTCTCGCTCGATGAGGTGCAGCAAAAGATCCAGGGGTCCCTGGAAAACGGGCAGGGTGATTTCAGCCATGACTCCAGACGAGCCCACGCCCCCCCGCAGGGGCGCACCCGTCACGGTCCTACGACCATCTCCGCTATCGCGCCGCTGCAGGCGCCCACACCCCTGGGAGCGTCCGCTCGACCGCGGACGCGATACCGGCGACCGAGCGCATCATCGAAGCGAAACGCTCATATGTCAACGACTGCGGCCCGTCGCTCAGCGCATGCTCCGGATTGTTGTGGACCTCGATCATCAAACCATCGGCACCCGCAGCGATGCCGGCCATCGCCACAGGCGTCACCAGGCTCACCTTCCCCGTGCCGTGGCTGGGGTCCGCGATGACCGGCAGGTGGCTCAGTTCCTTCACCAGGGGGATGGCGTTCACATCGAAGGTGTTCCGGTACGCCGTCTCGAACGTCCGGATGCCGCGCTCGCACAGGATCACGTGCGGGTTGCCCTGCGCCATGATGTACTCCGCCGCCAGCAGCCATTCTTCGATCTGGCCGCTCAGGGCGCGTTTCAGCAGCACCGGCTTCTTCGCCATGCCCACTTCGTCCAGCAGGATGAAGTTCTGCATGTTTCGCGCGCCGATCTGGATGATGTCCGCGTACTCGCAGACCGCGTCGATGTCCCGCACGCTCATCAATTCGGTGACGATTGGCATGTCCGTTTCCCGGCTCGCCGTCTGCAGGAACCGGAGGCCATCCACGCCCAGGCCGCGGAAGGCGTAGGGCGAGCTGCGTGGTTTGAACGCCCCGCCCCGCAGGATGTTCGCCCCGGCGGCCTTCACCGCCTTCGCCGATTCGACGATGTGCTCCTCGTTTTCGATCGAGCAAGGCCCGGCCATGACGGCGATCTCGGCTCCGCCGACGCTCACCCCGTGGCCCACGTCGATAACGCTGTTCCCGGGATGGAACTCCCGGCTCACGAGCTTGTACGGCTTGGTCACCCGGTGGACCGACTCCACGTGCGGCAGCATCTCGAAGATGTCCTGTAGCGAGGGGTCGTCCGGGCCGATCACGCCGATGATGCTGCGTTCCGTGCCCACCGAAAGGTGCGCCTGCCGCCCGCTCTCTTCGATGCGGGTGACGATAACGTCAATGTCATCCGGAGTCGCCTCCGGGGAAATTACAATAATCACTGGGAATGGTTCTCCACTACCGCGCTGTCGAGTGTGTGCTCGAACTAAGGTCGGGGCGGAGGCGTGCAGCCTCGCGCAGGTACACGTGGCGGATATCACTTTGAGTCTTCTCCGTATTCCAGTGGAGAAGGACGCGGATGCAGAGTGGCAGCATCCCGGGTACCGACATTTCGTGGCTCTGCATGAGCGGGACCTGCGTCCAGCCCATCTGGCGCGCGGCCACTGCCGGGAACTCGGCGTAAAGGTCGGGCGTTGTGGTGATCCAGGCCGAAGCAATGTCCTCGGTGTTGATCTCGTTCACCTCGAGCATCGTGGTCAGAAGCTCTTTGGTAACGTCGAGGATCTCTTCTTTCTGGTTGCGGGCGACGGTTGTCGCACCACGGACGCCGCGAACCGGCATACGCGCAGGTCCTCCTCCAGGGGGTTCGATCGGGTTTGAATCTGTGCCCTTAGCGAACCGGAAGCTCAAAGGTTCCGGCCGGTGGACACCCATAAGTGCGGCCCACGAGGGGCCAACGCCACGCCCATCGGCGCTCGTTCTCCCACGTGTGGGCCGCATTCACCTGTCCACTACCGGCCGGAGACATCCTCCACAAACTCCCTGACGCTCTGCGCGCGGCGGCTTTCCTCCGCGGCGTCAATCGTGGCGATTATAGCAGAGCCCACCACAGCCGCATCCGCCACCTCCCGCACCCGCTCCGCCTGTGCCCGCGTGGTGATCCCGAACCCCACCGCCAACGGCAGGTCCGTCTGCTTCCGGATCCGCTCGATGAACAGCGGGAGGCTGTCCAGCGGGACCGTCCCCTTCCCGGTCGTCCCGGTCATGCTCACGCAGTAGAGGAACGCGTCCGCGGTCCCTGCGATCATCTTGATCCGCTCGTCCGCTGATGTCGGCGCCACCAGCGGCACCAGGCTCATGTCGTAGGCCCGGCATGCAGCCAGGAACCCCCCGGCTTCCTCCGGCGGCAGGTCGACGACGATGAACCCGTCCGCGCCCGCCTCCTTCGCTTCCCGCACCGCCCGCTCTTCGCCGCGCGCCAGGATGGGGTTGTAGTACCCCATGAAGATAACCGGCGCCTTGAGCCCCTGCTTCCGCGCCTCTCGCACGAAGTCGAAGCAATCGCCCAGCGAAACGTGCTGCTCCAGTGCTACCTGGTTGGCATGCTGGATCGTCGCCCCGTCAGCCATTGGGTCGGAAAACGGGACGCCAATCTCGATCACGTCAGCCCCGCCCGCTTCCATCGCCAGCAGCAGCGGCACCGTGTCCTCCCGCCGCGGGTAACCGGCGGTCACGTAGGGCACGAACAGCTTGCGCCCCTCGGCATGTGCCTCTGCGAACAATTCCCGGAGCCGTTTCGACATCGCTAGGTCCTCCCAATCAGGAGTATGAAACTCAACAGGTTGAACAGCATGTGGAAGGCGATGGCGTCCCACAGCGAGCCGCTCCGCCAGTACAGCCACGCCATCGTCATCCCGAGCACTGTGAAGGGGATGATCGCACCCGGGTCCAGGTGTGAAAGCGCGAAGAGCACGCTCGAGACGGCCGCCGCCGGGACGAATCCCCACGCCGCGAGCCCACCGAACACCAGCCCCCGGTAGAACAGTTCTTCGCCGATTGGCGCCGCTACCACCGTCGTCAGTCCGTACAGCGCCAGGGCGGTTGCGTCTCTCAGTGTCGCGTCGAGCCGCGTCACCGCCGGGATCAGGGGGTCGATCCCCGCGCCTTCCACCGCCTTCGCGTAGATGCCCACCACCAGGTACAGCACCGCCACCGCCGCGCCCGGGAGCCACAGGCGGTCGACGTCGAACCGGTCGAGTCCCGTCGCCGCGATGAATGCCCGGGGCCGCCGGCGCGCCGCCGCCACGGCGACCCCGCCAAACAACCCCGCCGAGACGATTGCGTAGGCCCACGCGACCCGCGCGGTCACCACATCGCCGAGGATCCGCGGCGGTTCGGGTAGTGCGTTCCCCGCTACGGCCCGCACGAGCCGCTCGTCGGCGTACGTTGCCACCACCGCGGCCTT
>Ga0209476_10002386_pt1 | contig 12603 bp, 9 predicted proteins | sample KloWWTrecipitate_FD_187179 | JGI IMG/M metagenome (GOLD analysis project Ga0209476, IMG submission 187179) | Active sludge microbial communities from Klosterneuburg, Austria, studying microevolution and ecology of nitrifiers - Klosterneuburg... | ecosystem: Engineered > WWTP > Aerobic digester >... | reverse complement strand
GCCGCCCGCCGCGCGACTTCGGCGAATTCAACGCGGTGCTCGACCGCCACCCCAAGGCGCCGCGCAAGTCGCGCGCGGAGCTGTGGTCGGTGCTCGAGGCGCCGCTGGACGACGCCGACCGGCGGATCCCGCTGCTGCGTCCCGATGCGTTCGACAAGAACACGCTCAAGGCCATGCAGGAAGCGGTGGTGTCGGTGGCCCAGGCCCACGGCCTGCCCGAAGGCCTGCTGTGTGCGCGCCGCCACATGGAGGCGCTGCTGGAAGGTCGCGGCTGGCCCGACGCCCTCGCCGGCTGGCGCCGCGAGCTGCTGGAGCCGGCCCTGGCGCCCTTTTTGCCGCGCGGCTAGCCAGACGCGCGGGGCACCCGTATAATTCCGGGACCTTCTGTGGGGGGGTAGCTCAGCTGGGAGAGCGCATCGTTCGCATCGATGAGGTCGTGGGTTCGATCCCCATCCTCTCCACCAAGTTTCCAAAGCCGGGCTTTCGCCCGGCTTTTTTTTGCGCTCACGGACCGACGCTTTCCGATCGCACGCCCCGTGGTCCGCTACCGGCGTTGCCGCGCCGCATGCCAGCCCCACGGTTGACAGTCGCACCGCAGCCCCGGCAGAGTCGGGTCATGTCCCGGCAGCTCACCACTACGACCATTACCACCACTACCCTCGCGGTGGTGCGGTCGGTCCTGCCTGGATAAAACATCCACCCACGGCCCCGCACCTCGACAGAGGCGGGCCGGCATCACCCTCCCCTGAACCGTTGCGCGGCCTCCCCCGGAGGTTGCATGAACGCGTCGCTGCAAGAAGCAAATCCCTCGTCGCCGGCGGCCCTGCGCACCCGCGCGCACAAGTTCGGCGGCAGCTCCCTCGCCGACGCCTCCCGCATCCGCCACGTCGCCGACCTGCTGCTGGCCGCCGATGAGCCCGGGCAAGTGACCGTGGTGTCGGCGATGCAGGGCGTCACCGACGCCCTGATCGGCCTTGCCGACGCCGCCACCGCCGCACGCGACTGGCGCCCCGCCCTGCTCGCACTGCGCCAGCGCCACCTCGAGGCCGCGCGCGCCCTGCCCGGCGACGACGCCGACGACCTGCAGGCCTGGCTGCAGGCCCAGTTCGAACAGCTCACCGGCCTGCTGCAGGCCACGTCGGTGCTCGGTGCGCCGGGCCGGCCGGCGTTCGAACGCATCCAGGGCCTGGGCGAAGTGTGGTCGGCGCGGCTGCTGTGGTCGCACCTGCGTTCGCGCGGCGCCGATGTCGCCCTGCTCGACGCCCGCGACGTGCTGCGCGTGCGCCACGAAGAGCTGGGCGTGGCGGTGGACTGGCCCGCCAGCCGCGCCCGGCTGCAGCGCTGGCGCGCCGACAACCCGCAGCCGCGCGTGGTGGCCACGGGCTTCGTCGCCAGCGGCGAGGACGGCCTGCCGACCGTGCTTGGCCGCAACGGCAGCGACTTCTCGGGCGCCATCTTCGCCGCACTGTTCGAAGCCGACGAACTGCACATCTGGACCGACGTGGACGGCGTGCTCTCGGCCGACCCGCGGCTGGTGCCCGAGGCGGTGCCGCTGCCGGCGCTGAGCTACCGCGAGGCCTGCGAACTGGCCTACTTTGGCGCCAAGGTGATCCATCCGCAGACGCTCACGCCGGCCATCGCCCGCGGCATGCCGGTGCAGATCCGCAACACGTTCCGGCCGCAGGCGCCGGGCACGCGCATCGCCCTCGACGGTGGCCCCGGCGGTCCGGTGAAAGGCCTCACCCTCAGCAGCGGGCTGGCGCTGGTGAGCCTGGAGGGCGCCGGCCTGATCGGCGTGCCGGGCACGGCCGAGCGCGTGTTCGCGGCACTGCATGCGGCGCGCATCTCGGTGGTGATGATCTCCCAAGGCTCGTCCGAACACTCCATCTGCTGCGTGGTGCGCAGCGGTGAATCGGTGGCGGCGCGCGATGCGCTGCTGCGCGCCTTCGACCGTGAACTCGCGGCGGGCCAGGTGCAGGGCGTACAGCTGACCGACGGCGTCAGCGTGCTGGCGGCGGTGGGCGACGGCATGGCCGGCACGCCGGGCGTGGCGGCGCGGCTGTTCGGCGCGCTGGCGCGTGCGCGGGTGAACATCCGCGCCATCGCCCAGGGCGCGTCCGAACGCAACATCTCGGTGGCCGTGGCGGCCGAGGACGCCACCCGCGCGCTGCGTGCGGCGCACGCCAGCTTCTGGCTGTCGCCGCAGACAGTGGCGCTGGCCGTGATCGGGCCGGGCAAGGTCGGCGCGGCGCTGCTGGACCAGTTGGAGGCCGCGATGCCGCGCCTGCGCGAGGGCGCGGGCCTGGACCTGCGCCTGCGCGGGCTGGCCGACAGCCGGCGCCTTTGGCTGGGCGAACACGGCGCTCCCGGCGGATGGCGCGACCATCTGGCCGGCGCCGCCGAAGGCGACCTGGACGCGCTGGCGCCGCACCTGCTGGGCGCGCACCTGCCGCACGCGGTGATCGTGGACTGCAGCGCCAACGACGCGGTGGCCGACCGCTACGCCGGCTGGCTGGCCGCCGGCATCCACGTGATCACGCCCAACAAGCACGCCGTCGCCGGCCCGCTGCCGCGGCGCCAGGCCATCCACGCGGCCAGCGAGGCCAGCGGTGCCCGCCTTCGCTACGAGGCCACCGTGGGTGCCGGCCTGCCGGTGATCCAGACCCTGCGCGACCTGCTCGACACGGGCGACGAACTGGTGGCGGTGGAAGGCATCCTGTCGGGCACGCTGGCCTGGCTGTTCAACCGCTTCGACGGCACGCAGCCGTTCTCGGCCCTGGTGCGCGAGGCGCATGCGCTGGGCTACACCGAACCCGACCCGCGCGACGACCTGTCGGGCATGGACGTGGCGCGCAAGCTGGTGATCCTGGCGCGCGAAGCCGGCATCGCGCTGTCGCTCGACGACGTGCACGTGGAGGGGCTGGTGCCCGAGAGCCTTCGCGCCGCCTCCCGCGAAGGCTTCATGGCCTCGCTGCAAGACTTGGACGCACCCATCGCCAGGCGCCTCGCCGACGCCAGCGCGCGCGGCCAGGTGCTTCGCTACGTGGCCCGTCTCGGGCACGATGGCAGCGCCCGCGTGGCGGTGGCGGAACTGCCGCGCGACCACGCCTTCGCCCACCTTCGACTGACGGACAACATCGTGCAATTCACCACCCGGCGCTACCGCGACAATCCGCTGATCGTGCAGGGCCCGGGCGCCGGGCCCGAGGTGACGGCGGCTGGCGTGTTCTCCGACCTGCTGCGGCTGGCGTCGGCGCTGGGAGCCCGGCTGTGAGCCCGCCCGCCAGCGCGCGGGCGTTCTCGCCGGCCTCGGTGGGCAACGTGGCCGTGGGCTTCGACATCCTGGGCCACACCGTCGCCGGCCCGGGCGACATCGCCACGGTGCGCCGCATCGCCGAACCGGCGGTGCGCATGGCGGCCATCCGCGGCGGCGTGCCGGGCCTGCCGATGCGCGCCGCCGACAACACCGCCGGCGCGGCACTGATGGCGCTGCGCGAGGCGCTGGCGCTGGTGCACGGCTTCGAGATCGAACTCGACAAGGGCATCGCCCTGGGCTCGGGCTTGGGCGGTTCGGCGGCGTCCTGCGTGGCCGCGCTGGTGGCCGCGAACGCGCTGCTGGACGCGCCGCTGTCGCGCGAGGCGCTGTACCCGTTCGCAATGGCCGGCGAAGCCGTGGCCAGCGGCGGGCTGCACGGTGACAACGTGGGGCCGATGCTGGTGGGCGGGCTGGTGCTGGCAACGGCGGAGCGGCTGGTGCCCGTGGCGGTGCCCGCGCACTGGCACTGCGCCGTGGTGCGGCCGCACTTCGCGCTGGAGACGCGGGTGGCGCGCGCGGCGCTGTCGGCCCCGTTCGCGCTGCATGAGTTCGTGGTGCAGAGCGCGGCGCTGGCGCAGGTGCTGCTGGGCTGCGAGCGCGGCGATGCGGCGCTGGTGCGCGCCGGGCTGCGCGACCACCTGGTCGAACTGCGCCGCGCGCCGCTGATTCCCGGCTTCGCCGCGGTGAAGCAGGCGGCCCTGGATGCGGGCGCGATGGGCGCCAGCATTTCCGGCGCCGGGCCCAGCGTGTTCGCGTGGTTCGAGGGGCGCGAGGCGGCGGCATCGGCCGCGGCGGCGATGGTGGCGGCCTTCGCGGCCGCCGGGCTGGGCAGCGACCCGCATGTGTCACCGGTGGCCGGGCCGCGGGCCGAGGTGCTGGCGTGAAGTTCCCGAGCACGCGCGCACTGGCGCCGCCGGCATCGCTCGGCCAGGCGCTCGCGGCCGGCCTGGCGCCGGATGGCGGCCTGTACGTGCCCGGGGCGCTGCCGGCGTTTTCGCCGGCGGACTTCGACGGCCTCGACGAACTGCCTGCGGTGGCGGCGCGCCTGCTTCAGCCCTTCTTCGACGGCGACCCGCTGGCCGCGCAGCTGCCGGCGATCTGCCGCGAGGCCTTCGCGGTGGCGCCGCCGCTGCGCGCGTTTGGCGCATCCGGCAACTACGTGCTCGAGCTTTTCCATGGCCCCACCGCCGCCTTCAAGGACTACGGCGCGCGCTTCCTGGCCGCCTGCCTGGCCGCGCAGGCCGAACCCGGCCAGACCCTCACCATCCTGGTGGCGACCTCGGGCGATACCGGCGCCGCAGTGGCGGCGGCATTCCACCGCCGGCCCGGCTTCCGGGTGGTCATCCTGTACCCCGATGGCCGCGTGTCGCCGCGGCAGGCGCACCAGCTGGGCTGCTTCGGCGACAACGTGCTGGCGCTGCGCGTGCAGGGCAGCTTCGACGACTGCCAGCGGATGGCGAAGGCCGCCCTGGGCGACGCCGCGCTGCGCGCGCAGGTGCCGCTGAGTTCGGCCAACAGCATCAGCCTCGGGCGCCTGCTGCCGCAGATGGCGTATTACGCGCACGCCAGCCTGGCGCACTGGCGCGCCACCGGCCGGCCGCTGTCGTTCGTGGTGCCCACGGGCAACCTGGGCAACGGCCTGGCCTGCCTGATGGCCCGGCGCATGGGCCTGCCGATCGCCGACATCGCCCTGGCCAGCAATGCCAACGACGTTCTGCCTGCCTTCTTCGCGGGCGGCGACTACCGGCCGCGCGCCAGCGTGGCCACGCTGGCCAATGCGATGGACGTGGGCGCGCCCAGCAACTACGAACGGCTCGCCTGGCTGTACCCCGACCCCGCGGAGCGGCGCCGCGCCGTGCTGGCCGGTTCGGTGGCGGATGCCGAAATCCGGGGCGGCGTGCGCGATGCCCACCGGCGCCTGGGCGAAACCCTCTGCCCGCACACCGCCACGGCCGCCGTCCTGCTGGAGCGGCTGCGCGCGCAGGGGCTCGCCGGGGACGCCTGCATCGTGGCCACGGCCCATCCCGCGAAGTTTCCCGAGGTGGTGGAGCCGCTGCTGGGCACGGACGTGGCGCTGCCCGCGGCGCTCGCTGCCATGCTGGCCCGGCCCAGCCAGGCCGAGCCACTGCCCGCGGACGAGGCGGCCCTGGCCACGGCGCTGCGCCGGGGCACGGAACCCGGGCCGGTGTTTCTGCGATAATTCCCGGGCCTGGCCCCGTAGCTCAGCTGGATAGAGCGTCCCCCTCCTAAGGGGAAGGTCGTACGTTCGAATCGTATCGGGGCCGCCATTTCCTGGCCGCTATCGGCCTGCCGTACCTTTTGGAGCCCGCAATGACCCATCCCGTCCTCACCGCCCTCGGCCTGTCCGGCAACGAATCGGGCACCTACCTCGGCCATGGCGAGTGGTCCCAGACCCGCGACGCCGGCGTCATCGAGCCCGTGAACCCGAGCAGCGGCGAAGTGCTGGGCCGCGTCTACGCCTCGTCCCAGGCCGACTACGACCTGATCCTCGAGCGCGCCCAGGCCGCCTTCAAGGTCTGGCGCACCACCCCGGCGCCCAAGCGCGGTGAAGCCATCCGCCTGTGCGCCGATGCGCTGCGCACGCACAAGGACGCGCTGGGTTCGCTGGTGGCGCTGGAAATGGGCAAGTCCAAGCCCGAGGGCGACGGCGAAGTGCAGGAAATGATCGACATCGGCGAGTTCGCCGTCGGCCTGTCGCGCCAGCTCTACGGCCTGACCATGCACAGCGAGCGCCCCGGCCACCGCATGTACGAGCAGTACCAGCCGCTGGGCATCGTCGGCATCATCAGCGCCTTCAACTTCCCCGTGGCGGTGTGGGCCTGGAACTCGTTCCTGGCCGGCGTCTGCGGCGACATCTGCATCTGGAAGCCCTCGCCCAAGACCCCGCTGTCGGCCATCGCGTCCATGAAGATCTGCAACGAGGCGCTGCGCGCGGGCGGCTTCCCCGACATCTTCTTCCTGTTCAACGACGGCGGCACCGAACTGGCCTCCACCTTCGTGGACGACAAGCGCATCCCGCTGATCAGCTTCACCGGCTCCACCAAGGTCGGCCGCATGGTCGGCGAGCGCGTGGCGCGCCGCATGGGCCGCTCGCTGCTGGAGCTGGGCGGCAACAACGCGATCATTGTTGATCCGTCCGCCGACCTGAAGCTGGCCATCCCGGCCATCGCCTTCGGCGCGGTCGGCACCGCTGGCCAGCGCTGCACCACCACGCGCCGCCTGTTCGTGCACGAGTCCATCTACGCCGACGTGCTGGCCAAGCTGGTGGCGGCTTACAAGCAGGTGGAGAAGAAGATCGGCGACCCGACCGACCCGGCCAACCTCATGGGCCCGCTCAACAGCTCCGACGCCGTGGACGCCTACCTGGACGCCGTGGCCAAGGCCAGGGCCGCCGGCGGCACCATCGAGACCGGCGGCGCCCGCATCGACCGCCCGGGCAACTTCGTGCTGCCCACCATCGTCACCGGCCTGCAGAACAGCGCCGAAGTGGTGCAGACCGAAACCTTCGCGCCCATCCTGTACGTCATGAAGTACCAGACGCTGGACCAGGCCATCGAGCTGCAGAACGCCGTGCCGCAGGGCCTGTCGTCGTCCATCTTCACCACCGACCTGCGCGCGGCCGAGCAGTTCCTGTCGTCGGCCGGTTCGGACTGCGGCATCGCCAACGTCAACATCGGCACTTCGGGCGCCGAGATCGGCGGCGCGTTCGGCGGCGAGAAGGAAACCGGCGGTGGCCGCGAGTCGGGCTCCGACGCGTGGAAGGTCTACATGCGGCGCCAGACCAACACCATCAACTATTCCAACGCGCTGCCGCTGGCCCAGGGCATCAAGTTCGACCTCTGAGGAATCGCGATGTCCGAACCCACCCTGCCGCCTGCCCCGCCCGTCCAGGCGCCGCCCCCGGCGCCTGCTCCCGCACCGGTCGCCCGCCAGACCAGCGCCATGGCCATCGTCAGCCTGGTGCTGGGCCTGCTGGGCTGGACCCTGCTGCCCCTGCTGGGCAGCCTGGGCGCCATCATCTGCGGCCACATGGCCCGCGCTGAAATCCGCCGCAACGCCGGCGCGCTCGACGGCGACGGCATGGCGATCGCCGGGCTGGTGCTGGGCTGGTCGCTGGTGGTGATCACCGTGCTGTCGGTGCTGGCGGTGGTGCTGTTCTTCGGGGGCCTGGCGGTGCTGCTCGGGGCGCTCGGCATGAGCGGCCAGCTGTGAGCACCTGACCGGATGTACTCCCTCGCGCGACCGTTCCTGTTCCACCTCGACGCCGAGCACGCGCACGGCCTGGGCCTGCGTTCGCTCGAACTGGCCTACCGCACCGGGCTCAACCCGCTGCTGGGCCGCCGGCCCAAGCCACTGGTCACCAAGGCCTTCGGGCTGAGCTTCCCCAACCCGGTGGGCTGCGCCGCCGGGCTGGACAAGAACGGCGCCCACGTGGACGCGCTGCTGGCGCTGGGCTTCGGCTTCGTGGAAGTGGGCACCACCACGCCGCGCCCGCAGGAAGGCAACCCCAAGCCGCGCATGTTCCGCCTGCCCGAGCACAGCGCGGTCATCAACCGCCTGGGCTTCAACAACGAAGGCGTGGACGCGCTGGTGCGCAACGTCGGCAAGGCCCGCCGCCAGCGGGGCCTGCTGGGCATCAACATCGGCAAGAACAAGGACACCCCGAACGAGAACGCGGTGGACGACTACCTGTTCTGCCTCGAGCGCGTCTACCCGCTGGCCGACTACATCACGGTGAACATTTCCTCGCCCAACACCGCGGGCCTGCGCGAGCTGCAGGAAGAACAGCAGCTGCGCCAGCTGGTGGGCACGCTGCGCGAGGCGCAGGAAAAGCTGGGCGCGCAGCACGGCAAGCGCGTGCCGATGCTGGTGAAGATTGCGCCGGACCTGTCCGACGACGACATTGACGCCTGCGCGCGCGTGCTCAGCGACCTGCAGGTGGACGGCGTGGTGGCCACCAACACCACCACCGACCGGCTGCCGGTGGAGCACCACCCGCTGGCGCGCGAAGCCGGCGGCCTGTCGGGCGCACCGCTGTACGGCAAGTCCACGGCGGTGCTGCGGCGCCTGCGCGCCAGGCTCGACGTGAACATCCCGATCGTCGGCGTGGGCGGCATCCTCAGCGGCGCCGACGCGGCCGGCAAGATCACCGCCGGCGCCCAGCTGGTGCAGTTCTACACGGGCCTGATCTACCGCGGCCCCGACCTGGTGGCCGAATGCGTGGACGCCATCCGCCGCCGCCGCGAGGGCGGCCCGGCATGAGCGGCTACCAGCTGGCGGAGGACGTGTCCCTCGCCGGCCGCAACACCTTCCGGGTGCCGGCGCGCGCGGCCATGATGGCCGACGTGTCCCGCGCCGATGCGCTGGCCGAGCTGTTCGAGTTCGCCTCGCTGCGCGACGGCCCGGTGCTGGTGCTGGGCGAAGGCAGCAACCTGCTGTTCGCCGCCGATTTCCCCGGCGTGGCCATCTGCCTGACCATGGCCGGCGTGCGCGTGGTGCAGGACGACGGCGACACCGCCCTGGTGCGCGCCGAAGCCGGCATGAACTGGAACGACCTGGTGTCCTGGACGCTGGCGCGCGGCCTCGTGGGGCTGGAGAACATGGCCCTGATCCCGGGCACGGTGGGCGCGTCGCCCATCCAGAACATCGGCGCCTACGGCGTCGAGGTGGGCGAGTTCATCGAAACCGTGGAAGCCTTCCAGCGCGACACCGGCCAGGTGAAGCGGCTGGCGCGCGAGGACTGCGCGCTGGGCTACCGCGACAGCCTGTTCAAGCGCGAGGCCGACCGCTGGGTGGTCACCGCGGTGGAGCTGCGCCTGCCCCGCCAGCGCGAACTTCGCCTCGACTACGCCGGCGTCCGGGAAGAACTGGCCGCCATGCGCGTGGACGCGCCGCGTGCCGTGCACGTGGCCGAGGCCATCAGCCGCATCCGCACCCGCAAGCTGCCCAACCCGGCCGTGCTGGGCAACGCCGGCAGCTTCTTCAAGAACCCCGTGGTGGCGGCCTCGCTGGCCGACGCGCTGAAGGCCGACTACCCCACCCTGCCGGTGTTCCCCGGACCGGAGGGCCAGCGCAAACTGTCGGCCGCCTGGCTGATCGAGGCCTGCGGCTGGAAAGGCTTCCGTGAAGGCGATGCCGGCGTGGCCGAGCAGCACGCGCTGGTGCTGGTGAACCACGGCCGCGCCACCGGCGGGCAGCTGCTGTCGCTGGCGCGCCGCATCGCCGCCTCCGTGCACGACCGCTTCGGCGTCGCCCTGGAACCCGAGCCGCGCATCATCGGCGCGCGCTTCGACGACGCCCACGCTTGAACGCCAGCACGCCCGCGTCGCGGGCTGCCGACGTGAAGCGCGCGGTGGGCCTGATGGTGGCCAGCACGGTCATCTTCGGCTGCATGGCGGTGTGCATCCGGCTGGCGTCCAGCCAGCTGCATCCGTTCGAAATCGCCTTCTTCCGCAATTTCTTCGGCTTCGTGTTCATCCTGCCGATGCTGTTCCGGCACGGGCCTTCGCTGTTCCGGACCAGCAAGCTGCCGCTGTACCTGCTGCGCTGCCTGATCGGCATCGTGTCCATGCTGGCCGGTTTCTGGGCCATCGTGAACCTGCCGCTGGCGCAGGCGATCGCCCTGTCCTACTCCACGCCGCTGTTCGTCACCATCGGCGCGGTGCTGGTGCTGGGCGAGATCGTCCGCGCCCGGCGCTGGACCGCGGTGCTGGTGGGCTTCCTGGGCGTGGTGCTGATCGTGCGGCCGGGCAGCGACGCGTTCACCGCGGGCAGCCTGGTGGCGCTGATGGCGGCGGTGGCCAGCGCCAGCGTGGCGATCAGCATCAAGTTCCTTTCGCGCACCGAGCATCCCGACGCGATCGTGCTGTACACCACCATGCTGTGGGTGCCGATGTCGCTGGTGCCGGCGCTGTTCGTGTGGGAAACGCCGGTCGGCATCACCTGGCTGTGGATCGTGCTGGCGGGACTGCTGGGCACCACCGCGCACATGTTCTGGACCCGCGCCCTGAAGCTGGGCGATGCGTCCATGCTCACACCCATCAGCTTCCTGCAGATCCTGGTGGTGGCGGTGTTCGGCTATTTCCTGTTCGGCGAGGCGCTGGACCGCTGGACGGTGCTGGGCGCGGCCATCATCTTCGGTTCCAACGTGTACATCGCGCGGCGCGAGGCGCGTCTGGCGCGGCAGGCCGTGACCGACCCCGAGATAAACCCCGAGACGCCGTCACCCCGCTGATGCGGCCGCTGGCCGCACCGGCGGGGCGAACGGACCCGGCTTACAGCGCGTCTTCGTCGCCGGACAGCTCGATTTCCATGTTGTCGGCGGTCTGCGCGGCGATGTCCATCGCCGACTCCAGCTGGGCGGCGTCGACCGAATCGGGCAGCTTGATCACGAAGTACAGCACGTCGCCCTGCAGCTCCCAGCTGCCGATCTTGTTGCTGCGGCTCTCGCCCATCAGCTCGATGGCCTTGGCGCCGTTGATGCCGTCCTTGGCGGCCGGTGCGAACACTTCGCGCACCTTGAAGCCACCCACCGATTCGGTGCCGCCGGAAACGAACACCAGCTGCGTGCGGCCCTCGGACTTGTACGAGTAGGTGACCTTGTAGTCGCCGTCGCCGTCGACTTCGTAGTTGATGCCGCGGGCGTCGAGGCGGGTCTTGACCGAGGCATCGGCGAGGGCGACGGAGGGGAGCGCGACGCCAAGCAGCAGCATCGAGGCGACGAGGTAACGGGCAGTCTGGCGCATGGTGGTCCTTGGCGGGTTGTGAAGACCCGATTCTGGAACCGTCACCCCCCTTTCGTCCATCACCCGCCGCTCACGCGGCTGCGCCCGGCGCCGGGCCGCAAGTCCGGGGTCCACCCCGGCCGCTGCGCGCACCGATCTGCCCTCCGGGCGCGGAACCGGCGTGGCCGAACCCGGCCCGGCATGGTCCGCCCGGCCGCCCGGGGGGCGTCCGCAGTCAATCCCGGTGGACCGCTGCGCCGTGCGTCCCGCACCGCGCCCCGGGCGCGCCTGGGCGGCGCCCGCCGGCCGCGCCTAGCGTGCCGGCCCGGCGTAGCGCCGCGCCACGTAGTCGTCAATCACGGCGACGAAGTCGTCGGCGATGTTCTCGCCGCGCAGCGTCATCGCCTTCTGGCCGTCAATGAACACCGGCGCCGACGGCGCCTCGCCGGTGCCCGGCAGCGAAATGCCGATGTCGGCATGGCGCGATTCGCCGGGGCCGTTCACCACGCAGCCCATCACGGCCAGCGACAGGTTCTCGACGCCGGGGTACTTGAGCTTCCACACCGGCATCTGGCCGCGCACGTGTTCCTGCACGCGCTGGGCCAGCACCTGGAAGAACTCCGAGGTGGTGCGGCCACAGCCCGGGCAGGCGGTGACCAGCGGGGTGAAGGCGCGCAGGCCCATGGTCTGCAGCAGCTCCTGGGCCACCACCACTTCCAGCGTGCGCGCCGCGCCGGGCTCGGGCGTGAGCGAGATGCGGATGGTGTCGCCGATGCCTTCCTGCATCAGCACCGCCAGCGCGGCGCTGGACGCCACCATGCCCTTGCTGCCCATGCCGGCCTCGGTCAGGCCCAGGTGCAGCGGGAAGTCCGAGCGCGTGGCCAGGTCGCGGTACACGGCAATGAGTTCCTGCACGCCGCTGACCTTGGCCGAGAGGATGATGCGGTCGCGCGGCAGGCCGATTTCCACGGCCTTTTCCGCCGATTCCAGCGCCGACACCACCAGCGCCTCGCGCAGCACCCGCGCCGCGTCCCAGGGCTGGGCGCGGGCGGCGTTCTCGTCCATCAGGCGCGCGGCCAGCGACTGGTCCAGCGAACCCCAGTTAACCCCGATGCGCACCGGCTTGCCGTAGCGGGCGGCGGTTTCGACGATGGCGCCGAACTGGCTGTCCTTCTTCTTGCCAAAGCCCACGTTGCCCGGGTTGATGCGGTACTTGGCCAGCGCCTCGGCGCAGGCGGGCTCGTCGGCCAGCAGCTGGTGGCCGTTGTAGTGGAAGTCGCCCACCAGCGGCACCGGCACCGACATCATGTCGAGCTTCTCGCGGATGCGCGGCACCGCGGCGGCGGATTCGGGGTTGTTCACCGTGATGCGCACCAGCTCGGAGCCGGCGCGCCAGAGTTCGGCCACCTGCCGGACGGTGGCGGCGATGTCGGCGGTGTCGGTGTTGGTCATGGACTGCACCACCACCGGCGCACCGCCACCAATCACCACCTTGTCCACCGCCACCGCGCGGGTGGCGCGCCGGGGGCTTGCCGTGGCGTC
>Ga0209476_10002384_pt1 | contig 12604 bp, 7 predicted proteins | sample KloWWTrecipitate_FD_187179 | JGI IMG/M metagenome (GOLD analysis project Ga0209476, IMG submission 187179) | Active sludge microbial communities from Klosterneuburg, Austria, studying microevolution and ecology of nitrifiers - Klosterneuburg... | ecosystem: Engineered > WWTP > Aerobic digester >... | reverse complement strand
GAGCTCGAGCCGCTGCTCGGGTTGGCGCGAGGCGACCCGTTCGTCGACGCGCGTGTCGGTGCCATCGCGGCGGCCATCGAAGAAAGCTATCGCGTACGCGGGTACGAGCGGGCGGCGGTGAAGCCGGCCATCGAGGTACTTCCCGAGCAGGCCTCCGACGGCGCCCGGTACCGGCCGGTGGATGTGCAGTTCACCATCGTCGAAGGCCCGCGGACGACCGTGTCGGCGGTGGCGTTCGAGGGCGCGGAGGGCATCGATCCCGGAACATTGCAGGCCCTGCTGAGCCTGACGGTGGGGCGCCCGTTCTACCGTCCGCTGCTCTCCGCCGATCGCGACACTCTCGAGCGCGCCTACCGGAACCAGGGGTTTCTGAACGCCACGGTGAGACCCGACGTCACCTTCGCGGACGACAACCAGGACGCTCGGGTCGCCTGGACCATCCACGAAGGTGAGCAGACGCGCGTGGATCGCATCCTCATCACGGGCAATTCACGGACGGGTGCCGAGGTGATTCGGCGCGAGCTGCGCATCGCGCCGGGCGATCCTCTCGGCGCCGATGCCATCGCCGAGAGCCAGCGGCGTCTGAGCCAGCTCGGCTTGTTCCGCCGCGTGCGCATCACCGACCTGCCGCGCACCGGCGGTTCCAGTCGCGACGTGCTGGTGAGCGTCGAGGAGGCGCCGGCGACGACGATCACCTATGGCGGTGGTCTCGAAGTGGGCCGCCGTCCTCGCCAGAGCAGCGACGGTACCGGGGCCCAGGACCGTGTCGAGGTGGCGCCGCGCGGCTTCTTCGAGATCAGCCGCCGCAATCTCTGGGGCAAGAACCGATCGATCAGCTTTTTCTCGCGTGTCTCGCTGCGTCCGCGCGACCCGGCCGTGGACAGCACCAACCCCGCCGACACGAGCGGCTACGGCCTCAACGACTACCGCGTGACCGGCACCTACCGCGAACCGCGCGCCTTCGGGACGCCCGGCGACGCCCAGTTGACGGCGTTTCTCGAGCAGGGGATCCGGGCCAGCTTCACCTTCAACCGACGCGGCGTCCGGGGCGACTACGCGCGCCGGTTCGCGCGCGGCTTCACGGCCACGGGGCGCTACACCTACGACTACACCCGTCTGTCGAACCAGCAGATCCAGCCGGAGGACCGGCTGCTCATCGACCGACTGTTCCCGCAGGTCCGCCTGTCGACGTTCTTCGGCGCCGTCCTGCGCGACTCGCGGGACGACGTCCTGGACCCGCAGCGCGGCACGGTGCTGGGTGTGGACGCCTCGGTCGCCGCGCGCGCCTACGGCTCGGAGGTGGGCTTTGCCAAGACCTTCCTGCAGGGGTTCGCGTATCGACGCCTGCCGGGGCCAGGTTTCGTGCTGGCGACCGGCGCCCGCGCTGGCCTGGCCATCGGTTTCCCCCGTGACGTGCCGCGCGTCGACACCGCGGGCAACCCCGTGGCGGGCCCCGACGGACTGCCCTCAGTGGACGTCGTGGACGAGTTGCCGGCGAGCGAGCGCTTCTTCGCCGGCGGCGACACGACGGTGCGCGGCTTCGCCCTCGACCGCCTCGGCACGGCCGCCACGCTCGATCCGCAGGGCTTTCCCCAGGGAGGCAACGGCCTCCTCGTACTCAACGTCGAGCTGCGCACGCCCTACTGGAAGAGCCTGGGCGTGGTCGGGTTCGTCGATGCCGGCAACGTCTTCGAGCGGGTGGGGGATATCGACGTGGGCGGGCTGAGGGTGGCCACGGGATTCGGCCTGCGGTATCGCTCGCCGATCGGACCGCTGCGCGTGGATCTCGGATTCAAGGTGAACGCGCGCCTGCTCGCCACCGGGAACCGAGAACGCGGCGCCATCGTCCACGTCTCACTGGGGCAGGCGTTCTGATGATGGCCATTGTCGTGGCCTGTGCGCTGCTGGCGCAGGCGCCCGAGCTGATCGATCGGTCGCTCGCCATCGTGAGCGGCCGGACGATTACCCTGTCCGATGCGCGCACGGCGCTCGCGCTCGGCCTGATCGAGGGCCGCGCCTTGGACGCGGACGTGGTGCGGCGTCTGGTGGATCGCGAGCTGATGCTCCGCGAGGCCGATCGGTACGCCCCGCCCGAACCGCCGGCCGATCAGGTGGACGCAGGTGTTGCCCGCGCCCGTCAGCGGGCGGGCGGCGACGAGGCGCTCGCCCGCGTTCTGGAGGCGGGCGGCTTCACTGAAACGACACTGCGCGCGTGGGTGCGCGACGACCTGCGCCTGGCGGTCTACCTGCAACAGCGCTTTGCCGCCGCCGCCGACCGGCGCGCGGAGCTCATCGCCGACTGGGTGAGCGACCTGCGCCGTCGCGCTCAGGTCGTAGTGCTGATGCCATAGGAGCAGGTAGGCCACCTGCCGCCGGCCTACACTTGCCGTTGCAGGTACGCCACGGCGATCTGGGCCGCGTTGGCGGTGGCGTGGCTGACGACACTGGCCGTGATGCTGGCGCGCACGAGATAGAGCAGGCCCCAGAAGGCTCCGAGCAGCGCCGTGACGACCACCGCGTCCCATCCTTGCAGGATGTGACCCAGGCCGAACGCGATGCTCGTGAGCACGACGCCGCGGCCGGCGCCACCCAGGTCGGTCCGGAATCGATGGAGGAGAAACGCCCGCTGCATCTCCTCGCGCAGCCCTCCGGCCACGACGGCCACCGCCGCCAGCACCAGGGCGTTGCCGGGGCTCGCTGCCAGCGCCTCGAGGGGGTTCTCCGGCACGGTCCTGAGCACCGGCGCCAGCAAGCGGAGCAGCCAGATCGACGTGGAGATGAAGACGAGCACGGCGGGCGCCAGGAGCAGTCCGACCGCCCCTTCGCGCGCCTGGGACCGGCCGCCGAAGAACAGCCTCCGGGCCGACTCGCCCCGGCGGCGCAGCAGGACCAGCATCAGCGCCACCAGCGCGACGGTATCGGCCGCCGAAATTGCCGCCACGAAGGCCAGCGACAAACCGCCGCTGGCGGTCTGGGGCGACAGGCCGACCAGGAGCGCTGCGCCGCTCAGGGCCAGTTGCGTGGGGAACCCCGAACAGAGCACGACTTCGCCGAGAGATTCCCACTGACGACGGGGGATCATCGCTGGGGAGGGATGGTACACTCGAAGGCGTGAGCCAGGCGACGCGGACCAGTGCCGAGCGTGTCTTGATCGTCGAAGACGAGGAGTCGACCCGCAGCGGCCTTACCGAACTCGTTCGTTCGTGGGGTTATGCCGCCGACGAGGCCGGCGACGGCGCCGAGGCCCTCGAGCGCATCACGGACTTCCGTCCGACCATCATCGTCTCGGATCTCGTCATGCCGCGGATGAGCGGCCTCGACTTGCTCAAGGCCATCCGCGATGACACCGACAACGTGAAGGTGATCCTGCTGACGGCGCAGGGTACCGTGGATACGGCGGTCGAGGCCGTCAAGGCCGGAGCCGAGGACTACCTCAGCAAGCCCGTGGATCCGCAGCGGCTCCGTCGCCTGCTGGAGCGGCTGACCGAACTGAACGCCCAGAAGCGCGAGAATCAGGCGCTCCGGCGGCAGCTCACGGACCGCGGGCGGTTCGGCCGCATCATCGGGCACTCCCCGTCGATGCGGGCCATCTACCGCGTCATCGAGCAGGCGGCGCCCACCCCGGCCTCCATCCTCATCCTGGGGGAGTCGGGCACGGGCAAGGAGTTGGTGGCGCAGACTCTTCATCAGCTGAGTCCGCGCAACGACGCGCCCTTCGTCGCCCTCAACTGCGCAGCCATCCCCGAGACCCTGCTCGAAAGCGAGATCTTCGGACACGAGAAAGGCGCCTTCACCGGAGCGATGGATCGGCGCGCCGGGTGCTTCGAGCTGGCCGACCGCGGCACCCTGTTCCTCGACGAAATCGCCGAGATGGCGCCCGCGACTCAGGTAAAACTGCTGCGCGTCCTGCAGGAGCGCCGCTTCCGCCGTCTGGGCGGCCGGGTCGAGCAGGACGTGGACGTGCGCGTGCTGGCCGCGACCAACGTGAATCCGCAGGTGGCCCTGCGCGACGGCCGACTGCGCGAGGACCTGTACTATCGCCTCAACGTCTTTTCGATCGAGCTGCCGCCGCTGCGGCAGCGCAAGCAGGACTTGCCGCTGCTCATCCAGGCGTTCGTCGACGAGTTCAACGCGCGGGATCGCCGGTCCGTGCGCGCGCTGACGCCCGAAGCCATGCGGATGCTCTCCGACTACGACTGGCCGGGTAACGTCCGCGAACTGCGTAACGTCATCGAGCGCGCCACCATCCTGGCGCGCGGCGAGTACATCGAACCTGAGCACCTGCCGCCGCTGGGCGCCATGCGCGCCGCCGGTCCGGCGCCGGGCGCGGGCGTCGCGCTGGTGGCCGGCATGACGGTGGACGAGGCGGAGCAGAAGCTGATCGTGGCCACGCTCGAGGCGTCTGGCGGCAACAAGACGCGAGCCGCCGAGATGCTGGGCATCAGCCTGAAGACCCTCCACAACAAGCTCAACCGGATGAAGGGCGAAGGGCATGTGGCGCAGGGCGGGTAGGCCGCCAACCAGAGCCGGCGCCCGCCTGTCGGCTGCGGCCGCTGTCTCCACCGCGCGGGAGATCGCGCCCGCGCACCTGGCCCGTATCGCCGCCTACGACAAGCACGGCCCCGCGTTGAGGTGCGAGCTTCCCGACGGGACTACGGCTGCTTCGGTGCACCGCGGCGAGCCGGGCCGCGACGGCCCCGTCATCCAACGGATCGTGGACCCCGGGAGCCGCTCGTCACGGGGTGCCGTCGTTCTGCCTCCCGACCAGCGCCCGTGGCTGTTGGAGGGGAGGCTGTGGGTCGTCCTCCAGACGGCTGATGGATCCGCGACGTGGCGGCTCCAAGTGCCGTCGCCCTGAAGGCGCGCGGGCGTCCCCGGTCTCGTCGAACTCATGCCGCTGTCCATCAAGCAGAAGCAGGTGCTCGGCGTCACGACGATCGTGGTGCTGATCGTCGTTGGCCTCTCTGTGCTGCAAATCGGCACGCTCGTGCGCGTCCTGCTCGAACAGGGGGCCGCGCGCGCCGAACTGGTGGCGGCCAGCGTCGTCCATCAAACCAGCGGCGCCCTGGTCAGCCGCGAGTCGGCCTACCAGGACATTCGCTCGAGCCCGACCGTCCTGTCGGCGCTCGAGTCGGCGATGTACTCACCCGAGGTGCTGTACGCGGCGATCGTCGATCGGGCGCGGACGGTGGTGGCCGCCAACGACCCGGCCCAGGTAGGTCGGAGCCTGCCGCGCGGCGAGGACCTCACGCGCCTGGTGGCCGCCTCGGGCTACGACCAGGTCCGCGCTGTCTACACCGAGGGCCGCACGCTGGAATGGCGCCAGACGCTGGCGCTGGGCGACGAACCGTTTGGCGAGATCTGCATCGGGCTCTCGCCAATCCTCATCCGGCAGGAGCTCTACCGGTCGCTCGTGCCGGCCGGGTTCGCCGTGGGTTTTGCCCTCGTGATTGCGGTGGGCGTGGCAACCCTGCTGGCGCAGGTCGTGCTGCGGCCCATCCACGTGATCACCAGCGGCCTCAGCCGCCTCGGCCGGGGCGAGCTGGACAAGCCTCTCGATCTGCGCGACGAGGAGTTCAGGGACCTGGGCGACGTCTTCGACCGCGTGTCGGAGCAGCTCAAGAACGCCGTCGGCGACGAGCGCACCCGCGCGCAGGTGGTGGACCTCACACGCCGGGTGGCTTCCCTCGGGCGCCTGACGGCCGGCGTGGCGCACGAGGTGAAGAACCCTCTCAACGCGATGACGATTCACCTCGAACTGCTCAAGCAGAAGCTCGCGTCGCCCGATCCGGCATCGGCCGCGCGCCACGCGGATGTCATCGGCACCGAGATTCGCCGGCTCGACGATGTGGTGCAGGGATTCCTGAAGTTCGTCCGGCCCGAGGACGTGACGCTGGCGCCGGTGAAGGTGCAGTCCGTCGTGTCGGCGGTGCTCGAGGCGGTCATGCCCGAGGCCGACCATGCGGGGATTACGTGCGAGCAGGCCTGCCAGGATCCCCAGCTGGCCATCGAGGGTGACGAGACGCTGCTGCGCCAGGCCTTTCTCAACCTCGCGCAGAACGCCGTGCAGGCCATGCCGCGAGGCGGCAAGCTACGCATCGCCTGCGGTGCGGGCCGTGACGGCCGCGTCGAGGTCCGGGTGCAGGATACGGGAGAGGGCATTGCGCCCGAAAACCTGGCGCGGATCTTCGATCTCTATTTCACGACCAAGAAGCGCGGCAGCGGCATCGGCTTGTCACTGGTCTTTCGGACCATCCAGCTGCACAATGGCGACATCGACGTTGAGTCCACACCGGGCAGCGGCACCACGTTTGTGGTGAAACTTCCCCGAGCACGGTAGCCCCGAGCGCGATAACATCGATTCGATGCGACTGCACTCCCTTGCCGTCGTGCTGCTCCTCGCCCTTGGCGCCGGCGGCTGCGCCGCCCGGGCGGCCACCCTGGCACCGGAGCCCGAACTGCCCGAGCTCACGCCGCCACCCGCCCCCCCGCGGATCGTGGCGATCTATGTGGAACCCGTCGATCTGCCGCCGGTGGAGGCTCCGGCCGCCGCCGAGCCGGTGAGCCCGGCCCGGCCGGCCCCCAAGCCGGTGACGGCACCTCCGGCTTCGGAAGTGGAAATCCCGCAGGGGCCGCCGCCGCCGCCACCCCCGGCGTTGACGCTGACCCCCAGGCCGGGTTCCGAAGCCAAGACCGAGGCCTCCATTCGCGCGCTCCTGGACCGGGCGTCGGCAGACCTGGCCCGCGTCAACGGCAATGCCCTGTCGGCGGACGGTCTCACGCAGTTCGAAGCCGCCCGGCGCTTCGTCCAGCAGGCCGAAGAAGCGCTCAAGGTCCGGAACCTGGTGTACGCGGGCAAGCTCGCCGACAAGGCCGCGGTGATGGCGGCGGTTCTGGTGCGCTGAAGCGGCATCAGATTGCGGTCACGCGGTCGTTGTGCGAAGATAAGACGAAAGTTGGAATTTCCGTAAAGAAAGCCGATATTTAGCGTTCGACCTAAAATAAAAGCGCAACATCTTGTGGTCGAAGGCTTGACAAGGGAATGTCACGGGCGCATATTGGGGCCTCGCGCGCGAGAAAGGTTCGCGCCTCATGCCCATCCCAGCGGCGGGGGGAACGGACGCAATCGAGCCAGAAGCCATGAGCACCACTGCACGGAGACGCGCGCAACAAGCAACCTAAAGGTGTTGGGATTTTCGAGGGAGACGTCCCCAGGGGAGGGGTGTCCCTTCACGGTTTGGAGGGAGCATGCAGGATGGTGCTCGAAAGCTGACGGCGGCACCGGCCGGGCAGTCGGCCGGGACAGCGGCGTTCAGCGAGCAGGCGGAGGCCGCGCGCACCGAGGCGCGCGGATCGGCGGCACCGGGTCTGGACTTCCCGCGGTTCTTCACCGCGGCGGGGCAGGATCCGTTCGATCAGGTCGAATGGGACCTGCGCGATGCGGTGATCGGCAGCGAAAGTGGCTCGATTGTCTTCGAGCAGCGGGGCGTCGAGATTTCCAAGACGTGGTCCCAGCAGGCGACCAACATCGTCGTCTCGAAGTATTTCCGCGGGCACGTCGGCTCGCCCGATCGTGAGCGTTCGGTTAAGCAACTGATTGGCCGGGTGGTGGACACCCTCACGGCCTGGGCGCGCAAGCAGAAGTACTTCGCCACCGACGCGGCGGTCCAGGCATTCAGCGACGACCTCAAGCACCTGCTCGTCGAGCAGAAAGCGGCGTTCAACAGCCCCGTGTGGTTCAACTGCGGCTTCGAGAAGGCGCCGCAGTGCTCGGCCTGCTTCATCAACTCCGTGGACGACACCATGGAGTCGATTCTCACCCTGGCCAAGACCGAGGGCATGCTGTTCAAGTACGGCTCGGGCACGGGCAGCAACCTGTCGTCCATCCGCTCGGCAAAGGAGTTGCTGGCCGGCGGCGGCACGGCCTCGGGGCCGGTGTCCTTCATGAAGGGCTTCGACGCCTTTGCCGGCGTGATCAAGTCGGGCGGCAAGACGCGCCGCGCGGCCAAGATGGTCATTCTCAACGCCGAGCACCCGGACATCGTCGAGTTCATCAACTGCAAGGTCGAGGAGGAGAAGAAGGCCTGGGCCCTCATCGACGCCGGGTACGACGGTTCGTTCACCGGCCCGGCGTACGCCTCGGTGTTCTTCCAGAACTCCAACAACTCGGTGCGGGCGAGCGACGAGTTCATGCGCGCGGTGGTCGACGACGGGCTGTGGCAGACCAGGGCCGTGACGACCAGCGAGGTGATGGACACCTACCGGGCGCGGGACCTGATGCGGCTGGTGGCCGAGGGTACGTGGGTATGCGGCGACCCGGGCATGCAGTTCGACACGACGGTGAACGAGTGGCACACCTGCCCGAACGCCGCGCGCATCAACGCCAGCAACCCGTGCTCCGAATACATGTTCCTGGACGACTCGGCCTGCAACCTGGCGTCGATCAACCTGATGAAGTTCGTCGGCGCCGACGGCGAGTTCGACGTCGAGGGCTTCCGCGCCGCGTGCCGCACGCTCATCACGGCGCAGGAAATCATCGTCGACAACTCCAGCTACCCGACCAAGGCCATCGAGAAGAACAGCCGAGACTACCGGCCGCTCGGCCTCGGTTACGCGAACCTGGGCGCCCTGCTGATGTCGCGCGGGCTGCCTTACGACAGCGACGCCGGCCGCGACTTCTCCGGCGCCATCACGGCGCTGATGACCGGCGAGGCCTACGCGCAGTCCGCGCGGGTGGCCCGCGATCACGGCGGGCCGTTTGCCGGCTATGCCCCGAACCGCGAGCCCTTCCTCCGTGTGATGCGCAAGCATCGCGAGGCCCTCAAGGGCATCAACACCAAGCACGTGCCCACCGACCTCTACAACGCCGCCAAGCAGGCGTGGGACGATGCGGTGGAGCTTGGTGAGGACTTCGGTTACCGGAACGCGCAGGCCACCGTGCTCGCGCCGACCGGCACGATCGGCTTCATGATGGACTGCGACACGACGGGGGTGGAGCCCGACATCGCGCTCGTCAAGTACAAGAAGCTCGTCGGCGGCGGGATGATGAAAATCGTCAACCAGACGGTCCCCATGGCGCTCAAGCGCCTCGGCTACACGGCCGCGCAGGTCGACGACATCGTCAAGCACATCGACGAGCAGGAGACCATCGAGGGTGCACCGCACCTGCTGGATCGCGACCTGCCGGTGTTCGACTGTGCCTTCAAGCCGGCCCGAGGCCAGCGGTCCATCCACTACATGGGCCACATCAAGATGATGGGCGCCACCCAGCCGTTCATCTCCGGCGCCATCAGCAAGACGGTCAACGTGCCGAAGGACGCGACGGTCGAGGACGTCGAACAGGCGTACCTCGAGAGCTGGCGTCTGGGCGCGAAGGCCATTTCCATCTACCGCGACGGCAGCAAGCGGACGCAGCCGCTCAACACGTCGCGCGACGTGGCGGCCGCCACGAGCGTCGTGCCCAGGGACGTAGTGGACGCCGCTGTCGCGCAGGCGCTGGCGAGCCGGACGCCGATGCGGCGGAAGCTCCCAGACGAGCGGCAGGCCATCACGCACAAGTTCGACATCTCGGGCCACGAAGGCTACATCACCGTGGGCCTCTTCGAGGACGGGATGCCGGGCGAGATCTTCCTGGTCATGGCCAAGGAAGGCTCCACCATCTCGGGTTTTGCGGATGCGTTCGCCCAGGCCATCAGCTACGCGCTGCAATACGGCGTGCCGCTGCAGGTGCTGGTGGACAAGTTCAGCCACGTCCGATTCGAGCCGTCGGGCATGACGAAGAACCCGGACGTGCGCTTTGCCAAGTCGATCGTCGACTACATCTTCCGGTGGATGGCGTCGAAATTCCTGTCGCCAGAGGCGCAGTACCGCGCGGGCGTCAACAACCGCGACGGCGCGAGCGATACGCCGCCGGCGGCCGTGCCGGCGCCCAGGGCCGCCCCGTCGCCAACCGCGGCGGTCAGCCCGACGCGGGCGATCGTCCCCAACACCACGTCGTTTGCCGCCATGCAGAACCAGGAGGACGCCCCGCCGTGCACCACCTGCGGATCCATCATGGTGCGCAGCGGCTCGTGCTACAAGTGCGGCAACTGCGGCACGACCAGCGGGTGCGCGTAGGCACGGAGAGCACGGACAAGGCGAAGGCCGCGGAGCACACGCCGCAGCGACGAGGCTCCGTGGGTTCGTCATGGAAGGCCGGGGCAATTCGCTCCGGCCTTCGCCGTTTCCGAGGCGCTGGCCCGAACAGGCCATGGGACGTCTGGATGGCACTGAGACGGGAGGCCGACATGACACGCCGCTGGTACGCCCTCTGTTGCCTGGTCACGCTGATGACCGCCGCGGCCGGAGCGCAGCAGAACCGCATCGACATCGTGACGCCGCTGGCGCCAGAGCTGGCCGCGTACGGGCCGCTCGGAATCGGTGTCCAGACCGTGCGGGCCGTCGACCGCGACAGACCGGATATCCTCCCCATGACGGCGGGCGGCTCGATGGTGCGGGCCGATCGGTCGTTTATGCTCGAGGTCTGGTACCCCGCCGACGTCCCGGACGGGCGAGCCGGCGGCGACTACCGTACGACCACGCGCGACCCGTCGCTGCCGACCGTGCTCCACGGCCGGGCGGTTCGCGACGCCGCGCCGGGGACCGCGGGCGCGCCGTATCCGCTCGTGATCGTCTCGCACGGGTACCCGGGCAACCGCCTCCTGCTGAGCCATCTGGGAGAGAGCCTCGCGAGCAAGGGCTTCGTTGTCGTCTCGATCGATCACCCCGAGAGCACCTACGACGATCAGAAGGCTTTCGCGAGCACGCTGTACAACCGCCCGTACGATCAACTCTTCGTGCTGGATGAGATGGCCCGGCTGGGAGCAGAGGGTTCGGGCTCGTTCCTCGCCGGGCTGGTCGACGCATCGCGGACGGGCCTGGTCGGCTATTCGATGGGCGGCTACGGCGTGGTCAACGTGATTGGCGGCGGCTTCAGCGCCGCCAGCGCGACGATGGAGGGGGCGCCCCCGGATCGCCTGCTCGCCGAACGCGGAGCGGCGAACCCGGCTTACGCCGCCGGCCGTGACCCGCGCATCCAGGCCGCGATTGCCATTGCGCCGTGGGGCATGCAGCGAGGCTACTGGGACACCGATGGTCTCAAGGGCATCCGCACACCGGTGCTCTTCGTGGCCGGCAGCGTCGATGACGTGGCTGGCTACGAGAAGGGCACCCGCGCCATCTGGCAGAACGCGCAGAACGCCGACCGGTACCTGCTGACCTTCGAGGATGCCAGCCACAACGCCGCCGCGCCGATCCCGGCGCCTGCCGAGTCGTATGTGGCGCCTGGCGGGCCGGCGTCCTCGCCCTTCACCCACTATGCGGATGCGGTCTGGGACACGACGCGGATGAACAACATCCTCGATCACTTCGCGACCGCGTTCTTCGAGTGGCATCTCAAGGGCGATCGCGGCAGGGAAGCCTACCTAAACGTCGTGCCTCACGGCCGCGACGCCGTGTGGGCGATGAACCGGGACGGTACGCCGGCCGAGGGGCACACGTACTGGAAGGGCTTCAAGCGTGGGACGGCCGTCGGTCTTTCGCTCGAGCACCTGCTGCCGGGACAACTCTCGATCGGCGAGCCGACCACGCTCGGGCCGCCGACACGGGCCGACATCCTTCGCGGCGAGTACGGGCGGTATCGCGCGAACAACGATCTGCTGTCCTATGTCCTCGACATCCGGGTCGATCCCGAGCGCGGATCGCTGTCGGGCTCGAACACGATCCGTTTCCGGCAATTGGTCCCCGACACGCGGATCCAGCTCGAGCTGTACGACGACCTCGCGGTGGACGGTATTCTCTTCGAGGGCGACACGCTCACCTACGAGCGCGTCATGAACACGGTCTACGTGGACTTTCCGAGGACGCTCGAGGCCGGGCGCGAGTACAGCATCGAGTTCCGCTATTCCGGGCAGCCGCGCTCGCGAGGGCGTTTCGGCGGCATCACTTTCGACAGGGATCCGGCCGGCCGGCCGTGGATCTTCACGGCCTGCGAGGGCGAGGGTTCGAGCATCTGGTGGCCCAGCAAGGACCAGTGGCGCGACGAGCCTGAGGGGATGACCATCCGTGTCGCCGTGCCCGACGGCCTCACCGACGTGTCGAACGGACGATTTGTCGGCAAGACGGACCTCGGCGACGGCTACACGCGCTGGGAGTGGCAGGTGCACTACCCGATCAACTCCTACAATGTCTCGCTGAACATCGGCGCCTATACGCACTTCGCCGATACGGCGGGGCCGCGAACGCTCGACTTCTACGTGCTGCCCGAGAGCCTCGAGAAGGCGCGCCGCCAGTTCGCGCAGGCACGCCCGATGATGGCCGCGTTCGAGAAGTTCTTCGGCGAGTATCCGTTCGTCGAGGACGGCTACAAGCTGATCGAGGTGCCGTATGCGGGGATGGAGCACCAGAGCGCCGTGACCTACGGCAACCGCTTCGCCAACGGGTACCTCGAGCGCGACTGGACCGGCGTGGGCATCAGCCCCGCGTTCGACTTCATCATCGTCCACGAGAGCGCCCACGAGTGGTTCGGCAACGCGGTATCGGCGGCCGACGTCGCCGACATGTGGAT
>Ga0209476_10002380_pt1 | contig 12620 bp, 9 predicted proteins | sample KloWWTrecipitate_FD_187179 | JGI IMG/M metagenome (GOLD analysis project Ga0209476, IMG submission 187179) | Active sludge microbial communities from Klosterneuburg, Austria, studying microevolution and ecology of nitrifiers - Klosterneuburg... | ecosystem: Engineered > WWTP > Aerobic digester >... | reverse complement strand
GTGCAGTGCAACCGGGGCATCCGCCGCAAGTCCGTCGATGAAGGCAAGCCCCTTGCGTTCGGCGACTGGAGCCATCAACGCGGCGACCTCATCGAGCAAGGGTCGCAGCGCGAAATCCGCATTCGCCAACTGCAATTTTCCGGCCTCGATCCTGGCAAGGTCGAGGGCATCGTTGACCAGACGCAATAAATGTTCGCCCGCGCGGCGGATCGCATCCACGTGGCTGCGCTGGCGCGCATCCAGGGTGGTGCCCTGCAGCAGTTCGCTCATGCCGAGTACGCCGGTCATCGGTGTGCGCACCTCGTGGCCCAGCGTCGCCAGGAAGCGCGACTTCGCGTCCGAGGCCTGCTCGGCCAGCGCCTGCCTCTGCGCCGCGAGCTGCCAGACGTGCCTGCGGCGCAGGCGCTCACGGTAGGCCCATGCCAGTGCCACTGCGGCCAGCAGCAGCACGGCGACGAACCCGGCCTGCGCCCACGCGGTGCGCCACCACGGTGGCGGCACCAGGAAGACCAGGTGTTGCTCCGCGGCTGCGTTGCCGGCGGCATCCTGCGCACGCATCCGCAGGGTGTACTCGCCGGATGCGAGGCCGGTGAAGACGCGCTCGCCACTCGCGCCCAACGCAACCCAGTCGCGCTCGAAACCCTCCAGTCGCGACCAGTAGCGGTTCGCCGGCGGATCATCGAACACCAGCAAGCGCGCGCGGATCCGCAGCTCGCGATCCGCGCGGCCGAGGCCGACCGGGATGTCCAGCGGCAAGTCTCGCCACTCGCCATCGCGACGCACCGCAATGCCGTCGAAGCGCAGCGACGGACGCGACGGCGCGGGATCGGGCGCGGTCGTGTCCACCATCACCAGGCTGCCATCCGCCGTCGCTGCGATCAGCACACCATCGCGACGCAGCAAGGCCGCGCGGTCCAGGTACTCCTCGTTGCTGGCAGTGTCCTGCATGCCGATCTGGCGCAGGTTTCGCCGCACTGGCTCCCAGCGGTACAGGCCACGGCTGCTGGTGAGCCAGACCCGGTGGCGTGCGTCCACCAGCAACCCCGCTGCGGCAACCGCGGGCATGCCGTCGCGCGTGTCGATGCGGTCGATGCGTTTCCAGCCAGCCGGCCCACGCCGGTATTGCTCAAGCCCGGAGAGGCGTTGCACCCAGAGAATGTCGGGGCCGTCGAATACCAAGGCATGCGCGCGTTCGCGCCCAATCGCCTGCATCGGCTGGAAACGACGCAGGACAGGGTTGTAGCGTGAGACGCCGTCCTGGCCGGCCAGCCAGGGTTCCCCAGTCGGCGCGATCACCATTCCATCGATGTCGGCGGCACCGAGTCCGCCGGCATCGCCCGCCGCGATGTTCCGCAGGATCCTGCCGGTCGCGGGGTCGCGCTGTTGCACACCGCCGCCAAGGCCTGCCAGCCACAAGGTGCCGTCTGCGGCCAACAAGACGTGATTGATCTGGCCCGAGGGAACCGGTGCGTCGGGATCATCAGCGCCCCATTCGTCGATGACGCCATCAACGCCGATCCGGATCAACCCACGCCGATAACCAAGCCAGATCCGGCCGGCATCGTCTTCGATGATCGAGGTCGCCTTGACGTCCTGCAGCCGCGCCAGCGCATCGGCATCCAACGGTCCAGTGCTGCCATCTGCGGCCAGGTGTTCGACCACGCCATTCATCCCGCCCAACCAGGTGCCGCCGTCACGTGCGAGCCCGACGGCACGGTACATCGCCCCGTGCAGGCCATCGCTCTCGCCCTGAAAGCGCGCGACATGCCGCCAGTCGGCACGCAAGTAGCCCAGGCCCCGGCCGGCAACCGGCACCCACAAGGCGCCATCCGGCTCCATGAGCAGCGCATTGATGACACGTGGGATCTCCAAACCTCCTGTGCGCACGGGTACCGGAGCCGCATCATATTGCTGGTTCCAGAGCCCGCGCTGGGTGCCGATCCAATGGTCGCCGTGGCGATCGGTGGCCATCGCGATCATCGCGTTCGGGCGATGGAACATCGACGACCACTCGGGCTGCGACCAACGCCCTTGCGCATGCCGCCAGATCCCCAGGGAAGTACCCACCCACAGCCCGTCCCTCTGCTGCGACAGCGAATACACCATCGGCACGCCATCCATGCCGGGCAACGCGATGGTTTGGAAGGCGTTGCGGTGCTGGCGGGCCAGCCCCTTGTCGGTGCCGACCCAAAGTACGCCTGCGTCATCGACCGCCAACGAAAGCACGGTGTCGGATGGCAGGCCGTCGTTTTCCTGGGTGTAACGTTGCATCTCGCCGTTGGCATCGACGCGGGTCAGGCCGCCTTCGTAGGTGCCCACCCACACCACGTCACCCTGACGGGCGAGCGCCCAGACGTCATCGCTGCCGAGTTGCGGATGCGTGGCCATTCGGTAGTGGGTGAAGCGCGCGCGCCGGGCATCGAGCACGCTGATGCCGCCACCCTCGCTCGCGATCCAGGCGCGGTCGCGCGCATCGAACAGCAATGCCTGCACGTTGTTGCCGGGCAGGCCGGCCGGATCCTGCGGATCGTGCCGCCAGATCCGCATGTCGATGCCGTCGTAACGCGCCAGCCCGTCTGCAGTGGCGATCCACAGGTAGCCGTCGGCGTCGCGCGCCAGCCCCCGAATCTCGGTGGAGGGCAGGCCCTGCGCGGGCCCGGCGACGCGGAAACGCGGGCGCTCGGGCACGCCGGCGAGCGCGCACGCGCACGCCAGCAATGCCAACCACGCCAGCCATCGAAAACGATGCATCCGGTGACCTCCCGGTACTGATGCTGGCAATGCTTCGTTGCGGACGCAAGCGCGCGCACTTCACGGCGCAGCTCTAGAATCCCCCGATGCATCCGAGGCAACGCCCGACATCGTCCTGCCTCCCCGCCCTGCTGGCGTTGCTGGCCTGCATGCCAGCCACCGCCGGTGACCCACCGCGCTACGTCTTCGATCCCGTACATACCCGGGTGATGTTCACCATCGACCACGCCGGATTCTCGAAGGCGATCGGCACGGTTTCCGGCAGCCAGGGCAGCCTGCATTTCGATCCCGAGGACTGGTCCAGCGCGCGCCTTGACGTGGTGGTGCCGATGAATCGCCTCGACCTTGGCGACAGTAGCTGGACCGCATCGGTGTTCGCCCCGCGTTTCCTCGACGTGAAGCGGCATCCGCAGGCACGTTTCGTTGCCAGCGGTCTGCAGCGGCAAACCGGTAATCGCGGCCAGGCCTGCGGCCAGCTCACCCTGCGCGGGGTGACCCGCCCGCTGTGCCTGGAGGTCGTGCTCAACAAGGTCGGACGCTACCCGCTGCCGCCATTTCATCGCACGATCGGCTTTTCCGCCACCGCCATGCTCAAGCGCAGCGACTACGGCATGACCCGTTGGCAGTCGCTGGTCGGCAACGACATCGAACTGCGCATCGAGGCCGAGCTGTTCCGCAGCGATGCCGAATCCCCCGCGGACATGCCCGTCGAGCCCGGCGAGCCACCCGCATCCACCCGCGATTAACCGACGAGTCGAGCATGCCGATCAAGAACACGCGTGACCAATGGGGCACCGTCAGCAAGGTCCTGCACTGGCTGGTCGTGCTGCTGATCCTGCTGATGGCCTGGATCGGCCTGCGCATGGGCGACATGCCGAACGGCCCCGACAAGATCGCCAGCTACGCGCTGCACAAATCGGTCGGGATCACCATCCTCATGCTGGTGATCGCACGCATCGGCTGGCGCTTCTACGCAGGCGCGCCTGACGGAGTGCCCGGCACGCCACGTTGGCAGGAACGCATCGCCTCGCTGACGCACCTGGCGTTGTATGCCTTGCTGCTGGCGATGCCCTTGAGCGGCTGGATCCTCAACTCCGCCTCGGGCTTTCCGCTGCAGTGGTTCGGGCTGGTGAACCTGCCGGCCATCGCCGACAAGGACCACGACCTGCATGAATTGGCGGAAGGCATCCACGAATGGTTGTTCTGGGCGATGGTCACGCTGGTGGTCATGCACGCCGCCGCCGCGTTCTATCACCACCTGTTCCAGCGCGACGCCACCCTGACCCGGATGCTGCCGGCTCGCCGGCACCGTGTCGAACCCACGGAGACACCCGATGCGTAAGTCCCTCCTGCTCACGCTGCTGCTGTTGTGCGCGCCCGCTATCGCGGCCGACTACACGCAGGCACCCGGCTCCAGCCTGGTGTTTGCCGGCACCTACCAGGGCGAGTCCTTCACCGGCCGCTTCCCCGGCTTCGCCACCACGTTTCGCTTCGATCCGAAGCAACTGGCCACGTCGAAGCTGGTGGTCAGCATCCCGCTGGCGACTGCAGCCACATCGAATGCCGACTACGACGGTGAACTCCGCGGCGCGTCCTTCTTCGATGCCACGAAGTTCCCGCGCGCGACCTACACCGCGACGAAATTCCGCGCGCTCGGCGGCAACCGCTATGTGGCCGATGGCACGTTGACGCTGCGCGGGGTGAGCAAGCCGGTGGCCCTGGAATTCACCTGGACACCGGGCGCCGCGCCGGTGCTGTCGGGCAAGGCCACGGTGAAACGACTCGCGTTCGGCGTGGGCGGCGGCGACTGGGCGGACACCGCCCTGATCCCGGATGCCATCGCGATCAGCACCAAGGTCGTGTTCAAGCCGAAGCCGTAGCGGCCACCGAATGCACATCGGCGAGCGCGGACACCACGGCGCATTTCCGTCGCAGGGGCATCGTGGCACCCTGCGAGGTCACGCCTCACGAACCCCGCGGAGCCCGGATGCCACTGTTCCCCCTGTTCGTCGACCTGCGCGGCCGCGAGGTGCTGGTGGTCGGTGGTGGCGAGGTCGCCTCGCGCAAGATCCAGGCCCTGTTGCGGGCCGGCGCGAACGTCCTGGTGCATGCCCGCGAACTGGCCCCGACCCTGCAGGCATTTGCTGCGGAAGGACGCCTGCACCGCCTCGACGGTGATGCCGTCGACCCGCGCTGGATCGAACGCGTCTGGCTGGTGGTGGCGGCGACCGATGACCACGCACTCAACCGCGCGCTTGCCGAACAGGCCGGCGCAGCGAAGCGCTGGATCAACGTGGTCGACGATGCCGAACTGTCGAGCTACCAGGTGCCGGCGGTGGTCGACCGCGACCCGATCACCATCGCGATTTCCTCGGCAGGCGCCGCACCGATGCTGGCTCGCCATTTGCGCGAACGACTCGAAGCCGACATCGACCCCAGCATCGGCGCGCTAGCCGGCATGTTCGCGCGACATCGCCGCCGCATTCGCGAGCGACTGCCGGTGATGCGCGAACGCCGCGACTGGTTCGAAGCGATCCTGACCGGCAACATCCCGGCGTTCCTGCGCGCCGGCAACATCGACGCGGCGGAACGGGCCTTCGAGGCCGCGTTGGCCCAGGGTGGCACGCCTCGACTGGCGGGTTCGGTGGCGCTGGTCGGCTGTGGCGATGGCGATCCGGGGCTGCTGGCGTTGCGCGCATTGCGGCTGCTCAACCAGGCGGATCTGGCGCTGGTCGGCGATGGCGTGGCGCAGGCGATCGTCGACATGGCCCGGCGCGATGCCACGATGGAGCCGCTGCCACCCGCCGATGAACTGGCCGACGTGTTGTCGAGGCATGTCGAAGCCGGCCGACGCGTGGTCTGCCTGCGCCCGGGCAGCGGATTCACCGATGCCGCGGGTCGCGCGCTCCATGCCGAACTCAGCGAACGCGGGCATGCCTGCGAAACGCTGCCCGGTGCCGTCTGGCCGGATCACTGAGACCGGGCCGGCGCGCGTCCCCTGTCAGGACATGTCGAGGAAGTCGCGCAGCACTTGTGCATCGAACGGCCAGTCCAGTTCGATGCCACGGTCGGCATCGCGCAGCACCGGCACGCGCAGGCCGTAGCGCGCTTCAAGCGCATCGTCATCGTCGATGAAGACGCTCTCGAAATCCGGCACGCGCGCATCGGCCAATACCGCCAGCGCGAGGTCGCACAGATGGCAGGTGTCGCGCTGGTAGAGGGTCAGTTCCATACGCCCGCGTCGGTGGCCGTTGCGGCCGGCAGCCTAGAATAGCGGTCGTTCCCACAGGGATTGCATCGGCATGGCCGTCTCCACCTTCGACCTCTACAAGATCGGCATCGGACCGAGTTCCTCGCATACGGTCGGGCCGATGCGCGCCGCCGCGCGCTTCGTCGAACACCATTTGGCAGAAGCCGGCCGGCTTGGCGACGTCGCCCGCGTGCGCGCGGAGGTGTTCGGTTCGCTGGCACTCACCGGCCGTGGCCACGGCACCGACAAGGCGGTGCTGATGGGGCTGGAAGGGCATTGGCCGAACAAGATCGATCCGGACGTCATCCCGGCGGCGCTGGAGCGCATCCGTGCGAGCAAGCTGATCTGCCTGCACGGCCAGCGCGAGATCGCCTTCAACGAAAAATCCGACCTGGTGATGAACAAGCGGCAGAAGCTGCCGTTCCACACCAACGGCATGCGTTTCATCGCCTACGACGCCAACGGTGCGGAGATCGCCAGCCGCGATTACTACTCCGTCGGTGGCGGCTTCGTGGTCAACCAGGACGAGGCCGCCGAGGACCGCATCGTCGCCGACACCACGCCGGTCGCGCATCCGTTCGCCAGCGGTGACGAACTGCTGGCGCGCTGCACGGAATCGGGCCTGTCGATCGCCCAGCTGATGCTGGCGAACGAGCGCGCCTGGCGCAGCGACGAACAGGTCCGCGACGGCCTGCGCGAACTGTGGCAGGCGATGCAGGATTGCGTGGCGCGCGGCATCCGCCAGACCGGGACCCTGCCCGGTGGCCTGCACGTGTCGCGACGCGCGCCGTCGCTGCATGCGGAGTTGTCAGGCAAGCCCGAGGCGGCGATGCGCGACCCGTTGACCGTGCTCGACTGGGTCAACCTGTACGCGCTGGCGGTCAACGAGGAGAACGCCGCCGGCGGACGCGTGGTCACCGCGCCCACCAATGGCGCGGCCGGGATCATCCCGGCAGTGCTCCACTACTACGACCGTTTCTGCCCGGGTGCGAACGAGGCCGGTGTGTTCGAGTTCCTGCTCACTGCCTCGGCGGTTGGCATCCTCTACAAGGAAAACGCGTCGATCAGCGGCGCGGAAGTCGGCTGCCAGGGCGAAGTCGGCGTGGCCTGCTCGATGGCAGCCGCCGGCCTCACCGCTGCGCTCGGCGGCACGCCCGGCCAGGTCGAGAACGCCGCGGAGATCGGCATGGAGCACAACCTGGGCCTGACCTGCGACCCGATCGGCGGGCTGGTGCAGATCCCGTGCATCGAGCGCAACGCGATGGGCGCGGTCAAGGCGATCAATGCGTCGCGGATGGCACTGCGCGGCGACGGCAAGCACAAGGTGTCGCTGGACAAGGTCATCAAGACCATGCGCGACACCGGCCGCGACATGCAGGACAAGTACAAGGAAACCAGCCGCGGTGGGTTGGCGGTGAACGTCATCGAGTGCTGAAACCGACACGCATCCGGTAGTCGCGATGTAACCGTTTTCGACATAGACTCGAACCCATGCAAGCCGGATTGGCAAGCGTGCTACGGGGGGCACTGCTGACCGGCCTGTACTTTGCCGGGGCGGTCATCGCAGTGCTTTACCTGCGAACCCCGGCCGACGTCACTCTGTTCTGGCCCGCCGCCGGCATCGGCTACGCCGCGGTGCTGCGCTACGGCCTGAAGCAGGCGCCCACGATCGCCATCGCGCAATTGCTGCTGCACCTGTTCGTGGTGCCGGCGTCGGGCACGTTCCTGCTGTTCTCGGTGGCCAGCAACTCGGTGGCCACGGTGCTTGCATGCGCCTACGTGCAGCATCGCCGCAAGCAATTGCAGTTCCGCATCAACGACGGCCTGCTGCTGCTCCGCGGCGGTCTGCTGCTGGGCGCGATCAGCGCCGGGATCGGCACGGTCGGCATGCTGCAGTCCGGCATGGTGGCTGCCGATGACCTGCTGCGGGTGTCCCTGCAATGGTTCCTCGGCGACCTGCTCGGCATCACTGCGGTCACCCCCAGCCTGCTGTTCCTGTTCAATCTCAACCGCCGCAACACCGCGCACCTCATGCCCCCCGAAGGTGGGCGCCAGGAACGGGTGATGTGGGCGTTGCTGATGCTGCTGGCGTTACTGGCCGCGTTCTTCATCGCCCGCGAGGGCAGCATGTACCCGCTGGCGCTGGCCAGCCTGCCGTTGGCGCTGCTGCTGTGGTCGGCGGCGCGCTACCCGCCGATGTTCACCGCCTGCGCCACCATGGGCGTGACCGTGTTCCTGGCCTTGATGCTGGGTCTTGGCGTTGGCGGGTTCGACCGACCGGAGACGCTGCAGGACACTACCCTGATGATGGGCGCGCTGGTGGTGCACTCGGTGATCCCGATGCTGCTGGTGGCGTCCTACCAGGAACGCTTCAACGCGATGACCGCCTTGCACTACCGTGCGACCCGCGACCCGCTCACCTCGCTGCTCAACCGCAATGCGTTCGAGGAGCATGCGCGCGCCACACTGGGCGAGAGCGGTGAAACCCTGACCCTGCTGTACACCGACCTCGACCACTTCAAGCTGGTCAACGACTCCGCCAGCCACGTTGCCGGCGACGAAATGATCCGCAGCGTGGCCGCGCTGGTCCGGTCCGAGTTCGGCGATACCGCGCTGATCGCGCGCACCGGCGGCGACGAATTCGCGGTGCTGGCGCGGCTCGATGCAGCCGGCGCGAACACGCGTGGCCGCCGACTGCTGGCCGCGATCGAAGCAATGCGCGTGGCCTGGCAGGGGCAGAACCTGGGCACCACCGCGAGCATCGGCCTGACCACCAGCCAGCCGCCGCACATGGCCTTCGACGAATTGCTGTCGAAGACCGACGCCGCCTGCTTCGAGGCCAAGGAACTCGGCGGCAACCGGTTGTTCGCGACCGAGCAGAATGCCGAGGGCATCCACGTCCGCACCCGCCTGATGCACGGCGCGATGGCCGCACGCGAGGCACTGGACCAGCGCCGGGTGGAGTTGTGGTGCCAGCCGATCGTCGACCTGCGCAGCCCTGGCCCGGAACAGGCGCATTTCGAAGTGCTGATGCGCTGGCGCGACGGCGAGGGCAACCTGCGCCCGCCCGGAGAACTCATCGCCGCCGCCGAGCGCTACCGGATGGGTCCGCGGCTGGATCGCTATGTCTGCGGCGAAGTGCTGGCCTGGCTGGAGGCGCACCCCGATGCTGCGGCGAAGGTCGAGCAGTGCAGCATCAATATCGGTGCGGCGACCCTGACCGACGAAGACTTCAGCGACTACTTCGCCAACCGGCTGCGGCGCAGCTCGCTGCGGCCGGAGCAGTTCTGCCTGGAGATCACCGAGACCAGCGTGGTCCGCGACATGACCCGCACCCGCAGCTTCATCAGCCGCATGCGCGACCTTGGTTGCCGCTTCGCGCTGGACGACTTCGGCACCGGTTTCTGTTCGTTCGGTTACCTGCGAGACCTCGACGTGGACTACCTGAAGATCGACGGCAGTTTCGTCCGTGACCTCGACAACACCGATGGCAAGGGCAGCGGCCTGTCTGAAGCGGTGGTGCGCTCGATCACCGAGATCGCCCACCTGCTCGGCAAGCGCGCGGTCGGCGAACAGGCCGAAACCGAATTGCAGCTGCTGCACTTGCGCGCCCTGGGCGTCGACTACGCGCAGGGCTATGTCTTCCGGCGACCTCAGCCGATCAATGCGTTCTTCGGCCTGGTCGAACCCGAGTGAGCCCAGGCGGCATCTGCGGCCTGGATCGCCAGCGCATCGTCCAGCAGGCCCGCGGCAGTGACCTCCGCGCCGGCACCCGGCCCCTGGATCACCAGCGGGCGTTCGCGATAACGGTCAGACCAGATCGCGACGCGGTTGTCCGTGCCCGCGCCGCCCACCAGCGGGTGGTCGGCGGGCAGCGTTTCCAGGCCCACCGTGGCCAAACCGCCGGCCTGCAGGCGGCCGACGAAACGCAATTTCTCGCGATTCCGATACGCCGCCGCGAAACGTTCGCGCAGCGGCGCACCGAGTAGGGAGAGGCCGTCTGCAAGCGCTTCGCGCGGCAGCGATGCAAGTGCGTCAGGCACCAGCGATTCCACTTGCACGGCGTCGGCTTCGAGCGGATAGCCACTGGCGCGCGCCAGGATCAGCAGCTTGCGGCGCACGTCTTCGCCCGAGAGGTCATCGCGCGGATCCGGCTCGGTGTAGCCGGCCTCGCTGGCCTGGCGGACGAAGCCGGAAAACGGCCGCAAGCCGTCGTATTCGTTGAACAACCAGGCCATCGAACCGGACAGCACGCCGGCGATGGCGTGGATGCGGTCGCCTCCCGCCTGCAGCGTACGCAGGCTGCGCAGCAGCGGCAGGCCGGCACCGACCGTGGCGCTATCACCGTACTGGGTGCCACCGGCCGACTGCGCGGACTGGATCGCGTGCCAGCGTGACAGCGACGTGCCCTGCCCCAGCTTGCAAGCGGTGACCACATGGATGCCTTTCGACAGCCATCTCGCATGGCGCTCGGCGACCTGTTCGGACGCGGTGGCATCAATGACGATGCGTGTGCCCGGTCCCGCGAACACGTTCTCCAGCGCATCCAGCGAACTGGCGTGCGGCGGATTGCGCATCAGCAGGTCGCGGGTGTCGGCAGGAAGGCCATCGCGATTGCTGATCGCGAAGCGCGAATTCGCCGCGTGTACCAGCGACAACCGCTCGCCGAGCGGTGTGCCCGACCAGCCAGCCAGGCGAGCCCAGACCGCGCTGCCGACGACCCCGGTCCCGAGCAGGGCCACCCGGGCCTGCCTCGTGCCGGGGCCACGCAGCGGCGCGACCCATGCATTCACGGTGCGGCGGCCTTGCGTTTGTCCTCGCAGGCCAGCGCGCGATCCAGCGCGGCGCCGATGTCGGCGAGCAGGTCGTCGGCGTGCTCGATGCCTACCGACAGCCGCAGCAGGCCGTCGGAAATGCCGGCAACCGCGCGCGCTTCCGGCGACATCGCCGCATGGGTCATGGTCGCCGGATGCGCCACCAGGCTTTCCACGCCGCCGAGCGACTCCGCCAGGGTGAAATACTGCAGGCCATCGACGAAGGCGCGCACCGCCGCCTCACCGCCGGCCAACTCCACGCTCAGCATCGCGCCGAAGCCATGCTGCTGGCGCGCCGCCAGCGCGTGCCCGACATGCGAGGCCAGGCCCGGGTAGTACAGCGTGCCGACCGCCGGATGGCCGTCGAGCAGGCCGACCAGCGCCTCGGTGTTTTCCTGGTGCACGCGCAGCCGCGCATCCAGGGTGCGCAGGCCGCGCAGGGTGAGGAAGCTGTCGAACGGCGAGCCGGTCAGACCCAGGCAGTTCGCCCACCAGCTGAGTTGCTCGTGCTGCGCGCGCTCCTTCGACACCACCGCACCACCGACGACATCGCTGTGGCCGTTGATGTACTTGGTAGTCGAATGCAGCACGAAGTCGGCGTCGAAATCCTCGATCGGGCGCTGCAGCGCCGGCGACAGGAAGGTGTTGTCGACCAGCGCAAGCGCGCCGGCCTTGTGCGCGGCATCGATCACGAAGCGCAGGTCGGTGATCCGCAGCAGCGGGTTGGATGGCGTCTCGATCCAGACCAGCGCCGGCGATTCCTGCAAGGCCTCGGCCAGTGCGCGCGGATCGGTCAGGTCGCAGGTGATCAGTTCGAACGCACCCTTCTTCGCCAGCGCGTTGAACAGGCGCCAGCTGCCGCCGTAGCAATCATGCGGCACCACCAGCCGGTCGCCCGGCTGCAGCAGCGCGTTCAACACCAGGGTGATCGCGCCCATGCCGGTCGCGGTGACCACGCCGCCGGCGCCGCCCTCGAGTTCGGCCAGTGCCTCGCCCAGCAGGTCGCGGGTCGGGTTGCCGCTGCGGGTGTAGTCGTACTGGCGCTTCTCGCCGAAGCCGGCAAAGCTGAAATTCGACGACAACACCAGCGGCGGGGTGACCGCACCGTAGGCGGGATCGCGGTCGATGCCGGCGCGCACGGCTCGGGTGGCGCGGCGCGCATCGATGGCAGTCGGGGCCTGGCTCATACGGATACTCCAATCGGATCGTTGTAGTCGTGGACGGGGGATGGACGCGGCTTGCCGGCCTGCAGTTCGCCTGCCAGCAGCGCGTCGATGCGGTCGGTTTCCTTGAGGAAGGCGTCGTGGCCGTACTGCGAACGCAGCACGCGCAGGCGGCCGTTGAGGCCCAGGCCTTCGACCAGGGTCACCGCGTCGGACATCGGCACCAGCCGGTCGCCCTCGACCGCGACGACAGTGGTCGGCACACCGATGCACGCGGGATCGACCCGGTGCAGGTCGATCGACTCGGACAGCCGCAGCCACGCGGTGGCGGACACGCGGGCGACGAACTTCGCGCCGGCGGCATCCAGGTAATCCTCGGCAGCCACGCGCACGTGGCCATTGCACAACGTCGGCGCGGCATCGAAACGCTCGCCGAATTCCTCCGGCGTGCGGTAGCTCAGCATCGCGAACTGGCGGGCCAGCGACAGGCCCTGCTCGTCCGCGCACTGCAATTGCCCGAGCGCGACCGCCTTGCGCTGCAGCGCGCGCCACGCCGCGGCATACGGATGGGCGCGATGGGCGCCGCTGACCGCGACCAGCTTGCGCAGACGCTGCGGATGCCGTGCCGCGAGTTGCAGGCCG
>Ga0209476_10002377_pt1:10000-12629 | contig 12629 bp, 4 predicted proteins | sample KloWWTrecipitate_FD_187179 | JGI IMG/M metagenome (GOLD analysis project Ga0209476, IMG submission 187179) | Active sludge microbial communities from Klosterneuburg, Austria, studying microevolution and ecology of nitrifiers - Klosterneuburg... | ecosystem: Engineered > WWTP >... | reverse complement strand
AGACCGAGTGGCCCAGCTCGACATCGATGCGATCCATCGCCCGGCAGTACCGATGAATCACATCGGAGATGGCCATGCGATCGGCGATATTCTGCGCGTTCACGCAGCGGATCCCGGACCGCCGGGCGGCATCTGCAGGAACTCGATCAGGGTCGGATCGTTGCGCCGCTCGAGGTAGGCGAAGGTGGTATCAGCGCTGTAGCGCTTGTACCAGATCACCTCGTAGCCGAGCGGCTTGACCTTGCCGATCCAGCCGTCGGCATCTTCGACACGGAACTGCACGTGATGAATGCCTTCGCGGCCGCGCTCGATGAACTCGCGGTGCGGACTCTCGCCTCCCTGCCACTCGATGAGCTCGATCTCCAGATCGCCGCTGTGCCCGAAAGCCATGGCAAGCTTCACATCGGCGCTGCGGCCGCGATAGGTGGCCGCCTGCACGGTGCCATCCATGGTCGTGAAGGGGCCGTAGAGCGGCTCGTACAGGGCCATGGCGGCGGGCAGGTCGCGCACGACATGGCCAAGCTGCGAAATCGGCGGCAGGCCCAGCTGGCGGAGGGAAGTGGCGTTCATTGGAATCTCCGCTTACGACGCAGCCTAGTCGTTGGACATTAATGTGCGGTTCTTAATTTATACCACGCTTGCGGGCTGGAAATGCCCGGTTCGCCCGCGGCACAGATGGCGCCGCTCGGCGTCGGTGTGAGCGTGATCGGGCCCGGCACGCCCGGTCCGGTCCGATGAGCCACGCGGGCTGACTGGCGCAGATAACAGAAAGCCCCCGCTGCTTTCGCAACGGGGGCTTCCATCAATAGGACCCTGGCAGTGACCTACTCTAGCGTCGCAACAGGCGAAACTACCATCGGCGCGGAGCGTTTTCACTTCCGAGTTCGGAATGGGATCGGGTGGTTCCCGCTCGCTAATGCCGCCAGGGAAACTTTGCACAATCCGGAAGTTTTAGTTTTGACGCCCACGCCCGCACGACAGTTCGTCGGCCCGGCAGATTTCGCGCTCGCGATGTATCACTCCATCGGTCGCATCCAACTCAAGCTCTGAGACCGCTTGAGGTTATATGGTCAAGCCTCACGGGCAATTAGTACTGGTTAGCTGAGACCATTACTGGCCTTACACACCCAGCCTATCAACCAAGTCGTCTACTTGGGCCCTTCAGGGGAATCGAGTTCCCAGGGAGATCTGGTCTTGGGGGGGGCTTCCCGCTTAGATGCTTTCAGCGGTTATCCCGTCCGCACATAGCTACCCGGCAGTGCCACTGGCGTGACAACCGGAACACCAGAGGTGCGTCCATCCCGGTCCTCTCGTACTAAGGACAGCTCACCCTCAAATCTCCAACGGCCACGGAAGATAGGGACCAAACTGTCTCACGACGTTTTGAACCCAGCTCGCGTACCACTTTAATCGGCGAACAGCCGAACCCTTGGGACCTGCTACAGCCCCAGGATGTGATGAGCCGACATCGAGGTGCCAAACTCCTCCGTCGATGTGGACTCTTGGGAGGAATAAGCCTGTTATCCCCGGAGTACCTTTTATCCGTTGAGCGATGGCCCTTCCATACAGAACCACCGGATCACTATGACCTGCTTTCGCACCTGCTCGACATGTACGTCTCGCAGTCAAACACCCTTATGCCATTGCACTCTGTGCGCGATGACCGACCGCGCTGAGGGTATCTTTGCACTCCTCCGTTACTCTTTGGGAGGAGACCGCCCCAGTCAAACTACCCACCATACATTGTCCCCAACCCGGATAACGGGCCAAGGTTAGAACTCCGAACTTATCAGGGTGGTATTTCAACGTCCCCTCCACGAAAGCTAGCGCCTCCGCTTCACAGGGTCCCACCTATCCTACACAAACAAGGTCAAAGTTCAGTGTAAAGCTGTAGTAAAGGTTCACGGGGTCTTTCCGTCTTTCCGCAGCTACGCCGCATCTTCACAGCGATTTCAACTTCACTGAGTCTCGGGTCGAGACAGTGTGGCCAGCGTTACGCCATTCGTGCAGGTCGGAACTTACCCGACAAGGAATTTCGCTCTGACAGTTACTTCACTTGCGTGAAGCCGGTGAGCATTGCACTCACCCTGCATGTCGCCATGCAGATCGGACTATATCTTCACCCGCGTGCGCGGGCGTTCGGCGTGTAGTCTCTGAGGATACTGATGCGTAGATCAGTCTTTCCTGCTGATTGGCTGCACCGGATGGATTGTCACCATCCAACCTGCGTTGGTGGTACCACCGGATACACAGCTGTTCCAGCATTTAGCCGAATTTTACTAAGGCAGCCATTCCACCTTAGGACCGTTCATGATGTTTCGATCGGCATGATTCGACATCAGTGCCGCTCGCGAAGTCGCCGGGCTTCGGACCCGAACGCTTCCTGCATATCGCTATGCAGATCGGACTGTATCATCCACGAGATTGAGGTCATCCGTGGCCTGGCGTGCAGTCTCTGAGGATTTTCCCGGTTCGAACAGCTCATTGATCGAGCCGTCCGAGTACTTGCGTCGATTCGCTCCACCGTCGTTCATGTCACGACGTATTTCGAGGATCTCGTTGATCCCTTCCTTCGACAGGTGTCTACCGTCCTGCATCAGCCGCGCGATTCGCTTGAACTTCGCGAAAT
>Ga0209476_10002377_pt1:0-5000 | contig 12629 bp, 4 predicted proteins | sample KloWWTrecipitate_FD_187179 | JGI IMG/M metagenome (GOLD analysis project Ga0209476, IMG submission 187179) | Active sludge microbial communities from Klosterneuburg, Austria, studying microevolution and ecology of nitrifiers - Klosterneuburg... | ecosystem: Engineered > WWTP > Aerobic... | reverse complement strand
CTGGCGCTGTCCGGCGCAAGTTCGGCGCATGCGATCCTGCTGTCCTTGGATCCGCTGGTGTCGACTGTCTACGAGGGCGATTCCTTCGGCGTCAACATCCGCGTTTCGGGATTGCACGCGCGTGGCAGCGACGAGATCGTGAGCGCGTTCGATCTCGACGTGCTGTTCAATGATTTGCTGCTCAATGCGACAGGCTTCAACTTCGGATCCGCGCTCGGTGATCCGGATCTCGACACGCTCTACACCTTCTCCGCTTTGGGCGGTGTCGCCGACATCTTTCAGTTGTCTTTCCTCGATGATGACACGCTGGCCGAGGCCCAGGGGGGCAGCGTCCTGCTCGGGCAACTGCAGTTTACTGCCCTCAATCCAGGCATCTCATTCCTGACCTTCGGAACCGATCCTCTGTTCGGCCACAATATCGTCGGACGCAATGGGGAATCGCTGACTCCTGTGCATGCGATTCCCGCAGTGACGATCATTCGGCGTGTGGCGGTCCCCGAGCCCGACGTCCTCGCGCTCACGGGATTCGCATTGTTGATGCTCGGCTGGCAAATCAGCCGCGAGCGCTGGCGATCATCTTCGCGCAAGCCCAGGTTCCGCACCGGTTCTCCCTCCTGATCGCCGTGGGGATGCCATGCGCGCCATCCCCTCGCCCTCGATCTGTCCGCATCGGCGCGACATAACCCGTCGCGCGCTCGCGCATTCGCCGATCTCCTCGGAGGCCACCATGGCACCGCGTACCACCGGGCTACAAATAGCCCGCTCGCTTCTGTTCGCCCTCCTCCTCGCGACCGCAACACTCGCCCCGGTTCCGGTACTGGCGCAAGCCACGCCACAGGTGTGCGACGTCGATGGCGACCACGATATCGATCGCAATGACATTTCGCTGATCACCGCGGCCCGAGGCAAGGCCGCGACGGGGCCGATGGACCCGCGCGATCCGGATCGCGATCTGATCATCACCGCCAACGATGCGCGCCTCTGCACGTTGAAGTGCACGTTGCCGAAGTGCGCGATCCCGTCGGGCAATCACGCTCCGGTCGCCAATGCCGGTCCCGATGTCGTCGCGTTCGTCGGCGACGTCGTGACGCTCGACGGCTCGGCCTCGAGCGATCCCGACGGCAATCCGCTCACGTATCTCTGGACTCTGCGCGTGCGCCCGGCGGGCAGCGCGGCCGCGCTGTCGAGCACCACGGCCGTCATGCCGACCTTCCCCGTCGACGTCGCTGGGCGCTACGAGATCGATCTCGCCGTCAACGATGGTGTGCTGAGCAGCGCTATCGACATCGTCATCGTGACGACCCCGCCGGCCAACACCAATCCGGTCGCCAACGCGGGGCCCGATCAGGCCGCGATCACCGGACAAACTGTCACGCTGAACGGCACGGGGTCGTCGGATATCGATGGCGACCCGCTCGGCTACAGCTGGGCCTTTACCTTGCGTCCTGCGGGTAGCGCGGCCGTGGTCGTGAACCCGACGAGCGCGATGCCGACGTTCGTGCCCGATGTGGCGGGCACCTACACGATCCGCCTCACCGTCACGGACGGTCGTGGCGGATCGCACAGCGACCTGGTCGATGTGGTCACGAGCCCGGCGAATCGCCCGCCGCTCGCCAACGCGGGCCCGGATCAGTCGGTGATCGTCAGCCAGCTCGTTTTTCTGGATGGGTCGGGCTCGAGCGATCCGGACAGCAATCCGCTCACCTATCGGTGGAGCTTCTCGTCACGGCCGGCGGGTTCGAGTGCGGCGCTCACCGGCGCGACGTCGGCGACCCCGAGTTTTGTCGCGGACCGGGCGGGCGACTTTGTCTTGCAGCTGATCGTCAATGACGGCCTCGTCGACAGCGCCGCAGATACGGTGGTCGTCACGACGAGCAACACGCGCCCCGTCGCGAATGCCGGGGCTGACCAGACCGTTTCGCAAGGGGCGACGGCGACCCTCGACGGCACGGCGTCGAGCGATGCCAACGGCGATCCGTTGACCTACTTCTGGTCGCTGCTCACTGTTCCGAACGGCAGCACCGCCGTCCTGAACGGCGCCGACACGGCAACCCCCGACTTCCTCACCGACCTGGCGGGGCTGTTCGTCGCCCAGCTCGTCGTCAACGACGGCAGCCTCGACAGCCTCCCGGATACCACTACGGTCACCGTCAACGCGCAGGCGAATCGTGACCCGTCCGCGCTCAACGACACGGCCAGCATGGACGAGGACGGCGCCCCGATCCTGATCGCCGCGCTCGCCAACGACTCCGATCCCGATTCCGATCCGCTCACGATCACGAGCGTCGTGGCGCCCGCCAACGGTACCGCCGTGATCGTCGGCGATCAGATCCGCTACACCCCGGCCGCAGACTTCAACGGCACGAACACCTTCAGTTATTCGATCAGCGATGGGCGCGGCGGTACCGCTTCGGCGTTTATCACCGTGACGGTGCGGCCGATCAACGACGATCCGGTCGCGAACGACGACAGCGCTGCGACGAGCGCCGGCACTGGCGTCGATATTCCGGTGCTCGCCAACGATACCGATGTGGATGGCGACACGCTGAGTGTCGCGGCGGTCGGGACCGCCGCGAACGGAACCACCAGCATCGTCGGTACGCAGGTGCGGTATGTGCCGAATGGCGGCTTTTCGGGCACGGATTCTTTCACCTACACCGCCAGTGACGGCCTCGGGGACTCGGACAGCGCCACAGTGACAGTGAGCGTCGGCGCGCTGCCGGTCGTTTCCATCGGCGACGCCACGGTCACGGAAGGCGCCGCCGCCACGTTGACCGTCACGCTGTCGCCCGCGAGCGGCCAGCCGGTCACCGTTCAGTACGCCACCAGCGACGGCACGGCGACGGCCGGGGCGGACTACACGACTGCGAGCGCCACACTCACGTTCGCCGCGAATCAGACCACGCAGACGATCACCGTGCCGACGACCGCCGACACGCTCGACGAGCCGGACGAAACGGTCAACGTCACCCTCTCGAATCCGACCAATGCAACGATCGGCGACGGCGCCGGCGTCGTCACGATCACCGACGATGATCCGACCCCGACGCTTTCCGTCGGTGACGTCACGGTGGCCGAAGGCAACACCGGCACCACCAATGCCGTGTTCACGGTCGCGCTGTCGGCTGTGTCGGGCCGTCAGGTCACCGTCAATTTCGCAACCTCGAACGGCACTGCCACGGCGGGCAGCGACTACGCCGCGAACAGCGGCACGTTGACGATCCCGGCGGGCCAGGCGAGCGGCACCGTCACGGTCGTGGTGAATGGCGACACGCTGTTCGAAGCCGACGAGACGTTTACGCTGACGCTCTCCGGGCCGACCAACGCGACGCTTTTCGACGGCGTGGCGACCGGCACGATTGCGAATGACGACGCCGCTCCAGGCATCAGCATCGCGGACGTCTCACTCGCCGAGGGCAACAGCGGCAGCACGGCGTTCAATTTCACGGTGACGCTGTCGGCGGTGAGCGGGCTCGCCGCCTCGGTCGACTTCGCGACTGCGGACGGCACAGCGACTTCGCCGTCCGATTACGGCGTCGTCACCGGAACCGTGACCATTCCGGCGGGGCAGACGACCGGCACGGCTACGGTTACCGTGTCGGGCGATACGACTGTGGAACCCGACGAGACGTTCAGCGTCAATCTCTCAGCACCGGTTGGCGCGACCATCACGGACGGCGCGGCCACCGGCACCATCGTCAATGACGATGGCGCAGTGGTGATCAGCCTTGGTGACGCGACGGTGGCCGAGGGCGGCACGGCAACTCTCACCGCCACGTTGTCGGCATCGAGCTCGCAGACGATCGCGGTGCAGTTCGCGACCTCGAACGGCACGGCGACGGCCGGCGCGGACTACAGCGCCGCCAGCGGGATCCTCACCTTTATGCCGGGCGTGCTCACGCAGCCGATCGCGGTCACGACACTCGGCGATGCGCTCGATGAGGACGACGAGACGGTCAATGTCACGCTGTCCAATGCGACCAATGCCTCGATCGGCGATGGCGCAGGGCTCGTCACGATCACCGATGACGACGCGACCCCGGCGCTGTCGATCAACGACGTCACGGTGACGGAAGGCAACACCGGCACCACGAGTGCGAACTTCGCCGTGACACTTTCGGCTGTCTCCGGACGCCAGGTGACGGTCAACTATCTGACCTCGGACGTCACGGCCCAGACGGGCGCCGACTACGTGGCCGCGAACGCGACGCTGACGATTCCTGCAGGCCAGCCGGGCGGGACTGTCTCGATCGCGATCAACGGCGACACCTTCGTCGAGGCCAACGAGACATTCAACGTCACGCTTTCGGGGCCGGTCAACGCGACGATCGCAGATGGCGCGGGCGTCGGCACGATCCAGGACGACGACGTGTTGCCCTCCGTGAACGTGACCGCCACGGATGCGATCGCGACTGAGGCGGGCACGACCACCGGCACGTTCACGTTTGCACGCACCGGATCGACCGCCGCGCCGCTGACTGTCAACTACACGATCGGTGGCAGTGCAGCGAACGGCGGCGACTACACGACGATCGGGACGAGTGTGGCGATTCCGGCGGGTGCCGCGTCCGCGACGGTCGTGATCACGCCGGTCGACGATGCGGAAAGCGAGGGTACCGAGGCGGTGGTCCTTACGCTCGCGGCAAACGCCGGCTACGCGATCGGCGCGCCAAACGCGGACACGGTCAATATTGAAGACAACGATGGTCCGACCGTGACCATCGTCGCGACCGATCCAACGGCGACGGAAGCGGGGACAACTCCGGGCACGTTTACTTTCACGCGCACCGGGCCCACGACGGCGGCGCTGAACGTGTTCTACACGATCGGCGGCGCGGCAACGAACGGCGTGGACTACCCGGGGATTCCGGGCGTCGTGACGATCCTGCCAGGAGATGCGAGCGTCACGCTGACGATCACCCCGATCGACGATGCAGCCGTGGAAGGCGACGAGGGCGTACTGCTCACCCTCACCCCCGACGCCGCGTACACCGTCGGGG
>Ga0209476_10002375_pt1 | contig 12641 bp, 13 predicted proteins | sample KloWWTrecipitate_FD_187179 | JGI IMG/M metagenome (GOLD analysis project Ga0209476, IMG submission 187179) | Active sludge microbial communities from Klosterneuburg, Austria, studying microevolution and ecology of nitrifiers - Klosterneuburg... | ecosystem: Engineered > WWTP > Aerobic digester... | reverse complement strand
GGCGCCACCTAGTGGCTGTTGGTATGCAGCCCGCACAGCGGAACACAAGAGGCCAGGCCCCGGGAAAAGGGACCTGGCCTCAGGAAGACAGAAGCGGGCGGAAAAAGCTCAGGGGATCTCGGCGAGGATGGCGAAGAGCCCGGCGCCCATGTAGGCATCGTCGCTTGAGAAGGCAACCATGCTGAGAACGAGGACGAAGACGGCCATGCCGACCAGGTTCGCCATCACCACCTGGGTGGAATCGGCGCTGGTGACCGACTGGGCGGCATAGATGGACATGACGAAGAGGAGCACCAGCGGGAGGATGGCGAAGACCGGGTAGAGGACCGGGACGAACATGAGCACGGAGAACGCGAGCGGCACGGCGGCGTAGCCCATGGTGCGGAAGAGTGACTGGAGGTCGGCGGTCGCCTTGTAGACCTGGACGAGCATCACATAGGCGAGCAGGACCCAGACGGCGTAGAGGGCGGCCATGAAGACGCCACCCATGACGAAGGTGTTGATGAACAGGTTATCGATGTCGTATTCGATGTTGACCTGCCACCAGAGGAACGCGCCCAGACCGGCGAGGAGCGAGCTGATTGCCGCGATAACCAGTGCGGGGATGAGTTCGGCGGGGTCGTCTCGTACCTCGTCGAACACTGAGGTATCCAGCTTCACGAGCCGGATGACGCGATTGATTATTGCGTTGGGGTCCATTCTGCCTCCTGCATACGTGGCCGGGCCTGGTGAGCGCGCTCACCGGGATGGGTGGACCGGCGATCGCGGCGACTATAGCACGTCATGCAACAAACAGTGAACCGCTTAGGCGAATAATCCGTTCAGAGCGGGCGTTTGGCGGGCGTGCCGGGGCGGCGGGGGTACGTTGGCGATGTGGCGCCCAGCTTTTCCATGGCCAGGACGGTGAGCGTTTCGCTGACTTCGGGCCGCATGGGAATGCTGGCCCGGTGGGCGCACTGGAGTTCTGCAAGGGCGGCGGTGGCGGCGGCGAGTTCGCTGGAGGCCGTGCTGCCCTTGGGCAGGAGCAGCCAGCCACCCGGGCGGGCGAACGGGGCGGTGTATTCGAGAAGCTCGCGGAGTTCGGCGACGGCGCGGGCGGTGACGAGGGCGGCGGAATCGCGGAGGGGGCCGCGTGCGGCTTCTTCGGCGCGGGCGGCGACGACGCGAACGTTTGGGAGCTCGAGTTCGGCGGCCATGCCTTCGAGCAGGCGGGCGCGCTTGCGGAGTGGCTCGACGAGGGTGATGGCGGTATCGGGCTCGACGATGGCAAAAACCAGACCGGGGAACCCGCCGCCGCTGCCAACATCGATGACGGGCTGGAGCGCGGCGCCCAGGTCCCGGGCGATGCGGAGCAGTTCGAGGCTTTCGGCGTACTGGCGGCGAACTGCCTCGGCGGTGGGAACGGCGGTAACGCGGGTGTGTGTGGCGGACTCCTCGATGATCGCGGCGTGGCGCTGGAGAAGCGGCAGCCAGCGCCCGGGGGATCCGAGTGCCGGGAAGAGGGCGGGGAGGGCATCCCATGCGAGGATCACTGGAGAAACCGGGGCGCGTTCACCGGATCGATGGTACAGTGGTGACATGACAGATGAGTCCAAGGGTGCACCGGTGGTGCAGATTACCCTCGGAGACGCCCTCCGCGAATACCTCTCCTCCCTCAAGCCTGACCAGCGCCACGACTACGAAGCCTTTGTCCGGAAGTATGTTGAGCATGCTGGGATGGATGTGGCCGTTTCGGACCTTACCGGTAGCCGGGTGGAGAGCTATGCGGAGCAGAGCATCAAGCACACCGATCCGAATGCTGACAAGCGGGTTGCCGCGCTGAAGGCGTGGTTCCAGTTCCTGAAGAAGAAGAACTACGCGAGCCAGAATTTCGGCGTACACATCCGCATCCGGAAGCCCGCACATGCGCGGGCCGGGGCGCGCCCATCAGCGGTGCGAATCGTTGAGCCGCCGCTGGAGATGACGGCGGAGGGAATTGAGGATCTGAAGCGGGAACTGGCGGAGCTGGACTCAAAGGTTCCCGACCTGGTGAAGGCGATAGAAGTCGCCCGTTCGGATGGCGACTTGAGGGAAAATGCGCCCTACCACGCGGCGCGCGAGGCGCTGGCATTTGCAGACAACCGGAAGAAGCGGGTCGAAGGGGCGCTGAAGCGCGCAGTGGTGGTCGATCGCTCATCGAAGCAGGATGACCTGACCGCGGTCGGGTCGGTGGTGACAGTGACGTTCCTGGACAAAGGGATGCAACTGATCTACCAGCTGGTCGGGGCGCGCGAGGCGAACGCGGCAGAGAAGAAGATCTCGGTGGAGTCCCCGGTTGGGAAGGTGCTGCTCGGGCGGCGCGTGGGCGAGGAAGTGGAAGTCGAGGCGCCGCAGGGAGTAATGCGTTACCGGATCGACGGGATTTCGCACGGCTAGTGCGATATCCGCCGGGATAGTGCATTCACTTTTGCGATAGACCTGCCGAGACTACAGGCAGGGAGGCAGCTTCCAGGTGGCGGTGGGTGGGAGTTTCGGGTTCCGGTGCCTTTGGGCGCGGGTTTTCCCCGATACGGCAGGCAGAGGCGGCTGTCCATACTCCCGACGAATGGAGGGAGAGCCATGTTGGTCATCGGCGATGTGGCATGTTTGCACTGCGGTTTCGTGAGCGGGCGATGGATGGGCCCGAAGGGCGCCCCGCTCACTGTGGCCGGGCTGAGAAACCAGCCTGCGGAGGGCGAATCGCAGGATGAGTTGATCCGGTGTGTCCGGTGTGCCGGGCCAGTCTTCCTGGATGATGCGAGCCCGGTGAGCACGAGCCACCGTTTGCGGCGGATCCAGCGGATGCGGGAACAGCTCGCGGCGATCGACGCCGAAGGTGGACGCGCCGCGTAGAAGCACACCGAACCCGCGGGGCCGCGGATTCCCGGACAGTTATCGCCTTTTCATTACACTCTGCGGCGGCGGAGAGCCCGCCGCGAGCCATCTGCCGCGTCCCGTGTGCCCCCGTTGGGGGAAGACCTGGGATTGGAGCACCTGCCAGGCGCCGGGTGACACCGCAAAGAATGGCTAAGGTGCTTGACACATTTAGCATTTCCCGGGTAGATTTCGGCCTGCACAAGGATGGCTCGCCCGCACGCGGAGGGGGCCATGATGCAGCCGTTCCGGAGTCGCTCACCCCGCCTCGTGGACGGAAGGCCCCCGATTCTTCGGGGGCCTTCGCCATTCCCGGGAAGCCGGGGGGATCGATGCCGCTCCCGGGCGGGGGAGCGTCAAGGGCCGGGAAGTGCGAACTTGCCGGCATTCAGCCAAACTGGAATGAGAACACCCACCCGGCGCTCGCGGGGGCGCCAAGGAGAAACACTGGATGAAGCTGATGAGACCGGGGCGGCCGGGGTTGCTGTTGCTGGCGGCACTGAGTGCGGCAGTGATGATGGTTGCCTGCGGGGACGATGATGGCGGGGGTGGCGACAAGCGCGCTGGTGGAACGATCGAGATCCCGGCAGGCGCGCCTTTCGTTGACCAGGACAACCTGAAGTTTTCGCCGGCTGAACTTACGGTGAAAGTGGGGGAGAAGGTCTACTTCAAGAACAGCGAGACGGCGCTGCACACAGTGGACGTGAACGGCGAGAGTCTCTCGGGGAATATGAAGAAGAACGATGTGTTCGTCTTCGAGTTTCCCGCGGCTGGCGCCTACAACATCACGTGTCTGTATCACCCACAGATGAAGGCCAGGATCACGGTCACCGAGTGATCGTGGCCGGGTTCGCCGGCTGCCCGATGGGCGGGTAGAGTCCGGAACGACCGGCAATTCTTCCACGAGGGGGCAGCGAGCGTATGGGCGCACGCCTCTTGATTCGTTCGGGCACGCTTGCGCTGGCATCGGGGCCGATGCGGGGCGATGTGCTCTGCGCCGGAGGGCGGATCGTGGCGGTGGGCGGGACCATCGAGGCGGGTGACGCGCGAGTTGTAGATGCCGCGGGGATGACGGTGGGCCCGGGGTTCATTGATGTCCACGTGCATGGCGGTGGTGGGCACTCGTTCTTGACGACCGATCCCGCGCGGATCGAGGCGTACGCCGGGTGGGCGCCACGTCACGGCGTGTGCGCATTCCTGGCGAGTACGGCGGGGAACAGCGTGAGCGAGACGGGTGCCATCGTGGAAGCGCTGGCGGGTTGCGCCGGCGCGGCGGGTGGAGCGGAGATGCTGGGGATCCACCTCGAGGGGCCGTTCATCAACCCGGTTCGGCGGGGCGCGTTCCCCGCCGGGGCACTACGAGACCCATCGCTGACTGAATGGGAGATGCTCCTCAAGGCGGGCCGGGGGGCGATCCGGCAGGTGACGCTCGCGCCGGAGCTGCCGGGTGCGCTTGGACTGATCCGGGAGGTCACGCGGGGGGGGGTGATCGCGGCGCTGGGGCATACAGATGCCACGGCGGCTGAATGCGCGGCTGGCTTCGAGGCGGGCATCCGGCACGTGACGCACCTGTTCAACGCGATGCGCCCCATCCACCAGCGGGAGGGCGGGCCGGTGGTGGCGGCGCTGCTGGAAGGGCGGGCGACGTGCGAGCTGATCTGCGATGGTGCACACGTGGCGCCGGAAGTGTTGCGATTGGCCTACCGCAGCCTTGGCCCGGAGCGTGCCGTTGTGGTGACCGACAACCTCTACCTGGCGGGAATGGATGCGGACAGCGGTAGATTCGGGGAGGACGTGGTGATGGTGAGCGGGGCGAAGGCGGCCCGGGCGGATGGGACGATTGTGGGGAGCGTAGCCCCAATGGATACGCACTTCCGGAACGTGGTGGACTTCCTGGGCATCGATCCGGCCACGGCGTTTCGGCTCTGCTCGGCGAACCCGGCGCGCATCGCGGGCGTCGCGGATCGTAAGGGGCAGCTGGCGCCGGGGTTCGATGCCGACCTGGTGGTGCTGGACGGCGAACTCCGGGTGAAGGCGACGATCTGCAGGGGCGAGGTGGTGTTCGAGCGCCACTGACCGTGGTCAGCCGGGGCGATAGAACTCGATGACGGCGAAGCCGCGGACGCTGGGTTGGCCCTCTTCGTTGATTATGGCGAGTTCGAGATCGGCGCGCCGGGCGCCAGCTTCTTCGTAGACGCGGGCGACACGTCCAACGATGTCGATGGGGTGGTTGGTGAGGTCCGGGCGGCGGTGGGCGGCGCGGACGTGGCAGATCCAGCCGGCATCGCCAAGCCACTCATCGACGGCCCGGTAGAGAAGGCCGACCTTGAGGGGCCCGGGGACGAGGGTGCCGGGCATGCCATTGGCCTTCGCGGCTTCGGCATCATAGAAGAAGGGAGGGAAGGCCCACTGGAGGGCGCAGTAGCGGATGACCTGGCCGAGGCCGGGCTGGAGGTGGAGGACGGGCAGCTCGTCGCCTTCGCGGATGGAGGCAGGATCGGCGGTCATGGTTCTCCACCATCGCGCGCTTCGGCTGCCGAGTACTGGGTCATGGTGTTGGAGCTGCGGGCAACCGTGGCGCCGGAGGGATCGGTAAAGGCGACCTCGGTGCGGAAATCGATGCTGTAGCCGAATCGGCCGCCGAAGCGTTCGGTGACAGCCACGAGGGTGTGATGGGATTCGAGCTCTTCGCCCATGCGCAGGGGGCGCTCGAACTGCCATTCGTTGGCGATGAGGATCGAGTTTGGGAGGAGCGCGGGGACGGCGGGGGCGGGGGTGGGCGATTCGGAATCGAGCGCGGCAATGAGGTAGCCGGGGATGGGGGCGCCAGGCGGGGGCACGGCCAGGGGCGGCTCGCCGGTGTAGACCTCGATGGCGCGGCGGTAGGCCTTTGGCGTGACCCGGACGGTTCCAAGCGGCGTCGCCCGGCCAACCAGCGCGCGCACGTCATCGGTGAGAAGGGATGCATCGGGCATGGTTCGAAGACTACGGGGCCGCGTGGCACAGGCTCAACCTGTGTTTGCTACGCTGGATGGATGATTTACCTGGACCATGCGGCGACCACGCGTCTGAGGCCGGAGGCGCGCGAGGCGATGCTCCCGTTCCTGGATGGGCGATTCGGGAACCCGAGCGGGCTGTACGCAATCGGGAGGGATGCGCAGGAGGCAGTGGACGACGCGCGGGCGATGGTGGCTGAGTGCCTGGCTGCGCGGCCGGCGGAGGTGCTGTTCACGAGCGGGGGCACGGAAAGCATCAATTCGGCGATGCTGGGGATTGCCTACGCGGTACGGCGGGCGGGGGCGGGGAATCACGCCATCACTTCGGAAATCGAGCACCATGCCGGGCTCCATGCGGCGCAACACCTGGAGGAGCTGGGCTTCGAGGTGACCACAATCGGGTGCGACAGCGATGGGAAGGTCCGCGTGGATGAGTTCGTGCGGGCGCTGAGGCCGGGCACGGTGCTTGCAAGCGTGATGCTTGCGAACAACGAAGTGGGGACGATCCAGCCGATCGCGGAGCTGGCGGGCATCCTGCGGGATTTCGGGAGCCACGCGGGGCACCGGGTGGCCCTGCACACGGATGCGGTGCAGGCGCCGGGGTGGATGGACCTGGATGTCGAGCGGCTGGGAGTCGACGCGCTGAGCCTTTCGGCGCACAAGTTCGGCGGGCCAAAAGGGAGCGGCATCCTCTACCTGCGACGGGCGACGCCTTTCCGGCCGCTGCTGCACGGCGGGGGGCAGGAGATGCAGAAGCGGGCGGGGACGGAGAACGTGGCGGGCATCGTGGGGACGGCAACGGCGCTTGCCTTGGCCGCGCGGGGGATCGTGGAACGGGCGGAGCGGGTGCGCGGCCTCCGCGATCGGCTGCGGGAGGGGATCCTGACATCGGTGCCAGATGCGCAGGTGAATGGATGCCAGCGGGATTGCGTGCCGAACAACCTGAACGTGGCGTTCGGAGGGCTGGAAAGCGATGTACTGGTGGGGCGGCTCGATGCGCGAGGTATCGCGGTGAGTTCGGGGAGCGCGTGTTCGAATTCGACGTGGGAGCCTTCGCACGTATTGATGGCGATGGGCGTGCCGATCCGGCGGGCGGTGGGGAGCGTGCGGTTTTCCCTGGGGGAGACGACCACGGCGGCCGAGATCGATGAAGTACTGCGGGTGTTGCCAGGCGAGGTAGCCGGGGTACGGGGCGCGGCGGTGGAGGCTGGCAGCTGAGGGGTGGTGTCCAGCGCACGAGGGGGCTCGTGTACAATCCGCGCTACTTGCAAACGGGGGCCCGCCAGTGTTTGTCCACGATGTTCTTGCGCATGCCGTGAAGCTCTATCCGGAGAAGATCGCACTGCGCGACGGTGACGTGCGCTACACGTACCGTCAGGCAAGTGAGCGCGTCCACCGGCTGGCGGCGGGACTCCTCGGGCTGGGGCTGAAGGCGGGGGATCATATCGCGATCCTGGCGAACAACTCGCACCGGTACTGGGAGACCTATTTCGTGGCCAGCGTGGCGGGGATGCCGCTGGCGCCGCTCAATATCCGGCTTGCCGCGCACGAGCTGGAGTTCATCCTGAACGACGGGGAGATAAAGGCGCTCATCCTGGGGCCGGAGTACATCCCCTTGTATGAGCAGTTCCGGGAGAAGGTTCCAGGGCTTGCGCACGTGATCGTCCTGAATGGGGAGCTGGCTGGCGCCATCGATTATGAGCAACTGATCGCGGAGAACGGGCCGCTGGCGGGCCCGGCGCGAGAGTGGCGCGAAGATGAAATGCTGAACCTGTGCTACACCGGGGGTACGACCGGGATGCCCAAGGGTGTGATGCTGACGCAGCGCAACGTGGTCTCCAACGCCGAGCATGCGCTCATGTCAATGGGATTTGGCGAGCGGGATACGTGGCTGCATGTTGCGCCGATGTTCCACCTGGCAGATGCGTGGGCGTGCTACACACTGACGATGGCGGGTGGGGCGCACACGTTCCTGGCGGCATTCGCTCCGCAGGCGTGCCTGGAACTCATCGAAAAGGAGCGCGTGACGAAGACGATCCTCGTTCCGACGATGATCAACTTCCTGGTGAACTTCCCGGGGCTGGCGAATTACGACACATCGAGCCTCGACCTGATGCTCTTCGGTGCATCGCCGATGCCGGTGGACCGGCTGATCGCGGCGAAGGAGGCGCTTGGGCCCAAGCTCTGCCAGGCGTACGGGATGACGGAGACGGCGCCACTGCTGACCGCCATGAAGATCGAGTGGACGCACTACGACGGGACGGAAGAGCAGCGGCGGCGGCTTGGGAGCTGCGGGCGGGAAGTTTCGGGAGTCGAAGTGCGAGTAGTGAACGAAGAATCCGGTGAGGATGTGCGGCCGGGCGAGGTTGGCGAGATCATCGCGCGCGGCCCGAATGTGATGGCGGGGTACTGGAAACGCCCGCAGGAAACGAGCGAGGCGCTCCGTGGCGGGTACATGCACACGGGAGACCTGGCCACGGTGGACAGCGAGAGCTTTGTGTTCATCGTCGACAGGGCGAAGGACATGATCATCACGGGGGGTGAGAACGTGTACTCGACGGAAGTCGAGAGTGCGCTCTACGAGCACCCGGATGTCCTCGAGGCGGCGGTTATCGGGATCCCGGACGAGCGCTGGGGGGAGGCTGTGCTGGCGGTGGTGGTGCCGAAGGAAGGGACGAGCCCGACCGAGCACGCGCTGATTGAGCATTGCCGCGGGCTCATCGCCGGGTACAAATGCCCCAAGCAGGTCGTATTCCAAAGTACGCCGCTGCCAAAGAGCGGGCCGGGGAAGATCCTGAAGACGGAGATCCGGAAGCCGTACTGGGAGGGCCGCGAGAAGCAGGTGAACTGAGGGGATAGCGGGCCGCCACAGCCCGGGCCGGGCTTGGAGCCTTATGGGGGGAGCGGCTACTATTCCCGCGCGAGATCGCGCCCGCAAGGGGAGAGGGGGAGGCAGTTGCACCGAGACACCGCCTGGAACATCCTCCTCGAGCACTCGCGGGAAGAGCGGACCCGCAAGCACGGGATCGCGGTGGAGGCGACGATGCAAGCCTATGCCCGGCTTCTCCATGATGATGAGGAGAAGTGGGGGATCACGGGCCTGTTGCACGATTTCGACTGGGAGATCCATCCGACGGAGGACCTGCACCCGAAGGAAGGATCGAAGCTGCTCGAGGCGCGGGGGGTCCCGGGTGACATCCGCTATGCGATCCTCTGCCATGCGCCGTTCCTCGGGATGGAGTACACCTCGACGATGGACCGGGCGATCTATGCATGCGATGAGCTGAGCGGATTCGTGATCGCATGCACGCTCGTGAAGCCGGACAGGTCGCTATCTTTGATAGAGCCGGCATCGGTACGGAAGAAGATGAAGGACAAGGCGTTTGCGCGGACGGTCCGGCGGGAGGACCTGGTGAATGGGGCGCGCGACCTTGGCGTGGAACTGGACGAACACATCCGGTTTGTGGCTGACGCCCTGAAGCCGGTAGCACACCAATTGGGAGTGAACCCGTGAGGAATGAACAGGTCCCCGATCGCAACATCGCCATGGAGCTGGTGCGGACAACCGAGGCGGCGGCGCTTGCCGCGGCACGCTGGGTAGGGCGCGGCGATAAGAATGCGGCGGATGGCGCTGCCGTGGCCGCCATGCGGATGATGCTCGACACGGTGGATATGGACGGCATCGTCGTCATCGGCGAAGGCGAGAAAGACGAGGCGCCGATGCTTTTTAACGGGGAGCGGGTGGGCAACGGACGGGGGCCTCAGGTGGATGTGGCGGTCGATCCGCTCGAGGGGACGCGACTGACGGCAATGGGGCGGCCGGGCGCGGTGTCGGTCATCGCGTGTTCGCCACGCGGGACGATGTACAACCCGTACGACATCTTCTACATGGAGAAGATCGCGGTGGGCCCGGCGGCGAGAGGGATGATCGACCTGAATGCGCCGGTTGCATGGAATATCGGCCAGGTGGCGAAAGCGAAGGGGATTGCAGTCGAGGAAGTGACGGTGATCATCCTGGACCGCGACCGGAACACGGAGATTGCGGACCAGATCCGGGCGGCCGGCGCGAGGATCAAGTTCATCACCGATGGCGACGCTCCGGCCGCGGTCTCGGCGGGCATCGCGGGATCGGGCGTCGATATGATGCTGGGGATCGGCGGATCGACGGAGGGCGTTGTCGCGGCGGTGGCGCTGAAGTGCATCGGTGGCGACTTCCAGGGGCGGCTGTGGCCACGGGATGAAGGCGACCGGGAACTGGCGGCGAAGCGCGGGCTCGATGTGAAGCAGGTGCTGCAGCTGGAGGACCTGGTCCGGGGCGATGACTGCATGTTCGCAGCAAGCGGGGTGACGACGGGCGAGCTCCTCCAGGGCGTTCAGTACGTGGCCGGGGGGGCGATCAGCGATTCGCTCGTCATGCGATCGCGCTCCGGGACGGTGCGGCGCATCCGGACGGAGCACCACTGGCGGAAGCTGCAGGGCATCGACGCGACGGTGAACTGAGGGCGGCAACGGGGCTGGAGCCCGTTGGTGCGAAGGGGACGGCTTGCAGCCGGGCCCACCTTAACGTTGAACGTGCTGTTCTTATTGGGTAATGCGCCGGGGCGACATTCTGCCGCCGCGAGTGGGTAGGATTGGCCGGCGAGAGGGCGCCGGCGCGCTGACGCGGCCGGCGGAGGTGTAATTGGACGCAGAACACGGGAGACCGCGTCTGCTCGCGATAGAGGCGATACGGGCGCAGCGTGTTGAGGCGGCTGCGCTGCTGGCGGTCGGAGCGGTGCATGACCTGAACAATCTCCTGGCGGTGATCGGCGGGGCGCTTGAGCTGGCGGCGACGGAAGGCAGCGCGGCTTGCGGGGGCTACCTGGATGACGCATGGCGGGCGGCGGTCCGGGCTCGGGATCTGACGGCGCGCATCATGGCGCTTTCGAGCGGGGAACGGGCGCCCGGGCCGGTCGATCTGAACGCGGTGGTTACGGAGACCGCGAGCCTCGTGCGGCTCGGTCACCGGGCGGTGAGGCTGGAACTCCAACTGGCGGAGGAAGAAATCCAGGCCTTTGGCGACGAATCGCAGTTCCGGCAGGTGGTGACGAATCTGATGCTGAATGCCTGCCAGGCGTCATCGCCCGGCGGGCCAGCGGTCCGGGTATCGACGCGCCGGGAGCGGCGGCGGGCGTGCCTGGAGGTGACAGACGGTGGCCGCGGGATGGAGCGGGATGCGCTGGAGCGGCTGTTCCTGCCGCTGGTATCCGGCAGGGAGGGCGGGCATGGGCTGGGGCTGGCGGTGGTGCGCGCGATCGTTGAACTGCACGAAGGCGACATCGATGTCTGGAGCGCCCCTGGAGCGGGATCGCGGTTCCGGGTGTGGCTGCCACTTGCTGGAAATTGAGGGGGACAGACAGGGGCGGGGCGTGCGAAACTGTGGCCGTGGACGGGACCGGGCCTATCGGAGCCACTGGAGAGGGAGCGCCGGACACGGCAGTTGCCCCCCGGGTGCAATGTGGCCGGGTTGAAAGGGGGCGCCGTCAAAAGTTACACACCGTTTACATGGGACTCCCCCGGTAGGGGCAACAATGCGTTGACCCTACTTCGACACGGTTCCTACACTGCCGTTTGATGAGGAGAAAATTCATGGAGCGAATCCCGATCCGGCGGTTGGCGTTCGTAGCAGTGCTCGGCGCCCTGACCCTTATCCCGGCGGCCGTCGCCAGTGCTGGCGCACTGCCGGGCGACCGGCAGGAGCTGGCCGTGGGCCGCGGCTTCGATCACGTAGCCGTTCTGCCCGCGCTGCTCCCCAACAGCAAGGAAAACACGAGCTCGATCGCCCAGAACAATGGTTCGGCCCCCGCTACCATTGTGATGGACATCTACACGCCGCAGGGTGTTCAGATTCCCTCGGCGACGGTGGTGTACGCGAACGTGCCGCCCGGCGGTACGCGCGTGTTCGCCCAGGCCATCAACTCGGGCCTGACCCCCGGCTTCCGTGGCGTCGGCGTGATTTCGAGCGACCAGCCAATCAATGCGCTGCTCGTCCGCGACATCACCTCGAACGCGACGTACGCGAAGTCGTACTCGATTCACAACGCATACCCGACAGGCGGCACCAAGGTGACGCTTCCCTACGTGGCCAACGCGCTGGGCGGGACGTACAACACACGCTTCGCGGTGGCGAACACGGGCACTTCGGAAGCCTGCGTGACGATCACGTATGTCTTCCCGGGTGGTTCACAGACGCCCGTGACCGATGCTGGTTCGGGTTCGGCGGCGTGCGGCGGCGGCGGGTACAAGATCCCGGTTGGCGGCCAGGTGAGCTTCGCTCCGACGGCGGTTGACGGGGCAATCCCGATGCCTTCGAGCACCTCGAACGCAATCATGGCGGCAACGCTGACGACCAGCAGCTCGACGATCACGGTGGGCGTGGATGCCTTCCTGAGCGACGGCTTGCGGAAGCTCGCTTCGTACGATGGCTTCGTGGTTGCCGGCGGCACGAGCGACCTCGGGACGACGATTGCCATGCCGTTGGCCATCAAGCTGGATGGGTTCTACACGCAGTACCTGCTTTCGAACCCGAACGACACCGCGGCGACGGCGACCATCACCTACACAGGCAATACGGGCACCTACACGGTTCCCCTTTCGATTCCCGCGAACGGTACGGCGAGCCACAGCGTGTATGAGGCGACCGGCGGCGTGCCGGAAGGCTTCGTTGGGGCGGGGACGATTACATCGACCCAGCCGCTGGCGGCTGTGCTCTTC
>Ga0209476_10002373_pt1 | contig 12644 bp, 9 predicted proteins | sample KloWWTrecipitate_FD_187179 | JGI IMG/M metagenome (GOLD analysis project Ga0209476, IMG submission 187179) | Active sludge microbial communities from Klosterneuburg, Austria, studying microevolution and ecology of nitrifiers - Klosterneuburg... | ecosystem: Engineered > WWTP > Aerobic digester >... | reverse complement strand
ACAACAAGGCAGCCGGGGCAGAGACCCGCGAACGCTCACTGCGCACCTACGTCCTTGGCCACTACAAGTCCGAGCGGGTCGAATCAACCGGTGCCTCGCGGGCGGTCGGGTTGCGCGACCAGAGCAGTTACTCCGTGATCCTCGGGGTGTTCCGCAACGAGGGGTACGAGCAGGACGTCACCCTCGCCCAGGTCTTCTGGATGCCGGGCACAAGTGAGAGCCAACCTCGCCGGTTCTTCGTCACCGCCGAGGACGACCTGTCGATCGTGGCCGACTTCACCGAGTTCGGCACCGACCCGGCAGACCTCAAGCGACGGTTGCGCACCCGCGGGGCGTCGGTGCACGACCACTACCCCGACTACGGCACGCGGCTGCGGCGGCTGCTCGGCATCCGGTCCGAGCAGGCGCTCGAGCTCTTCCACCAGACCATCTCGATGAAGTCGGTCGGCAACCTCACCGACTTCGTTCGTCATCACATGCTCGAGCCAGCCGTCGCCGGCACACGCATCGCCGCCCTCGTCCAGCACTTCGAGGACCTGACCCGGGCGCACGATGCCGTGCGCAAGGCTCGCGACCAGCTCGAGCAGCTCGAGCCCATCGTGGTTGCCTGCGACGACTTCGACGCGCGGGGGCAGGCCATCACCGAGGCGCGCCACGCCCTGGACGCCCTACCCGTGTGGGCAGCCGAGCACCGGCTGCGCCTGCTCGGTGAGGAGCAGGTGCGCCTCGAGCAGGGCCGTCGCGACCTCGACGACGCGCTGGTCCGGGCTCAGCGGCGGCAGGACGAGCTGAGCGACGAACACGCTGGACTGGTGCGGGCCCGTGAGGGGATCGCGGGTGGGCGGCTTGGTGCCATCGAGGTCGAGTCGGCCGCCGCTGCCGTCCGTCGCGACGAGTGTCGGTCCCGAGCCGACCAGCTGAACCATCACCTGAGCGTCCTCGACATTCCGCCGGTCGACGACGAGGGGTCGTTCGAGCACGCGCAGGCGGCTGCGCGTGCTCGCGGCGACGTGCTGGTCGCCCAACGAGAGTCCGGCCACCAGCGGCGGACGGACGCGAGCATCGCCGTTCGAGATGTCGAACGCGAGAGCTCCACGCTTCAGGCGGAGATCGCTTCGCTGCGGGGTCGCGCCAGCAACATCGACTCCGCCAGCCTGAAGGTGCGGGATCGCCTCGCGAGTGCGCTCGGTGTTGATGTCGCCAGCTTGCCGTTCGTGGGCGAACTCGTTCAGGTCCGAGCTGATCAGGGGCAGTGGCGTGGGGCAGCCGAGCGCGTCCTTCGAGGGTTCGCCCTGTCGGTTCTCGTCCCCAGTGAGCTGTATGCCGCTGCGTCCCGATGGGTTGACGAGCATCACCTCGGTGCCAGGTTCGTCTACTACCGCGTGAGCGACGTCGTGAACCGGCGACCGTCCGTGGCCGTGGAGGACAACACCTTGGCGCAGGTGCTTGAGATCCGGGAGGGACCGCACGCCGCCTGGCTCACCGCTGAACTGCGATCGCGGGCCGACCACGCACGGGTGCACCACGTCGACGAGTTGCGTGAGCACCGCAAGGCGGTGACCCTCCTCGGGCAGGTAAAGACGGACCGCCGTCACGAGAAGGACGACCGGTTCGCGCTCGAGGACCGCACGCGGTGGGTCCTCGGCTGGTCCAACGCCGACAAGGTCGACGCCCTCATCGAACGCGGTGCCACCGTGCAGGCCCAGTTGACCGCCGCCCGTGACGCCTTGGACGCGGCCAAGGTCGACACCGATCGACATGATGCCGAGGCCGCCAGCGTCGCACAGGTCCTGGCCGTATCAAGCTGGTCGCTCGTCGACTGGCGCTCCGCCGCCCAGCGCATCGACGAGCTCGCGCGCGAGCGCGACGTGCTCCAGCGCGGCAACGCCGAGGTCGAGGCGCTGCACGCTCGGCTCGCCGAGGTCGAGCGGGCGCGCGCCGCTCAGGGCGCCGTGGTCACCGACCTCACCGAGAAGGTTGGCGCCCTCAAGGGTGAGCACCGCAGGAACGCCGATCAGCAACGGTTCGCCGAGGCAGACCTCGATGCAGTGGCGACCGACCAGCTCGCCGACCTGCGAACGGCATACGAACTGCTTGAGAGTCGACATGACGCTCCGGCGACCCTGGAGGCCTGCTCACTGGCCGAACGCGATCTCCAACGTGAGTTCTCTGCGTCCATCCAGTCCCACCAGGAGAAGCAGTCAGCGGCGCGTGAGCGGGCCGCCAAACGCATTGCCGCGTTCCGTCAGGCCTGGCCCAGCGACACCACCGAACTCGGCGCCGACGTGCTCGCGGCCGCCGAGTACCGCGCGCTGCGCGACCGGATCACCGGTGATGACCTGCCCCGCTTCGAGGCCGAGTTCAAGCGGCAGCTCAACACGAACACGATCAACGACATCGCCGGCTTCCAGGCCTGGCTCGACCAGTCGGCGCAGACGATCCGCTCGCGCATCGATACCATCAACGAGTCGCTCTCCGCGATCGACTACAGCCCCGGCACCCGCATCCGACTGCTCACCGAACCGAGCACCAACCACGAGGTGCGGGCCTTCCGTGACGATCTGCGGGCCTGCACCGATGATGCGCTGAGCACCGACGACCAGTACTCCGAAGAGCGCTTTCGCCGGGTCCAGGCGATCATCGGGCGATTTCGCGGACGCGAGGGGTTCACCGAGGCAGACAAGCGCTGGACCGACCTGGTCACAGACGTGCGCAACTGGTTCGTGTTCGCGGCCTCCGAACGTGAGGCCGACAGCCAGGTGGAGCGCGAGCACTACACCGACTCCGACGGCAAGTCCGGTGGGCAGAAGGAGAAGCTCGCCTACACGATCCTCGCGGCGTCGTTAGCCTACCAGTTCGGGCTGGAGTGGGGTGTGCCCAAGTCCCGGGACTTCCGGTTCGCCGTCATCGACGAGGCCTTCGGCCGTGGCTCGGACGCCTCCACCCGCTATGCCCTGGACCTGTTCGCCAAGCTGGGCCTGCAACTGCTCGTGGTGACGCCTCTGCAGAAGGTCCATGTCATCGAGCCCTACGTCAGCGCCGTCGGGTTCGTCGAGAACCGCACGGGGCAGCGGTCCCGCCTCCAGACGCTCACCATCGAGGAGTACCACGCCGAGCGCGCCGAGCACGGGCGTGCGGGTCGCCCCTCGTGAGCGCGTGGACGACGTCGGCGGATGTTCGCGCTCGTGCCCAAAAGCGCTGGGATGCCGGTGAGTTGCTCAGTGCACACGCGACCGGGGCACCGGCTCCCGTGCTTGACCTACCGGTGCGCGGGCCGACCCCGCGAGAGGTGTCGGCGCAGCTGTCGCAGGTGCGGTCGTGGCGCGACGCGCTCGTGGCCGGCAGTCGCGGCGGCACTTGCTACGACCTGACCGAACGGTCCATCGGGGGTCGGGTCATCGGGTCCGCAAGCCTGCCCGACCGGGTGAAGGTCACGGCATACGACCAGTGGTGGCGGCTGCTCGGCGTGACGGAGCAGGTGCGCGCGTTCGACGCACTGCTGGCGCGCACCCGGGAAGCCCACCCCGCGCTGGTCGACTGGGTGGCCCGGTCTCCCTTGCGGGCGTTGGCAGTGTCGACCGACTGGGAACACCTGCTCGCGGCGCATGCCTGGCTCGTCGAGTCTGCAGGGCAGGGTCGCCACCTGCGTGAGGTGACCGCACCCGGCGTGGACACGAAGTTCATCGAGGGGCACACGCGCGTGCTGGGCGAGTGGCTGGACGCGACGGTGGCGTTTGACCCACGCCATTCGGCGGCGCGGCGTTTCGCCCGGAGGTACGGCTTCGCCGAAGCTCCTCAGTTGCTGCGGCTACGAGTTGATGCCGGTCTGGGCGTGCTGCCTCCTGGAGTTAGTGAGGTGGGACTCCGGGTGGCGGAGGCAGGAGCGCTTGCCGTGGCGCCCTCTCAGGTGCTCATCGTCGAGAACCTCACGACCTACCTCGCGGTGCCCGTTCCTGAGGGAGGTGTGGTCGTCTGGGGGCAGGGCTTTGATGCCGGCCGCCTCGGTCGGATGCCGTGGCTCGGCGTTGCGCTCCGCGTGCGCTACTGGGGTGACCTGGACACCCACGGTTTCGCGATCCTCGACCTCGTGCGCTCGCAGGTGCCGCAGGTGACGTCGGTGTTGATGGACCTCGACACCCTGCTGCACCACCGCTCACGCTGGGTGCCGGAGCCCAAGCAGACCCGCGCCGACCTGGTGCACCTCACTGGGGGTGAGCGGGCGTTGTACGAAGACCTCGTCGAGGATGTCCACGGCCCCTCCGTGCGTCTCGAGCAGGAGCGGATCGACTGGGCCTGGGTGCTCGAGCGGCTGTGACCGAAACCTCCCATCACCCCTTCAACCCGTTCCTGGCCAGGGGATCCCTTCCAAGCAAAGCGCGGCGACAGCGGTCTGGGGGGCAACGGCATCCGAACTCAGCGAGCGCGGCGGTGTCTCTGTGGAGGCCGACGGTCTCGCGAGCGTGGTCGATGTGCGGTCGTCGTGCATCCACGCAATCCTTTGGCGCATGCCCTCAGCATCAAGCCGACCATCGACGAGGACGCCCGCATCGCGTACGAGCGGTTCCTCCAGGGTGCGCCGCTGCCGGGTCGTGAGCACGGCTGAACCGCTCCGACAAGAGCGGCCGCAGGAGCCCGGTGGGAGGATCGGCGCCATGAACCTCACTGAGCCGGTGATCCTTGACGGTGGCCTGTCCAACGCCCTCGAGGCCCGAGGCGTCGACCTGTCCTCCGACCTCTGGACGGCTCGTCTGCTGCTCGATGACCCAGACCAGATCGCCGCCGTCCACCGCGACTACTACCTCGCCGGTGCCGACGTCGTCACGACGGCGAGCTACCAGGCCAGCGTCCCGACCCTGATGGCGGCCGGGCTCACCGAGCGCGAGGCCGAGCGGGCCCTCACCTCGAGCGTCACCCTGGCCACGCAGGTGCGCGACGAGATCGCCGCCGAAACCACCCGTGTCAGGCCGCCCCTCGTCGCCGCCTCCGTCGGCCCGTACGGCGCCGCGCTCGCCGACGGCTCCGAGTACCGCGGCCGCTACGGCGTCAGCGCGGCCACCCTGCGTGACTTCCACGCGCCACGACTCGAACTCCTCGCCGCAGCAGCCCCGGACCTCCTCGCCGTCGAGACCATCCCTGACGCCGACGAGGCGGAGGTGCTCGTCCCCCTCCTCGACGACCTCGGCCTGCCGACCTGGTTCTCCTACTCCGTCGCCGGCACCGCCACCCGCGCGGGCCAGCCGCTCAGCGAGGCCTACGCGGTCCTGGCCGACAGCACGAGCATCATCGCCGCCGGCATCAACTGCTCCGCACCGAACGACGTGATGGATGCCGTTCGCCTCGCGACCCAGGCCACCGCGCGCCCGTCCGTGGCCTACCCGAACCTCGGTGAGACCTGGGACAGTGCGACCCACACCTGGAGCGGGGACGCCGCGTTCGACACCGACCTCGCCGCCGACTGGGTCGCCGCCGGCGCCCGCCTCGTCGGTGGGTGCTGCCGCGTCGGAACCGACCAGATCACCCGGCTGGCGAAGCGTCTCGTTCCAGCCAGCGCCCCAGGCTCAACGCCACTACAGTGACGCCCAGTCTGTTTGCGGGCACACCGCGGACCACCGGGGCAAAGGGGCTCTCAGCATGTCGTTTCTCGTCGCGTACTCCGACACCCCCGCGGGGCGAGACGCCCTGGCGCTAGGGGTCCGAGCAGCCCACGCCGCCGACACCACCTTGGACATCGTCGTGGTGCGCCACGCCGAGAACGCCACGCCCCCGCAGGACGGGTTCACCCGCTACCTCGAGGCCACCATCGACACCTGGTTGGCCAAGGCCGGCGACAAGGCCCGCGCCACCCTCGGCGACGACCACGTGAGGGTGCACCAGCGCCTCGCCGAGAGCACCGCGCAGGGACTGTTCGACGCGGCATCCGATCTCGGGTCCGAGGTCATCTTCGTCGGGGGCGCCAAGGACGGCTTGCGCGGCCGGCTCGCCCTGTCGTCGCTGGCCAGCGTCCTCGTGCACGCCAGCCCGGTCGCCGTGGCGCTTGCCCCGCGCAAGAGCCGCAAGCTGCACCTCGCCGGCATCTCCCGCATCTCGGTGGGCATCGAACCCGGCCACCTCGGCCCCGTCGCCCGCCACGCCCTCGCACTCGCGCAGCAGTGCGGCGCGCCGCTGCGTCTGGTTTCCCTCGCCATTCCGGATGCCGGTGAGCCCACCAACCACAGTGCGCCGGGCGTTCTCGACGGCGTCACCGTCGACCACGTGAGCGCCACGGGGTCCTCGGTCGCCGAGGCGCTCGCGTCGGTGCAGTGGCAGGCCGAGGAGCTGCTCGTGCTCGGCTCCTCGCGCATGGCCGCGCAGGGGCGCCTGTTCCTCGGGACCACCGCGGGCCGCATCGTGCGTGAGGTGCCCGTGCCGGTCGTGGTCGTGCCGCGCGGCGACGACGAGGACCCGATCGCTGAGAGCACCACCGGTGAGAACGCCACCACCGGTGAGAACGCCACCGCCGAGTACACCACCGACAGCAACGACACCGACGAGACCACCGGGGGCCGGGCATGAGCGAGCAGACCGCAACCCAGAGCGACACCTCCGGCCTCAGCAGCAAGGGCCTGAGCGTCGGCACGATCGGCCTGCTGGGGGCCGTCGTCATCGGCATCTCGTGCATCGCCCCCGCCTACACCCTGACCGCAGCGCTCGGGCCCACGGTGTCCGAGGTCGGGTTCCACGTGCCGGCGATCATCCTCGTCGGGTTCATCCCGATGCTCCTCGTCGCCCTGGGCTACCGCGAGCTCAACCGCGCGATGCCCGACTCGGGCACCTCGTTCACCTGGGCCACCCGCGCCTTCGGTCCCTACGTCGGCTGGATGGCCGGCTGGGGTCTGATCGCCGCGACGATCCTCGTGCTCAGCAACCTGGCCGGCATCGCTGTCGAATTCCTGTACCTGCTCATCGCGCAGGTCACCGGCAACGACGCGATCGCCGACCTGGGCAGCAACACCCTGATCAACATCGTCACCTGCCTGGCGTTCATGGCGGCCGCGACCGCGATCAGCTACCGCGACATGCAGACCACGCAGCGCCTCCAGTACGGCCTCGTCGCCTTCCAGCTCGCCGTCCTCGTCCTCTTCGCCGTGACCGCCCTCGTGCGCGCGGGTGGCACCGACCTCGTCGAGCACGCGTCCTTCGAGATGTCCTGGCTCAACCCGTTCGAGGTGGCGTCGTTCTCGCTGTTCGCGGCGGGGGTGTCGCTGTCGATCTTCATCTTCTGGGGGTGGGACGTCACCCTGACGATGAACGAGGAGACGAAGAACCCCGAGAAGACGCCGGGCCGGGCCGCGGCGCTGACCGTCGTCGTCATCGTCACCCTCTACCTCCTCATCGCCATCGCGCTGCTGTCGTTCGCCGGCATCGGGGAGGGTGAGTTCGGCCTGGGCAACCCCGACATCCAGGACAACGTCTTCCTCGCGCTGTCCGAACCCGTGCTCGGTCCGTTGGCCTTCCTCGTCTCCCTCGCGGTGCTGACGAGCTCGGCGTCGTCGCTGCAGTCGACGTTCGTCTCGCCCGCGCGCACCCTGCTGGCCATGGGCCACTACGGCGCGCTGCCGGAGTCGTTCGCCAAGGTCAACCCCCGCTTCCTCACCCCGGGGTACGCCGTGCTCGTGTCGGCGTTCGTGGCGTCGGCGTTCTACGCGGTCATGCGCGTCATCAGCGAGAACGTCCTGTGGGACACCATCACCGCGCTCGGCATGATGATCTGCTTCTACTACGGCATCACGGCGTTCGCGAGCGTCTGGTACTTCCGCACCCAGATGTGCAACAGCGCCCGCAACGCCTTCTTCATGCTCGTCGCGCCGGGCCTGGGCGGGCTCGTCCTGCTCGTCATCTTCGTCAAGACCCTCTACGACAGCATGTCCCCGGACTACGGTTCGGGCTCCTCCGTCGGCGGTGTCGGCCTGGTCTTCGTGCTCGGCATGGTGGTGCTGCTCGCCGGCGTCGGCATCATGATCTGGCAGCGGATGACCATGCCCGGCTTCTTCCTCGGCGAGACCTTGCGCCGCGGCGTCTCCGACGGCAGTGAGGATGCCGCGGTCACCCTTCCCGAGTAGCCGTCACCTGCCGCAGCGGGCAGGCCCGACCCCAATGACCGGGGCTCGGATCAGCCCGTGCGGCCGGTGCCGTTCGCGGCCCGCCCGTGCCGAGGCGCCACGCTCAGCGACACCGTGACGGTGTCCCCGAGGTCGATCTGCTCCCGGGTGCGCACGGCCTGCTTCACGGGCAGCACGAAGCCGCCGTCGCGGGGGAGCAGCGAGGTCTCCCACAGGGTGTCGCCCACCTGCACCTGCACCGGGATCGCGCCCCAGCCGTACGTCGTCTCGGCGGCCTCTGCGGCGATCTCCTCGCAGGCTGCCGGGGGAAGCCGGAGCCAGTGGTGGGGCGCCGGGCCCCGCCACTCGAACAGCTCGGCGCTGAAGGTCAGGTCCACGCTGGTCAGGCTAGCGACAGCCGTGTCTGGTGTGCCGGATGTGACCACTCGGTCGAATCCCGCACAGGCAGCCGTGGCCGGTGTGCTGGATGTGACCACTCGGTCGAATCCTGGACGGGCCAGGTGCTCATCGCGGGCGGAAGCCGGCCCGGGACCCTTCGATGGCTGGGCCGAACTCCCGATGTGTGCTCCTACTCCCGTTGGGCGCTGCTGCAAGAGCGCACATCCGGAGTAAGGATCTGCGACGGGAGTTAGGCCCCGCCATCGAGCGAGGCATCCGCTCGTGCTCTGCTCGCTCGACGTCTGGGTCTTCCTCGATTCAGCCATACGACTCTCAAGGCGCTGTCGCTGACCGCCTGCCAGCGGGTGACGGTGACCAAACGGCATCCGATACGGGGCGGCATGACGACCCGCCAGGGGGTCTGCCCACCGCGTCGCCTGCTGCACCTACCCTGAAGGTCAGGTCCACGCTGGTCAGGCTGGCGATGAGCGGGCACGATGGGCCGATGGCCAAGTACCTGATCTCCTTCCCCAGCGCGACGATGGTCCTCGCCCCCGAGGACTTCGAGGCGGTTGTCGAGTCCTCCCACGCGGCGATGCGTGAGGCCAAGGACGCCGGGGTGTACGTCTTCGGTGGTGGCATCGACGAGAGCGTCCCGCCGGTGCTCGTCCATGCTGACGGCACGATCACCCACGATACGTCGCACCTCGACGGTGGCTTCCTCGTGATCGAGGTGCCTTCCCGCGAGGAGGCCGAGCGCTGGGCCGCTCGGGTCGCGCAGGGGTGCCGCACCCCGCAGGAGCTGCGGGTGTTCGGCTTCGACCCGGAGTCCTGAGGGGGCGCCGCACCGGAGGGGTGCCGTACCGGATGCGACCACGTGGTCGAATCCTGCAGGAGACAGGTGCTCATCGCGGGCGGAAGCCGGCCCGGGGCGCCTCGATGGCTGGGCCTTGCTTCCGATGTGCGCTCTTACTCCCGTTGGGCGCTGCTGCAAGAGCGCACATCCAGCGCAAGGATCTGCGACGGGAGTTAGGTCCCGCCATCGGGTGAGGCCCCCATCGAGTGAGGAACCCACCGATGCGGCGACGGCGCGAGTGCTCAGTCCGGGGGGAGGGGTTTGCGCCAGTGCAGGCCCGTCACGGCGATCCGCGCAGACGTCTTCTCCGGCCAGTCCACGCTCAGCCCTTGGTCGCGCAGGGCCCGCACGACGAGGCGGCCGACGGCCAGGCTCGAGGCCCGGGCCACCGCGGTGCCTGCCTCCTCGTCGCTGCGCTCGTCCGCGATCTCGGTGTGCCCACAGTTCGGGCAGCACGTGAAGGTCATCCTCGCGAGGATGCCGTCCGCGGCCAGGAGGTCGAACGCCGCCTGCACGCGGGTGTAGTCGCCGGGCTCGGTCCAGCCGGCCTGCTCGGCCAGGCGGGCGGCCCACTGCTCGTCGACGGCCTGCTGGGCCAGGGCGTGCGCGACCTCGTCAGGGATCCGGCAAGCGGTGTGGGCGACGGGGCTCACCACCTCGGGCGCTGCCGGACCGACCGTGCAACCGTGGACGATGCCTGAGCCCACCTGAGGAATCTCAGGGTTCAGTCAGGGTCACTCTCAGGACTGTCCCCCATGACCTCGGCGCCGTCGAACCGGCAGGCTCGTCCCCATGATCACCGTCAGCTCACTCACCAAGACGTACGCCGGTTTCACCGCCGTCGATGACGTCTCGTTCACCGCGCAGACCGGCCGCGTCACCGGCTTCCTCGGCCCCAACGGCGCCGGCAAGTCGACGACCATGCGCATCATGGTCGGCCTCACCCCGGCCTCGACCGGCACGGCCCTGATCGACGGCCGCCGCTTCGTCGACCTGCCGAACCCGGGCGCCGAGGTGGGGGTCCTCCTCGACGCGTCCGCCCAGCACGCCGGGCGCACCGGCCGCGAGATCCTCACCATCGCCCAGCGCACCATGGGGCTGCCCAAGGGCCGGGTGCGCGAGTTGCTCGACCTCGTCAGCCTCACCGACACCGAGGCCGACCGCCGGGTGCGCAACTACTCCCTCGGCATGCGCCAGCGCCTCGGACTCGCGACCGCGCTCCTCGGCGACCCGCACGTGCTCATCCTCGACGAGCCGGCCAACGGCCTGGATCCGGCCGGCATCCGGTGGATGCGTGACCTGCTGCGCGCCTACGCCGACCAGGGCGGAACCGTGCTGCTGTCGTCGCACCTGCTGCACGAGATCGAGGTCATCGCCGACGATCTCGTCGTCATCGGCAACGGTCGCATCGTCGCCCAGGGCACCAAGGCCGAACTGTTGGCCTCGGCCGGCACGGTGGCACGAAGCTCGGATGCCGTCGCCCTCGCCTCCGCGGTCGAGCGGGGCGGTCACACCGTGTCCGTCCACACGGACGGCAGCATCCACACCGACGCCACGACCGAACAGGTCGGTCAGGCAGCCCTGGCCTCCGGCGTCGCCCTCACCGAACTGCGTGGTGCCGACAGTGCCGGCCTCGAGGACATGTTCCTCGAGCTCACCGCAGACACCCAGCGCGAAGGAGCAGCAGCATGAGCACCACGACGATCGACCAGGGCGTGACGCCGGATGCCGTGGCCCCCGGTGGTGCCGTGCGCACCCCCCGCGCGCAGACGGCATCCGCACCGATTCCCCTGACCCGCCTCATCGGCGTGGAACTGCGCAAGATGTTCGACACGCGTTCCGGGTTCTGGCTGCTCGCGAGCATCGTCATCATGAGCGTCCTCGCCACGGCGGCCCTCATCATCTTCGCCCCGGACGACCAGCTGACCTTCGACAACTTCGCGGCTGCCATCGGGGCGCCCATGACGGTGATCCTGCCGATCATCGGCATCCTCGCGGTCACGAGCGAGTGGAGCCAGCGCAGCGGCCTCACGACCTTCACGCTCGTGCCGCACCGCGGCAAGGTTCTCGGCGCCAAGTTCATCGCGGCCCTCGTCGTCGGCCTCGTCGCGATGCTCATCGCGCTCGTGGTCGGCACCCTGGGCACTCTCGTCGGCAGTGCCATCACCGGGCTGGACCCGGTCTGGAACGTCTCGGTCGACGGCTTCCTGTCCTTCACCCTGGGCAGCGTGCTCGGCATGATGTTCGGGTTCACCCTCGGTGTGCTCATCCGCAACTCAGCCGGCGCGATCGTCGCGTACTTCGTCTACACGCTGGTGCTGCCCCCGCTCCTCGGTCTGCTCGCGATGAGCCAGGACTGGTTCGCCGACCTGCAGCCATGGGTGGACTACAACCTCGCGCAGATGGCGTTGTTCGAGGGTGGCCTCAGCAGCGAGCAGTGGCAGCAGCTGGCGGTGTCCGGGACGATCTGGTTCCTCATCCCGCTGGTGGTCGGCCTCGTCATCGTCCGTCGAGCCGAGGTGAAGTAGCCAGCAGGGCTCGCCGTGAGTGCGGAAGTGGTTGCCAGGGCAGCCACTTCCGCACTCACGGCGAGGTCGTGAGGTTGGCGCGGCGGGCCTCGAGGGCCTCGCGCCGGTGGGCGTTGCCGTGGAGGGCGACGTAGGTGTCGCCGAACCGGGAGAGCAGGTCGTCGTCGAGTCGGCGCACCGCCCCGGGCGGGTACCTGTAGCCCATCGCCGCGGTGACGGCGGCGCTGTCGACGTCGCGCAGGGTGGCACTCAGCTCGTCGAGCGAGGCGATCCCGAGCTCGAGGAGCAACCCCGAGATCCACTCGTAGTGGTCGGTGCGCGACCAGCCGGCGCTGGAGTAGCGCCCGGCGAGGAAGGTCGCGAGCTCCTGGGCACTGATCCGCGGGTCGAGCTCGTCGGCGGCACCGACGCTGCTGTCGCCCAGCCCGGCCTGGAGCCGGTCGCGGATCGCGCCGAACTCGCGGTCGGCGAGCTCGATGAGCCCCGCCGCCAACGTGAAGCGCCGGTCGAGGTCGGGCACCTGCTCGGGCGGCACCGTCCCCTTGTAGCGGATGTCGTGCTCGAACTCCGCCCACGCGTGCTGGAGCACCGTCCGCAGCTGGATCGACGCGCAGGACAGCGGTTCGTATGCCGTCGGGTCGCCCGCCGCCGGCACGCCGGCATCCCCGGTGGCGCGGGAGACGAGCAGGTGTCGACTCGCGTAGCCGAAGCGACCGGCGGCGGCGGTCTCCTCCCCGAGGTCACGGTCGTCGAGCACGGTGAACTGCTCGGCGAGCAGCTCGG
>Ga0209476_10002371_pt1 | contig 12647 bp, 12 predicted proteins | sample KloWWTrecipitate_FD_187179 | JGI IMG/M metagenome (GOLD analysis project Ga0209476, IMG submission 187179) | Active sludge microbial communities from Klosterneuburg, Austria, studying microevolution and ecology of nitrifiers - Klosterneuburg... | ecosystem: Engineered > WWTP > Aerobic digester... | reverse complement strand
GCCCGACAGCGGCTCGATGCGGGCACCCAGCAGCCAGGCCTCGCCGTTCTTCAGCAGCACGTAGCTGTCGACGAGCTGCGCGCGGCCCGCGCGCAAGGCCTTCACCTCCCAGCCTTCGAGCGCCATGCCGGCCTCGAAGCGCTCCTCGATGAAGTAGTCGAAACCGGCTTTGCGGTTCAGCGCGATCGTGCCGCCGCCCGATCCCGCCTTCTTTTTGCTCATCGCCCGTCCAGGCTCGCTTGAAAAGGGCGCGGATTCTAGCACGTGTCGCGGCTTCGACCCTTGGGCGGGCATCTGCTGCCGCCATCGAGGCCGCTGTCGCCATGAATGGCGACCCACAGGTATCCCGGCCTACGTTGTCCCGCCGCGGCGCAGGCCTTATATTGCGCGCCGAATCCCGGCGGCTACCGAGCGACGATGACCACGAAGATCGACCGCAGTGCCTTGTTGATGTACCCGGCGCAGTCGATGTTCGCGCTGGTGAACGACATCGAATCCTACCCGCATTTCATGGACGGCTGCGTCGGCGCCGAGGTGCTCGCGCGCAGCGAGGACTGCGTCGATGCGCGCCTGCACCTGGCCAAGGCCGGCATCCGCCAGAGTTTCACCACCCGCAACCGGATTGAGCCCGGGCGCATTCGCATGGAGTTGCTCGAGGGCCCGTTCGAGTCCTTCGAGGGGTTGTGGGGCTTCGAGGCGCTGCGCGACGACGCCTGCAAGGTCACCCTCCACCTTGCTTTCCGCATGCGCAACGGCCTCGCGGGCCGCGCCGCGCGCAAGCTCTTCGATTCGATGGCCAACACGCTGGTCGATGCCCTGTGCCGTCGTGCGCGCGAGGTCTACGGGAGTGGCTGAGCCGGGCGAGATCGCGGTCGAGGTCGCCTACGCGCTGCCGGAGCGCCAGCGCATCGTTGCGCTGAAAGTGCCCGCAGGCACCACGATGCTGGATGCCGCCGAGCGTTCCGGGATTGCGCGGCTGTTCGAGGGGCTCGACCTGGCGAGCGCGAAGATGGGCATTTTCGGCAAGGCCGTGGCCGATCCGCGCGTCCACGTGCTCGCCGACGGCGATCGCGTCGAGATCTATCGTCCGCTCACGGCGGATCCCAAGGAGGCGCGCAAGGCTCGCGCGCGCAAGGCCGCGGCCACGGGGCTGGCCGCGGACTGAGACGGATCAGTCCGTCGCCTCGGTGGCCGGTGGTTCGGCTGCCTGGGTCGGCTTGCTGGACGAGGGGGCGAAATCCCCGCCGAAACGCACCAGCTTGTCATTCTCGAAGAACAGGGTTACGTGCTCCTGAGATTCCTGCTTGCCCCGCCTGCTCATGCTGTGGAAATAGTCCCAGCGCTCGGGTTCGAAGGTGTCGATGATCAGCGGCGTGCCCATGATGAAACGCACCTGGCGCTTGGTCATGCCGGGCTTCAACTGGTCGATCATCTCCTGCGTGACAATGTTGCCCTGCGCGATATCGATCCGGTACACGCCGGGGAACCCCAGGCGAAAGCCGCTGCATGCGCCGAGGGACAGGCAGAGCAGGACGAGGATGGTTAGCCTTTGCATTGAAAATTGTGTTCCAGTATCGTGACTCGCACTTTCGCGGCGAAGCATTCTCCCATAGCACTCGGGTGCTTTGCATCCCCGCAGTCCGGGGTCCCCGACCCGCCGTCCAGGAAGGATCCAATGGAAGACGCCGAGCTCAAGAAGGCGGGACTGAAGGTCACGCTCCCGCGCCTGAAGATATTGCAGATCCTCGAGTCGCAACCCGAGGCAAGCCAGCACATGAGTGCCGAGGACGTATACCGCGCGCTGCTCGGGGCGGGCGAGGACGTTGGGCTGGCGACCGTTTATCGCGTGCTGACGCAGTTCGAATCGGCCGGCCTGGTCGAGCGGCACAATTTCGAAGGCGGTCATTCGGTGTTCGAGCTGGCCCGAGGCGGGCACCACGACCACATGGTCTGCGTCGATTCGGGGCGCGTGATCGAATTCCACGATCCGGAGATCGAGTCCCGCCAGCGCGCGATCGTCGACAGTCACGGCTACAAGCTGATAGGCCACAGCCTGGTGCTCTACGTGAAGGAAAAACGACCCGAGTAGGTCCGGATTGATCCGGACAACCAGTAGCCGCAGAAGCCGAATGTCCGGATCAATCCGGACCTACTGGGCTGCGGATTCGAGCATTTCGCGCGCGTGTTCCCGGGTTTTCTTCGTCACGGTCTTGCCGCCCAGCATGCGCGCGAGCTCCTCGACGCGCTCGTCGGCGCGCAGCGGTGCGAGCGCCGCAGAGGTAGATTCGCCGTTGCTGCTCTTGCTCGCGCGCAGGTGTTGCGCGCCGCGCGCCGCGACCTGCGGCAGGTGCGTGACGCACACCACCTGGATGCGCTGGCCCAGTGTCTGCAGCAGGCTGCCAACGGCATCGGCGGTGGCGCCGCCGATGCCGACATCGACTTCGTCGAAGATCACGGTCGGCGTGGTCGAGCGGCTCGCGATGATCACCTGTATCGCCAGGCTGATGCGCGACAGTTCGCCGCCCGAGGCAATGCGCGCGAGCGGGCCCGGCTCGGCACCCGGGTTGGTGGCGACCAGGAATTCGATCTGCTCGGCGCCGGCCACTGAAGGCCCCTTCTCCGCGAGCGACCTGATCGCGACGCTGAAGCGGCAGCTGCCCATGCCGAGGAACGCGAGCTGCTCCTGCACCTGCTTCGAAATGCTCTTCGCGGTCGCCGCGCGCGCCTTGCTCAGTTGCGCGGCAAGCGTGGTCCACGCCGTGTCCAGCGCCTGCAACTGATCCTCGAGCGCCCCGATGCGCGCGTCGGAGACGTCGAGCCCCGCCGCCTCGCCAATCATCGCTTCCTGCAGCCGATGCAGTTCGGCCGGCGCCACGCGATGCTTGCGCGCGAGCGTGTAGATCGCCGACAGGCGGCTCTCGACTTCGGCGAGCCGCTCGGGGTCGAGCTCGAGGCCGTCGCGCAAAGCCTGCAGTTCGCGCCGCGCCTCGTCCACCTGGATCTGGGCCGAGTCCAGCAGCTGGCGCGCCGTGTCGGCGCGCTCGCCCAGGCCATCGAGATGATGCATCGTGGCACATGCGCGGCGCAGACCCTCGAGCAGGCCGCCGTCGTCCTCGTTGCCCTCGCACAGCGCCAGCACCTGCTCGACGTCGTGCGTCAGTTCGCCGACGTTCGCGAGTCGCTTCTGTTCCTGTTCCAGCTCCGCGCTCTCGTTGGCGCCGAGCGCGAGCTCGGCGAGCTCGCCCAGCTGGTAGTTCAACAGCTGCTGGCGGTCGCGCCGTTCGCCGGCACTGGCGCGCAGAGCGTCGAGCTCGTCACGGCAATCGCGCCAGCCGGCGTAGGCCGCGGCCACGCGCCCGGCCAGGTCGCGGTGCCCGCCGTATTCGTCGAGCAGGCGCTGCTGGCTCGCGCGCGCGAGCAACGAGTGGTGTTCGTGCTGGCCGTGGATGTCGACCAGCTGGTCGCCGAGCGTCTTGATGTCTGTGAGCGTAGCGGGCTGCCCGTTGATCCAGGCGCGGCTGCGCCCGTCGCGAGTCACCACGCGGCGCAACTGGCACTCGCCGTCCAGGTCGAGTGCGCGCTCGCGCAGCCACGCGAGGGCTTCGGGGGTATCGGCCAGTTCGAAGCTCGCGCTCACTTCCAGGCGCTCGGCACCTGCGCGGATAGAGCGGCTGTCGGCGCGGTTGCCCAGCGCGAGCCCGAGGGCGTCGAGCACGATCGACTTGCCGGCCCCGGTCTCGCCGGTGATGACGGAGAGGCCCGCGGCGAGCTCGAGATCGAGCGCGTCGATGAGGGTGTAATTGCGGACTGTCAGATGGCGCAGCATGCGCGTGTTATACCGCATGCCCCGCGCATGCGTCACCAGTTCACTCCTAGGTCGCCATTCATGGCGACATGTGCCGCATGCCCCGCGCACGCGCCGCCAGCATGGCCCGCAAACCTCTCTGCGCGGTGCTAGAATCCGCTGCGAGTCTTGTGTCCGTGAGCCTGGAGGGCGACGACAGGATGAACAGCCTGGCACTGAGCGAGCGCCAACAGCAGCTGCTGCGCACGCTGGTGAGTCTTTATATAAGAGCCGGACAGCCCGTGGGTTCGCGCACCCTGGTGCAGGAGAGCGGCGTGCCGGTGAGCTCTGCCACCGTGCGCTCGATCATGGCTGACCTCGAGGAGCGCGGCTTCGTCGCGACCCCCCACACCTCCGCTGGTCGCGTCCCTACGGCGAAGGGCTACCGGTTCTTTATCGATACGCTGGTCACGATGCAGCCCCTGCAGGGTCAGGAATTGCGGACGCTGCAATCCGGGCTCGGACCTGACAAGACCACCGCCGAGCTGTTGTCCGCGACCTCGAACCTGCTCTCGGTGATCACGCACCAGGCAGGCCTGGTCACGGTGCCGCGCCCGGACGAAGTGAAACTGCGTCAGGTCGAGTTCCTGCCGCTGTCGGGCGCGCGGGTGCTGGTGATCCTGGTGCTGAACGAAAAGGAAGTGCAGAACCGCATCATCCACACCGAGCGCGAGTACGACGAACTCGAATTGCGCGCGGCGGCGAATTTCGTGAACAGTCGCTTCGCGGGGCAAAGCCTCGACCGGATTCGCGACGGGCTGCTGAGCGATCTTCGCAGTACCCGCTATACCATCGACCGCCTCCTCGAGACCACCATCGATCTCGCCAGCCGTGCGCTGAGCGCCGATGACGTCAAAAGGGAAGGCGGCTACGTGGTGGCCGGGCAGTCGCATCTCCTCGATGCGGCGTCCTCGGACAACATGTCGCGTCTGCGCGAACTCTTCGACGCCTTCCAGCAGCAGAAGGACATCCTGCACCTCATGGAGACCAGCGCGCGCGCCGACGGGGTGCAGATATTCATCGGCGAGGAGGCTGGCTACGAACCGCTGGTCGACTTCAGCGTGGTCACCGCGCCGTACCAGACCGGTGGACGCACGGTCGGGGTGATCGGCGTGATCGGTCCCACGCGCATGGCCTATGACCGTGTGATCCCGGTCGTCGATGTCACCGCCCGGATGCTGAGCGCCGCGCTCCGCGCCCCCTGAACTTTGGTGCAGGCTTCAGCCCGACATCACCCTTGAAATCCCCGGGCGTGCCCCCATGTAGGGGGCAACGCTTTGAATTCACAGATAAATCCCGGGGGACTGGCCGTGGCGGACGAAGAACAGACGCTCAATACCGAAAGCGGAACGGAACCGCCGGCGGCGCAAGCGCAGGATGTTCCGGCTGCGCCGGAGTCGGAGGCCGAGGTCAATGCGCTGCGCGAGCAACTCGTCGCTGCAGAGGACCGTGCGCTGCGCGTGCAGGCCGAGGCGCAGAACATGATCCGCCGCGCCGAGCGTGACGTGGAGAACGCCCGCAAGTTTGCGCTCGAGCGCTTCGTCGGCGCGCTGCTGCCGGTGATCGACAACCTGGAGCGGGCCCTGGCCGCGATGGGTGAGCCCACTGAGGCCACGCGTGCGTTGCTGGAGGGCGTGCAGCTGACGCATCGCTCCTTCCTCGACGTGATGCAGAAATTCGACGTTGCGGCGGTGGACCCGGCCGGCGAGGGCTTTAACCCCGAATTGCACGAGGCGATGTCGATGGTCGAGGCGCCCGGTGCGACGCCCAACAGCGTGGTCGCGGTGATGCAGAAAGGCTACACGCTCAACGGGCGCCTGGTGCGACCTGCGATGGTGGTGGTGGCCAAAACTGCGTCGGCATCGCACGTCGACACCACGGCCTGAGGCCTTGAAATGGCGCGAAGTGCGCCAATATCAGGGGCTGGTTGGCTAAATTCAGGCGGTTCGGCTACTGTGGCCGCCCCGCGCGACGGGTAAACGGAGAAGCGAAATGGGCAAGATTATCGGTATCGACCTCGGGACCACCAACTCCTGCGTGGCGATCATGGAAGGCGGCAAGCCGAAGGTCATCGAGAATTCCGAGGGAACGCGCACCACGCCGTCCGTGGTTGCCTACAGCGACGATGGCGAAGTGCTGGTCGGGCAGTCGGCCAAGCGTCAGGCGGTCACGAATCCCAAGAACACCCTGTACGCGATCAAGCGCCTGGTGGGCCGGCGTTTCGCCGACGACGTGGTGCAGAAGGACATTCACATGGTGCCTTACGAGATCGTCAAGGCCGACAATGGTGACGCCTGGGTCGCGGCCAAGGGCCAGAAAATGGCGCCGCCGCAGATCTCCGCGCAGGTCCTGAAGAAGATGAAGAAGACCGCCGAGGATTACCTTGGCGAGCCGGTGACCGAGGCAGTCATCACGGTACCCGCGTACTTCAACGATTCGCAGCGCCAGGCCACCAAGGATGCCGGTCGCATCGCGGGTCTCGACGTGAAGCGCATCATCAACGAGCCCACCGCCGCGGCGCTCGCCTTCGGCATGGACAAGGGTCCGGGCGACCACCTGATCGCGGTCTATGACCTCGGGGGTGGTACCTTCGACATCTCGATCATCGAAATCGCCGATGTCGACGGCGAGAAGCAGTTCGAGGTTCTCTCGACCAACGGGGATACCTTCCTCGGTGGCGAGGATTTCGACATGCGCCTGATCGACTACCTCGCCGAGGAGTTCAGGAAGGAGAACGGCATCTCGCTGAAGGGCGACCCCCTGGCGATGCAGCGTCTGAAGGAAGCGGCCGAGAAGGCCAAGATCGAGCTTTCCTCCAGCCAGCAGACCGAAGTGAACCTGCCGTACATCACGGCCGATGCCACCGGTCCGAAGCACCTCGTGGTGAAGATGTCGCGCGCCAAGCTCGAATCGCTGGTCGAGGACCTGGTCGAGCGCACGCTGGAACCGGTGCGCATCGCGCTGAAGGACGCCGGCAAGAGCCCGGCTCAGATCCAGGACGTGATCCTGGTCGGCGGCCAGACCCGCATGCCAATGGTGCAGGACAAGGTCAAGGCCTTCTTCGGCAAGGAGCCGCGCAAGGACGTGAACCCGGACGAAGCGGTTGCCGTGGGTGCCGCGATCCAGGGCGCCGTGCTCTCGGGCGGCGTGAAGGACGTGCTGCTGCTCGACGTGACCCCGCTCACGCTGGGTATCGAGACGCTGGGTGGCGTGGCCACCGCGCTGATCGACAAGAACACCACGATCCCGACCCGCAAGTCGCAGGTGTTCTCGACCGCCGACGACGGGCAGTCCGCGGTGACTATCCACGTGGTGCAGGGCGAGCGCAAGAAGGCGGCCGACAACAAGTCGCTGGGGCGTTTCGACCTGGCGGACATCCCGCCCGCGCCGCGCGGCATCCCGCAGATCGAGGTGACCTTCGATATCGACGCGAACGGCATCCTGCACGTGTCGGCCAAGGACAAGGCGACCAACAAGGAGCAGTCGATCGTGATCAAGGCCTCCAGCGGCCTGTCCGATGCCGAGGTCGACAAGATGGTGCGCGACGCCGAGGCGCACGCCGCCGAAGACAAGAAGTTCGAGGAACTCGTGGCCGCACGCAACAAGGCCGACGGCATGATCCACGCGGTCAACAAGACCCTGAAGGACGCCGCCGACAAGGTGCAGGCGGACGAGAAGGAGCGCATCGAAGCCGCCATCAAGGAACTCGAGGAAGCGCTGAAGTCCGATGACGTCGAGGCGATCGACAAGAAAGCAGAGGCGCTGACCGAGGCCTCGGCCGCGCTGGCCCAGCGCCTCTACGCCGAGCAGGCGCAGGGCGCCGGTGGCGAGGGCGGTGTGCACCAGCACGGCGGCGAGCAGGCCGAGCAGCCCAAGCGCGACGACGTGGTTGATGCCGAGTTCGAGGAAGTGAAGGACAAGTAGGTCGGCATTCATGCCTACACCGGCCTTGAGGTACATGCCGACTGTCGATGGGGCATGTAGTGCGACTGCTGCGTCGGGCATGGCGGGTTCGGCATAGTCGAACCCTTGTCGGGCTGGAGCCCGACCCACAACGCAGGCGGTTCGACGTACGGGCCAGCGCGGGTTAACCCCCTCGCTGGCTTTCGTGTACCTGTAGGTCAGGCTTCAGCCCGACGTTGTCTGCGCCGTAGGTCGGCCTTCAGGCCGACAGATGTTTGGCAGAGGCCTAGCGCACAAAGCCATATTGGAAACGGAAGATGGCGAAACGAGATTACTACGATGTACTGGGCGTCCAGCGTGGCGCGGACGAGGCCGAGATCAAGAAGGCCTATCGCCGCATCGCGATGAAGCATCACCCTGACCGCAACCCGGGCGACAAGGCCGCCGAGGAGAGCTTCAAGGAGGCCAACGAGGCCTACTCGGTGCTGTCGGACCCGCAGAAGAAGGCGGCGTATGACCAGTTCGGTCATGCCGGGGTCGACGGGCAGGGCGGAGCCGGCGGCTTCGGTGGTGGCGGCGCGAGCTTCAGCGATATCTTCGGTGATGTGTTCGGCGATATCTTCGGTGGTGGCGGGGGGCGCGGCGGGCGCACCGGCCCGCAGCGCGGCGCTGACCTGCGCTACAACCTCGAAATCGACCTGGAAGACGCCGTGCACGGCGCCACGATCAAGATCCGCGTGCCCACGCTGGAGTCCTGCGGCGAATGTCACGGCAGCGGCGCGAGGCGCGGCAGCACGCCGGTGAGTTGCACCACCTGCGGCGGTGCCGGCCAGATACGGATGCAGCAGGGTTTCTTCTCGGTGCAGCAGACCTGCCCCAACTGTCGCGGCAAGGGCAAGACGATCAAGGACCCCTGCGGCAGTTGCCACGGGCGAGGACGCATCGAGAAGCAGAAGACGCTGTCGGTGAAAATCCCGGCGGGTGTCGACACCGGAGACCGCATCCGTCTCTCGGGCGAGGGTGAGGCCGGTCCCGAGGGCGGCCCGCCCGGCGATCTCTACGTGCAGGTCGCGGTGCGTGCCCACCAGATCTTCGAGCGCGACGGCAAGAACCTGTATTGCGAGGTGCCGATCAGCTTCGCCGATGCCGCGCTCGGCGGGGAGTTGGAAGTTCCCACGCTGGAAGGCCGCGTGAAGCTGCGCGTGCCGCCCGAGACGCAGACCGGCAAGATGTTCCGGCTGCGCGGCAAGGGCGTGAAGCCGGTGCGCGGCGGCACGGTCGGTGACCTGATGTGCCGCGTGGTGGTCGAGACGCCGGTCAACCTCAGCAAGCGACAGAAGGAGCTCCTCGCCGAGTTGCAGTCCTCGCTCGGCGAGTCCTCGGACAAGCACTCCCCGCGCAAGAGCTCGTGGTTCGAGGGCGTGAAGAGCTTCTTCGATGAAATGAAGCCGTAGGTCCGGCTTCAGCCGGACAGGATCCGCATGAATGCGGACCTACGTGTGGAGCAATGTCCGGCTGAAGCCGGACCCACGCTGGTGCAATATTGATACGAGGTAGCCGACCATGACGCGAATCGCCGTGAACGGCGCCGCCGGGCGCATGGGAAAGACCCTGATCGAGGCGATCGCGGCCAACCCCGACACCGTGCTGGCTGCTGCTGTGGAGCGTCCCGACAGCACGCTGCTCGGCGCCGATGCCGGCGAATTGGCGGGCATCGGTCGCAACGGTGTTCACATCGTCGCCAGCCTGGAAGACGTCATCGATGCCTTCGATGTGCTGATCGACTTCAGCTCACCGGCCGCCAGCGCGGATAACGCGCGTATCTGCGCGGCGGCAGGCAGGGCGATGGTGGTCGGCACCACCGGCTTCGATGCCGAGCAGCTCGAACAGGTCCGAGCCGCGACGCGTGCCGTGCCGCTGTGCATGTCGTCGAACTTCAGCACCGGAGTCAATCTCTGCTTGCGCCTGCTCGACATCGCCGCGCGGGTGCTCGGCGACACCGTCGACATCGAGATCAGCGAGGCACACCACCGCCACAAGGTCGACGCGCCTTCGGGCACCGCGCTCAGCATGGGGCAGGTGGTCGCGGACGCGCTGGGTCGGGACCTGAAGAAGGTCGCGGTCTATGGCCGCGAGGGCCAGACTGGCGCGCGCGCGCGCGACACCATCGGCTTTGCCACAGTGCGGGCGGGCGACATAGTGGGCGATCACACGGTGCTTTTTGCCGCCGATGGCGAGCGCATCGAGATCACGCACAAGGCGAGCAGCCGCATGGCCTTCGCGCGCGGGGCGGTGCGCGCCGCCGCCTGGCTACCCGGCCGCGCGCCGGCCATGTACAGCATGCAGGATGTGCTGGGATTGTGAATCCTGGCCCCGGTCCCGCCGCGACCAGTGCGCGCGGTGAGCCGGCTAGTGCTGCCTTGGCGGTTGGCTGTCGCCGGGATTCGGCAGCAGCAGCGGCGAGTTCATCATGACCCAGGCAAGCTCGTTCTGGCGGTTCACGCCTGTTTTCATGTACACGCGTTTGAGCAGGTTGCGCGAGGTGGCAATGGCATTGCCCTGCGACGACGCAATCTCTCCCAGTGAACGACCATGCATGATGCCCAGTGCCACCTGCGCTTCGGCGCGGGTCAAGCCGAAAATATCGCGGCAGCGCTCGAACGTCCCGGTCAACTCCTCGTCGGGGTCGAATACCGCCACGGCGGCAGCGGGCCGTTGCCCCCAGCGCTGCGTCGCCGGTGACATGGGCGTCACGAGCACCTGGTAGCTGCGCCGGCCCGAGGGGCGCGAGATACGGAGATCTGCGGCCGCGAACTGCCCGCCTTCCGAGTTGCTCGATGTGATGGCGGCCTGGATTGCCTGCTGCAGGCGCTGATGCTCGCTGTCCCGTGCGGCGTGCATCCCGTCGCGCAGCAAGGCGAGGCCGTCGCTGCGCAGCGACTGCTCGGCCCTGTTGTTCGCGAGGTAGACGGCCCCGGTGTTGTCGAATATCACCATCGCGAACGGCGCGAGGTTGGCCGTTTCCGTATAGGCCTGGCGCAGCATGTCGATCTGTCCGAGTTTCAGGAATATCTGGGTCGCTCGGGTCCAGTGTGGTGTCAGTGTGCTCAGGATTTGCCGCTGCCGGTTGCGCTCGGCGCCCGGCACCGGTCGCATGAAGTTGATGAAAATCGTGCGCTCGGGCGAATGCTCGAGGCAGATCTTGACGCCCTCCTGGAGCCGGTGCGGCACCACGATTTCGTGAAAGACGGGCAGGCTGCGGAGGTCGGCGACGGATACGTATTCGTCGAAAAAGCCGAATTCCCCGGTCCTGACTTCGCGGCCGTTCAGCTTCGTGCACAGGAAGCTCGCGCCGAAATCGCGCTCCGCACGCTCACAAATGGCCGGATCCATGCCCCAGCTCGCATCGCAGCTTGGCTGCGTGTAGCGACTGCGCGCAGTGGTCAGCGTGCAGACCTCGTAGCCCAGGAATCTGGCGATGCGGCCCAGCAGCGATGTCGGATCATCGGTGGTGAGCGCTGCGGAATAGATGTCCTCGATCAGCGTGTTGAGCTGGCCCTGGCTATCCATATGTTGTGTCTCCGTACCCGATAGCCCCCTGCTCAACGGCGGAGCGGGTGCCATACATAATTCCTTTGCCGTGTGACTAAACTGCAGTTTGCTGCGGGTCCGAATGAGTCAATCGCGCAACTTTCATGAGTAGATCTACTCAGCTGCTGCGCGCTGGCGCGACCATCAAGCAGTGCCGTTGGTTCATCTCGGCACCCGCGCCCCGAGGCGCTGAGCTTCCACCCCGGCAGCATTTGCCGACGTATTGCATCCGCAGCGGCGCTACTGTTCAAATGCGCGGGAGGATCGGTTCGAAGGGTGAGTCTGATTGCCGGCTATCGGGAATTCGGGATTGCGATGTGCGACGCGTGAAATGGGAGAGTGAATGATGTCCCATGGAATCGTGTATATCGTCGATGATGACATCGGGATGTTCAGATTGCTGCGCGAGATGATCGCGTCGATCGGCAGCGCAACGGAATACTTCCCCGACGCCCCGACATTTCTGAAGGCTTACGACCGCCAACGCGCCCGTTCGTGCCTGCTGTGTGACATACGATTGCCCGTCATGAGCGGCCTTCAATTGCAGGGTCATCTGATAGAGTCCGGCGCACATATCCCGATAATTTTCATGACCGGCTTTGCCGATGTCGACGTTGCCGTGGAGGCCATGAAAAGGGGGGCTTTCGACTTCATACAGAAGCCGTTCTCGACCCAGGCACACCTCGACCGGGTGCACGATGCGCTCAACGAAAGCGAGAAGCGATTCACTCGATCACTGCGCGACTCGACGATCGCGGCCAGGGTCGCCTGTCTGACGCCGCAAGAACGAAGAATCACGGATTACGTGATCGCGGGGCAAAGCAGCCCGGCCATTGCCAGGATGCTCGGATTGAGCCAGCGCACGATCCAGAACCATCGTGCAAGCATCATGGACAAGCTGCATGTCAACTCCACTCCCGAATTGATCCGGCTGCTCCTTGATCCGGGCGCCCGCCCGCCTGAAAGACCCGAGAAATAGCGATCACTAATACTGCCGGTGGCTTGGCAGGCCGTTCAAAACCGGTGGATGAGGCGAATTCCCCAGCTTTGTGATTCCTCGACAAAACGTACCCGGCTTGGCGCTGCCCGACTGTTCTTCGTCGATTCATCGTACGCATAGCGCTTGTTGCCGTCGCCACCGAAGAGATTCTGCCCGAAGAACTGCAGGCTGCTGCCAGGCAAGACGGCAAAGTCGAGCAAGGCGTTGAACCGGATATCGCTGGCGTACGCATCCTCCCTGGCCACCCGGGCCATCGCCGCATGAAAGTCGGGTGTCGCGCTCGGGGTTCCCGCCAGCGCGTTGCCCAGA
>Ga0209476_10002366_pt1 | contig 12659 bp, 10 predicted proteins | sample KloWWTrecipitate_FD_187179 | JGI IMG/M metagenome (GOLD analysis project Ga0209476, IMG submission 187179) | Active sludge microbial communities from Klosterneuburg, Austria, studying microevolution and ecology of nitrifiers - Klosterneuburg... | ecosystem: Engineered > WWTP > Aerobic digester... | reverse complement strand
GGACGACAAGTTCATCCCCGGCCTCAAGGGCATCGTCGACCGCGTGCACAAGCACGGCGCGAAGATCTCCATCCAGCTCCAGCACGCCGGCAAGACCTCAGTGCGCGATCTGGCTGAAGGGCGCGAGCTGTGGGTGCCGTCGATGCCGCCCGCGCTCAAGACCGACATGTTCGCCGCCCTCACCCAGGAAGAGCTGGGCAGCTTCGTCAGCTCAGCCAAGGGCCGCGAAAAGGCGGGTGTGAAAATCCGCGTCATGGACAAGGCCGATATCGCACAGATGATCGAATGGTTCGCTGCCGCTGCCGATCGTTGCAAGCGCGCCGGCTTCGACGGCGTCGAGATCCACGCTGCGCACACCTACATCATCGCTGGCTTCCTGTCGGGCTATTACAACAAGCGCGATGACGAATACGGCGGCTCGATCGAGAATCGCAGTCGCTTCATGCTGGAAGTGATCGCCGCCGTGCGCCAGCGCGTGGGCGCTGACTACCCGGTATGGCTGCGTCTGGACGCCTACGAACTGCGCACCGAAGGCGGCATCACGCTGGAAGAGGCGAAAATCTTCGCCAAGATGGCTGAAGCGGCCAGTTGCGATGCAGTGAGCGTTTCAGCCTATGCCAACATCACCACCGGCACGGCCTTCACCGAAGCACCCCTGGTGCAGCGAAAAGCCGGCTTCCTGGCCTGGACCGCTGAGATCAAGGACGTGCTGAAGATCCCGGTGATCGCAGTAGGCCGCCTCGAGCCAGAAGTGGCGGACAACGCCGTCGCCGCCGGCCAGTGCGACTTTGTCGCCATGGGGCGCAAGCTGCTGGCCGATCCCGAGCTGCCGAAGAAGCTGATCGAGAACCGCCCAGAGGACATCCGTCCCTGTATCTATTGTTACGCCTGCGTCAGCCAGATTTTCATCAATGAGCGCGTCAAGTGCGCGGTCAACCCGATGACGGGGCACGAAGCCGAGCTCCGTCTGGTCAAGGCCGAGAAGCCCGGTCACCTGCTGGTCGTCGGCGGCGGCCCCGGCGGCATGGAAGCGGCCCGCACGGCGGCGATGCGCGGACACAAGGTGACGCTGGTCGAACGCAGCAGCCGCCTGGGTGGCACGCTTTTCTTTGCCGCGCTGGCTTATGCAGAGAACGGCGGCCTGCTCGACTATCTGACCACGCAGATGAAAAAACTGCGCGTCGACGTGCGTCTCAACACCGTGGCCACCCCCGAGCTCATCCGCCAGATCGGCGCCACGGCGGTGGTCGTGGCCGCTGGCGCCGAGCGCAACGCCCCACCGATTCCCGGTGCCGAGCTGGACCACGTCTGGTCGGGCGATGAGCTTCGCCGCCTGATGACCGGCGATCGGGCGGACGAGATCGCCAAGCGCAAGCTATCGCTGACACAGCGCACGCTGATGAAGGCCGGCAGCCTGGTCGGCGTTACCGACAGCACCGATGCCATCCAGAACCTGTCGCGAGTCTGGATGCCGCTGGGCAAGCGGGTCGCGGTCATCGGCGGCGGGCTGGTGGGCATCGAGCTCGCCGAGTTCCTGGTCGACCGTGGTCGCGAAGTGGTGGTGCTGGAAGAAGGCCCCAGCCTCGGCCGCGAGCTCCCGATCGTACGTCGCTGGCGAGTGCTCGACACCTTGCGCGAGCACGGCGTCATCCTGCACACCAAGGTCAAGGTCGAGTCGATCGACAAGAAGAAGGTGAGCTACACCGACGCCGAAGGCCAGCGCCATGAACTGCCCGTGGAATCGGTCGTGCTCGCCGTTGGCGCACGCCCGGACGACAGCCTGGCGCGCTCGCTGGAAGCGGCCGGCGTGCCCGTCAGCTCGGTGGGCGACGGTGCGCAGATCGGCTACATCGAGGGTGCGGTCAAGTCGGGCATGCTGGCCGGCCTGGCCGTCTAAAGCTGACGTGACCGGGGGCGCCCTGCCCCCGGGCACGTCCAAGCACGCCGCACGGAGCCCAAGCAATGAGCGCTGCAGCCGAGGACATTCGCAATCTCCTTTATCGATACGCTGAGGCCATCGACGAGGGCCGCCTTGAGGACGCAGCGGCGCTGTTCCGCCACGCCCGCATCGAAACCGGTGCGGGCGGAGTGCTCGACGCCGAGGGCGTGCTCGCGCTGTGGCGCCGCATCCTCGTCCTCTACCCTTGCGGTACGCCCCGCACCCGCCACCTCATCACCAACCCCATCGTAGACGTCGACGAAGCCGCCGGCACTGCCACCGCGCGCTCGTGCTACACGGTGCTGCAGGCCACTGCGGACTTTGCGTTGCAGATCGTGGCCAGCGGACGTTACCTTGACCGCTTCGCCCGTATCGACGGCGCGTGGTGTTTCGTCGCACGCGACTACCGTCAGCTCGACTTCAGCGGCGACCTCAGCCGCCACCTTCAGCCCGGCGCACTCGCCGCGCGCACGCAGTAGCCAGCCCGTGGCCAGCCAGTAGCTCGCCGCGCCGCGTCGTCCGCGCGCGCCCTCATCCGATCGGACGTTGACCTCAACGGCCCAGTCTCTTAGCTTGCCTGACATGCGCACTGCCAGCAGATCGCGCTGCAGCGCCCTCCAGGAGACAGACCGATGAGCATCGACACTACCCCCACCGTCGGCGTGATCGACGCCCGCCGCTGCCGCAGCAGCATGAACTTCACCTTGTTCGCACAACGCTGAGGGCTCAAGCATGCGTCGTCGAATCTGCTTTGAGGCCTTGCCCGGCATCCCCGAGATCCAGCAGGGCGACAAGCTCGCTGCGCTCATCGTGGCTGCACTGGAAGCGAATGCGCTGAGTCTGTCAGCCGACAGCATTCTCGTCATCGCGCAAAAGATCATCTCCAAATCAGAGGGCCGTTTTGCCTGGATGGACGAGGTCAAACCGTCCGCCAAAGCGCTCGAACTGGCGGCCATCACCGGCAAGGATCCGGCGCTGGTCGAACTCACCCTGTCCGAGTCCGACCGCGTGCTGCGCGCCGTGCCCGGCGTGATGATCGTGCGCCACCGCCTGGGCTATGTAATGGCCAACGCCGGCATCGACATGTCCAACGTGCCCGGCCAGGATGGCCGCGAACGCGCCCTGCTGCTGCCGCTCGACCCCGATGGATCTGCGCTGGCGCTGCGTGAGGCGGTGCATGCGCTCACCGGCCACGCCCCGGGCGTGCTCATCAGCGACAGCTTCGGCCGCCCGTGGCGCAACGGCGTGGTCAACGTCGCACTCGGCTCGGCCGGTATCCCGGCGCTGATCGACCGCCGCGGCGACATCGACCGCCACGGCCGCACGCTGCAGGTCACGCAGACCGCCTTTGCCGATGCCATCGCCGCCGGCGCCGCACTGGCCATGGGCGAGGGCGACGAAGGCATGCCGGTGGTGCTGGCAAGCGGCTTCATGCCGGACGCGCCGGTAGTGGATTGCAAGGCCTTGCTGCGCCCAATCGAATTGGACCTGTTTCAATGAAACCCACGAACATCATTGCGCTGAGCGGCGGCGTCGGCGGCGCCAAGCTGGCCGACGGACTGGTGCATGCGGTGGGAGATGGCCGTCTGACGGTGGTGGTCAATACCGGCGACGACTTCAGCCACCTCGGCCTGCACATCTCGCCCGACGTCGACACCGCGCTGTACACCCTGGGCGGGCTGGCCAACCCTGAAACCGGCTGGGGGCGGCGCAACGAAACCTGGACCTTCATGGATGCGCTCGCCCAGCTCGGCGGCGAGAGCTGGTTTCGCCTCGGCGATGGCGACCTCGCCATCCACGTCGAACGCACGCGCCGGCTGGCGGCCGGTGAAACATTGAGCGCGATCATCGCCGACTTTGCCCGCCGCCTCGGCATTGGCGCGGACATCGTGCCGATGTCGGACCAGGCGATGCGCACCCGGGTGCATTGCGACGAAGGCGTGTTCGACTTTCAGGACTATTTCGTCCGCCTGCAGTGCCGCCCGGTGACGCGTTCGATCGAGTTCGTCATCGCTCCGGATACCCGCCCCAGCAGCGCGGTGGAGCAAGCCCTTGCCGACAAGGCGCTCGGCGCCATCGTGATCTGCCCGTCGAACCCCTATCTGAGCATTGCCCCCATCCTCGCCGTACCCGGCCTGCGCGAGCGCCTGCGCGCAGCGGGCGTGCCCATCATTGCGGTATCGCCGCTCGTCGGTGGCGCCGCGGTCAAAGGGCCAACAGCCAAGATCATGCACGAGCTCGGTGTGCCGGTCGGCGCCGACGAGATCGCACGCCACTACGGCGACCTGCTCGACGGCTTCATCCTGGACGTGCGCGATGCCGCGCTGCGAGACCGCATTGCATTGCCTGTCCACGTGACCGACACCCTGATGCTGAGCGCGGCTGACCGTGTGCGCGTCGCCCGCGAAACACTGGGCTTTGCCACCCAGCTGCATCGAAACAGCTGAGTCGCACCGCCTCGCCAAAGCGGCATTTCACACGCCGTAAAAACTGAGCTTTCTCATTTTTACCCGAAGCACCCCTTTGAAGCCTCGTCAAGCATCTGTATAACAAGCATTTTTATTGTTTGCACAGTAAAGCCTACGCTGCCTAAAGCGAGTAGCCAAGGCAGTATCTGAGATGATTCAATTTCTCCCAGAGACAGTGCAAACATCATGCAAAGACGACGCAAAAAGCCTTCTTCTCGCAGACACTCAAACCGCATCGTCGCCGACGATCGGCACGCATGACGGCGCCCCGCAGAGGAGCACGCGCATGACTTGCGGGGCTCTGGCACCTCTGAAGCAACGCCGCTTTGGCAAAAGCCGGCTCGCCGGTCTGCTCGATGAAGCTGCGCGTGCCACGCTGGACGGGCTGGCGCTCGACATCGACACCGCCGCCGATCTGGCCTGTCGATTGCCACGGACGGCACCCAATCTCACCCGCTGGAGGTCGACACCATGCATGAACGCATTCTGAGCCTGCTCGCCGAAGCCCGGGCCGGTGCCACGCTGGCGGCCGCAGACATCCACCTGCTGGCGGAGCACGCGCCGCACGCGGCACTCCTCGATACCGCCGAGGCCCTCACGCTCATGGGCCACGGCCGCAACGTGGGCTATTCGCGCAAGGTCTTCATTCCGCTCACCCGCCTGTGTCGCAACACCTGCGGCTACTGCACCTTCGCCACCACGCCGCGATCAGTACCCAGCGTCTACCTCAGCGCCGACGAAATCCTCGCCATCGCCCGCGCCGGGGCGCAAGCGGGTTGCCACGAAGCCTTGTTCACCCTCGGCGAACGCCCGGAATCACGCTACAAGGCGGCTCGCGACGCGCTGGCCGCACTCGGTTACAGCTCGACCATCGAGTATCTGGCCGCGATGGCCGCCCTGGTGCAGCGCGAAACCGGACTGCTGCCGCACCTCAACCCAGGAACCATGAGCAGCGCAGAAATCGCCCTGCTGCGGCCGCTCTCGGCTTCGATGGGCATCATGCTCGAGTCATCCTCCGCGCGCCTTTGCGAGCGCGGCGGCCCGCACTGGAAGTGCCCGGACAAGCACCCTGATGTACGTTTCGCCACCCTGCGCTGCGCCGGTGAACTTGCAGTGCCGATGACCACCGGCATTCTTATCGGCATTGGCGAAACACGGCGCGAACGCATCGACTCCCTGCTCACCCTGCGCGAAGTGCACGCCGAGCACGGGAATCTGCAGGAAATCATCGTACAGAACTTCCGCGCCAAGCCCGGCACGGTGATGGCGCACGCAGACGAACCCGATCTTGACGAGCACACGCGCACCATCGCCATCACCCGCCTGGTGTTCGGTGCCGCCATGTCGATTCAGGCCCCGCCCAATCTGCGCCCGGGCGAACTTGAGCCCCTGCTGCGCGCCGGCATCAACGACTGGGGCGGCGTTTCACCGATCACGCTCGATCACGTCAACCCGGAAGCGGCCTGGCCGCAAGTCGATGCGCTGGCGGCCGATACTGCGCGCTTCGGTCGTCAGCTGCGCCCCCGCCTGCCGCTGATTCCGTCCTATGTGCGCGAAGTGGCGCGCTGGACTGCGCCGGCAATTGCCACCGCCCTGTTGCATCGTGCCGACGCCTCGGGCTATGCGCGCCCGGACGACTGGCTGGCAGGCAGCGGCGAGCCCCTCTCGGCGACGGCACAGCACCCCTTCGTCGCCTGCACGGGGGCCGCAGCCTGCCCGGAAGTGCGCGCGGTGCTCGACAAGGCAGCCGCGGGCGAGGCACTGAGCGAGGACGAGATCGTCCGGCTGTTCGACACCGACGGTGCCGATCTGCACGCGGTGATGCAGGCCGCCGACGAGCTTCGCCGGCAGATGGTTGGCGACACCGTCACCTACGTGCGCAACTGCAACATCAATTACACCAACATCTGCCTGCATCGCTGCGGCTTCTGCGCCTTCGCCAAGAGTCACGCCGCTTCCACCCTGCGCGGCCCGGCCTATCGGCTCGAAGCCGAACAAGTGGCGGCACGTGCTGAGGAAGCTTCGCTGCGCGGCGCTACCGAAGTATGCATGCAGGGTGGCATCCACCCCCACTACACCGGCGACACCTATCTGGAACTGGTGGCAGCGGTGAGGCGCGCAACACCGGGCATGCACATCCACGCCTTTTCGCCGCTGGAGATCCGCCACGGTGCGAGTACCCTTGGCCTGTCCCTGCACGACTACCTGAGCCGTCTGCAGGCGGCCGGGCTGCGCACGCTGCCGGGCACCGCAGCCGAGATACTCGACGACGACGTGCGCGCGATCATTTGTGCGGACAAGCTCGACACGGCCCAATGGCTGGAAGTCATGCAGGCTGCGCACGAGGTCGGCATCCGCAGCACGGCCACGATCATGTTCGGCCATGTCGAAGCCCCGCGGCACTGGGCGCGTCACCTGCTTGCCGTGCGCCGCCTTCAGGCAAGGACCGGCGGCTTCACCGAGTTCGTTCCGCTGCCCTTCGTACACCGCGAAGCACCTCTGTGGCACAAGGGTCTCGCCCGCTCCGGCCCGACGCTGCGCGAGGCGGTGCTGATGCATGCCGTCGCCAGGCTCGCCCTGCACCCCTTGATCCCCAACATCCAGACATCGTGGGTAAAGATGGGCACGGAAGGCGCGGCGCTGTGCCTGCAGGCCGGGGCGAACGACCTGGGCGGTACCTTGATGTACGAATCCATCACCCGCGCCGCTGGAGGCGCCAACGGCCAGCTGATGGAAACTGAAGACCTGCGAGCCATCGCGGCGCGCTGCGGCCGTAGCCTGAAGCAGCGCTCAACCCTGTACGAAATCCTGTCGCCCGCAGTGGAACAGGCCCCTGAGTCACCAACCGCAAGCGAAAACCTGCTCACTCCCACTCGGCATGACGCAAACCCCACGTTGCGACACGCCTCCGCGTCCCCACATTCCGCATCGGAGCTGGAGAACCCATGACACTGACCCACCTTCAACGCCTCGAAGCCGAGAGCATCCACATCCTGCGCGAGGTCGTCGCCGAAGCCGACAACCCGGTCATGCTGTACTCGATCGGCAAGGACAGCGCGGTCATGCTTCACCTGGCCATGAAAGCCTTCTACCCGGCCGTGCCGCCGTTTCCGCTGCTGCACGTCGATACGCGGTGGAAGTTCCGCGAGATGTACACCTTTCGCGACCGCATGGTGTCGCAGACCGGCATGGACCTGCTGGTGCACATCAACCCCGAGGGCGTGGAGAAGAACATCAACCCCTTCACCCACGGCTCGGCGATCCACACCGACATCATGAAGACCGAGGGCCTCAAGCAGGCGCTCGACCAGTATGGTTTCGATGCCGCCTTCGGCGGCGCGCGCCGCGACGAAGAGAAGTCACGCGCCAAGGAGCGGGTGTTCTCGTTTCGCAGCGCACAGCACCGCTGGGACCCGAAAAATCAGCGCCCCGAGCTGTGGAAGCTCTACAACACGAGAAAGCACAAGGGCGAGTCGATCCGCGTGTTTCCACTGTCGAACTGGACCGAGCTCGACATCTGGCAATACATCTACCTCGAGAACGTGCCGATCGTGCCGCTTTACCTTTCGGCCGAGCGCCCGGTGGTCGAGCGCGACGGCGCGCTGATCATGGTCGACGATGAACGCATGCCGCTGCGCCCCGGCGAGGTGCCGATGATGAAAAAGGTGCGTTTCCGCACCCTGGGCTGCTACCCGCTGACCGGTGCGGTCGAGTCCGAGGCTGCCACGCTGCCGGCCATCATTCAAGAGATGCTGCTCACCAAGACCTCCGAGCGCCAGGGTCGCGTCATTGACCACGACTCGGCAGCATCCATGGAAAAGAAAAAGCAAGAGGGGTACTTCTGATGGCACACATCTCTGACCTGATCGCCACCGACATTGAGCAATATCTCAAGGCGCACGAGAACAAGAGCCTGCTGCGCTTCATCACCTGCGGCAGCGTGGACGACGGCAAGAGCACCCTGATCGGGCGCCTGCTGTATGAATCGAAGATGCTGTTCGAAGACCAGCTCGCCGCGGTCGAAGCCGACTCGAAGAAATTCGGCACCCAGGGCGACCAGATCGACTTCGCCCTGCTCGTCGATGGCCTGGCCGCCGAGCGCGAGCAAGGCATCACGATCGACGTGGCCTATCGCTTCTTCTCCACCGAAAAGCGCAAGTTCATCGTCGCCGACACCCCGGGCCACGAGCAATACACGCGCAACATGGTCACCGGCGCCTCCACCGCCGACGTCGCCATCCTGATGGTCGATGCGCGCCGGGGCATCCTCACCCAGACCCGGCGCCACAGCTACCTGGTCAAGCTGCTCGGCATCCGCCACGTCCTGGTGGCGATCAACAAGATGGATCTGGTCGACTACTCGGAGAAGACCTTCCGCCAGATCGTCGACAGCTACCGTGAATTCGCCACCCACATCGGCATCGAGGACGTCACCTTCATCCCGCTGTCGGCGTTCAAGGGCGACAACATCACCGACCCGAGCGAGGCCATGCCCTGGTACCACGGCACCACGCTGATGGGCTACCTGGAAACGGTCGAGATCGACGACGAGCGCATGCAGCGCGCAGCCTTCCGCCTGCCGGTGCAGTGGGTCAATCGCCCCAACCTCGACTTCCGCGGCTTTGCCGGCACCATCGCCGGTGGCGTGATCCGCCCGGGCGACCGCATCCGTGTACAGCCCTCGGGACGCGAGAGCACGGTGGCACGCATCGTCACCCACGGCGGCGACCTCGAGCAGGCCGTATCGGGCCAGTCGATCACGCTGACCCTGGCCGACGAGATCGACATCTCGCGCGGCGACGTGATCTCGACCGTCGAGGCGCCCGCCGAGACTGCCGACCAGTTCGAAACCACGCTGATCTGGATGCACGACGAACCGCGGCTGCCCGGGCGCCCCTACCTGCTCAAGATTGGCACCAAGACCGTCACCGCCACGATCACCGACATCAAGTACCAGGTGAACGTGAACACGCTCGAGCACAACGCCGCCAAGACGCTCGAACTCAACGCCATCGGCGTATGCAACCTGAGCCTGGACCGCCCGATCGCCTTTGACGCCTATCAGGACAACCGCGATACCGGCGGCTTCATCCTCATCGACCGTCTCAGCAACAACACCGTCGGCGCCGGCCTGCTGCACTTTGCACTGCGCCGCGCGCACAACATCCACGTGCAGCATGTAGATGTCGACAAGACCGCGCGCGCCGCACTCAAGCGCCAGCAGGGCTGCGTGCTGTGGTTCACCGGTCTGTCGGGCGCGGGCAAGTCCTCGATCGCCAACCTGGTCGAGCAGAAGCTGCACGCCCTGGGCCACCACACCTACCTGCTCGACGGCGACAACGTGCGCCACGGCCTGAACAAGGACCTCGGCTTTACCGACGCTGACCGCGTGGAGAACATCCGCCGCGTGGGCGAAGTGGCCAAGTTGATGGTTGATGCCGGGCTGATCGTGCTCACCGCCTTCATCTCGCCTTTCCGCGCCGAGCGCCGCATGGCGCGCGGCCTGGTGGAAGAAGGTGAGTTCGTCGAGGTGTTCGTCGACACCCCGCTGGAAGTGGCCGAGCAGCGCGACGTCAAGGGTCTGTACAAGAAGGCACGGCGCGGCGAACTGAAGAACTTCACCGGCATCGACTCGCCCTACGAGGCGCCGGAGGAGCCCGAGATCCGCCTCGACACCACCCGCCTGTCGCTCGAGGCAGCGGCCGACGCCGCCATCGCCACGCTGCGCCTGCGCGGCATCATTGCCGACTGAGCCTCGACCAGGCCCGGATCAAGCATCAACTCATCGGTTCTCGATCGCCCCTCCCCGGCGGCCCCAGCGGCCATCGGGGAGGCCGCCGAAGCACCGCCAACTGAACGCTCCACCAAGGACTCGCCATGACTCAGTCTTACGCCCCCCTGGCCTTGCTCGACGCGCTGCTGCCCATCGCACGCAAGGCCGGCGCGGCCATCATGGATATCTACGCCACCGATTTCGCGGTGCGCGGCAAGGCCGACGCCTCGCCCGTGACCGAAGCGGACGAACGTGCCGAGGCGGTCATCCTGCCTGAACTGGCCCGCCTCACCCCGGACATCCCGATCGTCTCGGAAGAAGAAGCCTCCGCCGGCCGCATCCCCACCGTCGGCGACCGCTTCTGGCTGGTCGACCCGCTGGATGGCACCAAGGAATTCATCAACCGCAACGGCGAATTCACCGTCAACATCGCGCTCATCGAAAACGGTTCGCCGGTTCTGGGCGTCGTCTTCACGCCCGCGCTCGACCGCTTGTTCGCCGGCGCGGTCGGCGTGACCGCCTTCGTTGAAGACAAGGGCGTGCGCCGTGACATCGCCTGCCGCACACCGCCGGCCGAGGGCCTGACCGTGGTCGCCAGCCGCTCGCACGGCGATGCCGAAGCCCTCGCCAGTTTCCTTGCCGGGCGCAAGGTCGCCAGCCAGACCAACGCCGGCTCATCCCTCAAGCTGTGCCTCGTGGCCGCGGGCGAAGCCGACGTCTACCCGCGCCTGGGCCGCACCATGGAATGGGACATCGCCGCCGGTGACGCCGTGCTGCGTGCGGCGGGCGGCATCGTGCGCACGCTCGACGGCCCCGCACTGCGCTATGGCAAAGCAGATTTCGCCAACCCGCATTTCGCCGCCTGGGGCAAAGCCGCAGCCGCCTGAAACAGGCAAAACCGAGCTTTATTCAGTTTTTCCACAGCGGCACCCATGAAGCGTCGCAAGATATTGTTATAACGCATGTTTTTTCCGACGCACCGATTCCTGCCCAGACCCGAATGCGAGTAGTCAGGGCGGGATTGGTTTGCTCAAATGAAGTCAATTCAGGGCACAGGAAACCATGGCCACCAACCACTCTCCCCTTCGCCGCAACCCCACTCAGTCCCGCGCAGAAGCCACGCTAAGGGCGATTCGTGAGGCTGCACTCAGGATCCTGAAGGAGGACGGCCATGCACGCCTGACCACCAACCGGATCGCCGAAGTGGCCGGCATCAGTATCGGTAGCCTGTACCAGTACTACGCCGACAAGCATGCGATTGCTGCCGACATCTGCAACGAGTTGCTGATGTCGGAGCTGGACGACATCAAGCGCCTGGATCGCCAGACACTGAGTCTCGCGCGCGATTCGCTCGACTCGACCCTCGCCTTTTTTGTCGATGAGCATGTGGCGCGCCACCGCCGCCTGTACCAGCAGCTGAAGGGCTTTTACCTCGAGATCCACTGGAACTACGACTTCGAGGTCTTCTCACGCAAGGTGTACCCGGACAAGCCGGACACCGCCACCTGGCTGCCCTCGGCCCTGAAACGGCACCAGGCGGTGCTGCGCATGCAGGATTACGAGCTTGCCGCGCAGATGGTGGTGAATGCCCTCCAGGGCACCATCCACGCCACGCTGGACAGCAACCCCGACCTGATCCTGACCCAGGCCTTCATCGACGAGTTGAAGGCGATGCTGATCAATTACCTCAAAAAAACGCCCACTGAGGGCGCACCCACTCCCTGAGGAGACACGCTTGTTCTACTACTTCGACTTCACCGTCTGGTTCAAACTGCTGCGCCTGGTCGGCAAGGAAAAAAACGAGCGTCAGCGGCGCGGGCTGTACAAACTGCTGCTGCTGCACATTCCCCTGCGCGCAAGCGTCACCGCGGTGTGCTTCTTCCTCGACGGCATTCTCTTCCCGGGACTGTGGCGCACCAAGGTGAAGACGCCCGTCTTCATCATCGGTCATGCGCGCAGCGGCACCACGCTGGCACACCGCCTGATGGGTGCGGACGAACGTTTCTCGACCTTCAAGTATTACGAACTGCTGCTGCCCTCGCTGCTGCAGAAGAAGCTCGTGCATCTGGTCGCCTGGATCGACGCCAAGGTGCTTGGCGGGGTACTTGAACGCAAGCTGCAGGCCTGGGAGAAGCGCAAGTTCGGCCCGATGCAGCACATCCACAAGATGGGGCTGACGATTCCGGAAGAAGACGACCTGATGTACTTCAACTCCTGCGCGTCCGGCTTCTGGCTCACCAAGCTGCCCTACATGAGCGAGCTCGACTTCTTTCACATCGACGAGCGCTCCCCCGCCAGTCGGCGCCGGATCATGAAGTTCTACAAGGAATGCGTGCGCCGTCAGCTCTACATCAATGGCAGCGACCGCATCCACCTGAGCAAGAACCCCACCTACTGTGGCCGCGTCGAGTCCCTCATCGAAACCTTCCCCGATGCCCGCTTCGTCGTCCTCTACCGCAACCCTTACGAAACCATCCCC
>Ga0209476_10002365_pt1 | contig 12662 bp, 12 predicted proteins | sample KloWWTrecipitate_FD_187179 | JGI IMG/M metagenome (GOLD analysis project Ga0209476, IMG submission 187179) | Active sludge microbial communities from Klosterneuburg, Austria, studying microevolution and ecology of nitrifiers - Klosterneuburg... | ecosystem: Engineered > WWTP > Aerobic digester... | reverse complement strand
GTGAGCCGGTTCCCCCGCATCATCAACGTCGGCAACCTTGTGATCACGAGCAAGGCCGAACCCTCGACGACGGCGAGCATCGACGTGTCGTGCACGGCGACCACGTTCGTCCTGGTCGACCAGGCCGCAGCAGCGCCCGCTCCGGCGGGCAGCAAGAAGGGGGCGCCGGCCAAGAAGACACCGGCGCAGAAGAGATGATGACCCTCCTCCAGCGCCTCATCGTGGCCGCCGCCGTGGCTGCCGTCTTCCAGACGGCGGCCGCGGCCCAGGCCCCCCCGCCCGCGGCACCGCCCGCGCAGCCACCGGCCGTCGGCACCCCGCCGGCGCCGCCGGCCGCGCCGACGCCGCCGGCCAACTACACCTATTCGGTGGATGGCCGCCGCGACCCGTTCGTGGCCCTCATCGGCCGTGGCGGCGTGCAACGCGGGAGCACGCGGCCCGAAGTGCATGCCGAGGGCCTGGCGGGCCTCACGGCCGAGGAACTGGTTGTGCGCGGCATCCTCCAGAGCCGCGGCGCCTGGGTGGCAATGGTGTCGGGACCGAGCGGGAAGGTCTACAACGTGCGTCCGGGCGACCGCCTGGCCGATGGCACCATCCGCGCGGTCACGGCCGAATCCGTGGTGATCCTGCAGCAGGTGAACGATCCGTTGTCGCTCGAAAAGCAGCGCGAAGTACGGAAGTTCCTTCGTGGTGGAGAGAACAAGTGATGCGCAGTCGTCCTTTCCGACTGATGTGGGCGGCGCCGCTGGCGGTGGCGCTGGCCGTGACGGCGGTGGCCAGCGGGCCGCCGGCCGATGGCGGGCCCGCGGTACGGTCCATCTCGAACCGCCTCGACGGGGGGGTGAGCACCGTGCTCATCGAAGCCAGCGAGCCGGTGGCGTACCTGACGAGCCAGCCCGATCCCCTCACCGTCTTCGTCGATCTCCGTCAGGCCCGCACCGAGGGCCTCGACACGAGCGCGCTGACCGCCATGGCCGCCCCTGTGTCGGGAGTCCGCGTCGAATCGGCGACCGCACCAGACGGGGTGCCGGTGGCGCGCGTCCGGGTGGCGCTCGACCGCCCGGCAAAGCACCGGGTGCGCTCGTCGCGCAACCTGATCTTCGTGGAGGTCGACCGCGACGCCCCGACGCTGCCGGCGGCCCGGGCGCCGCGGGCCCTCCTCGAAGCGCCGGTCGCCGCCGCCGGGGAGCGCGCGCCGGGGACTTCCATTCCCGCTGCCGGGCTGGCGACGCGCCTCACGGCGGTCAAGCCGATGGTGCTGCCCACCGGCACGGCCATCGCCCTGACGGGCAACGGCCGCCTCGTGGCCTCCAAGGTGGAGGTCCCGGATGAGACGCCGGCACGCGTGCTGCTCGACTTCGAAGGCGTGGCCATGGGGAATGTGCCCGCCCGCACCATCGTCGACCAGGGTGACGTCCAGCGCGTGCGCGTGGGCGTCAACAGCAGCGACCCGTTGATTACCCGCGTGGTGGTCGACCTGGCGAAGAAGATTCCGTACACGGTCGAAACGGTGGGCGAGGAGCTGCGCGTGCTGTTTGCACGGGCGGCCGATGCCGCCGCCGCACTGGTGAGCCCGGCGCCCGCGTCCGCCTCCGTCGAGCCTCCTCCGGCGGCGGGCGGTGCTCCCGTGGCCGCATCAGTCGAGCTGCCCTCGCAAACGCCCGCCGCCCAGGCCGTGGCGGTGATGCAGGCCACGCCGGCCTCTCCCGAGCAACCCCGGTTCACGGGCCACCCGGTGACGTTCGACTTCCAGGGGGCCGACTTGCGGGCGGTGCTCCGCACCTTCTCGGAAATCAGCGGCCTCAACGTCGTCATCGACCCGTCGATTCAGGGGACCGTAGACGTGTCGCTGCGCGAGGTGCCCTGGGATCAGGCTCTCGATATCATCCTCAAGGCCAACAAGCTGGGCTACACCGTAGACGGCACCATCGTCCGCATCGCTCCGCTGACGGTGCTGGCCGATGAGGAAGCGCAGCGCCGTAAGCTGACCGAGGCTCAGGCCCTGGCGGGCGAACTGCGGGTGATGACGCGTCCGCTCAGCTACGCCAGGGCGGCGGAGCTGGTGCCCATCATCACCAAGAGCGCGCTGTCGCAGCGCGGTGACGTCCAGGTGGACGCGCGCACGAACACCCTGATTATTCGCGACCTGGCCGACCGGCTGAGCGCCGCCGGAGAGCTCATCGCGACGCTTGATTCGCCCCAGCCGCAGGTGGAGATCGAGGCGCGCATCGTGCAGACCACCCGCGATTTTGCGCGGGCGCTGGGCGTCCAGTGGGGCTTCAACGGGAAGATGGATCCCTCGCTGGGTAACGCTACGAACCTGGCGTTCCCCAACACCGTGTCGGCGGGTGGCCGCCAGGGGAATGCCCAGGGGCCCGCACCGGCGGACACCGGGGTGAACCTGCCGGTGACCAACGCCACCAGTGCCATCGGCCTGGCGCTGGGCTCCATCAACGGCGCCTTCAATCTCGACGTCGCGCTGTCGGCCCTGGAACGCACGGGCAAGGGCCGACTGCTCTCGACGCCGAGGGTCTCCACCCAGAACAACGTGGAAGCCGAGATCACGCAGGGCGTGCAGATTCCCGTGCAGACCCAGGCCAACAACACCATCACGGTGACCTTCAAGGACGCCGCTCTCACGCTGCGCGTCACACCCCAGATCACCGCGTCGGACACGGTCATCATGCGGATTACGCTCGAGAACGCCGCGCCCGACTACAGCCGCTCGGTGGGAGGCATCCCGCCCATCGACACGCAGCGCGCGATCACGTCCGTCCTCGTCAATGACGGCGAGACGACCGTCATCGGCGGCATCTACACGAGCCGCGAGCAGACCACCGAAGGCCGCACGCCGCTGATGAGCCGGATTCCGCTGCTCGGCTGGCTCTTCAAGCGGGATGAATCCAGTGAGGAAAGCCGCGAGCTGCTGATCTTCATCACGCCGCGGATTACGAAGGGGTAAGGACGACGACGCCATGTGGAGCATGCTGACTTCTCGACGTCTCGCGCGACTGGCCCTGGCCGCCAGCGTCGCGCTTCCGCTGGCCGGGTGTGCGAGCGAGCTCACGCGAACGGGCTCGTCGCCGGCCTTCATCATCATCAACTCTCTCGTGGGAGCCTCCGGCGCGGAGCCCGACAAGTTCGGCACACCGCTCCTCTCCGACGTACAGACCAACGGCGGCGTGTTCAACGACCTGGGCCGCGCGATCATGCGCGTCGCGCTCAAGAACCCCGGCACGCTCACGAACCCGACCTCGCCCTCGACGCTCAACTCGATCACCGTCAACCGCTACCGCGTCACCTACCGGCGGACCGACGGACGCAACACCCAGGGCGTGGACGTCCCGTTTGCCTTCGACGGCGCCGTGACGGCCACGATACCCGCCGACGGCATCGTCACGTTCTCATTCGACGTGGTCCGTCACCAGGCGAAGCTCGAGGCGCCCCTGAAGAACCTGAGGGGCCTGGGCGGGTCGCTCCTCATCAGCACTATCGCCGAGATCGAGTTCTACGGGCGCGACCAGGTCGGCAACGAGGTGGTCGCCACGTGCTCACTATCCGTGGACTTCGCCGACTTCGCGGACCCCGACACCCAGTAAGGCCCAGAAAGGCACCGTGGAGCGCATCATGTGGACGAGGAGTGGACGGATCATCGGGATGCTGGCGCTGGCGGTGGTTGCCGCGTCGTGCACCGTCAAGGACACCGACGCCCCGGCGCTGGCCGGTCCGTCGGAGCTGGCCCTGTCGCTGAGCCTGCAGGCGCTGCCCGACAGCATCTACCAGGACGGGTCGTCGCAGTCGTCGGTCACCATCGACGCCCGCGGACCCAACAGCCAGCCCGTGCGCGGCGTCAGCCTGCGCGTGGACATGGAGGTGGGCGGCGTCATGGCGGACTTCGGCACCTTGTCGGCCCGTACGGTGGTTACGGGCGACGACGGCTTGGCGCGCGTGATCTACACGGCGCCGCCGGCGCCGCTGGACCCGACGGCCGGCACCGTGGTGACCCTGCTCGTGACGCCTATCGGCGGCGACTACCGCGGCGAGGTCAACCGCCAGGTGGACATCCGGCTGATCCCACGAGGCGTCATCCTGCCGCCCAACGGCGCCCCCCAGGCCGCCTTCACCTTCTCTCCTTCGACGCCGCAGATGTTCCAGACGATCAGCTTCGATGCCTCTGGCACGCAGGACGAGGGCGTACCGTGCGGAACGCGGTGCAGCTATCAGTGGACGTTCGGTGATGGCGATACGGCCTCCGGGCAGGTCGTTCCGCACGAGTACCGCGCGGCCGGCTCCTATGTCGTGTCGCTGCGGGTAGTCGACGAGCGCGGCCAGTCCGCGCAGATCACCAAGCCGCTGCAGGTTGCGGCTGGCACGCCTCCGACGGCGGCGTTCACGTTTTCGCCGGACAACCCGGCGGTGAGCCAGGACATCTTCTTCAATGCCGGGGAGTCACATTCCGCGGCGAGCTCGGGCCGCCGGATCATCTACTACGACTGGGACTTCGGCAGCGGCCGGACCGCCAATGGCATGACGGTGGCCAAGCGCTATGACACGGCCGGGAAGTATACCGTCACGCTGACGGTGACCGATGACGCGTTCCAGCAGGACACGGAAAGCAAGCAGATCACGGTGGGCGCCAGCGGCACCGGTCCGGTGGCGTCGCTAGTCGTGTCGCCCACCGGCCCGCGAGTGGGACAGGCGGTGGTGTTGGATGGCACCGGTTCGAGTGGACCCTCAGCGATCGTGGAGTATCGATTCAGCTACGGCGATGGGACGCCGGATCCCCCGCCGCAGACCACGCCGACGAGGCCGCATACCTACGGGGCGACTGGCACTTACGTGGCCCGCCTTACCGTTCTCGACTCCGCCGGACGAACGGCCACGACGACGGTCAACGTGACGGTGGTACCCTAGACAGCCGTGGCGGCCGACACGCCTCGTATTCTCGAGCTTCGGCGCCGGGTCCAGTCCGACCCGGCGTCGATTGCCTTCGCCCAGCTCGCGGAAGAACTGCGCCGGGCGGGCGCCTACGAGGAAGCCGTCGATGTCTGCCGGGCGGGCCTGGCCCGTCACCCGGCCTATCTCTCGGCCCGGGTGACCCTCGGGCGCGCGCTGGTGGAACTCGAGCACCTCGACGATGCGCAGGCCGAGCTGACAATCGTGGTGTCGAGCGCGTCGGACAATCTGGCGGCCATCCGCGGGCTGGCCGAGATCCACCAGCGGCGCGGCGAGATGGGTGAGGCCCTCGGGTATTACCGCCGGGCGCTCGAGCTGGCCAGGCACGACCCCGAGCTCGAGGAAACGGTCGAGCGGATGGAAAAGCAGGTGGTGTCTCCGGCGCCGCCCGAGGCGCCTTTCTCGGTGGAGGCGCTCTTCGATTTCGACCGCCTCGTCGAGCAACTGGGCGCCGACGCCGGGCCCGACGCGCCATCGTCCGGCGCGGTCGCGACAGGAAGCCGGAGCACCCTGTACTCGACGGCGCTGCCCGGGGAAGCACCGGTGGCGACCGAACCCGAGAGCGACGATGCGTTCTCTCGGCTGGAAGCCGGCCTGCGCCAGCATCAGCCGCGTCCGCTGGCACCGAGCGCTGAGGAGGCGGCGCCGGCCGAGGCCGAAGCCGCGGCCCTCGGGGCCCTGGAAGACTGGCTCGAGGCGCTGCGCTCATCGCCGAGATGATTTCGGCTCCGGCCGAGTTCCTCGCCGCGCGTCACGCGGCCCTGGCCAGCCTGCTCGGTCGCGGCGGCCTCGACGCCCTTCTGGTCACGCACCGACCCAACATCAGCTATCTCACCGGGTTCTTCGGCAGCGCCGCACTGCTCCTGGTGACCCGTGAAGGGCTGGACCTCTTCAGCGACGCCCGCTACGCCGAAGTCCTGCGCCTGCTGGCCCTCGAAGTGCCGTCCCTGACGGTCGAGGCGCCTCCGCCGGGGATGGGTAGCGCCGAGCAGCGTCTCGTGGCCCGCGTCGGTGCGCTTGGCCTTCCGCGCGTCGGCTTCGAGGCGCAGGCGATCAGCGTCCGCCAGCACACCGATTTGGTCGCCCGGCTCCGACATGCGGCTATTACTTCCGAACTGGAAGCGGTCGACGGATTCGTCGAATCGCTCCGGGTCATCAAGGATCCCTGGGAGACGGCCACCCTGCGGGAGGCGGGCCGCAGGCTTTCAGACGTCGCTAAGTGTATAATTCCGAAGGTCTTGAAGGGATTTTCCGAGCGAGAAGTCGCCGCGTTCATCGAAGGGGAGTTGCGCCAGAAGGGCTTTGAGCGGCCGGCCTTTGATACCATCGTCGCCGCCGGGCCGCATGCGGCGCTGCCGCATTACCGGGCCGGGGAGCGGGCGCTCCAGGGGGGCGACCTGGTGGTCATGGACTTCGGCGGCATGCTTCGAGGTTACGCCGTCGACATCACGCGCACGGTGGTGCTGGGGACACCGACGCGCCGGCAGCGCGAGTGCCTGGAAGGCGTGGCGGCGTCGCAGCAGGCCGCCTTTGCCGCGGCGCACGTCGGCGCGGCGCCCGAGGATGTGGATGCGGCGGCTCGACAGGCCCTGGCCGATCGAGGCATGGGAGAGGCCTTCGTGCACGGCCTGGGTCACGGACTGGGCCTCGAGGTGCACGAACGGCCCAGGCTGGGCCCCCGGCGGGAGGGAATGGCCGAACCGCCCCTGGCGGCCGGCATGGTGTTCACGCTGGAGCCCGGTGTTTACTTTCCGGGCTGGGGCGGTGTGCGAATCGAAGACGACGTGTTGGCGGCCGAGGCCGGACCCGAATGGCTGACCTCAGGCGCCGACGAGGTGTGAGCGACCCGATGACCCTGGACGAGATCAAGCAGCTGATCGATTTCATTCGCGAGCGCGAGCTGAGCGAGTTCGAGCTCGAGCGGGCCGATTTCAAGCTGCGAATCAAGAGCGGCCTGGCGGTGCCCGCCGCCCTGGCGGCGGCTCCGGCCGCCCCGCAGGTACCCGCCCCGGCGGCCCCGTCCGCAGCGCCGGCGGCCGAGGCGCCGGCCGCGGCAGGCGACGACCTGGCCATCGTCACCTCGCCCATCGTGGGCACGTTCTACCGCTCGGCCGAGCCCGGGGCCAATCCCCTCGTCGAGGTGGGCGACTCCGTCCGGAAGGGACAGGTGCTCTGCATCATCGAGGCGATGAAGCTGATGAACGAAATCGACTCGGAGTGTGACGGGGAACTGGTGAGCGTCTACGTGCAGAACGGTCAGGCGGTGCAGTACGGCGAGCGGCTGTTCGCCATCCGCCTCAAATCCTGACACCCATGTTCAAGAAGATCCTGGTCGCCAACCGCGGAGAGATTGCCCTTCGGGTCATCTATGCGTGCCGTGAGCTCGGCATCAAGACCGTGGCGGTGTACTCGGAAGCGGACGAGAACTCGCTGCACGTGCGCTTCGCCGACGAAGACATCTGCATCGGGCCGGCTCGCAGTGCCGACAGCTACCTCAACGTTCCGGCCATCATCAGCGCCGCCGAAATCACGGGCGCCGACGCCATTCATCCCGGCTACGGCTTCCTCTCGGAGAGCGCGTACCTGGCCGAGGTGTGCGAGGCCTGCCACATCCGTTTCATCGGGCCCGACCCGGGCGTCATCCGTCTGCTGGGCGACAAGGCCAAGGCCCGCCGCGCCATGAAGAAGGCCGGCGTGCCGATGTTGCCCGGGAGCGATGGGCCGGTCGACAGCGAGGAGGCGGCCGGGAAGATCGCCAGGGACATCGGCTTTCCGGTCATCATCAAGGCCATTGCCGGCGGCGGCGGCCGCGGCATGCGCATCGTCACCGAACCGAAGGATCTCGGCCACGCGTTCCGGACGGCCCAGCGGGAGGCCGAGGCCGCTTTCGGCGTGGGCGACGTGTACGTCGAGAGGTATCTCGAGTCGCCGCGCCACATCGAGTACCAGATTCTCGGCGACCACCACGGCAACATCGTGCACCTCGGCGAACGCGAGTGCTCGATCCAACGCCGCCACCAGAAGCTGCTCGAGGAGTCGCCGTCGATTGCCGTTTCCGACAAGGTGCGCCGCAAGATGGGCTCGGTGGTCGTCGACGCGGCACGGGCGGTGCAATACACCAATGCCGGAACGTTCGAGTTCCTGATGGACGCCAAGGGCAACTTCTACTTCATGGAGGTGAACACGCGGATCCAGGTGGAGCATCCCGTCACCGAGTTCGTCACGGGCATCGACATCGTCAAGGAGCAGATCCGGATCGCGGCGGGCGAACGGCTCTCGTTCAAGCAGAGCGACGTCACCTTCACCGGCCACGCCATCGAGTGCCGTGTGAACGCGGAGGATCCGGTGACCTTCGTGCCCTCGCCGGGCACCATTCACGCGTTCAGCATGCCCGGCGGCCCCGGCGTGCGCGTGGATACGGCTGCCCACGCCGAGTGCACTATTCCACCGCACTACGACTCGATGATCGCCAAGGTGATCGTCCACGGCCGCGATCGCCAGGAGGCCATCGCGCGGATGAAGCGCACGCTCGAGATGTCAGTGGTGGAGGGGATCCGCACGTCCATCCCCCTGCACCTGCGCATCCTGAGCGATCCCGACTTCGTGGCCGGCCGCCTCAGCACGCACTTCATGGACCGCTTTCTCACGGTCAAGAAGCCGTCGACCCTCGCGGAGACCGCCTAGGCTGCCGCGGTGCGGCTTCCGCCCCTCTACGCCGTCGTGGACGCCGAAGCCTGCGGGCGGGCGGGCCGAGACCCGCTCGGCGTGGCCGACGCCTTCCTGCAGGCCGGCGCGCGCCTCCTGCAGGTGCGAGCCAAGCGGGCCACTGGCGGCGAGCTCTTCCACCTGACCTCCTCCGTTCTGACCCTCGCCGCGGGCGGCGCCACGGTCATCGTCAACGACCGCGCCGATGTAGCGCGTTTGGCGGGTGCGGCCGGCGTCCACGTGGGGCAGGACGACCTGGCCGTGGCCGACGTCCGGCGGATCCTCGATGCCGGGTCGCTCGTGGGCCTGTCCACTCACACCGCCGAGCAAGTCGACGCCGCGCTCGAACAGGCGGTGTCCTACATCGCCGTGGGGCCGGTGTTCGGTACCCGCACGAAGGAGACCGGCTATGGGCCGGTGGGCCTGGCCCTGGTGGAGGAGGCGGCCGCGCGCGCATCGCGCCGCGGCGTGCCCGTTGTGGCGATCGGAGGCATCACGCTGGGCCGCGCCCCCGATGTGCTGGCGGCCGGCGCCTCGTCGGTGTGCGTGATATCCGACCTGCTCGACGGGGATCCTGCTGCCCGTGTCCGTGCGTACCTGACGGCGCTGACTCCCCCCCGCTGACGGGACGGGACGACCCGACCGAGCTCATCTGCGCTACAATCCCCCCCCGGAGGTCGAATGGATTCGAATCTGTTCAAGACGAAGTCGCTCGAGCAACTGGTGAGTGACGTCGAGCACGGGAGCAAGTCGCTGAGGCGCAGTCTGACGGCCTGGGACCTCACCTTGCTCGGCATTGGCGCCATCATCGGAACCGGCATCTTCGTTCTGACCGGAACGGCGGCCGCCAACCAGGCGGGGCCCGCGATCACGCTCTCGTATCTCGCGGCCGGCACGGCGTGTGCGTTCGCGGCGCTGTGCTACGCGGAGTTCGCCTCCATGATTCCCATCGCCGGCAGCGCCTATACCTACGCCTACGCCACGCTGGGCGAGCTGGTGGCGTGGATGATCGGGTGGGACCTCATCCTCGAGTACGCCGTCGGCTCCATGACCGTCGCCATTGGATGGAGCGGCTACATGCAGCGGCTGCTGGCGGGATTCGGGATCAACCTGCCCATCGCGATCGGCGCCGCGCCGCCGGTCGGCATCATCAACCTGCCGGCCGTGGTCATCGTGCTGCTCATCATGGTCCTGCTGGTGATCGGTATTCGTGAGTCCGCCCGGTTCAACGCGGTCATGGTGGCCATCAAGCTGGCCGCCGTCCTGTTCTTCCTCGCGGCCGGCGTGGCGTATGTCGAGCCGACGAACTGGCAGCCGTTCGCGCCGTATGGCTGGCCGGGGATTATGGCCGCCGCCGCGGTCGTGTTCTTCGCCTACATCGGCTTCGACGCGGTATCGACCACGGCCGAAGAGGCGAAGAACCCCCAGCGGGACCTGCCCATCGGCATCATCGCCTCCCTCGTGGTGTGCACGGTGCTGTATCTGGCGGTGGGGGCTGTCCTCACCGGCATCGTGCCCGTGGTCGAATACCGGGCCCTGGCCGACGCGCTGCCCGGCGTCGGCATGGTGGAGCAGGTCGATTCGGTCCGCTTCCTGAATGCGCCGGTCGCGTTCGCCCTGTCGGTCATCGGCCTGGACTGGGCGGCCGGCATCGTATCGGCCGGCGCCGTCGCCGGCATCACCTCGGTGCTGCTGGTCATGTTGATGAGCCAGCCGCGCATTTTCTTCGCCATGAGCCGCGACAACCTGCTGCCGCAGGGCGTGAGCAAGGTGCACCCGAAGTTCGGCACCCCCTACATCACGACCATCATCACGTGCGTCATCGTGGCCCTGGTCGCGGGCGTGACCCAGATTCAGGTCGTCGGCGAGATGACCAGCATCGGCACGCTGTTCGCCTTCGTCGTGGTGTGCGCCGCGGTGCTGATGCTGCGGGCGAAGCGGCCCGAGGCCAAGCGGCCCTTCCGCGTGCCCTTCGGACCGGTCTTCCCGGTGATGGGTATCCTGTCGTGCGTGTACCTGATGCTGAGCCTGCCCGTGCTGACCTGGGTTCGCTTTCTCGTGTGGCTCGACATCGGCATGGTGATCTACTGGTTCTACGGCCGCACCCACAGCCCGCTCGTCAACAAGCCCGAGGCCTCGGCCCGCACGCCCCTGCAGTCGCTGGCGAACTTCATCACGACGCTCGGGCTGCTGCTCGTCTTCAATGCGGCGTGCATCGCCATCCTCGGCTACATGACGGAGTTCGGCCTCACCAACGAGACGACCGCGAAGTGGATCGAGATTGGCGTCACGGCCGACCAGGCCGACACCTTTGGTCTCCGCTTGCTGCTGGTGGCGGCGGCGGTGTGGGCGGTCGGCTTCGGCCTGACCAAGGCGTCGGGCGAGAAGTAGGCGCCCGGGACCTGCGTTCAATCCCATCAGTGTCATGACCGCACGCCGACTTGACGGAACCGCCTGGGCCGCCCGGATGCGCGCCGAAGTGCAGCCGCGCGTGGAGGCATTCACCGGCCGACACCGGCGGCCTCCGGGCCTGGCCGTGGTGCTGGCTGGCGAGCACCCGGCCTCCGAGATCTACGTGCGGAACAAGATCGCCACCGTGAATGGCCATGGCTGTCGCGGCGAGCTGCACCGCTTGCCCGGGAACGCGTCGGTGGAAGACGCCCTCGCCCTGGTGAACCGGCTCAACCACGACGACACCGTGGACGGAATTCTGGTGCAGTCGCCTCTGCCCGAGGGCATGGGCGCCGACGCGGAGCAGCGGGTCTTCGATGCGGTCGATCCGGCGAAGGACGTGGACGGCTTCCATCCCGTCAATGTGGGCCTGCTGGTGCAGAAGCGACCCGCTCTGGTGGCGTGCACGCCGCTCGGGTGCGCGGAGCTGCTCGACCGCGAGGGTATTCCGCTGCGCGGCCGGCATGCCGTGGTGGTTGGCCGCAGTGACATCGTGGGGAAGCCCATGGCGCTGCTGCTGCTGCATCGCGATGCCACGGTGACGATCTGTCACTCGCGAACCGAAAATCTCCCCGGGTTCTGTCGCACCGCCGACGTGCTCGTGGCGGCAGTGGGACGGCCCGCGTTCGTGACAGGCGACTTCATCAAGCCCGGCGCCACCGTCATCGACGTGGGGATCAACCGGCTCACGTCCCGCGAGGCCGTCGAACGCGTGTTCGCGGCCGGCAGCCCGAAACGCCGCCAGTTCGACGAGAAGGGCAGCGTCCTGGTCGGTGACGTCCATCCCGATGTGGAGGCCATCGCGGGCGCACTCACGCCCGTACCGGGCGGCGTCGGGCCGCTGACGATCGCCATGGTGCTGCGCAACACGATTACGGCCGCCGAACGACGCGCCGGCTGATGCTGCGCGTGGCGCTGACCGGAGGGATGGCGACGGGGAAGAGCTACGTCGCCGGGAAGCTCCGGTCAGCAGGGTTCCCGGTGGTCGATGCTGATGTCCTCGCCCGCGAGGCCGTGGCCCCGGGCAGCGCCGGTCTCCGGGCGATCGTCGAACGATTCGGCCCCGGCGTACTCGGCACCGGCGGCGCGCTGGACCGGGCGCGCCTGGCGGCCATCGTCTTCGCCGACGCCGAGGCTCGACTCGCGCTCGAGGCCATCGTCCACCCGATCGTACGGACCGGCATCGACCGCTTCTGGACGGCGTGTCCGGGTGGCACCGCCTTCGCCGTGGCCGACATCCCGCTCCTGTATGAGACCGGTCGCGCCGGCGACTTCGACGCGGTCATCGTGGCGGCGTGCCCGCGAGAGATGCAGTTGGACCGGATCGTGCGGCGTGACGGCGCCACGCGCGAGCAGGCCGAGCGCCGGCTGGCGGCCCAACTGCCGATCGAGGACAAGGCGCGCCGCGCCGACTACATCATCGACACGAGCACGACGTTGGCGGCGACCGATGCCGCCGTGGACCAGGTGGTGCGGGCGCTCCGGGCACGCGCGCGCACGTGATCGGCCGCGGACCGGCCAGGGCGCCGCGACCGTGACGTCGAATACGG
>Ga0209476_10002364_pt1 | contig 12667 bp, 14 predicted proteins | sample KloWWTrecipitate_FD_187179 | JGI IMG/M metagenome (GOLD analysis project Ga0209476, IMG submission 187179) | Active sludge microbial communities from Klosterneuburg, Austria, studying microevolution and ecology of nitrifiers - Klosterneuburg... | ecosystem: Engineered > WWTP > Aerobic digester... | reverse complement strand
GCTCGCGTGCGGGACTTCCTCAGGAATTGCAGGGAATTCATCGACGGGTTCGTCCCGCTGCCGGGCGCCGAGACGTGAGCCGGGCCGCGTGAACCGGGTGCCGCCAGTCGTCCTTCTCGGGTGCAGCTTACTGCTGATCGCCGGAGTCCTCATCGCGCTCTGGGCGCTCAATCTCCGGGGCACGCCGGGCCGATGAGTGTCACGGTTTGCCAATCCACGACCGGACGGGCGGGGTGAGCACGGCGGGAAACCGTCCATGGGCTGACCGTGGCCATCGGCGCGCGCTCATCGTTGGCGGCTTTGCGCTCGCCGGGCTGTTGGCCGCCTCCCTCGCACTATTGCGCATGGGTGGTCCCGGTCGCGGGGACTCTCGTGAGGCGGCCGTTGACAACGGGCCGCCCACGACCGAAGCCCGCGACCTGCCGACTGCTCCCACCGCGCCGGATCCCACAACCACACCGCCGCTCGAACCGTGTTCGCCCGGGGAGTATCCACCGGATTCCGTCGGTCGGACTGTGCGCGAGGAGAACACCCGCAACAAGTTTGAAGGCGTCATCGCCGGTTTGCGCATCGCCCCGGACAGCGCCGGTTTCGGCGAGCACACAGTCCCTTGTAAGGAGCCCGCCAGGCGCATCGCCGACCCCAACTCTATCGCCGGGACATTGATGGCCATTTTCGTGCGCGAACTACCACGGGGCTGGTCCTATGCACCGGGTACCGGTTACACAGCCTGGGCCTGCGACGGCCGGGTGATCACGTCCGACCGGCTCGTCCTCATCGCCCCTGGCGTGACGGTCCACATCGTGAAGTACCTGCGCCCCGAGGCGTGGGTAGCGATTAGTGCCTCAGCTGAGCGCATCTCCGAAACCAGCATCGGTGCGCAGCAACTCGTCGTCGTGGCGGAATTCCCCGGCCTCGAGTCTGTGGACACGAGCGTTGCCTTCGCTGTCTAGGCGGTGGACGGCTTCGTGGTGACAGAAGTAATAGGTAGCAATGCGACCGTGGCACAGCTCATTCAGGTTGCCTCGGGGTTGCTGAAATGACAGCCTAGCGTCTGCCTCGCCCGCAACGATGCTGAGTTCAAGCTCTACGTGGAACTACCGGCGGGTCGGCTCGAAGCCAGTTCGGCCAGCCTCCTGGGCCTCTGCCGCTGACCACCCAGGGCCAACCAGCCAACACCGACCTACGAGTAGCGCTCCTCGCGCCATGGGTCGCCGTACATGTGGTAGCCGTAGGTCTCCCAGAAGCCCGGCCGGTCGCGGTCCAGGAACTGGATGCCGCCCACCCACTTGGCGCTCTTCCAGAAGTAGAGGTGGGGGAGGACGAGGCGGAGCGGCCAACCGTGCTCCTTCGTCAGCTCTTCGCCGTTGTGGGTGCGGGCGAAGAGGACGCCCTCGGCCATCAGGTCGGCAAGCGGGATGTTTGTGGTGTAGCCGCCGTAGCTGTGGAGCATGGCGTGGGTCGCTTCGGGCTTGAGCTTGGTAGCGTCGAGCAGGGCTTTGAACGGGACTCCCTGCCAGGTGTTGTCGTACTTGCTCCAGGCGGTAACGCAGTGGATATCGCTGGTGTGGGTCATATCGCCGAGGGCGTTGAACTGTTCCCAGTTGAAGGTCTTCTCTTCTTCGACGAGGCCCCAGACATGGAAGCGCCATGTGGCGAGGTCGACCCGGGGGATGCTGCCGTAGTGGAGGACGGGCCAGCCGGTGGTCAGATGCTGACCCGGAGGAAGGCGGACTTTGCCATCGGGCCGAAGTTCCCTGGCGCCCGGGAGCGTGATCATGGTCGGTCTCCTCGCTCGTGGTTCGCGTTGGTTCCAGCGTAGCGGGTGGGGCAAGGGGGAGACAAGGCGGCGAGCCATACGGAAACGGACACGGGGGTTACACTGGAGGGGATGCACGAGACCAACACACGGACAGCGGCCGCGCCACGCTTCATCCTGCGGCCCCGGGATGGCTGGTTCCTCGCCCTGGCGCTGGCGATCGTCGGGCTGGACCAGGCGACAAAGTGGGTCATCCGCGAATCGCTGGAACGCGGCGAGGCCCACGCGGTGGTGTGGCCGTTGAAGATCGTCCACGTGACGAATAACGGCGCGGCGTTCGGGCTGTTCCAGGGTGCCGGGCCGTTGCTGGCACTTACGAGCATCCTGGGTATGGGGGCGATCCTGGTGTACCTGTTCAATCCGGGGTTTGCGCATCCATTGATGCGCCTTGGGTTGGCCTTCATGCTGGGAGGTGCGGTTGGCAACCTCGTCGACCGTGTGGCGACGGGCGAAGTGGTGGATTTTCTGAAAGTGCCGAACTGGCCAGCGTTCAACGTGGCGGATTCGGCGATAACGATTGGTGTGCTACTCCTGATATGGGCAGTGATGTTCGACACGGAACCGGAAGCGAATCCGGAGAACTGACCGCCGCGGAAGCGGGGCGGCTTGATGCGGTGCTTGCGCGGGCGCTGCCGGGGCTTTCGCGCGCGCGCATCCAGCGGCTGATTGAATCGGGCAGCGTGCTGGTGAATGGCGAACCGGCGCGCAAGTCGGCTTCCGTCCAGGAGGGCGACTTGCTTGCCTATGCGATCCCGGCAACGGACCACGTGACCCCGGCGAGCGGCCTCAACCTGCCGGTGCTTTACGAGGATGAGGCGCTGGCCGCGATCGACAAGCCGGCCGGGCTCGCGGTTCACGGAGCGCCGGGCGATATGGGACCGAGCGTTGCCGGGTGGTGGTTGGAGCGGCTGGGCCCCGGGGCGTCGGGCTTCGACGTTGAGCGCCCGGGGATCGTGCACCGGCTGGATAAGGACACATCGGGCGTGTTGCTGCTGGCGAAGACGCCACGGGCGCAAGCAGCGCTCAGCCGGGCTTTCGAAGAGCGGACGACGCGGAAGACGTACCTGGCGATTGTGGAAGGCGTGCCAGCGAAACCGCGCGCCGTTATCGATGCGCCAATTGACCGCCACCCGGGCGACCGGACACGTATGGCGGTGACCAGCAAGGGGCGGGAATCGCGCACGGAATACGAGGTGGTTGCGGGCGACGGGGAGCGCGCCGTTCTCGAAGTTCACCCCGAGACGGGCCGGACTCACCAGATCCGTGTACACCTGGCGGCAATCGGGCACCCGGTGGCGGAAGACAGCGTGTATGGCAGGCGCACAGCAAACGGGCGCCAGCTGCTGCATGCATACCGGATGGAAGCGCCGCACCCGGATGGCGGGCGAATCGCGGTGACGGCAGCGATCCCGGAGGACATGGTGGTTGCGATTCGCTCGATCGGCGGGGAAAAGGTAGCCTCGCAGTACTCCCACCAAACGCCGCCGCTTCGCGAGCCGGCGACCAGTTGAGCTTGCACGTGACCGACATTCCGCGCCCCATCCGTACACGTTACGCACCCAGCCCGACTGGCGACCCGCACATCGGCAACATCCGGTCGGCGCTCTTCAGCTGGGCGTACGCCCGGGCGAACGGTGGGCAGTTCCTCCTGCGGATTGAAGACACCGACCGGAACAGACTGGTCGAGACATCAGTCGATGCGATTATGGAAAGTCTGCGTTGGCTGGGGATTGACTGGGACGAGGGGCCGGATGTGGGCGGACCGCACGCACCCTACTTCCAATCGCAGCGCCTGCCGCTCTACCGGAAGGCGGCAGAGACACTCATCGACCTGGGGCGTGCGTACCGCTGCTTCTGCACGGCGGAGCGGCTGGACCAGATGCGAGCGGCGCAGGCGGCGGCGAAGCGCCCGCCGGGCTACGACGGACTTTGCCGGGGACTGCCGCGGGAGGAATCGGAGTCCCGTGCGGGGCGCGAACCGTTTGTCATCCGATTCGCCATGCGGCGCGAGGGGCAGACAGTGCTTCGGGACATCATCCGGGGGGACGTTGTATTCGAGAACAGCCTGCAGGATGACTTTGTGATGCTGAAGACGGACGGCTACCCGACCTACCACCTCGCGCTCATCGTCGATGACACGGAGATGGAGATCAGCCACTGCATCCGTGGTGACGAGTGGATTTCGAGCGCGCCGAAGCACATCCAGATCTACGAAGCGCTGGGCTGGGAGCCACCGGAGTGGGCGCACCTGCCGCTGATCCTCGGGCCCGACCACAAGAAACTGAGCAAGCGCAGCGGGGATACCGCTGTGCTGGACTACCGGACCAACGGGTACCTGCCGGAGGCGATGGTCAACTTCCTCGCGTTCCTCGGGTGGTCGCTCGATGACCACACGTCGATCCTCGGGGCGGAGGAACTGACGCGGCACTTCGACCTGGCCCGAGTGGTGCCGAACCCGGCCGTGTTCGACATCGAACGGCTGAACCACCTGAACGGCCACTACATCCGGGCGATGGACGATGAGCGCTGGGAGGCGACGATCGCGATGTGGTGCGAGCGTCAGCTGCCGGACTCGGTGGCGCGCCCGGTCGCCCCGGACATCGTGAAGTCGGTAGCGCCCTTGCTGAAGGAGCGGGTAGCGCGGCTCGATGAAATTGCGGGGCTGGTCGAGTTCCTCTTCGGTTACGAGGCGCCCGAGTATGAACTGGACGCGCTGACCGAACGAGTCGGTGGTGGTACGGAAGTGGCTCTGCGCGCCCTGGATGGCGCGCTGGTCGCGCTCGATGGCATCGCGGAGGACGCGTGGAGGCGGGATGATGTTGAAGGAGCGATCCGCGGGATGGAAGCTCCCCTGGAGATGAAGCTGCGGAAGTTCGTGCCGGTTCTCTATGTGGCGGTGATGGGGCGCGCCCAGGGCATCCCACTATTCGATTCCCTCGCGCTGCTGGGGCGGGAACGGACGCTGCAACGGCTGCGGACGGCGCGGGCCCGGCTCGGCTGAGGAGCCGGGGTGGAACGTACAGGCCGATCCGGTATCGTGTGAAAGTTACGCCCACAGAGGTTGTTGAAATGGCTTACGAACTTGACGCGCTCGTACCGAACGAAGCGCGAGACAGCGTCCCGGATTTTGGCAGCGGCGACACCGTTCGCGTGCATGCGAAGGTCGTCGAAGGGGACAAAGAGCGCATCCAGGTGTTCGAAGGGGTGGTCATCCGGAAGCGGATGAAGGGGCTCGTTTCGAACTTCACGGTGCGGAAGATTGCGAGCGGGGTCGGCGTGGAGCGGACGTTCCCGGTGAACAGCCCGCGCGTCGACAAGATCGAGGTGATCCGGCGGGGCAAGGTTCGGCGGAAGAACCTGTACTACCTGCGCGGACTGACTGGCAAGGCTGCGCGCATCAAGGAGAAGCGGTTCTAGACCGCTTCGTCAGAATCGCGACGGCCCCGGCAACTGGTTGCCGGGGCCGTTTTGGTTGCGCTGCCGGGGAGGGCCGGGCGGGGCCGATCGGACCTACTCCAGATGGGCGGCGTGGGGCGGTGCAGCGGGCCGGGGGTCGCCCGGGGGGCCATCCTGGACGGTCCGGCGGAGGGGAAGCTCGTTCATGGCGACAGCGAAGACCACGCAGAGGAGTGCTGCGCCAAAGGCGGCGAGGTAGATGTACTGGATGGCGGTGACCACGCTCTCGCCCTGGGCGGACTCGGCACGGTCGAGGATGGCGGCGCCGTCATCGAGCTGGAGGACGGCCTGCTGGATACGGGCGAACTGGGCCTCGTTGAGCTTGACGGTGGGATCATCGAGCTGGGCGGTGATCGCGGGGCCGACGGCGGCACGGTCTTCAGCAGTGAAGCGGTCCTGGAATTCGGAGTGGTAGGTGTTCGAGAGGATGGCGCCGAAGATGGCGATGCCGAGAACGCTGCCCATCTGGCGGAAGAACTGGCTCGATGAGCTGGCCACGCCGATGTACTGGTAGCTGACGGCATTCTGGACGACGAGTGACATGGTGGGGAGGACGAGGCCAAAGCCAAGACCGAGCAACACCATGATGGCGCTGATTTGCCAGAGCCTGGTATCGATGCTGAGACGGGTGAGCATGGCCAGGGAGATGGCGATCAGGACGGTGCCGAAGGTGGTCTGCCATTTGTAGTGGCCGGTCCGGGTGATGACCTGGCCGCCGATGATGCTGGTGAGCAAGACGCCAAGGCTCTGGGGCGTGCTGATGACACCGGATACGGTGGCGGAGGCATCGAGGGCTGTTTGAACGTAAAGCCCGAGGAACTGGAAGGCGCCCATTACGCCGATACCAAAGGCGAAAACGATAAGGTTGGACATCAGGAAGGCACGGTTGCGGAAGAGGTGGAGCGGGAGGATTGGCTCGGGATGGCGGGCTTCCTGCCAGATGAAGACGGCGAGGACGGCGAGCGAACCGCCAAGGAGTCCGATGATCTGGGACGAGGCCCAAGCGTACTTGTCGCCGGCCCAGACGAACGCGAGCAGGGCCATGACCGAGGAGGCGGAGAGGAGTGCGGCGCCGAAGAAGTCGAGCCGGGGGGTGCCGGAGCGAGCCTTGGCAGGCAGGTTGAACCAGATCGCGGGCATTGCCACGAGGCTGACGGGAATGTTGACGTAGAAGACCCAGCGCCAGCTGAGGTTATCGGTGAGGAAGCCACCAAAAGCCGGCCCGACAATGCTGGCGAGGCTGAACATGCCGGTGAAGAGGCCGATGTACTTGCCGCGTTCGGCGGGCGAGAAGAGGTCGCCCATGGTTGCGAAGACGGAGGCGAAGATCATGCCGCCGCCCAGGCCCTGGACCGCGCGCATCCAGATGAGGACAGGCATGTTGGGCGCGGCGCCGCAGGCGGCGGATGAGACCATGAAGATGAAGACGCCGCCGATCAGGAACAGCTTCCGGCCGTAGATATCACCGAGCTTGCCGACGAGCGGGATGATGACCGTGGAGGTGAGCATGTAGCTGGTGAACAGCCAGGAAAGCAGCCCAAAGCCGCCGAGGTCGGCGAGGATGCGGGGAGTCGCGGTGGAAACGACGGTCTGGTCGAGGGCACCGACGAAGAGGCAGGTCATGAGACTGCCAAGGAGGAGCCCCTTCTGGCGGCTGTCGAGGGTATCGGCGAGTGGGATGCCGGGGTCAGGAATCATAGGTACCTCAAGGTGGCTGCGGGTCCGGGCGGAGAGCCAAGCGTACATAGTTCGCCTGAAGCGAACAATTGGGGTCACGCCCTGCCTGCTTCGGCTGTCGCGTAGCCGCGCGCGTGGCTACGGTAGGAGTGCTGGATCGCGCCGCGGAAGACCCCACTCCGTCCGGCGGACATGCCACCTTCCGCCCGGCACACGAGGTACACGGATGAATGACACGACCGCGCCAACGGGTGCTTCCGGCGTGCTGCGCGAGGAAGTGGCGCGGCGGCGGACGTTCGCGATCATCTCGCACCCGGACGCCGGGAAGACGACGCTCACGGAGAAGTTCCTCCTCTACGGAGGCGCGGTCGAGGAAGCGGGATCGGTCCGGGCACGCGGCAATGCGCGGAGATCGACTTCTGACTGGATGGCGATGGAGCGGCAGCGCGGCATTTCGGTGACATCGACGGCGTTGCAGTTCGATGCGTTCGGCTGCCGGTTCAACCTGCTGGACACGCCGGGCCACCAGGACTTCAGCGAAGACACCTACCGGACGCTCGCGGCGGTGGATAGCGCGGTGATGGTGCTGGATAGCGCGAAGGGCATCGAGGCGCAAACGCGCAAGCTGTTCGACGTGTGCCGGATGCGGAAGATCCCGGTGCTAACGTTCATCAACAAGCTTGACCACCCGGGACGCGAACCGCTGGAGCTGCTCGACGAAATCGAGCGGGTGCTGGGGATGCTGGCCGTGCCGATGAACTGGCCGATCGGCGACGGACCGAGCTTCCGCGGCGTGTACGACCTGCTGAACCACGCAGTACTCCAGTTCGAGCGCACCGAGGGCGGACGTCACCGGGCTCCGGTGACAGTGGGGAACCTGGATGACCCGAAGCTGACGGCGATCCTCGGGGACCGGGGCCATGCGGAGCTGCGGGAGCAGATTGCCCTGATCCAGGGCGTGACGCCGGAGTTCGACCGCGAGGCGTTCTTGCGCGGCGAGATGACGCCCGTGTTCTTCGGAAGCGCGCTAAACAGCTTTGGTGTCGAGCCGTTCGTGGAAGCACTGGCGAAGCTGGCGCCGGCGCCGGGGCCGCGGGCCTCGGATTCGGGCGATGTCGCGCCGGACTCGGATGAGTTCTCGGGCATCATTTTCAAGATCCAGGCGAACATGGACCCGCAGCACCGCGACCGGATGGCGTTTCTGCGGGTATGCTCCGGGCGGTTCGAGAAAGACATGACGGTATACCACCCGCGCCTGGGACGGAGCATCCGGGTGACGCGGCCCCACCGGCTGTTCGCGCGGGAGCGCGAGACGGTGGAAGAGGCGTACGCGGGGGACGTCATCGGGCTGGTGAACCCGGGCCTCTTCATCATCGGCGACACACTGACATCGAGTAAGCGCCTGCGCTACGAGCCGATCCCCCGGTTCGAGCCGGAGTGCTTCGCGACGCTCGAAAGCTTCAGTTTCGCGAAATCGAAGCAGTTCCAGCGCGGGTTGGAGCAGCTGGAAGAAGAAGGCGCGGTGCGGGTGTTCTGGCCAATCGACGGTGCGCGTATGCCGATCCTCGGCGCGGTCGGTGCGTTGCAGTTCGAAGTGGTGGCTTCGCGGCTCGAAACGGAGTATGGCGTCGAATCCAGGGTTGTACCGATGGAGCACACCGTAGCGAAGCGCGTGACCTTGCCCACGAGCGGCGCCGAGGTGCAGTGGCCACGAGCTTCGATGCGCGTGCGCGACCGGCACGGTGACCTGGTGGCAATCTTCCCCTCCTCGTGGGAAGAGGACTACTGCCGCAAGCAGAACCCGGAGCTGGGGCTGGAGCCGCTGGGGTAGGCGCCGTTCAGAATTCGAGGATTGCGCGGCCCGCTATTCTGCCCTTTTCCAGCGCCTCGCAGGCTTCGTTGATCTGGTCGATGCGGTAGCGGGTTGTGACCAGGGCGTCGAGGTCGAGGGCACCCTCGGCGTACCAGCGCAGGAACACCGGGAAGTCGCGATCGGGACGGCAGCTGCCGCCAATACTGCCGATGTACTTCTTTTCGTTGATGAGCAGATCGCGGGCATCGAGTTCGGCGGAGGTGGTGGGGACGCCGACGAGGACCGCGGTGCCGCCGGTCGCGCGCCCCAGGATGCCGGAGCGTGCGGCGGGCAGGATCTGCTCCATGGTCTTGCGCACGCCGATGCAATCGAAGGCAAAATCGACACCCATGATGGTGGCGCCGGAAGCGTCGATACGGGTGGTCATTTCGCGGATAGCCTGGACGGGGTCACCGGCGGAGGCGTTGATGCCGTGGGTGGCGCCGAAGCGCTTTGCGAAGTCGAGCTTGGCCTGGTCGAGGTCGACCGCGATGATGGGGTTGGCCCCGACAATCCGCGCCGCGGCGATGGCCGAGAGTCCGACACCGCCGACACCGAAAACGGCGACGCTCTGGCCCTGCTTGACGCCCGCGGTATGCAAGACGGCCCCGGCGCCGGTCATCACGGCGCAGCCGATGATGGAAGTCACATCCTTCTTCTGACCGGGGGGCATCTTCACCACGTACTGCTCATCGGCGAGAGTGGTGTCGGCCCAGGTGAAGACTGAGACGGGCTGCGTCTGGCCGCCGCCGGGGAGGGTGAGGGAGACCTGGCCGGGGCGGCGGGTGGCGTTCTCGCCATCGCGGGCAACCCAGGTGACCATCACCTCGTCGCCCTCTTTCACGTGGCGGACTTCGCTGCCCGTGGCGAGCACGACCCCGGTCGATTCGTGGCCGAGGATAACGGGCGCGGTGCGCGGCCGGTGGATCTGGTGAAGCTGCGAATGGCAGACACCGCTGGCGAACTGCTTCACGACGACCTCGTTGGGGCCGGGGTCGGGGAGCTGTAGTGACTCGATGGTGAGGGGAGCACCGGGCTCCTGGGGGACGATGACAACGCGGGCGGGAGTGGGCACGGGGCACCTCGAAAGGAAGTGGCCCGGATTCTACGCGGGCGGCGGGTCTGGCGCGGAGCACCAGAGCAGTTGCACGCCCCCCCGGGGGGCGACGAAGACGATGGCGGCCTGGCCGAACTGGCGAGCAAGGGCGAGCGCATCCCCGGGTCTGATGTCCGGGATGGCGAAGGACGGCTCGACGTGGGTGGCGGCGGCATTCCGCCCGCGGGCGGGGAACCACGTCCAGCCGTGGCGGGTGATTTCGGCTTCGAGGCGGAGGTTCGCTGCCCGGTTCTCCGCTTCTCCGGGGCGGGCGGCGCCGGGATTCCAGGCGGTTATCAGTGCAAGCAGGCGGGGGAGGGCCGGTGGTGCGGGCGCTCCAACCCGGAATGCGACCGTTCCGGCCGGCAGGTCGACCTCGTAGATGGCATCGCTGTAGGGCTGTTCGAGGTGTGGCTGGGACCCCATCGTGTCCATCTTAAGCGTGTAGATCGAGGCTGTTCCTCGACACGGAGTGGTTCCACAGCCAGAATCCGGGAATGAATGAGCCCATCCTTTTCGAGCAGCACGGGGCCGTTGGCCTGCTGACCCTCAACCGGCCCGAGCGGCTGAACGCCATCGATCACGGCATGCTGCGGGAGCTGCGCGACTTTTTCGACGGGCGCCACCGCGACTACGAGACGCGGGTGATTGTCATCACCGGCTCGGGCCGTGGATTTTGCGCCGGGCTGGACCTGAAGGCGGCGGGCGAGCAGGGACAGTGGCAACCTGGAGCCGGGCCGGTGCAGGATTCGATGACGTTCCAGGAGGACATCGCGGACCTGATGGTGAAGATGCGGAACTGCCCGCAGCCGCTGATTGCAGCGGTCAATGGCGCGGCGACGGGGGGTGGGCTTTCGATCGCTATCGCCTGCGACATGCGGATCGGCACGGAGAACGCGCGCTTCGCGTGTTCGTACCTGAATCTCGGGCTGGGCGGCGCCGACGTTGGATCGTCGTACTTCCTGCCCCGGATTGTGGGACCGGCGTACGCGGCCGACATGCTCTACTCAGGGAGGATCGTCAATGCGGACGAGGCGCGGGAGATGCGGCTAATCACGCGGATCGTGGGCCAGGACGAACTGCTCCCCGCGGCGATGGCGATCGGCGAGGGGATGGCAAGGAAAGCGAGCCCGCTGGGGCTACGGCTCACGAAGCAGGTGCTGAATGAGACGGTGAACGGGCTGCCCCTGGAGACCACGCTGAAGCTGGAGAACCGCAACCAGATCCTGGCGAGCCAGACCGAGGACGCGCGCGAAGCGCGGATGGCGTGGTTCGAAAAGCGGGACCCGGTCTGGCAGGACGCGTAGGGCGTTCATTCCGCTCCGGGAAGCTCGCATTCGGGGCCGACCACGATGACGGGGATGGTGGAGCAGCGCACGACGGCGCCCGAAACGCTGCCGAAGAGTGCGTGCCCGAGGCCAGAGCGGCCACGGGTACTGAGGACGATGAAATCGACGGCGCGATCCTGGGCGAACTGGTGAATGGCCTCGGCGGCATCGGTGGAGAATGCGGCGCGCACCTGCACATCGAGAGCCGGGAGGTGGCGGCCGGCCAGGTCGCGGAGGCCGTCTTCGGCGGCGGCCCGGGCAGCTTCGATTGCCTGGCCGCGGTCGGCGGCGAGCGTTGTGGCGGGGCCGATTGGCACACCACCGAGGGAGGGAGTCGAGGAGAGGGATCCCGGGGGCGCGACGGGCCGCCCGGAATTCGCGAGGGCTTCGTGGGACTCGCGGGGATCGACGACGGTCAGGAGGATGACTTCAGCATCCCAGCGGCGCACCCATGGGGCCATCGCCGCAAGGGCGCGTTCTGAGAGTGGGCTTCCATCGGTGGTGATCAGGGCACGCATGGTCGGACGACTCCTTCGCGGAAGACGCTACCAGCGCCAGCGGGCAAAGGAGAGGGGCTTCCGGACCAATTCATGGGGACGTGCTGGACGTGTTCGATGCGGGACGGAAGCGGAAAACAAGAACCGCCCCCCGGGGCGGTGGAAGCGGTGCGGTGCTGGCTGGGGACGGAGGAGTCGAACCCCCACATACAGATCCAGAATCTGCTGTCCTACCATTAGACGAGTCCCCAGCAGGAGCGTGTAGCGTATCACGGGGCGGGTGGAAGACTCCAGCACCGGAAGGGGTGCGGGGTCAGCGGCCGGTGCTGCCGTGGCCGCCGGAACCGCGGACGGTGGACGAGAGCGAATCGGCCTGGACGAGGCTGACATCGGCGAGCGTGGAAACGACGAGCTGGGCGATTCGATCGCCGTCGGAGACGGTGTGCTGGATATCGGGGGCGACGGTGTAGAGCGTGATCAGCACCTCTCCGCGGTAGTCGGCATCGAGGGTGCCCAGGGTGGCCAGGACACCCTGGCGCGCGAGCCCGCTGCGGGGGCGAAGCTGGGCATCGAGGCCCGGAGGAACTTCCATGGCGAGGCCGGTAGGGATAACAACCGGGTGCTGGCCGACGACCACGGGGCCATCGGGCAGGCAGGCGTGGATATCGAGCCCGGTGGCGGTTTCGGTGGCGCGGGTGGGGATGCGAGCGCCGGGCTGCAGGAGTTGAACGCGTATCCGGGAAGCCATTGGCTTGAGAATACGGGGTGATTGGAGACCAGTCGAAGGCGGGGCGGAGTTGACCACGCGGGGAAAGGTGGCCACTATGTAGCTACTTTCGAGGGAGAGCGCGCGGATGAAGACCATCGGCGTCAGGCAGCTGAAGAACGAGGCGACGCAGATTGTGCGAGCGGTACGGGAGCAGCACGCGCTTTACGTGATCA
>Ga0209476_10002362_pt1 | contig 12674 bp, 14 predicted proteins | sample KloWWTrecipitate_FD_187179 | JGI IMG/M metagenome (GOLD analysis project Ga0209476, IMG submission 187179) | Active sludge microbial communities from Klosterneuburg, Austria, studying microevolution and ecology of nitrifiers - Klosterneuburg... | ecosystem: Engineered > WWTP > Aerobic digester... | reverse complement strand
AGCGCCACAGGAGGACAACCATGAAACACCTCGAGCCCAAGGAAACCTACCAGTTCCTGCACGACAATCCCACCGCACTCTTCATCGACTGCCGCAGCGAAATGGAGTTCCTCTTCGTCGGCCATCCGGTCGGCGCCATGATGATTCCCTGGAACGACGGCCCGGACTGGGAGATCAACCCGCATTTCGTCGCCCACGTCAAGAAGGCGGCCAGCGTCGACCGCCCCATCGTGCTCATCTGCCGCAGCGGCAACCGCTCCGTTTCCGCCGGCCACGCGCTCGAGGAGGCCGGCTTCACGCAGGTGTACAACGTGCTGCACGGCTTCGAGGGCGAACTCGACGACAACCACCGCCGCGGCACCAAGGCCGGCTGGCGCTTCGAAGGCCTGCCCTGGGAACAGTGTTGAGCGCACCGGCGCCGTCGCCGGCGCCGCCGACGCGGCGGCGCTTCGGCCTGCCCTGGGAGATCTGGTTCTTTTTGCTGGCCTTCGTCGCCCTGCAGTTCTGGCAGGGGCGCGAGATGCAGGCCGGCGCCATGCCGCCGATCGCCGGCCAGCTCGCCGACGGCCGCCCCGCCAGCCTCGAATCCATCCTGCGCGAGGCCGGCGGCAAGCCGCTGCTGCTCTATGTCTGGTCGAGTTCCTGCCCGATCTGCCGCGCCGAGGAGGGAACGATTTCCGCGCTCGCCGAGGATTGGCCGGTGCTGACTCTGGCCATGCAGTCCGGCAACGCCGAAACCGTTTCGAAATTCATGCAGGAACGCAAGCTGGGCTATCCGGCGCTGGTCGATGCGCGCGGCGAGATTGCCTGGTCGCTGGGCGTGCGCGCCACGCCGGCCTGGTTCGTCGTCGACCGCCGCGGCGCCATCCGCTTCTCGGGACTGGGCTACACCACCGGCTGGGGGCTGCGCGCGCGCCTGTGGTGGGCGCAGGCCTTCGCATGACGGCAACCACCGATACGGAGCCGCGCAGCGGCGAGCAACCGTCACCCCCTTCCGCGGGAAGGGGGCGGGGGGATGGCTTTCCTCCGGCGCGCCTCTCCTGGTTCGTCTGGGGCCTCGGCGCCCTGCTCTACCTCATCGGCTTCTACCAGCGCGTCGCGCCCGCCGTGCTCACCGACCAGCTGATGAACGAGTTCGCCATCGGCGCGGCGGCGCTGGGCAACCTCTCGGCCTTCTACTTCTACTCCTACGTGGCGATGCAGATCCCCACCGGCATCATCGCCGACCGCTGGGGCCCGAGGAGGCTCCTCGCCACCGGCGCCGGCGTGGCCGCGCTCGGCACGGCGCTGTTCGCCTTCGCGCCGACGCTGTTCTGGGCCAATGCCGGGCGGCTGCTGATCGGCGCCTCGGTCGCCGTCGCCTTCGTCTCGATGCTGAAGCTCGCCAGCCACTGGTTCCTGCCGCGCCAGTTCGCGCTGGCCTCGGGCATGGCGCTCTTCATGGGGGTGGTCGGCGGCGTCTTCGCCGGCGTGCCGCTGCGCCTGCTGGTGGACGCCTTCGGCTGGCGCGGCGTGATGGGCGCCTCCGCCCTGGTGACGGCGGCGCTCTGCGCCGCCATCTGGCTGCGCGTGCGCGACGACCCGGCCGAAGCCGGCTACGCCAGCCACTTCCACGGCGCCGGCCACGGCACCGGCCAGCACGTCGCCATCTGGCGCGGGCTGATGGACGTGCTGTCCTACCGCAACACCTGGATCCTGGTGATCGTGCCGATCGGCGTCGCCGGTTCGGTGCTGACCTTCGCCGGGCTGTGGGGCGTGCCCTACCTGCGCCAGGTGCACGGACTGGAGACGAAGACGGCGGCGGCGATCACTTCCAGCTTCCTCGTCGCCTGGGCGCTGGGCGGACCGCTGCTCGGCACCTGGTCGGAGCGCACCGGCCGGCGCAAGCCGATCTACGTCATCACCACCGCGCTCGTGCTGGCCTGCTGGACGGTGATCATCTTCCTGCCGCTGCCGGTGTGGCCGCTGGCGGCATTGCTGGTGCTGACGGGCTTCCTCTCCGGCAACCTCATCATCGGCTTCGCCTGGGCCAAGGAGTCGGTGCCGGCGCGCCTGATGGGCACGGCTTCGGGCGTCTGCAACATGGGCCCGCTGATGGGCGGCATGTTCCTGCAGCCGGCGGTGGGCTGGATGCTCGACCGCCACTGGAGCGGCGCCAGCGCCAACGGCGCGCGCCTCTATGACGCCGCCGCCTGGCAGGCCGGCTTCACCATGATGTACGCCTGCGTGATTCTCTCGCTTGTGCTGATTTGCTTTGCGCGCGAGACCTACTGCAAGCAGGCTGCCAGTTAAAACGAAGTTTCAGTGAAGGCTAATGCCCGCGTGAGCGGGTGTTATGCCGGAACTAAAAGTCAGTCCCCGGAATACGGCGATAGTGGATCGCCTCGGCGACGTGCGCGCCTGTCACGCGCCCGCTGCCGGCGAGGTCGGCGAGGGTGCGCGCCACCTTCAGCACGCGGTGGTAGGCGCGCGCCGAGAGGCCGAGGCGGGCGATGGCCTGCTTCAGCAGCTGCGCGCCGGCTTCGTCGGGCGCGCACAGCCGGTCGATTTCCTTCGAGGCGAGGCGGCTGTTGGGCTTGCCCTGGCGTTCGAGCTGCGCGGTGCGCGCGGCCGTCACGCGCGCACGCACCGCCGCCGAGGATTCGCCTTCCGCCTTTCCCTGCAGTTCGCCCTGCGCCAGCGCCGGCACCTCGATGGTCATGTCGATGCGGTCGAGCAGCGGGCCGGAGAGCTTGCCGCGGTAGCGCGCCACCTGGTCCGGCGTGCAGCGGCAGCGCGCCGCGCCGAGGTGCCCGCAGGGACAGGGATTCATTGCCGCAATCAGCTGGAACTGCGCCGGGTAGTCAACGCGGTGCGCGGCGCGGGCGACGCGGATGTGGCCCGATTCGAGCGGCTCGCGCAGCGCCTCCAGCACGCGCCGCTCGAACTCGGGCAGCTCGTCGAGGAACAGCACGCCCTGGTGGGCCAGCGAGATCTCGCCCGGGCGCGGGGTCGAGCCGCCGCCCACCAGCGACGCCGCGGAGGCCGTGTGGTGCGGCGCCTGGTAGGGCCGGCGTTTCCAGTGCTCGATGCGGAAGCTGCCGCCGAGCGAATGGATCGCCGCCGCTTCCAGCGCCTCGTCCTCGCCCATCGGCGGCAGCAGGCCGGGAAAGCGCACGGCGAGCATCGACTTGCCGGTGCCGGGCGGGCCGATCATCAGCAGGCTGTGGCCGCCGGCCGCGGCGACTTCCAGCGCGCGCCTGGCCTGGGCCTGGCCCTTTACGTCGGCCAGGTCGGGATATTCCGGCGCCGGCATGGCCGCTGCGCCGGCGTAGGGCGCCAGCGCCTGCTGGCCATTGAGGTGGGCGCAGACTTCCAGCAGGGATCTTGCCGGCAGGATGGTCGCCGCGCCGACCAGCGCGGCTTCGGCGGCGCTCTCCGCCGGCAGCACGAAGCTGCGCGCCTGGCCGCGCGCGGCCAGGCACATCGCCAGCGCGCCGCGGATCGGCCGCAGTTCGCCGGTCAGCGACAGTTCACCGGCGAACTCGTGCTCGGCGAGATGCCTGTCCTTGATCTGCCCTGAAGCGGCGAGGATGCCGAGCGCGATCGGCAGGTCGAAGCGCCCCGACTCCTTCGGCAGGTCGGCCGGCGCGAGATTGACGGTGATGCGGCTGGCGGGGAACTCGAAGCGCGCGTTCTGGATGGCGGCGCGCACCCGTTCGCGCGCCTCCTTCACCTCGGTGTCGGCCAGGCCGACGATGGCGAAGGACGGCAGGCCGCGGCCGAGGTGCACCTCGACCGTGACTTCCGGCGCAGCCATGCCGGCGAGGGCGCGGCTTTTCAGGACGGCGAGCGACATGATGCCGGCAAGTGTATATGACGACGGGCTCAGCCGGCGAGCCATCAAAAAGGGGCGCCGCAGCGCCCCCGGGATTGCGACGAAGCGTCTTCAGTCGGCCTTGATCGCCTCGATGGCGATTTCCAGCGTGACCTCGTCGCCGACATTCGGCGCGTATTTGCCGGCGTTGAAATCGGATCGCTTGATCATGGCGGTGGCATTTGCGCCCAATGCATCCTTTTTCAGCATCGGGTGCGGTTTCGCCAGGAAGGAAGTGACGCTGAGGGTAACCGGCTTGGTGACTCCCTTGATGGTCAGATTGCCCTCGACGCGCGCCGGTTTGTCCCCATCGAAGACCACCTTGGTGGACTTGAATGTCGCAGTTGGATGGTTCGCCGTATCCAGGAAATCCGCTCCCTGGATATGCTGGTCGAAGAGATCGCTGCCGGTATCCACCGATTTCATGTCGATGGTGACATCGACCGAGCCGGTCTTGGCCGCCTTGTCCAGCACCACGGTGCCGGACGTCTTGTTGAAGCGCGACAACTGCTTGGAAAAGCCGAAGTGGCTGTAGGAAAAGCGCGGGTAGGTATGGCTGGCGTCCAATGCGTAGGTCTCGGGTGCGGCGAAGGCCGGGGATAAAGTCAGTGCCGTCAGGACGGCGGCGGTGGCTTGCAGTTTCATGCGGGTCATCTCCTTGCGGGTTGGGTGGGTTACTTCCTTGCGGTGACGATGCGGAACCTGATCTGCACGTCGTCGGCGACGGTCGAGGTGTCCTTCCACGCGCCTTCGCCGATGTTGAAGGCGAGCCGCTTGATCGGCAGCACGCCCTCGAAGACCTGCTGGCCGCCTTCGGCCCTGAAGCTCACCGGGGCGACGACGTCGCGCGTGATGCCCTTGATGGTGAGCTTGCCGGTGGCCTCGAATTTCCCCGCGCCGGCCGGCTTGATGGCGCTGGTGACGAAGGTCGCCTTGGGGAACTTGGCGGCGTTGAACCATTCCGGCTTGACCGTCTCGCGGTTGAAGTCGTCGGCGCCGAGGTCGAAGCTGGCGATGTCGATGTCGACGCTGGCTTTCCCTTCCGCCGGTTTCGCCGGGTCGAAGCTGATCTGGGCGGTGAAGCGCTTGAATTTGCCCTCGACCGGCACGCCCATCTGCTTCGAGATGGCGACGATGACCGAAGGAAATCCCTGTGGGACGCTGCTTTTCGCAACGTCGACCTGCGCCAGCGCCGGGGCAAGCTGGGCGGCGGTGAGCGCCAGGGTGATCAGGCTGCGTTTCATTAATTATGCCTTTCTGTCGAGGAGGGGAATCATGCGGCCGAGCACTTCGTCGCGGTCGATGAAGTAGTGCTTCAGCGCCGCTGTCAGGTGCGTGATGACCAGGGCGCCCAGCGTGAAATTCAGGATCTGGTGCACCAGCAGCAGCGCATCGCCCAGCGCCTTGTCCTTGGTTAACAGGTCGGGCAGCGGGATTATTCCCAGGTACACCGTCTGGAAGCCCTTGGCCGAGCTCATCAGCCAGCCGGAAATCGGCACGGCGAGGATCAGCACGTAGAGCAGGTGGTGGGCGGCGACGGAGGCGATGCGCTGCCAGGCCGGCATGCCGGCGGGCGGCGGCGGCGCGGGATGCCTCCAGCGCCAGGCGAGGCGCGCCAGCGCCAGCAGGAACACCGTGACGCCGATCCATTTATGGTACGAGTACAGCTTCAGCCGGCCGGGCGAGAAGGGCAGGTCGGCCATGTAGATGCCGAGCGGGAAGGCGCTGAAGATCAGCAGGGCGATCAGCCAGTGCAGCGTGATGGCGGTGCGCGTGTAGCCGAGGGTGGGCATGGCGTTTCTCATGGTTTGCTCCGGCTTGCCTTCCGACCGGGCGCGGCGGGCGAAGGTTCCGCCGCCGGCGCCGCCTCGAAAGCGTCGCGCAGCCGGCGCAGTTCGGCCTCGCAACGCTGCAGTCCGGCGGCATCGAGTCCGCCCAGCGCCAGCCGCAGGTGATCGAGATGGGCGGGGAAGACGGTCTCGAACAGGCGCGCGCCGGCCGGCGTCAGGCTGACGATCATGCTGCGGCCGTCGTCGGGCGAGGCGCTGCGCCGCACCAGGCGCTGCGCTTCCAGCCGGTCGACCACCCCGGTCAGCGTGCCCTTGGTGATCAGCGTTTTCTCGCCCAGCTCCTTGAAGCTCAGGCCCGGCGTGTTGCCGAGCGTGGCGACGATGTCGAACTGCGAAGGGGTCAGGCCGAGGCCGCGCACGTGGGCGCCGGAATAGGCCTCGAAAGCCTGGTAGCAGCGGGCGAGTTCTCTCAGCATGGGCAGGAAGGGTTCGCGTGGCACGGGCATTAACGTTAAACCCGAATAGTCCTAATAAGTACCATAATAGTACGCATTAGGACTATATGTCAAGCCGGGACTGCGGCGGTTCTGCGGCGGGGGTCAGCGGCGGGTTTCGAGCTCGGCGAGGCGGGCTTCGAGGGCTTCCAGCTTCGCGCGCGTGCGGGCGAGCACTTCGCGCTGCACCTCGAACTCCTCGCGGCTGACGAAATCGAGGCGGGCGAAGAAGCCGTTCAGGAGCGCCCGGGCGTTCTTCTCCAGCTCGGGCCCCGGCCCGCGGGCGGCGAGGTCGGCCAGGCGGACGGCGAGGTCGTCGAGGAATTTCGGGTCGAGCATGGCGTGCCGGAAGGGATGGTTGCGATCGAGTCTAGCACGCAGGCCTGACTGCACCAGCTTAGTGCGGGGCTGCCTCGCGGCGCGACGTATTGGTGCGCCGGCCTTGCACAAACTTCGCAGCCATTCACCAACTAACTGATTATAAGAGGCTATTTCTGCTGGCATGGTTGATGCAAAGGGACAGGCGTCCATTTGGTCATTTTGATTCCAGGAGTTCATCATGCGTAAGACCTTGCTTGCCGCCGCAGTATCCGCTGCCTTCTCCCTGCCGGTCGTCGGCCATGCCCAGACCGCCCCCGCGGCGGCGCCCGCCAGTCCGCACACGTTCACGGCCAACATCGGCCTGTACAGCAGCTACCGCTTCCGCGGCATCGACCAGACCTACGGCAAGCCGGCCCTGCAGGGCGGTTTCGACTATGCGCACACCAGCGGCTTCTATCTCGGCAACTGGAACTCCAACGTGAATTCCGGCGCCGGCTATCCCTCCGGCAACCTGGAGATGGATTTCTACGGCGGCTGGAAGGGCGCCTGGGGCGACTGGGGCCTCGACGTCGGCGCCATTTATTACTACTACCCCGGCACCGACGCCAGCCTGGCGAATGGCACGGCACTGGCGAATGCCAAGACCACCAGCCTGCACACCGGCCGCGTCGACAACACCGAGCTCTACATCGGCGGCAGCTGGAAGTTCATTTCGCTGAAGTACTTCCACTCGGTCAGCGACTACTTCTCGGTGCCGCACACCAGCGGCTCGGGCTATATCGACCTGTCGGCGAACTACGACCTGGGCGGCGGCTGGGGCATCAACGGCCACGTCGGCCACCTGAACTTCGAGAACTACAGCAACGGCCGCTCCAACGGCGACTACACCGACTGGAAGCTCGGCGTCACCAAGGATATTTCCGGCTGGGTGTTCGGCGCCGCCTATGTCGGCACCAACGCCAAGGGCAGCTGCACGCCGAACGCCGCCGGACTGACGCAGCCCTACTGCTTCGGCAACGACGCCCCGGGCGCGACCGGCACCAAGAACGCCGGCCGCGACACGCTGATCGTGTCGGTCAGCCGCACCTTCTGAAAGGAACCGCCATGAAACTGGTAACCGCCATCATCAAGCCGTTCAAGCTCGACGAAGTGCGCGAGGCGCTCTCCGCCGTCGGCGTGGCCGGCATCACCGTCACCGAGGTGAAGGGCTTCGGCCGGCAGAAGGGCCACACCGAGCTCTACCGCGGCGCCGAGTATGTCGTCGACTTCCTGCCCAAGGTGAAGGTCGAGGCCGCCATCAAGGACGAGCTGCTCGAGCAGGTGGTCGAGACCATCGAGAAGGCCGCCAGCACCGGCAAGATCGGCGACGGCAAGATTTTCGTCTTCGCCCTCGAAGAAGTCATCCGCATCCGCACCGGCGAGACCGGCGTGGACGCGCTCTAGGAGAATGCCATCATGAAACGATTCCTCTCGATCCTGCTGACAGCCTGCTGCCTTGGCCTGGGCGGCGGCGCCCTGGCCGAGGAAAAGGCGGCAACGCCGGCGGTATCCGCACCGGCGGCGGTGGCAGCCGCTGCCGCCGCAGCGGCTCCGGCCGAAGCGGCGCCGGTCGCCGCCCCCGTGCCCAACAAGGGCGACACCGCCTGGCTGATCGTCGCCACCGCCTTCGTCATCCTGATGTCGATCCCCGGCCTGGCGATGTTCTACGGCGGCCTGGTGCGGGCGAAGAACATGCTCTCGGTGCTGATGCAGGTCTTCGCCGTCTTCTCGCTCATCAGCATCCTGTGGGTAGTCTACGGCTACAGCCTGGCCTTCAACGAGGGCGGCGCCTTCTTCGGCAACCTCGACAAGCTGTTCCTGAAAGGGGTGACGCCGGATTCCATCGCCGCCACCTTCAGCAAGGGCGTCGTCATGCCCGAGCTGATCTACGTCGCCTTCCAGGGCGCCTTCGCGGCGATCACCTGCGGCCTGATCGTCGGCGCTTTCGCCGAGCGCATCCGCTTCGCCGCGGTGCTGGCCTTCATGGCGCTGTGGTTCACCTTCAGCTACGTGCCGATCGCCCACATGGTGTGGTTCTGGACCGGCCCCGACGCCATCACCGATGCCGCGACGCTGGCGACGGAGACGGCCAAGGCCGGCTGGCTGTTCCAGAAGGGCGCGCTCGACTTCGCCGGCGGCACGGTGGTGCACATCAACGCCGCGGTGGCCGGCCTGGTCGGCGCCTACCTGGTCGGCAAGCGCGTCGGCTACGGCAAGGAATCGATGGCGCCGCATTCGCTCACCACCACCATGATCGGCGCCTCGCTGCTGTGGTTCGGCTGGTTCGGCTTCAACGCCGGCTCGGCGCTGGAAGCCAACGGCACGGCGGCATTGGCCTTCGTCAATACCTGGCTGGCGACGGCGGCGGCGACGCTGTCCTGGATGCTGGTCGAGTGGATGATGAAGGGCAAGCCTTCCATGCTGGGCGCCGCCTCCGGCGCGGTGGCCGGCCTGGTGGCGATCACGCCGGCCTGCGGCTTCGTCGGTGTCGGCGGGGCGCTGGTGATCGGCCTGGCGGCCGGCATCCTGTGCCTGTGGGGCGTGAATGGCCTGAAGCACCTGCTCGGCGCCGACGACTCCCTCGACGTCTTCGGCGTGCATGGCGTCGGCGGCATTCTCGGCGCCGTGCTGACCGGCGTCTTCGCCGCGCCCAGCCTGGGCGGCTCGGGCATCTTCGATTACGTCGCCAACAAGGCGTCCGCCGAGTATTCGATCCTGGATCAGGTCATCATTCAGGCCACGGCGGTGGGCACGACGGTGGTCTGGTCTGCGGTCGTGGCCTTCGTCGCCTTCAAGCTCGTCGATATCGTGATCGGCCTGCGCGTGCCGGAAGAGGAAGAGCGCGAGGGCCTGGACATCACCTCGCACGGCGAGAGCGCCTACCACTACTGACCTTCGCCCTCCCTCGGAGGTCGGTTGCGGGCGCCCCGGTTCTGCCGGGGCGCCCGTTTTCTTTCAGGCAGCGCGCGCATTCATATGCTATCGTAATTGCACGATACGGGCTGCGCATGGCTCACCAGCCCTCCTCGACTTGGATTCTGCGGTTGGCCGACGGGTTGCCCGGCCGCCGCACCCTTCCAGGCAACCCTGATCCGGAGGAGGTAGCCATGAAGTTTGCCAACGCACTAGCCATCATTTTCTCCAGCCTGTTGTTGCAAGTCGCCTTGTTGCCTAACGCCGTGGCGGCGGAACAGGGCGCGCCGGCCAAGGCGCCCGAGGCCGCCTACGACTGCAAGGCAAGCAAGTCGAACGTGCCGACCTGCAAGCGCCAGGTCAGCCAGGACGCTAGGATGCAGTGCAGGTGGCGCTGCAAGCTGGAGTGCTCGGGCAGGCAGTGCATCGAGATATGCCGGGGCAGCGGCCAGGAATGCAACGGCAAGACGCCGCCGGGCTGGTAAGGGCGTGACGGCGGGCGGGGCGCCTGCCCCGCCTTCCTGTCAGCGGAATACCACCGTGCGGTTGCCGTTGAGCAGCACGCGGTCCTCGACGTGGTAGCGCAGTCCGCGCGCCAGCACCGCCTTCTCGATGTCCTTGCCGTAGCGCACCAGGTCCTCGACCGTGTCGCCGTGGTCGATGCGCACGGTGTCCTGTTCGATGATCGGGCCGGCGTCGAGCTCGGCGGTGACGAAGTGGCAGGTGGCGCCGATCAGCTTGACGCCGCGGCGGTAGGCCTGGTGGTAGGGCTTGGCGCCGACGAAGGACGGCAGGAAGGAATGGTGGATGTTGATGATGCGGCCGGGGTATTTCTCGCACAGCTCCGGCGGCAGGATCTGCATGTAGCGCGCCAGCACCATGATGTCGCCGCGTGACTGCTCGAACAGGCGCAGGATCTCGGCGTTGGCCTCGCGCTTGTTGTCGGCCGTCACCGCCACGTGGTGGAAGGGGATGCCGTGCCACTCGACGAAGCCGCGGAAGGTTTCGTGGTTGGAAATCACGCAGGGAATCTCGACGTCGAGCTCCTTCGACTGCCAGCGCGCCAGCAGGTCGTAGAGGCAGTGCTCCTGCTGCGAGACGAGGACGACGAGACGCTTCTTCTCGGCGGAGTCCGTGATGCGCCAGTCCATCTTGAATTCGTCGGCGATGGGCTGGAAGCGGCGGCGGAACTCGGCGAGGTCGAAGGGCAGCGAGTCGGCCTTCATCTCGATGCGCATGAAGTAGCGCTGCGTGTCGTCGTCGGCGTGGTGGCTGGTTTCCAGGATCCAGCCCCGGTTGTCGGCGATGAAGCTGGCGACGCGCGCGACGATGCCGACGCGGTCGGGGCAGGCGGCGGTCAGGGTGTAGCGGCGTTGCGCGTGCATGATGCCCGGATTCTAGCGGAGTTCGCCGGCTACTGCCTTTCCAGTGCCTCGTGCAGCGCCAGCCATTTCTCCTCGGCCTCGCCGAGCAGGCGGACCAGGTCGGCCTGGCGGGCGGTGCTCTTCTGCAGGGCGGCCTTGTCGGGGGATTGATAGATTGCCGGGTCGGCCAGGCGCGCGTCGAGGCGGGCTTTCTCCTCGGTGAGCTGCGCCATGCGGCGCTCCAGCTGTTCGATTTCGCGCGACAGGTTGCGGTCATTGGCGCGGCGCGGTGCGGCCGTCTTCGCCGTCTCCTGGGGACTGACTTTTGCCCCGGCCTTTGCTTCCTGCGGCTGGTCGAGCCACTTGCGGTAGTCGTCGAGGTCGCCGTCGAAGGGCTTGAGGCCGCCGTCGGACACCAGGCAGAGGCTGTCGCAGGTGGTGCGCAGGAGATGCCGGTCGTGCGACACCAGCACCATCGCGCCCTCGTATTCGGACAGCGCCAGCGTCAGGGCGTGGCGCATCTCCAGGTCGAGGTGGTTGGTCGGTTCGTCCAGCAGCAGCAGGTTCGGCTTCTGCCAGATCAGCAGGGCCAGTGCCAGGCGCGACTTCTCGCCGCCGGAGAAGGGGCCGACCTTGGCGGTGGCCATCTCGCCGTGGAAATTGAAGCCGCCGAGGTAGTTGCGGAAATCCTGGTCGCGCGTGCGCGGATCGAGGTGGTTCATGTGCCAGAGCGGGCTTTCGTCCGGGCGCAATTGTTCGAGCTGGTGCTGGGCGAAGTAGCCGATCTTCAGCCCCTTGCCCTCGCGGCGGATGCCCGCCAGCGGCGGCGCCTCGCCGGCGAGCAGGCGGATCAGGGTCGACTTGCCGGCGCCGTTGCGGCCGAGCAGGCCGAGGCGCTCGCCCGGGCGCAGGGTCAAAGTCAGTCCCCGCAGCACGGCGACATCCCCATATCCTGCGGCGGCGTCCTCCAGCATCAGCAGCGGATCGGGGCTGCCGACCGGCTCGAAGAAGCGGAATTCGAAGGGCGTGTCGACGTGCGCCGCCGTCACTTCCTCCATCCGCGCCAGCGCCTTGATGCGGCTCTGCGCCTGGCGCGCCTTGGTGGCCTTGGCGCGGAAGCGGTCGATGTAGCTCTTCAGGTGGGCGATCTCGCGCTGCTGCTTGACGTACATCGCCTGCTGCAGCGCCAGCTGCTCGGCGCGGGCGCGCTCGAAGAAGCTGTAGTTGCCGGTGTACAGCTTTAGGCGCCGCCCCTCGATGTGGGCGATGTGGCCGACCACCGCGTCGAGGAAGTCGCGGTCGTGCGAAATCATCAGCAGCGTGCCGCGGTAGGCGCGCAGCCAGCCTTCCAGCCAGATCACCGCGTCGAGGTCGAGGTGGTTGGTCGGCTCGTCGAGCAGCAGCAGGTCGGAGCGGCACATCAGCGCCTGGGCGAGGTTCAGGCGCACGCGCCAGCCGCCGGAGAATTCCGCCACCGGCCGCTCGAAGTCGGCGTCGGCGAAGCCGAGCCCGTGCAGCAGCGCGGCGGCGCGGGCGCGGGCGCTGTAGCCGTCGATGTGGCCGTAGTCCATGTGCAGGTGGGCGATGGCCTCGCCGTCGTGCTTGTCCTCGGCTTCGCGCAGGTCGGCCTCGATGCGGCGCAGCTCGGCGTCGCCGTCGAGCGTGAAGTCGAGGGCGCCGGTGGCCAGCGCCGGCGTCTCCTGCCCGACATGGGCGATCACCCATTGCGGCGGCAGCTCGAGGTCGCCCGCCTCCTGGTGCAGCTCGCCGGTGAACAGGGCGAAGAGGCTGGACTTGCCGCAGCCGTTGGCGCCGGTGACGCCGACCTTCTGGCCGACATGCAGGCTGAGATTGACGCCTTCGAGCAGCGGCCGCCCGGCCCGGGCGAGGGTGAGAT
>Ga0209476_10002360_pt1 | contig 12679 bp, 9 predicted proteins | sample KloWWTrecipitate_FD_187179 | JGI IMG/M metagenome (GOLD analysis project Ga0209476, IMG submission 187179) | Active sludge microbial communities from Klosterneuburg, Austria, studying microevolution and ecology of nitrifiers - Klosterneuburg... | ecosystem: Engineered > WWTP > Aerobic digester >... | reverse complement strand
GAGCTGCTCGAAAAAATCGCTGTGCTGCCCGCTGCCTGCGCCATCGTAGGGGCCACTGGCTTCAGAGAAGGCGAAGCCGGCATCCCAATGGGGCGGTGGCTGAAAGTCGCCGCCACCGCCGCGTGCGCCCTGGGCAGCGGCCTGGGCACTTAACGCATCGTAGGCGGTGCGCTTTTCAGGGTCGGACAGCACGGTATGGGCCTCGTTGAGCTGCGCCATGCGCTGCTCTGCATCAGGCTCTTTGCTGACATCGGGGTGGTATTGGCGCGCCAGCTTGCGAAAGGCTTTTTTGACCTCGTCGGCCGTGGCGCCCGGGTCCACGCCGAGCACCTTGTAGTAGTCCTTGAATTCCATGTGGGGGTCTCCTGGCGGCTACTCTACGCCTATGGCCTGCCAGAGAGCAACGGCAGGGTATAAATGCTACAAAAACAGAAGCATATTGCGCTTATCAGTCGGGCGTTACAGGCACTTTTGTCGTAAATTTTGCCCGGTGGGTTGCAAAGAAAGCGCGCACATTGCGCACGTTGGCGGCACCCGTGAACAGCCGTTGCGACAGCGCCAAGTAGCCCGGCATGTCGCGCGTGTGCACCACCAGCACAAAATCGGGCCCGGGCGAGACGCGCCAGCACTGTTGCACGCAGGGTTCCTGCACGGCCAGCGCTTCGAAGGCGTCGAGATGCTCGGTGTCCTGGCGGTCGAGCGAGACCTCCACGATGCACGCCAGCCCGTGGCCCTGCAGGGCGGCCAACCGGTCGGGTTGCACGATGGCCACCTGCCGCTCGATCAGGCCTGTATCGTGCAGACGTTTCACGCGCCGCAGGCAGGTGGGGGGCGATACATGCACCAACGCGGCCAGCTCCTGGTTGCTTTGGCTGGCATCGTGCTGGAGCAGGTCCAGCAGTTCCAGGTCTGTCTTGTCTGGCGAGAATGATTCCATGTATCTAGATTAAATGAAATTTTCAATCATTGGATCAATATTTTGAAATTGAAGTTCATATTTATAGAAAATTCGATCACATATTTTGATTTTATCGGCCTAGGATGGGGCATTCATTCAGAGAGAGGGGCTTCCTATGTGCGGCATCGTCGGCGCAGTTTCTACGCGCAACATCGTTCCCATCCTGGTGCAGGGCCTGCAACGGCTGGAGTACCGGGGCTATGACTCCTGCGGCGTGGCCGTGCACGCGGCCAGCGGGGCCGGGCTGTCGGCGGGGTTGCAGCGTGCCCGCAGCACATCCCGCGTGGCAGAACTGCTGGAGCAGGTGCAGGCCGACCACATCGAAGGCTTCACCGGCATTGCCCACACGCGCTGGGCCACGCACGGCGCGCCGGCCGTGCGCAACGCCCATCCGCATTTCAGCCATGGCACGGGCGACAGCGCAGCCGGTACGGCCCGCGTGGCCCTGGTGCACAACGGCATCATCGAAAACTACGAAGAACTGCGCGCCACGCTGCAGGGCCGGGGCTATGTGTTTGCCAGCCAGACCGACACCGAGGTGATTGCCCACCTGGTCGACAGCCACTACAACGGCGACCTGTTCGACGCCGTGCAGACGGCAGTGGCCGAACTGCACGGCGCCTACGCCATTGCCGTCATGCACAAGGACGAACCGCAGCGCGTGGTGGGCGCACGCGCCGGATCGCCGCTGATTTTGGGCGTGGGCCAGGGCGGCGCAGAGCATTTCCTGGCCAGCGACGCCATGGCACTGGCAGGTGTGACGGACCAAATCGTCTACCTGGAAGAAGGCGACCTGGTCGACCTGCAGCCCGGCCGCTACTGGATCGTCGGCAAAGACCGCCAAGCCCTGACCCCCGCGCAGCGCCCGGTGCGCACTGTGCAGGCGCACAGCGGCGCGGTGGAGCTGGGCCCCTATCGGCACTACATGCAAAAGGAAATTTTTGAGCAACCGCGCGCCATTGCCGATACCCTGGAGGGCGTGGAAGGCATCGTGCCCGAGCTGTTTGACGGCGCTGCGCAACAGGGCGTGCCGGGCGCGGCCGCCTGGCGTGTTTTCAAGGAAATCGACCGCGTTCTCATTCTGGCCTGCGGCACCAGCTACTACAGCGGCTGCACGGCCAAGTACTGGCTCGAAGAACTGGCGGGTATCCCCACCCAGGTGGAGGTGGCCAGCGAATACCGCTACCGCACCAGCGTGCCCGACCCGCGCCAGCTCATCGTCACCATCAGCCAGAGCGGCGAAACCGCCGACACCCTGGCCGCGCTGCGCCATGCGCAAAGCCTGGGCATGGAGCACACGCTCACCATCTGCAACGTGGCCACCAGCGCCATGGTGCGTGAATGCAAGCTCGCATACATCACCCGCGCCGGGGTCGAGATCGGCGTGGCCAGCACCAAGGCCTTCACCACGCAACTGGCGGGCCTGTTCTTGCTGACGCTGGCACTGGCGCAGTCCAAAGGCCGCCTCACCGCCGAGCAGGAGGCTGCCCACCTCAAAGCCATGCGCCACCTGCCCGTGGCATTGCAGGCGGTGCTGGCGCTCGAACCCCAGCTCATCGCCTGGGCCGAAGACTTCGCCCGCATGGAAAACGCCCTGTTCCTGGGCCGGGGCCTGCACTACCCCATTGCCATGGAAGGTGCGCTCAAACTCAAGGAAATCAGCTACATCCACGCCGAGGCCTACCCCGCCGGGGAGCTTAAGCACGGCCCGCTGGCCCTGGTGACCAGCGCCATGCCCGTCGTTACCGTGGCGCCCAACGACGCCCTGCTGGAAAAGCTCAAGAGCAACATGCAGGAAGTGCGCGCGCGCGGCGGCGTGCTGTATGTGCTGGCCGACGCCGACACCCGCATCGAGAGTGGCGAAGGCCTGCATGTCATCCGCATGCCCGAACACTATGGGCCTCTCAGCCCGCTCTTGCATGTGGTGCCGCTGCAGCTGCTGGCCTACCACACCGCCTGTGCACGGGGGACGGACGTGGACAAACCGCGCAATCTGGCCAAGAGCGTGACTGTCGAATAACGGGCGACCCTGTCAGGGCAATTCAGCATTCCCCATGCGCCCCAGAATGGTGCGCGTGCGCCCGGACAGGTAGGCCGAGTTGGGCATTTTTTCGAAGCGCTTGGGAGCGGGCAGCATTACGGCCAGGCGGGCGGCTTCGTGGGGAGCAAGCTGGGCAGCGCTTTTGCGGAAGTAGTGCCGGGCGGCAGCTTCGGCGCCGAAGATGCCGTTGCCCCATTCCACGTTGTTGAGGTAAATCTCCAGGATGCGTTCCTTGGAGAGGAATTGCTCCAGCGCTAGCGTGAGCACAAACTCCTGCCCCTTGCGCACCAGGGTACGTTCGCCCGAGAGCAGCAGGTTCTTGGCCAGTTGCTGGGTGATGGTGGAGCCGCCCCGAATCTTGGGGGCGCGCACCGGTTTGTCGGGGGTGCGGGCCTGGGCTTTGGTAATTTGCGCCTCGGCCTTGGCGTTGCGCTCCCAGGCTTTCTCGATGGCGTTCCAGTCGACGCCTTCATGGTTGACGAAACCGTCGTCCTCCGACGCGATCACGGCGCGTTTGAGGTGACTGCTGATCTGTGTGTAGGGCACCCATTGCTGGCGCCAGCGCAGGGTGCCATCACCAGTGATCTGGGCCCAGGCTTCGGAGCGCTGGAAGGTGGTTGATTCGGGATTGAGCACCGCCATGGTGGCGATGCGCAGCACAAAGAACAGTTCCAGGGCGAGCGCCGCAAACGCGACAAGGCCGATCCAGCGCAGCAAGGCTCTCATGGGTGTGGGGCGCGCTAGCGCGATGGGGCTGTGGGCGCGGCCATCAGTGCGCGCAGTTCGGCCAACACCTGGCCGCCCGGTGGGCGCACGCCGCGCCAGACCAGAAAAGCCTCGGCTGCCTGTTCCACCAGCATGCCCAGGCCGTCGCGCGCGTGCGCGCCGTGCTGCGTGGCCCAGTCCAGAAAGCCCTGCGCGGCGGGGCCGTACATCATGTCGTAGGCCAGGCTGCCGGGGCGCAGCACGCTTGCGGGCACAGGCACTTCGCCGCCCGCCAGGCTGCTGGCTGTGGCGTTAATAATAATATCAAAATTGGCCTCTAGCGCTTGTGTGGATTGCGCTAGTAGCTCTGTTTTTTGTAGCAATGCAAGCGATGCATGGGCCTGCACCAGTGCCTGTGCGCGGGCCACGGTGCGGTTGGCCACGGTGATGCTGCGCGGCCCGGCGGCCAGCAGTGGGCCCAGGGCACCGGCGGCGGCGCCGCCCGCGCCGATGAGCAGCACATCGCGCCCGGCAAGGCGTATGTCTGCGTTGCGTTCGATGTCGGCCACCAGGCCCAGGCCGTCGGTGTTGTCGGCGTGGATGGCGCCGTCCTTGAAGGTGAGGGTGTTGGCGGCGCCTGCCCGTTGCACGCGCTCGCTGCGGTGTGTGGCGGCCTGTGCGGCTTCGAGCTTGAAGGGCACGGTGATGTTGCAACCCCGTCCCCCGGCGGCGGCGAAGCCGTGCAGCGCCTGGGCAAAGCCGTCCAAGGGGACCAGGCGGCGCTCGTAGTGCAGCGCTTGGCCGGTCAGCTCGGCAAAGCGGGCATGGATCCAGGGTGAGCGGCTGTGCTCCACCGGGTTGCCCATCACGCAGTATTGGTCGATCGATGTGGCGGAGAGGGTCATGGACGATTCTTCCTGGGGAGAGCGTTCCGGCGGGCGCGTTCCAGGCCAGCGGGCGCCGTGGAACGGGCTTTGCCCGGCCACTGGCGCCGTCCCCTGGGGAAAGGCGCCGACGGCGACTCAGGGGGGGAAGGTTACCTCACGGTGGTTTCCAGGGTCTGGTCGCGGGTGAACTTGAAACGCGAGACCACGGCGATCTGGTCGGCCTTTTTACGCATGTCGGCACCGAACGGGCCAAAAGGGCCCGAGGCCATGGCGATGGCTTCGGCCTGGCGGTCGAGTCGACGGTTGCCCGATCCCTGCACGATTTCGGTGGCCAGCACCCGGCCGTCGTGGTTGACGGTAACGATCATCACCAGCTCGCCATAGAGCTTCTGGCCGCCGTATTCGGGGAAGTTGACGGTGCCCTTGTCCTCCACCTTGCGGCGCAAGGCGTCGTAGTACACGGCATACACCTCCTCGCGGGTCGCTGGGCTGATGTAGCGCTTCTTGGGGCGGGCGTTTTCTTCGTTGATGCGCTTCTCGATCTCGGCCAGCATCTTGACGAGCTGGCGGCGGCGTTCTTCCTGCGCGGTCTGCTCGGCATTCTGGCTGGGCTTGCGCGGGTCGGGCGCGGGCAGGGTGGCAATTTGCTTGCGCAACTGGGCCAGCAGCTGGGTTTGTTCCTCCAGCATGGCATCGGTCTTGCGCTGGACTTCTTCAAAATCGTCGCCCACGCTGGTCATGGCGGAATAGGGCAGCGGGCTGGTGGCGCGGCCTTTTTCGGCATCGCCCCCGCCGGCCAGCGAAAACTGGGCAATGGCCTGGGCCTTGGTGGGCGCTTCGTTCGAGCGGGCATTGACCAGGATGACTTCGAGCGGCGTGTCCTGGAACACGCGGTTGAAACCCTCGGGGTCGATGAAGCGCACGGACAGCACCGCAGCGTGCAGCGCCAGCGACACCGCCAGCGTCAGTTGCAGCGTGCTGAGACGCAGGAAGAGGTCGGATGTTTTCATCGCCGGGCCGCCCCAAGATGAAAAGCGGCCCCCTTGGGGGGCAGCGACCACACGGAGTGAGGGAGCGTGGGGGTCATATTCACGGGGCCGGATTATCGGCGGTGGCGCCCGCTTCTGGCTCATTCACATCCACCGCAATGGCAATGGGCCCGGCCACGGCGCTGTCGTCGTCCTCGCCGCTGTCGTCGTCATCCACCGGGCCGTCGTCGCTGGGGTCCAGCGGGTCGTCGATGCGTTCGAGCACGGTGCCATGCAGGTCAAGGGTGATTTCGTCCACCTCGCCCAGTTTGACGCGCAGGCGCGCACCACGCGGCAGGTTTTGCGCCCCCAGCACCGGAAAGACGAGGGGCAGCGTGTCGGCGCGCACCAGAAAGCTGCCGCCCGGGCCTTCCTTGAAGACGGTGGCTTCCAGCTCGGTGATGTTGTTTTGCTCCAGGTACTTGAGCGTCCAGAAGCGCTCCATGCCGGCCTGGTAGCCGTTGTAGGCGCTGTAGGCGGCGTCAAAGCTGCTGATGATGGAGAAAAGCTCGGCGTCCTTAGGCTTGAAGGGGGCCGCCAGTGCCGCCGTGGCGCCGTGGCGCGCGCAGGCAATGATCTGCCACTGGTTCACCAGATCGACATAGCGGCGCAGCGGGCTGGTGGCCCAGGTGTAGCTTTTCACGCCCATGCCCGCGTGCGGCAGGGCCTTGGTGCCCATGCGCACCTTCACACCTGGCGCCATGCTGGCCTGGCTGCGGTAGATGCCGGGCACGCCCAGGCTGGCGAGCCACTGGCCCCAGGTGCTGTTGGCGACGATGGCGGCCTCGGCGACGATGAGGTCGAGCGGCGCACCGCGCTGGCGCGTGGTGATCTGCACGGTTTCGCTGCCGCCCGGCTCGCCGCCCTCTCCGCCCACGAGGCGGAAGTTGTAGTCCGGCCGGTTGAAGTTCTCGGGCTTGCCGCGCACCACTTCGCGTCCGGCCTTGAGTTTTTGTGCCAGGCGATGCAAAAATGAGAGCTGCACGCGCAGGCTGGATAAGCGCTCAGGCGTGTTTTCGACCTCAATACTCGGATCGGCCAGCCAGGCTTCGGTAACGATGTGGTCCAGCTGGTCGTGGCGCAGGTTGGCCACCACGGGAACGCGCTCCAGGCGCGTCTCGGTGGCGGTGATCTCCAGCGTGGCCTCGTCGATGGTGCAGTACAGCGACACGGCGGGGTTGGCGCGGCCCTCGTCCAAGGTGTAGATCTGCACCACGCTGTCGGGCAGCATGGTGATCTTGTAGCCCGGCATGTAGACGGTGGACAGGCGGTTGCGGCCCAGCTGGTCGATGGCGCTGCCCGGGGCAATTGCCAGACCGGGCGCCGCAATGTGGATACCCATCGTGACCGTGCCTGTCCCGAGCCCGGAGACAGAGAGCGCATCGTCGATCTCGGTGGTCTGCGAATCGTCGATGGAGAAGGCTTGTACATCGGCCAACGGCAGGTCGGCCGGGGGCTGGGGGGCGTCCAGCGCGGGGAAGCCCGTGCCCTTGGGGAAGTTGTCCAGCAGAAAGCGCTTCCAGTGGAACTGGTAGCTCGAATCAATGGCGCCGGCCTTTTGCAGCAGGTCGAGCGGTGCGGTGTGCGTGGCGCGGCTGGCCTCGACCACGGCCTTGTATTCGGGCGCGTTCTTGTCGGGGCGGAACAGTATCTTGTAGAGCTGTTCGCGGATGGGTGCGGGGCACTCGCCGCGCCCCAGTTGTTCGGCCCACTCGGCAATCTGCGCCAACACGGCTTTTTTCTTCTCGATGGCGGCCAGCGCCTGCTGCAGGATGTCGGCCGGGGCCTTCTTGAAACGCCCCTTGCCCGCGCGGCGGAAGTAGTGCGGCGCCTCGTACAAACGCAGCAGCGCACCGGCCTGCTCGGCCAGCGTGGCGTTGGCCGAAAAATAGTCGCGGGCGAGGTCGGCAAAGCCGAATTCACCCTCGGGGGCGAACTCCCAGGCGAGTTGCAGGTCGATGGTGTCCGACACCGCCTGGGCCTGGGCCACCAGTTCCGCAGGTGCGGGCTTCTCAAACTTGAGCAGGATGTGGGCGGCCTTGACCTTGACCCGTTTACCCGAGTCCAGCTCGATCTGGGCCGAAGACTCGGCTTCGGAGAGGATGCGACCGGCTAGAAACTTGCCGGATTCTTCAAACAATGCGTGCATGGGGGCAATTGTCCCATGGTCGCAGGGCCTGGCTGCGGCTACACCTCGATGAGCATGTTCGGCGCAAAGTGGGCGTTTTCCACGACCCCCTTGGGCGCGTAACCCCGTGGGTTGGCTACCACGCGCGTGGCGCCCAGCCAATAGTCGCAGCTGTGGTGCACATGGCCGTGCAACCACAGTCGGGGCTGCCAGCGCAAAATGTGTGCCTCCAGGTCCGAGACAAAGCAGGCGTTCAGCGGGGAGCCCACAAACTGCGGGGCAATGCTTGCAGGGGATGGGGCAAAGTGAGTGATTACTACGGTGAGGCCATCAAATGGCTCGGCAAAGCGCGCTTCCAGCCAGGCGACCGACTGGTCAAACAGCAGTTGCGAGACGGCAGGCGTGAACAGGTCGGGGAAGCCGGGCGCTACGCCAATGCGGTGGAAGTCGCGCACAAATTCCTGCGCCATCTGCAGGCCTTTCTCGCGTTGTTCGGGCGAGTCGAACAGCCGGTAGTCCGACCACAGCGTACAACCCAGAAAGCGCACGCCCTGGTGCCGCCACTCCTCGCGTTCGAGTACGCGCACGGGGCTGCCCTGCGCCTGCTGGCGCAGCTCGGCCATGGTGCTGGCCAGGTCAGAGCCGTAGAACTCGTGGTTGCCCGCCACATACAGCGTGGGTTGGGCAAACTGCCGCGCCCAGGCCATGCCTGTGGCCGGGCGTTGCAGGTCGCCTGCCAGCACGACGACATCGGCGCTGGTCGGGGGTAATTCCAGGGGGTGCACCGATAAGTGCAGGTCGGAGTAGAGGGCAATCTTCATGGTGTGCTTGCGGTACGAAAGGCATTTACGCCAGTTGCAGAAACTGCGCCACAGTGTCCAGGTGATCGGCAAAGTCGCTCAGGCCATGGTCGCCATTTTCCAGCAGCCGCAACTGGGCCTGGGGGTAGCGCGCCACCATCTCGCGCCAGTCCAGCACTTCGTCGCCCTTGGCAATGATGGCCAGCTCGGGGCCGCCCGGCGGCTGGTCGTGCACGGCCAGCGCCCGGAGTTCGTCGACGAATTCGGGGGCAAAGTAAAAGTGTTCTGCCGGGTCGTGCCAACTGGTTTGGTCGCCGATGTGGCGCGCCAGGTCGCGGGCCGGGTTTACCGCCGGGTTGAGCAGCACGCTGGGGCAGGCTGCCTGCTGCGCGACCCAACTGGCGTAGTAGCCCCCCAGAGAAGAGCCCACCACGGCCATCGTGGCGCGTGGCCAAGCTGCTGTGCCGGCGCTCACCATCGCCATGGCGGCACGGGGCGAAGGCGGCAGTTGCGGACACCAGAAGTGCACGGACGGATGCTGGCGGGCCACGTGCTGCGCCATCAGCTGCGCCTTGGCCGATTGGGGGGAGGAGCGAAAGCCGTGCAGGTAGAGAAGGTGGGTGGTGGTCATGGCGTGGAGGGTATGCGGGCAATCACTGCCCGCACAGCAAGGCAGCGGGCATAAGATGGACGGATTGGGGCGCTGTGCCGTGCGGTGCCCGTCCTGCCCTTGCTCACCATGCCCGATTTTGCCCCGCTTTCCACCGCCCGACGCTTCGCAAAGGGGGCGGGCAGCCCGGCACCCGCCATGGTAGGGCGGTTTGAGTTGCAGCGCGTGCTGGGGCAGGGCGCCCAGGCTACGGTGTGGCTGGCACACGACCCGCGACTGCAGCGCCCGGTGGCCATCAAGCTGTTGCCGCCCGTGCAGGGCCAGGATGCCTCGGTGCTGGACCACTGGCTGCGCGAGGCGCGCCATGTAGGGCGGCTGGCGCACCCGCACATCGTTCCGGTTTTCGAGGCCGACGTGCAGGGGCTGCAGCCCTATATGGTGTTTGAGTACGTGCCGGGCGACACCCTGGCCGGGCACCTGGCGCAGCGCGGGCGTTGCGCCCCGCACGATGCCGTGGCCCTGATGGTGGACGTGCTCGACGGCCTGCAGGCGGCCCACGCGGCGGGCATTGTGCACCGCGATCTGAAGCCGTCGAACGTGATGGTGGACGCCCAGCGCCACGCCCGGGTCATGGATTTCGGCATGGCAGCGGCCGTGGCCAGTGCCTCCGATGCGCAGTTGGCCAGCGGCACACCCGCCTACATGGCGCCCGAGGCCACAGCGGGCGCGGCGCCCGCGCCGTCCATGGACATCTATTCGGCAGCGCTGGTGCTGGTCGAGCTGCTGACAGGGCAGCCCCTGATCCACCAGAGTGACACCTGGCAGGCGCTGTATCGCATCGCCAATGAAGTGCTGGAGCTGCCCGAGGACCTGGGCCCTGGCGTGGACGATGCGTTGCGCGCGATCCTGCTGCGCGCCCTGGCGCGTGAACCCTCGGCCCGCTTTGTGTCGGCGGCGGATTTTCGTGATGCATTGCGCGCCTGGGCTGCCCCGGCCAGCGCGCCCACGGCGCAGAGCAATGCCACGCTCGACTTTTTGTTGCGGCGCATGCGCCACAAGAGCGATTTTCCGGCGCTGTCCGACTCGGTGGCGCGCATCCAGCGGGTGGCCACGTCGGAGGACGACAGCATCAGCGATCTGACGCACGAGATCCTCAAAGACGTGGCCCTTACGCACAAACTTTTGCGGCTGGTCAACAGCGTGCACTTTGCCCATGCCAGCCGGGGGAGTGTGAGCACCGTCTCGCGCGCCGTCAGCCTGGTGGGGTTCAACGCGGTGCGCAACATGGCGCTCAGCCTGGTGATGCTGGACCACATGCAGAACCAGCAGCACGCCAGCCAGATGCGCGAGGAATTTCTGCGCGCCATGATGGCTGGGTCCGTGGCGGCCGAGCTGTGTGATGTCGCCGCCGAGGCCGAGGAAGCCTTCATTGGCGCCATGTTCCAGAACCTGGGGCGCATGTTGTGCGAGTTTTATTTTCCTGAAGAGGCCGGACAGATCCGCGCCATTGTGGCGGCGGGCCGCACCGAGGGTGGTGAGGAGGCCGCGGCGCAGCAGGTGCTGGGCGTGGGGCTGGAAGACCTGGGCGCGGGTGTGGCGCGGGTCTGGGGCCTGCCCGAGGCCTTGCAGCGCTGTATTCGCAAACCCCTGGGTTCGCCGCCCATGCGCCCGCCAGAAAAGGGCGTGGAGCGCCTGCGCTGGGTGGCCCGCGCCGCCAACGAAGTGGCCAGCACGCTGCTGATGGCAGACGGGCAGCAGGTCGAGGCAGGCTTGCAGGCGCTGGCCACGCAGTACGCGCGCACGCTCTCCTTGTCGGCACAGGCCATTTCCGAAGCCACCTTGCGTGCCCGCCGCCAACTGGTGGCCATGGCGGAGGCCCTGGACCTGCGGGTGGCGCCCGATGCGCCGGCGGCCCGCCTGCTCCAGTTGCCAACATCTGCCGTGGCCGGCGATGGAGCCCCGGACGACGCCCTGGCCGCGCACGAACTGCGCCCCCAGGCCACGCAGCCTCTGCCCACCGCTGCGCTGCAGGCCCCCGGCGGGCCGGCCGCCATGGCGCAGGTGGCCGAAGTGTTGTCCGCGGGTATCCAGGACATCACCAACGCCATGGTGGACGAGGGCTTCAAGCTCAATGATGTGCTGCGCATGATTCTGGAAACCATGTTCCGTGCCCTGGGTGTGCGGCGCATGGTGTTTTGTCTGCGCGACGCCAAGACCGACGTTCTGACCGGCCGTTTTGGCCTGGGCGAGGGCAACGATGTGGCCGTGCGCGCCATGGCGGTGCCGCTCAAGTCCCCAGGTGATCTGTTTTCCGCCGTGTGCCTGCGCGGCGCCGACACCTTGATTCAAGATGCCACCGAGCCGCGCATGCAGGCGCGCCTGCCCGCCTGGTACCGCAGCAGCCTGGATGCCCCCACCTTCTTGCTGCTGCCTTTGCAGATGAAGGGGAGGCCTTTCGCGTTGATTTATGCCGACCACGCCCATCCAGGGGCCATCGCAGTGGACGACAAGGCCCTGGGCCTGCTGCGCACCCTGCGCAACCAGGCCGTGATGGCGTTCCGCCAGGCAGGCTGATTGGCGCGCGGGGTGCAGGGGCGGGCGTACGCCCGATAATTGCGCCATGGCAACCACTTTTGGCAAACCCACCCTCGCGCAGCGCGTCCTGCCCCTCTTCCAGGGTTTTGATGGCTGGCTGGTGGCCGTCATTCTGCTGCTGGCCGCTGCGGGCTTGCTGGCTATGTATTCTTCGGGCTATGACCATGGCACGCGCTTTGCTGACCATGGCCGCAATATGCTGATCGCCGTGTCCATCTTGTTTATGGTGGCGCAGATCCCGCCCCAAAAGCTGATGGCCATGGCCGTACCGCTGTATGCCCTGGGGGTAGCCCTGCTCGTAGCGGTGGCACTGTTTGGTATCACCAAGAAAGGGGCGCAGCGCTGGATCAACCTGGGAATCGTCATCCAGCCCAGCGAGCTGCTCAAGATCGGCATGCCGTTGATGCTGGCCTGGTGGTTCCAGAAGCGCGAAGGCCAGTTGCGCCCCCTCGACTTCGGGGTGGCGGCCCTGCTGCTGGCCGTGCCGGTGGGGCTGATCATGAAGCAGCCCGATCTGGGTACGTCGCTGCTGGTGCTGGCCGCCGGTCTATCGGTCATTTTTTTCGCGGGGTTGCCCTGGAAACTGGTGGTTCCGCCCGTGCTACTGGGGGCGGTGGGCATCGCGCTGATTGTCGGTTTCGAGCCCCAGCTGTGTGCCGACGGGGTGCGCTGGCCGGTGCTGCACGACTACCAGCAGCAGCGTATCTGCACGCTGCTGGACCCTACGCGCGACCCGCTGGGCAAGGGGTTTCACATCATCCAGGGCATGATCGCCATCGGAGCGGGCGGGGTGTTTGGCAAGGGCTTCATGGCGGGCACGCAGACCCACCTTGAATTCATCCCCGAGCGCACCACCGACTTCATCTTCGCTGCTTTTTCCGAGGAGTTCGGCCTGCTGGGCAACCTGTTCCTTATTGTGTGTTTTTT
>Ga0209476_10002355_pt1 | contig 12690 bp, 10 predicted proteins | sample KloWWTrecipitate_FD_187179 | JGI IMG/M metagenome (GOLD analysis project Ga0209476, IMG submission 187179) | Active sludge microbial communities from Klosterneuburg, Austria, studying microevolution and ecology of nitrifiers - Klosterneuburg... | ecosystem: Engineered > WWTP > Aerobic digester... | reverse complement strand
CGAAAACTACGGCCCGCGCGGGCTGTGGAAGCAGATCCGCAACGAGTCGCCGATGTGGGGCAGGACGCTCCCGCAGATCCCGCGCCTCGTGCACAAGGTGCTGGCCGACGACGCGCCCGGGCGCATCGAGCGCGCGCTGCGCAGCCTCGAGGCCGCCCAGCGCCGGCAGACCAACATCCTGCTCGCCATCGCGCTCATCCTGGGCTTCCTCGTCCTCGGCCTCGTCCTCCAGTCCCTCTGAAAGGGACAGGAATTGGGGACGGTTCTGAAGAACCGTCCCCGATTACTGTCCCAGGAGGGAGGCGAGGATCCGTTCCTTCGCCGCGCATCGCGCCTCGCCCCAGCAGGGGCGATGGGTGGCGACCACCTTCCCGTCCTTGCGGATGACGACCTCCCACGGCCGCTTCATCAGCACCGTGTGGACGTAGCTCACGAAGGACTCCGCGAAGTCGTCGCCGGGGCCCGTGGCCGCGTAGAGCGTGGGGAAGTCGGTCTTCGCCAGCGCCGCGTAGGCCGGCGCCATGTCCGCCGCCTCCAGCTTCGCGCCGAGGTAGTACACGACGAACGCGCGCTTCGGGAACGTAGCATCGAACCGCGACGCGTACTTGCCTTCCTTGCGGTCGATCGTCCACGAGAGCTCGAAGAACGGGAACCGCGCCCCCGCCGGCACTTCCTTCGGCGCGAGGTTCCAGCTCGGGTGCACGTCGCGGTTGATCGAGAGCACGTGCCCCAGCTCGTGCAGCAGGATGTAGCGGATGGCCCCGCGCCGGTCGTCGCTCGCGGGTGGCTCGATCTTCGCCTCGAGGCTCCACCCCGGCGCCGGCTTGAACGGCGTGTTCTCCTTCCACGTGGCCCACGCGTTCGCCTTGAACTTCCCCAGCACCGCCGCGTCCAGCACGATGAAGCCGCCCTCGGGCCGCCCCTTGCCGTCGAGGAACATGTCCGTGAAGCCGGTGCCGCCGAGGTCGTCCACGAACCACACGCCGGCGAAGGACGCACCGAACGCGCGCCGCACGGCCGGGGGCAGGTCCGCGATGGCGCCGCGCACGTCCGCGAGGAAGTCCGGCGCGAGCCGGCTCGGCCGCGGCTTCTCGGGAAAACCGTTGACGAGGTTGTCCAGGCGCAGGAACTCCGTGAGCCCCTCCGGCGCGGGCCCCAGCCGCTCGGCCACGGGCTTGGCGAGCGCGGCCTGCCAGAAGGCCCGCGTCTTCGCCGGGTGGGCCTTCATCGCCTTCATCAGGCACGCCTTGTCCGTGGGCTCGCAGCCCGCCAGCGCCTCGGCCCGGGCGCCATCGGCGACGGCAGCCGACGCAAACGCCACGATGAACCCAAACGCCTGCCGCCAGGTCATCGCCGCGGGGCTCAGCGCCCGTCGAAATCGACCAGCACGGGCTGGTGGTCGGAGACCCGCGTGTCGACGTCCACGCGAATGTCGCGCACGCGAGCGAGGATGTCCTCGCTCACGAACACGAAGTCGCAGCAGTACGGGAACTTCGCGTAGCGCGCGTCGTGCACGCAGAAGGTGGGCGCGTGCGGCGCGCGGCCGTGCACGTGCGCCCACGCGTCGCGGTATGCGGGCCCCCCGCAGGCGAGCGGCTTCTGGATGTCGTCGTACGCCGGGTTCTCCGGCGGCAGGTTGAAGTCGCCCGTGAGGATGGCCGCGGTCGCCTGCGCCGTGAGGTCGAAGGGCCCGTCCTCCGCGGTGGGGAAGCCGGGGCGCATCGCGCGGTCGCAGGCCTCGTCGTGCAGCTCGCGAAGCCGCGCCGCCTGCGCCGAGCGCTGCACCCCCGAGTAGTACTCCAGGTGCGTCGTGGTGACGCGCACCGGCCCCATCGGGAACTGCAGCGTCGCCTCCACCGCCACGCGCGGCATCGATTCCTTGCCGGGGTCCGCGGGCCACGGCAGCGCGTGCCGGCGCGCGGCGATCACCGGGAGCCGCGTGAGGATCAGGTTGCCGAAGCGCCGCCGGCGGCCGCCCGCCCCCTGCAGGTCCACGCCGTAGCCGGGGATCGCCGTGTAGCCCGGCAGCAGCGCCGCGAGCTGCGCGAACTGGTCCGCGTCGTCGTTGCCCGCGAGCCCCGGGAAGTTGTCGGCGATCTCCTGCACGTTCAGCACGTCGAAGTCGGCCATCTCCCGCGCGTGCGCGACGATGCGCGCAAGGTCCACGCGCCCGTCCAGGCCGCGGCCCCACTGCAGGTTCCAGGTGATGAGTTTCATCGTGGCAGCTTGCCCTCGTCTCGCCCCGATTCTGCCAGAATCGCCGCGTAGCCTCCGGGCATCGCCATCGCCGGAGACCGCCGTGAAACGCTTCGTGCCGCCGCTCTTCTCGCTCTTCGTCGCCGCCGCCGCCCACGCCGCCGAGTGGGTCGAGGTGCCCGCCTGGAAGCGCCACTTCGCCGCGCGGCGCCTCGAGGGCACCTTCGTGCTCTTCGAGCCCTACGAGAACCGCTGGCGCGTGCTGGACCTCGAGCGCGCGAAGCGCGGCTACCTGCCCGCCTCCACCTTCAAGATCGCCAATGCGTTGATCGGCATCGAGACGGGCGCCATCGCCGGCGAGGACGAAGTCTTCCGCTGGGACGGCACGGCCAAGCCCGTCGACGCGTGGGAGGCCGACCACACGCTCGCCTCGGGCATGCGCGAGAGCGTCGTGTGGATGTTCCAGGAGGTGGCGCGGCGCATTGGCCGAGCGCGCATGCGCGAGTGGCTGGACCGCTTCGACTACGGCAACCGCGACCTCGCGGGCGGCATCGACCAGTTCTGGCTGCGCGGCGCGCTTCGCATCAGCGCGGTGCAGCAGGTGGAGTTCCTGCGCAGCCTTGCCGAGGGGCGCCTGCCCGTGGGCCCGCGCGCGCGGCGGCTGGTTCGCGAGGCCCTCGTCGTCGAGCGCGGCGAGGGCTGGGTGCTGCGCGGCAAGACCGGCACGGCGCAGGGCGATGCGGATGCCGTCGCGTGGTGGGTGGGCTGGGTGGAGCGCGACGGGCACCCCACCGCCTACTTCGCGCTCAACCACGCCCCGGGCGAGGGCGGCTCGCGGCAGGACCGCTTCGCGGTGGCGCGGGCGATCCTGCGCGAGGCCGGCGTGCTCTAGAACGCGAGCCGCGTGATGCGCTTCGTTCCCGGCTGCCCGCTCACCGTGTAGCTGAAGGTGGCGATGCCTTCCTCGCCCGGCTTCTGCTGGAACTCGAAGGCGGCCTCGCCCACGGCGGTGCGCGTGACGGCGGCGGGGTCGAACGCCGGGCCGGGGAAGTAGGCGGGGCCGGCAGTGCGGTAGACCTTGCCTGCCCAGCGCGTGGCGCTCGTCCACTGCCCGTCCTGGATCACGAACCACGCCGGCGATCCGTCGGCGTCGTAGACGTACCACGCGGCGAAGACGACGTGCGTCGGGCTCTGGTGGAAGGAGAGCCCCCAGCCCGACTCGGCGGCGCGGAACCAGTGCCCCGAGTAGTCGGTGAGCGGCCGCGGCGGGCGCGGGAAGATGGCGATCTCCGGCCGGCCGCGCACCGAGAAGTGGATGCGCTCGCTCGCCGGGCCGTCGGGGTCGCCGTCCGGGTGCACCTCGACCCGCCAGTCGCCGACGGGGAGCGTCCCCAGGCGGATGTCCACGATGCGCGGTTCGCCCGGCACGAGGCACAGGTTCGGCCGGTGCGCGACGCGGATCACGCCGGCGGCGGCGGTGACGGAGACGGTCTCGGGCACGAAGTAGCAGGAGTCGACGTTCAGGCGCAGGTTCACGGCGTCGAACTCGTAGGGCTCGGCGGGCGTGACCTGGGAAGCGGCGATGGCGGCGGGTGCTGCGGACGCGAGCAGGACAGCGAGGAATCGTGCGTTCATGGTCGTGGCTGGATGGCAATTGGTGCGATGGCGGATTATCGCGCCGGACATCGGCGCGGCGGTTACCGTTCATTCCCCGGAATGCGCGGTTCGTCGCAAACGCCCCTCACCCCCGGCCCCTCTCCCGGAGGGAGAGGGGAGAGAGGCGGGCTCTCCCGGAGGGAGAGGGGAGCCGGTTATCGGGATAGAATTGGTCTCTCAGGGGAAACTCAATAACAACGACCCGCATGTCGGAAATCGTTCTCGAGCAGGTGACGAAGCGCTTCGGCCCCGTGAAGGCCGTGGATTCGGTGAGCTTCAAGGCCGGGTCCGGCAAGTTCGTGGTGCTGCTGGGCCCCTCGGGCTGCGGGAAGTCCACGCTGCTTCGCCTCATCGCCGGGCTGGAGGACGTGAGCGATGGCCGCATCCTCATCGACGGCGCGGACGTCACGCGCCTTTCGCCCGAGAAGCGGCGCGTGTCGATGGTGTTCCAGTCCTACGCGCTCTTCCCGCACCTCTCCACCGCGGAGAACATCGTCTTCGGCCTCAAGGTGCGCCGCACGCCCGAGGATGAGCGCAAGAAGCGCCTCGCGCACGTGGCCGAGGTCGTCGGGCTCGCCGAGTACCTCGACCGCAAGCCGCAGGAGCTCTCCGGCGGCCAGCGCCAGCGCGTGGCGCTCGCGCGGGCCATCATCGCCGAGAACCGCATCTGCCTCATGGACGAGCCGCTCTCCAACCTCGACGCGCAGCTTCGCCACGGCATGCGGGTCGAGATCCGCGGCCTGCAGCAGCGCCTCGGCATGACCGTGGTCTACGTGACGCACGACCAGGTGGAGGCCATGAGCATGGCCGACCGCGTGGTGCTCGTGCGCGAGGGGCGCATCGAGCAGGAAGGCTCGCCCGAGGAGCTCTACGCGAAGCCCGCGACGATGTTCGCCGCGCGCTTCATCGGCACGCCGGGCATGAACCTCGTGGCGCTGGCCGACGGCCCGGGCGGCGCGGTCGTGCGCGGCTCGCCGGATGCGCTCCTCGCGCGCGGCGGCAACGGCCTCACGCTGGGCGTGCGCCCGGAGCACGTGGGGCTCGTCGAGGCCGGCGGCATTCGCGGCACCGTCACGAGCTCCGAATACCATGGCGCGGACACCATCCTCACCGTGAAGGTGGGCGAGGAGGTCTTTCTCGTCCGCGCGCCGGGGCAGCTCGCCCACCCGCCGGGCTCGGCGGTGCGGCTGGGCTGGAAGGAGGGCATGGCCCATCTCTTCGACACGGCCTCCGGGAGGCGCGTGCCGGATGGGGCTCAGTAGCAGCAACGAAGGGAAGTCCGTTTCGCACATCTCAGGGAGGCACACCATGCGTTCGATGATTGCGTTGTTCACGGCAGCCCTCCTGGGCCTCGCCCAGGCGGCGTGGGCCCAGGTGGAGCTCACGTTCTACTACCCGATCGCGGTCGGCGGCCCGCTCACCAAGGTGATCGACGGCTACGCCGCGGAGTTCGAGAAGGCCAACCCCGGCGTGAAGGTGAAGCCGATCTACGCCGGCAACTACGACGACGCGCGCATCAAGGCGCTCGCCGCGCTCAAGGCCGGGCAGCCCGCGCAGATCTCGGTGCTCTTCTCGATCGACATCTACGAGCTGCTCGAGCAGGACGTGATCGTCCCCTGGGACGAGGCCGCCGCCACCGCCGACGACAAGGCGTGGCTCAAGAGCTTCTACCCCGCCCTCATGATGAACGGCACCTACAAGAACAAGGTGTACGGCATCCCGTTCCAGCGCTCGACGATCGTCCTCTACTGGAACAAGGAGGCGTTCAAGGAAGCGGGGCTCGACCCCGAGAAGGCGCCCGCCAACTGGACCGAGATGACGGCCATGGCGCAGAAGCTCATGAAGAAGGACGCCTCCGGCAACGTGCAGCGCTGGGGCGTGATGGTGCCCTCCACCGGCTACGCCTACTGGATGTTCCAGGCCTTCGCGCGCCAGAACGGCCAGGACCTCATGAACCGCGACGGCAACCAGACCAACTACGCGCACCCGGACGTGATCGGCGCGCTGCAGTACTGGCGCGACCTGGGCGCGAAGCACAAGGTGATGCCCGAAGGCACGGTGGAGTGGGGGACGCTTCGCCAGGCGTTCACCGAGGGGAAGACCGCGATGATGTGGCACACCACGGGCAACCTCACGGCGGTGAAGGGCTCGGCCAAGTTCCCCTTCGGCGTGGCGATGCTGCCGGCCTCCAGGCAGCGCGGCTCGCCCACGGGCGGCGGCAACTTCTACCTCTTCAAGAAGACCACGCCCGCGGAAAGGAAGGCCGCGCTCGCCTTCGTGAAGTTCATGACGGCACCGGAGCGCGCCGCCGACTGGAGCATGGCCACCGGCTACGTCGCGACCTCCGCGGCGGCCTACGACACGCCGAAGCTCAAGGCCTACGCCGCGGAGTTCCCGCCGGCCGTGGTCGCGCGCGACCAGTTCCAGTACGCCACGCCCGAGCTCTCGACCTTCCAGACCGGGCGCGTGAGGAAGCTCCTAGACGACGCGATCCAGGCTTCCCTCACCGGCCAGAAGCAGCCGGCCGACGCGCTCAAGGCCGCGCAGGCCGAGGCCGACAGGCTCCTCAAGCCCTACCGCTGACCGCCCGCCGATGAAGAACGTGCATGGATGGCTGCTGCTCACCCCGGCAGCCATCCTGCTCGTCGGCTTCACGCACTACCCCGCCGTCGCGACGCTGATCGACAGCTTCTTCACGACGGGGACGGTGGTGCGGCCGTCGAAGTTTGCCGGGCTGGCGAACTACGCCTCGCTCGCCGACGACCCGATCTTCTGGCAGGTGCTTCGCAACAACCTCTACTTCGCGGCCGCGACGATCCCCACCTCGATCGCGATCGCGATGCTCATGGCCATCTGGGTGAACGACCGCCTGCCCGCGCGGTCGCTCGTGCGCATGAGCTACTTCACGCCGACCATCCTGCCGATGGTGGCGGTGGCGAACCTCTGGCTCTTCTTCTACACGCCGCAGATCGGCCTTCTGGACAAGGTGGGCGCGATGTTCGGCGCCGGCAGCCACAACTGGCTGGGCGACCCCTCGACCGTGATGGCCTGCATGGCGGTGATGACGGTGTGGAAGGAGGCCGGCTTCTTCATGATCTTCTACCTCGCGGCGCTGCAGTCGCTGCCGCCGGAGCTGGAGGAGGCCGCGAAGGTCGAGGGCGCCTCGCGCTGGTACTTCTTCCGGCGCGTGACCTTCCCGCTGCTCATGCCCACCACGCTCTTCGTGCTGGTGAACGCGACCATCAATTCCTTCAAGCTGGTCGACCACCTGTTCATCCTCACCAAGGGCGGGCCGGACAACGCTTCCAACCTGCTGCTCTACTACATCTACCAGGTGGCGTTCAGCTTCTTCGACACGGCCTACGCCTCGACCCTCACCGTGGTGCTGCTGGCGCTGCTGGCCGGCATGGCCGTCATCCAGTTCCAGCTGATCGAGAAGCGGGTGCACTACCGATGAGGGTGCTCGGGAAGAAGCTTCCGGTGCTGGAGACGGCGGCGGCGTGGCTGCTCGCGGCGCTGTGGATCGCGCCGCTCGCCTACGCCTTCTGGGCGGCCTTCCACCCCGCGGCGATGGCCACGCACTTCGACCTTCTCGCGCCCCTCACGCTGGACAACTTCCGCAAGGCGTGGACCTACGCGCCCTTCCCGCGCCACTTCCTCAACACGCTGATCCTCGTGACGATGGTGCTCGCGGCGCAACTGGTGCTGTGCACGCTGGCCGGGTTCGCCTTCGCGCGCTTCGACTTCGCGGGCCGCAACATCGCCTTCGGGCTGGTGCTGGTGCAGCTCATGGTGATGCCCGAGGTGCTGATCGTGGAGAACTACCTCACGATGGCGAAGCTGGGCCTCGTGGACACGATCCTGGGGATCGGGCTGCCGTACATGGCGAGCGCCTTCGGCATCTTCCTCATGCGCCAGACCTTCAAGACCATCCCGCGCGAGCTGGAGGAGGCCGCGCGCGTCGAGGGCTGCTCGATGATCGGCGTGCTGTGGCGCGTTTACGTGCCGCTCGCCCGGCCCACCTACCTCGCCTACGCGCTCGTCTCCGTGAGCTACCACTGGAACAACTTCCTCTGGCCGCTCGTCATCACCAACTCGGTCAACACGCGCCCGCTCACCGTGGGGCTCGCGATCTTCGGCGCGCCCGAGTCCGGCGTCGACTGGGCCGTGATCAGCGCCGGCACCCTCATGGCCGTCTCGCCGCTTCTCGTGGCGTTCCTGCTCTTCCAGCGCCAGTTCATGCAGTCTTTCATGCAGGCGGGGATCAAGTAGGTTTTGTGGGGACGGTTCTTGGGGACGGTTCTTGGGGACGGTTCTTGGGGACGGTTCTTGGGGACGGTTCCTTCACCTCAATGACCGCTCTGGAGAACGCACACTACCGAGCGCTTGCATATGTATAGGAACCGTCCCCAAAGAACCGTCCCCAAGAACCGTCCCCAAAGAACCAAAGAACCGTCCCCGTAATCCGCATCGCCAAGTGCGTCCTGCCCTTGATCTGCATCAAATGCGGGCCATCCGGGCAGTAGAAGCACGTGTTAATGTGGCGGCGGCGCGGGCGGGCCGATTTGGAGTTCACCGATTACTTGACCTGGGCCCGCCGGACCGGAGCAAGGGTGGCGGGGAACTCATCATTCAGTGGAGGGGACGCGAGTGATTGCATGCAGGATGTCGATCAGATCCATGGGCGCGGTGCTTGCACTCGCGGGTGCTCTGCTGTTGACCTGTGGCACGGCCGCTGCACAAGAGACGGCGAGCATCATGATTCTGCCTTCCGCGACGCCCACCTCAACGGACCGCGTACTGGCGCGAGTCACGCACTTCCAAGGGGATGGATGCTACAGCGTCGTGCCGGCGGTCACATCCCTGCCCGGGGGGGTGTTCGAAGTGCGGTATAGCGTGGTGGGAGTGGTATTCCCTGCCCCTTGTACGAAAGTGTTTGACGTAGATCTCGGCGTTCTGCCTGCGGGCAGCTACACGGTACGGTTCATCACAAACGTGGTTCTCGCAGCCGCGAGCTTCACCGTTTCCGTTTCGTCGATCCCGGTCCCTGCGATCGGCGAGTGGGGTGTCGCGATACTGGCCATCCTGGTTGCCGTGCTCGCGATGCTATATGGGCGGTGGGGGGGGGCAAGGAGGCGATTGGCCGGCGCCATCTGGGATTGCTGCTTGCAGGGTGCCTGACATTCTTCGGTACGCCCGGCAGCGTTTCGAAGGCAGTCGCTGCTGAAATTGCCCCGAGGGCGACTCTGACAGACCTTGTCGTTCGGTTCGACCGCCGGGTAGAGACGGATCCGTCCACGAGATCGTCGACGCCGTGAATGCGGGCCGGGATGCACTGCTCTCGAGCCGCCTTCAGGGACCATCCGCCGCACGTCGCCTGCTCCGGCGCGAGCCTACCGAGTACGAGCGGAATATCATCGCGAAGTACCCGACGGCGCTCTTGTCGCAACTGTTCGAATTTGTCGTCCTGACTTACGACGATCTGCGCGATCTCGAGATCGTCGCGGGTGCCCTTCGCCGCTCCGGCTCGATACGCTCGGTCGAGCGCGTGCACGCCTTGCGGCCTGCCGCCGTGGATCCGCTCCTGGGTTCGCCCGGCCAGTCCTCGGACGTCTCGCAGTGGGGCATGCATGCGCTCTTCCTTCCTGCCGCGTGGGGCAAGACCAAGGGCCGGGCGACGATTGCCTATCTGGACACCGGTCTGGCGACCGCACACGAAGATCTCCAAGCCAATTACCGGCCACATCTCTCGCGCAACCTGACGACAAGTGGAGTCAGTAGCGATCTTGAGGACAACTGGGTGTTCGAAGGGACTCCGTACCAAGGTCACGGCACTCACGTGGCGGGAATCCTCGCTGCCACCAGTGAGAATGGAACAGGTGTCTCGGGGGCCTGTCCGAGATGCTCGCTCGTTGCGGTGAAGGACTCCGCACTCACGAGTGATGGGCTTGCGCGCGGGATCGATTATGCATTGGCGGTGGGAATTCAGGTCTTAAACCTCAGCCAATATCTTCCCTCTACGGTAGAGGCATGCACTGACCCCTATTCGCAAACAGCGCAACTTTGGTGCATTGCATTGGGACATGCGCTTGAGAACGGGATGTCGATTGTGGCGGCCGTTGGAAACCAAGGTGGAGCCGGATATTTAGCTCCCGCAAACAGCGTAGGCGTGATTGCGGTTGGCGGGTTGCAGCCCGGTCAGTCTCCCTACGAGACGACGGGAATCGGTTCTCACTTCTGGCAAGGAAGTTGGGTCTACATAGGCGGGGTAGGAAGACGATTTGGTTCCGACTACTACTCCAAACCCGGGTACTACTTTCTCGCTCCCGCGGCTCGCGTTCTGTCGACGTATCCTCCCTATGCGCCCGAGTGGCTGACCGTTGATAATCCATATGGGTTCTGGGGATGCGGAGACAGTCTCTACGTCAACGGCTCGGGATATGGGCTCTGCACGGGCACATCCATGGCTTCGCCCCATGTCGCCGCGATCGCCGGGTTGATGCGCTCGGCGAATCCGCTGTTGACTTACCAGAACACGGCGGCGCTCCTGAAATCTGGCGCATCCGACGTTTCGGTGCAGACGTATCAGATGTTCACCCAGTCCCAAGCGCCAGTCCTGGAAGAAAAGGTGAAGCCCGACGCAAGTGCAGCGGTCCAGGCGGCCCTGGACTTTGGAAATGCCTCAGGCGGCAATGTGAACCGGCGCACCCCGCTGTTCGGCCTCTATTCATCGGCGCGCGCGGGCCACTTCTACACGACGAACCCGCAAGCCGCGAAATCCGCGATTGTCGGCACCCTGATTCCAAGCACGAACACCGATTCGACACTCACTGACAACAAGGAGTACTTGACTGTAGGAAACACCGTGGAGGGTTACCGCTGCTTTCCGCCGGACCCGGCCACCTGCCAAGGTCAAGTAACCGATCACACGCCGCGTGCTTTGGTGGAGGTATTCACCACCGAGGTCAATCCCTTCGGGTCCGGCGACCCGACGGTGATGCTGCCGCTTTACCGCCTGTCGAAGGTCGAGTCGCAGACCGTGCGCTACACGTACGAGACGAGCGAGTCGCGAAAGGGCACGCTGCTCGCCGGTGGCTGGAAGGTGGACGGCGTCGAGGGCTACGTCCTCGACCGGCCCAGGGCCGGCGCCGCCCTGCTCTGCCGCAAATACAATGGCTCCGACTATGTCCTCTTCCCCGGCTCGGGGCCGAATCGCGACGACTGCTCGGCGCAGTCCGACTGCCACCTGACGTCGGGAGCGAACTGCGGGCCCGACGACTACACGCAGACATATGAGGTCGCGGGCATCGGCTACGTGTTCCCCACCCAGCCGAGCCTGACGGTCTCGCGCACCGGCTTCGGTACGGGCACCGTCACCTCCGCACCGGCCGGCATCGACTGCGGCTCGAGCTGCTCGGCGAACTTCGACACCGCCCAGGTGGTCTCGCTCGCCGCCGTGCCCATGGGCACCTCGAGCTTCACCGGGTGGAGCGGGGCCTGCACCGGAGCCGGGTCGTGCCAGGTGACGATGGACACCGCGGCGAACGTGACGGCCTCGTTCACCCGCCCCGTGCATGTGCGCGGTGATGTGCAGGCGATCGGCCGCTCCGGACTTTTCTGGCGCGAGGCGTCGCCGGCAACCGGGTTGTCGTGGTGGACCATGAACGGCTGGGAGATCACCGGCTCCAACTACTTTGCGGTGGCTGCCGAGTGGCAGATCGCCGACGTGGGCGATCTCGATGGCGACGGCAAGGCCGACATCGTCTGGCGAAGGAGCGCGGACGGCGCCACGTACCTGTGGACGCTCGATGGCCTCGCCCCGGTGGGCTACTTCGACCTGGGCATTGTCGCGGCGCCCTGGGTGCTGGAGGGGGTGGCAGACCTGAACAGCGACGGCCGGGGCGACCTGCTCTGGCGAAACGGCGCCGACGGCACCCTCTACGCCTGGCTCATGAGCGGCAACGCCATCCTGCAGCATGGCGTGGTGGGGAACCCTGGTGTGGAGTGGTCGATCGTGGACCTGGCGGACGTGAACGGCGACGGCAGGGCGGACATCGTGGGGCGCCGCGCGGCCGACGGGGCGGTGGCGTACTGGACGATCGATGGGTTGAACATTATCGGCGCGGGTACCATCGGAACGGCTGATCCGAACGCCTGGACGCCGGTGGCGGCTGCCGACTTCAACGGCGATGGCAAGGCGGACCTGCTGTGGCGCTCCAGCACGAACGACGTGGTGGTGTGGATCCTGAATGGCGGTGTGTTCGCCGCGCAGGGAAATCTGGGCAACACGGGAAGCGGCTGGACCCTGCGCGCAGTGGCGGATCTGGACGGCGACGGCAAGGCCGATCTCGTCTGGCGCCACACCGACGGCTCTACCTTGTGGTGGAAGATGAACGGGACGAGCGTCGCTTCCAGCGGCCCCATCACCAACCCGGGCGGCACCTGGCAAATCGAGGCACCCAAGTAATTCATTTCTTGGGGCTTCGCGCCCGGGGGTTTCGCGTCCGGAGCAGCTGCACCGTCAGGCACGGTGTCTGACACCGCGTACTGCGGTGCAGCATCCTTTTTGCTAGACTCGCCCGCAATCCGCCCCCGGCCCGCCCCGCGCCATGACCTCCCTCGTCCTCTTCACGATCGCCTACCTGGTCGTCACGATCGCGATCGGCCTCTACGCCGCCCGGTTCGTCTCCAGCGCCAAGGACTACCTGGTCGCCGGCCGCAACCTCCCCCTCTACATGAACACGGCGACCGTCTTCGCGACCTGGTTCGGGGCGGAGACGGTGCTTTCGGTCTCGGCCACCTTCGTGCAGGACGGCTTGGGCGGCATCCCGGCCGACC
>Ga0209476_10002341_pt1 | contig 12723 bp, 9 predicted proteins | sample KloWWTrecipitate_FD_187179 | JGI IMG/M metagenome (GOLD analysis project Ga0209476, IMG submission 187179) | Active sludge microbial communities from Klosterneuburg, Austria, studying microevolution and ecology of nitrifiers - Klosterneuburg... | ecosystem: Engineered > WWTP > Aerobic digester >... | reverse complement strand
CAATTTGCCAAGATCCAGCTCATCGACATATACGTCGATGACCCGGACCGGATTGGCCTCATCAATGTAGTCGTCGAGCAACTCCGGTAGCAGGGTGCTTTGGGTCCTGCTCTCGCCCTGAATGAACCGCTTCATCTCGATTGCCTCATCGTCAATGCCTAATGCATTGATCCCGGTAGACAATTTTCGTTCACGTTTTTACACAGTCTGGGCCACAACCAGCCGTAGCATCCCCGAAAAATCGAGCTATCCGAACGGCAGTTAACTCATCAGAGATCAGTCATTCGTAGCCGTCAGGTCACTGGCAAGTAATCGGCCACTGCGGTCAATGGCGGAGTGTGCCTTGAGAGTCCGCACCCCTTCGCATTGCCGACTGGTCGTTTACATCGTCGTCGCGGCTGCGGTGCTCAGCATGTGGCTGGCGAGGCGGGTAAGGGTCAGGGACGCGCGCCAGGCGTTGGGCGGCGGCACCGTCCGCGCGTGGCAACGGTTTCGATTGCCGGGATGAACGGTGGGAAATCCGTACCTGCTGCTGTCACGAAACGGCAAGCGAGCGGATATGGGTGGCAACCACCAGCAGTTGTGTGTGGTCCATGCGGATGATGAATTTGCGACTGACCGAACTGACGAGCTTGACTGCCCCCGATATGCCAAGCCGGGCCGACTGCTCGGCTACAAAGCCGACTTCGGCCTGTTTGAGTGGCTTCAGGAAATAGTAATCCATCCCCGCTTCGATCAGATGCGTGACCAGGTCGGCGATGGCCTCTCCGTGATGGGGGTGACCTGGCTGTGACTCCAGTGCCGACAAAACCGTGTTGGTTTTCTCGCGCAGCTTCTCCGAGTGATAGAAGCGCAGTGACGGGCCGGTTGGAGTGGTGGCCCTGGCTTTGGCCGTGCGCGGTGTCTTGGCCGGTACGGGAGCGACGTCCTTGGCTGCCGTTTTGACGGCAGCAGTGGCGGCTGACCTGGTCGATGACTTTGCCGGGGTAACCATGATTTCTCCTTTGCTCTAAGGGGGTGACGCGATGGCCGTCACCCATCTTGACCCTGAATCAAGCGAACGCGAAATTACCGTTGTCCATCTCCATTAGCGAATGCGTCGGTGCCAGTGCGCTCGTGCGGTGCGCGTCAGCACGGGGCAAGAGACGGTCAAAGTAGAACTCGGCAGTCTGAATCTTGGCGCGATAGAAATCCGCAGACTCGGTTCCCTTGCCGCTGAGCAACAGCGTTTGCGCTTTCTCCGCCTGCAGGGCGAGGAAATACCCCATCATGACGTAGCCTGAATACATCAGGTAGTCAACGCTGGCCGACCCCACGACATCGCGATCCTTGCCCGCGCGCAGCATGATGCGCAAGGTGAGCATGTTCCACTCTATGGCGCGTCTCATGGTCGAGCGCGCCATGGTACCAACGGGGCTCCGCGCAAATAGGTTCGGCCTTGCCTGGCGCAGCATGGTGCGCGTGAATTCGCGCACACACTTTCCCTTGGTGCCGATCAATACCTTGCGGCCAAGCAGGTCGAGTGCCTGGATGCCGGTGGTGCCTTCGTACAAGGTGGATATGCGTGCATCACGGGCGATCTGCTCCATGCCGTGCTCGTGAATATAGCCGTGCCCGCCGAACACTTGCATGCCGATATTGGCGGCTTCGAGGCCCATTTCGGTAAGAAAGCCCTTGAGGATGGGCGTGTAGAAGCCGAGCTCGTTGTCGTAGCGTTGGTAGCTGGCCTGGTCGTTTTCGAGCGTGGCGTTGAACATCAGGTCGGCTGCCTGGGCGGCCGCATAGATCATCGCCCGACCCCCTTCGGCGATGGCCTTTTGGGTTAGCAGCATGCGTCGCACATCGGCGTGCCAGATCAGCGAGTCGGCATTGGCCTCGGGTTCCTTCTTTCCCGAGAGGGCGCGCATTGATCGTCTGTCCTTGGCATAGGCCAGCGCGCCCTGAAATGACGCTTCGGCGTGGGCGACGCCCTGGATCGCGATGCCGAGTCGGGCGGTGTTCATGTAGGTGAACATGGCTTCCAGGCCTTTGTTGGGTTCGAAAATCAGGTGCCCGGTTGCCTCGTCGAAATTCAATACGGCGGTTGCCGAGCCGCGAATTCCCATCTTGTGTTCTATGGAGCCGCAACTGACGGTGTTGCGTTGGTCGGCAGAGCCGTCTTTAGCGACACGAAACTTCGGCACGACGAACAGCGAAATGCCGCGTGTGCCGGCCGGGGCATCGGGCAGGCGGGCGAGGACGATATGCACGATATTCCCGGCCAGATCGTGCTCGCCGGCCGAGATGAACATCTTGGTACCGGTGAGCTTGTAGCTGCCGTCGGGTTGCGGCTCGGCCCTGGTGTTGATCTGCGCCAGATCGGTGCCGCATTGCGGCTCGGTCAGGCACATGGTGCCGGTCCACTCGCCGCTGACGAGTGATGGCAGATAGAGCGATTTCTGTGCCTCGGTGCCGTAGCGCAAAAGGGTATTGATGCAGCCCAGGCTCAGTCCCGGATACATGTTGAACGACCAGTTGGCGGCGCCCATCATCTCGGTCTTGAACAGGCTGAGCGATGTCGGCAGCCCCTGGCCACCGTATTCCGTCGGAAATGACAGCCCCTGCCAGCCGCCGTCGACGAACTGGCGGTAAGCTTCCTTGAAGCCGGCCGGGGTGGTGACTTCGCCCGCATTGAAGTGGCAGCCCTCCTGGTCGCCGGAAAGATTGATCGGCGCTAGGACCTCCTCGCACAACGTCGCCGCGCCTTCAAGGATGGCATCCACCATGTCGGGCGTGGCGTCGCCGCCGTTCGACAACCTGGCGTAATGCGCTGGGTAGTCCAGCACCTCGTTGATCAAGAAGCGCATGTCGCGCAGGGGAGCTTTATAGGTCGGCATGATGCGGTCCTTCGAGACAGTGACAGAGCGGCTTGGCGCTGCCCGCTAAGTGCGATTTGCAACGTGCCGACAGTTGTGTCAGGTTACTACGAGCAGTGTACGACTGTACACCAACATATTAGATGGGCGACTCTATTTTCCTGGATTACATCTATCAACATGATTTATTTGTTATAAATATGGGCATAACACGTATTTTTGCAGATACGAGTGTTTTTCTATAGTGCAATAGGAGCGCCGCCATGCCACCCAGAAAACCTGCATCGAAGGATCCCGAGCCCCTGCCACGTAGCGCGCGTAAGGACTTGACCCGCGCGAAGCTCCTGCAGGCCGCACTGACCCTGATGGGCGAGGGGCGCAGTTTCACCAGTCTTGGATTGCGTGAAATCGCCCGCGAGGCCGGCGTGGTTCCCAATGCCTTCTACCGCCACTTTCGCAATACCGACGAGTTGGGCCTGGTGCTGGTTGAAGAGGTGGGGATTACGCTGCGTCGGCTGTTGCGTGAGGCACGCAAGATGGATGTGGCGCCGCGCGACATGCTGCGGCGTTCAGTCAGCGTCTATCTGGAGTACGTGAAGCTGAACCGCTTGCAGTTCCTGTTCATATCGAGCGAGCGTTCCGGGGGCAGCCGCATACTGCGCCTGGCGATTCGCAATGACGTCACCCACTTCACCAATGAAATGGCGCAGGATTTCCGGATGCGCGGCCTTTACGCGCAACTGCCAACGGCAAGATTGCAGATGGTTTGCGGAATGATCGTGATGACCATGCTCGCGGCGGCAACCGACGTTCTCGACCTGCCCCCCGACCAAACCCTGCTCGAGGCCGAAATGTTGGAAAACTTCGTTCAGCAACTCAAGATCATCCTGTTCGGCGCGACCCGGTTGAACGACGCTTTAAGCAGAAGCTGACGCCGAAAGGCGACGCCAGAAGCCTTGCGGGGCGATTTTCAGGAAGGGCGCTGATAGTCGCTTGCCTGACCTACGGCCGCTGAGGCCGAATAGCTACCTTTGTTAAATCTTCATCAAACGAACCGGTAGAAATGGCCTGCGAACGACAGCCGGATCAACTCCCCAGAAAATTGATCTACGGCAAGCCTTGTCGTTTTCCCCGGCCTATAATTCATCTGAATAATGACCGTATGGTCAGTAACTGATCGGGTGACTTATGGAACGCGGGCGTTTGCAGAAGGTTTTCATTTTTGGCCTTTTTTTGGCGTTGACCTCAACAGGCGGGTATTTCCTCTATCAGCAGCGTCCTGCCGGCTTGCCGGCGGGGTTTGCGTCGGGGAACGGGCGGTTGGAAGCGGTTGAGGTGGATATTGCGACCAAGATTGCCGGGCGGCTGGCGGAGTTGGGGCCGCGTGAGGGTGACATGGTCGAGGCGGGGGTGGTGGTGGCGCGGCTGGATGCCGACGATCTGCGCGCCCAGTTGCGGGCAGCCGAGGCGCAGGTGGTGCAGGCGCGGGAGGCCGTTGAAGAGTCGCAGGCCGGGGTGCGCAAGTCGCGAACCGATGTGTCGCTGGCGGGCAAGACACTGAAGCGTAGCGAGAGCCTGGTCGACAAGGGCTTCATCAGCCGCAGCAAGCTGGATACCGACCAGACTGGCATGGAAGGCGCGATGGCCGGCATGGATCAGGCTCAGAGCCGGGTGGCCGAGGCGGAGGCGGCTTTGGCTGCCGCCGTGGCGAAGATGGATAGTTTGCAGGCAACGCTGAACGATACCTCTCTCAAGGCGCCGATCAGCGGCCGCGTGCTCTACCGGTTGGCCGAGCCGGGCGAGGTGCTGGCGGCGGGCGGCAAGGCGCTGACGCTGCTCGATCTTTCGGACATGTACATGACGATCTACCTGCCGACCGACAAGGCCGGCCAGGTGGCGCTGAACAGCGAAGCGCGCATCTTGCTCGACGCCTTGCCGGGACAGCCGATTCCGGCGGTGGTCAGCTTCGTGGCGCCGAAAGCGCAATTCACGCCGCGTGAAGTCGAAACGCGTACCGAGCGGGAAAAGCTGATGTTCCGCATCAAGGTCAAGCCCGACCCGGCCTGGCTGGCGGCGCATCGCGATCTGGCCAAGGGCGGTTTGCCGGGCGTGGCCTATGTGCGCCTCGACGCCAACGCGCCGTGGCCGGCCAACCTCCAGATCGACGGGAAGTAAATCGTCATGGACCGCGTGCCGGTCGCCAAACTTGCCGGCGTCAGCCACCGTTATGGGGCGGTGACGGCGCTGGAGGCGGTCGATGTCGTTTTGCCGGCCGGCTGCATGGTCGGTCTTATCGGGCCGGATGGCGTTGGCAAGTCGTCGCTGCTGGCGCTGGTTTCCGGGGCGCGGCAGATTCAGGCGGGCAAGGTTGAAGTGCTGGGCGGTGACATCGGCGACCGCCGTTTCCGTGCCTCGGTGCAGCCGCGCATCGCCTACATGCCGCAGGGTCTGGGCCGGAATTTGTACCCGACGCTGTCGGTGTTCGAAAACGTCGATTTCTTCGGCCGGCTGTTCGGGCAGGGCAAGCGCGAGCGCGAGCAGCGCATTGCCGAACTGCTGGCCAGCACGGGTTTGTCGCCGTTCCGCGACCGGCCGGCCGCCAAGTTGTCGGGCGGCATGAAGCAGAAGCTCGGCCTGTGCTGCGCCTTGATCCACGATCCCGACCTGCTGATTCTCGACGAGCCGACGACCGGCGTCGATCCGCTCTCGCGCCGCCAGTTCTGGGAATTGATCGACAGCATCCGTGCCCGCCGGCCGGGCATGAGCGTGCTGGTGGCGACGGCCTACATGGAGGAGGCCGAGCGCTTCGACTGGCTGGTGGCGATGGATGGCGGCAAAGTGATCGGCACCGGCACCCCGGCCGAGTTGCGGGCGCAGACCGGGCAGACGACGCTGGATGGGGCCTTCATCCGTCTGCTGCCCGAGGAGCGCCAGCAGGCGCACCGTGAACTGGTGATTCCGCCGCGCGTCGGCGATGGTGGGACTTACGCCATTGAGGCCGACGGCCTGTCGCAGCGTTTTGGCGACTTTACGGCGGTCGACCGCGTCAGTTTCAAAATCGAGCGCGGCGAGATTTTCGGCTTCCTCGGCTCGAATGGCTGTGGCAAGACGACGACGATGAAGATGCTGACCGGCCTGCTGCCGCCCACCGAAGGCGTGGCGAAGCTGTTCGGCAAGGCGGTCGATGCCGGCGATCTCGAAACGCGCAAGCAGGTCGGCTACATGTCGCAGTCCTTCTCGCTGTACGGCGAACTGACGGTGCGTGCCAACCTCGATCTGCACGCGCGGCTCTTCCATCTGCCGGACGACCGGCGCGCCCCGCGCATCGCTGAGCTGATGCAGCGTTTCGGGCTGGAACCCTACGCCGACAAGGCCGCCGCCGAACTGCCGCTGGGCATCCGCCAGCGCCTGTCGCTGGCCGTGGCGGTGGTGCATGAACCGAAGTTGCTGATCCTCGACGAGCCGACTTCCGGCGTCGATCCGGTGGCGCGCGATGAATTCTGGGCGCTGCTGGTCGAGTTGTCGCGCCAGCAGGGCGTCACCATCTTCATCTCGACGCACTTTATGAACGAGGCCGAGCGTTGCGACCGCATTTCGCTGATGCACGCCGGCAAGGTGCTGGCCAGCGACACGCCGGCCGGCCTCTGCGCGGCACGCGGCCAGCCGAATCTTGAGGCGGCTTTCATCAGCTATCTGGAAGAGGCGACAGGGGTCGAAAAAGCGCCTGCTGCACCCCAAGGGCACTTCCAGCGGGGCGCGGTCGACCCCGAAAAACAGGCAAAAATGGAGGTCGACCGCAGCAGCAACAAAGGCGGGCCAAGCGCCTTCAGCGCCCGCCGCCTGCTCGGCTACGCCTACCGCGAGGCGCTCGAACTGCGCCGCGACCCGATCCGCCTGGCTTTCGCCTTGCTCGGCTCGGTGTTGCTGATGTTCGTGCTCGGCTTTGGCATTTCGCTCGATGTCGAGGGGCTGCGCTTTGCCGCGCTGGATCGCGACCAGTCGCCGGAAAGCCGCGCCTACATCCAGAACATTGACGGCTCGCGCTATTTCATCGAACGCCCGCCCATCATCGACGATGCCGATCTCGACCGCCGCATGCGAAACGGCGAACTGGCGCTGGCCATCGACATTCCCGCCGATTTCGGCCGCGATTTGCGGCGCGGCCACTGGCCGGAAATCGGCGTCTGGGTCGATGGCGCCATGCCGTATCGCGGCGAAACCGTGCGCGGCTACATGCAGGGCATGCACCTGCAATACGTGCAGCAGATCATCCGCGAGGCGACCGGCGTCGAGACGGCCTACCCGGTCAATATCGTTTCCCGCTACCGCTACAACCAGGATTTCAAGAGCATCTACGCGATGGTGCCGGCAGTGATTCCGATCCTGCTGATCTTCATCCCGGCCATCCTGATGGCGCTCGGCGTGGTGCGCGAGAAGGAACTCGGCTCGATCACCAACCTTTACGTGACGCCGGTGACGCGCCTCGAATTCCTGCTCGGCAAGCAGTTGCCGTACATCGTCGTGGCGCTCATCAGCTTCGTGCTGCTGGTCATCCAGTCGCAACTCATGTTCCATGTGCCGATCAAGGGCAGCCTGCTGGCGCTGAGTTTCGGCGCTTTTCTGTACGTGATCGCCACCACCGGCTTCGGCCTGTTGATCTCGACCTTCACCAGCACGCAGATCGCTGCGCTGTTTGGTACGGCGATCCTGACCATCCTGCCTACCGTCAGCTTCTCCGGGCTGACGACGCCGGTGGCTGCGCTGGAAGGGGCGAGTTACTGGATCGGCCAGTTCTTCCCGGCCAGCTATTTCCTGATCATCAGCCGTGGCACCTTCACCAAGGCGCTCGGCTTCGCCGACCTCTGGCCGCAGTTCATCGCGCTGGCCTGCTTCATTCCGGTGTTGACCGCACTTTCGGTGGCGCTGCTCAGGAAGCAGGAGAAATAGCCATGCGCTTCGTCACGCTATCCAACATCTACCGCTTGGGCTTGAAGGAGTTGCAAAGCCTGCGCGCCGACAAGGTGCTGCTGATCCTGATCTGCTGGGCTTTTTCGGGCGCCATCTACACGGCGGCGACCGGCGCCTCGCAGGAGCTGCGCAATGCGCCGGTGGCCGTGGTTGACGAAGACCAGTCGCCGTTGTCGCGGCGTATCGTCGGCGCGTTTTACCCGCCGTATTTCCGTCCACCGCAACAGACGACACTGGCCGAACTGGACAAGGGCATGGATTCCGGGCGCTACAACTTCACGCTGGTCATCCCGCCCAACTTCCAGCATGACGTGGAAACCGGCCGTAAGCCGGACATCCAGCTTAATATCGACGCGACGATCATGAGCCAGGCCTTTATCGGCGCCACCTACATCAAGACCATCGCGCTCGGCGAAGTGAACGAATACCTGACCGGCACCCGCGACAGTGCCGAATCGCCGATCAAGCTGACCACCCGTGTGCGCTTCAACCCCAACCTGATCGGCGTCTGGTTCGGCGGCGTCATGGAGGTGATCAACAACGTCACCATGCTGACCATCATCCTGGTCGGCGCCGCCTTCATCCGCGAACGGGAACACGGCACCATCGAACACCTGCTGGTGATGCCGCTGACGCCCTTCGAGATCATGATGGCCAAGATCTGGGCCAACGGGCTGGCGGTGCTGATTGGTGTCACGTTTGCGCTGCTGGTGATGGTGCAGCAGGTGTTGAAAGTGCCGATTGCCGGCTCGCTGCCGCTGTTCCTCGCGGCGGCCGCCTGCTACCTGTTTGCGGCGGCCTCCATCGGCATTTTCCTCGGCACACTGGCCCGCTCGATGCCGCAGTTTGGCTTGCTCGTCATTCTCAGCATCATTCCGCTGTTAATGCTTTCCGGCGGCGTCTCGCCGCGCGAGAGCATGCCGCAGCTAGTGCAGAACATCATGCTGGCTGCGCCGACCACTTACTTCGTCCGCCTGGCGCAGGCCATCCTCTACCGGGGTGCAGGCTTCGACGTGATCTGGCGCGATCTGCTGGCCATGACCGGCGTCGGCGCCTGCTTCTTCACGGTGGCGCTGCTACGCTTCCGCAGGGCGGTGACGCAGACGCAGGTTTGAATCAGACGCCGTTTGAAGCCTCTAAGCGCATCGTAAATCTGGCAGGCTTTCTCGCAACCGCTCACAGTGGGCATTTCCGAACAGGCCAAGCCGTTTGGTATTAAGCTTGAGACTCTGGCTGACAGGTTTATGACCAGCAACCGGCCATATCACTTTCAATTGTCATCAGGCCGGATTGGGTCGCTATGTAGAGGTTTACATAGCGACCCCTATGCACAGTTTGAAACTATGCACAGTTCTGTCGGGAATCCAAGCGCCGGCCGCTGTTATGGCCGGCGCTGGTGCACATAGTTATAGCGTCTGGAGGAATTGCATGAGCGAGTCCGGCGCCTTGAATCGACGCAAAGTGGTATCGGGGGCCTCCAGCCGTGCGAGTGCTTTTTCCTTCATGGCGAGGTCGGCTTCGACATAGCGATGAGTCGTGATCGGACTCTCATGCCCGAGCCACAGCGCAATCACGTTGAACGGGACGCCTGATTGCAGCAGGTGCATTGCGGTCGTGTGGCGCAAGGTGTGAGGCGAAACGTGCTTCTTGAGGATGCCAGGCACTTGAGTAGCCGCGCGAGCAACGGCAAGTTCGAGGCGCTGAACGACATTGGATCGCGACATTGGTCGTCCTTCGCGGTTTGGCAGCAGGGGCGCCGCACCGCGCAACGTCGGATTCAGTCGAAGCCACGCACGAACTTCGGCGACCGTGGTGTGCCAGAGCGGAACGGATCGCTGCTTGCGTCCCTTGCCGTGCAAATGCACACAAGCACCACCGTCGAGAACAACATCGGCAACATGGACGCCGATGATCTCCGAGACCCGCGCACCGGTGTTGTAGAGCATGGCCAAGAGTAGATGATCGCGCTGCGAGGTCCATGTATCGCCGGGTTGGCCGAGGATCGCAAGCATTTCCTCGCGGGTGAGGAATCCAAGCATGGGTCGCTCGAAGCGCTTCATCGGTACCGCCAGCGCGCGTTCGACCACATGCAGTGACGAGACATCGCGCCGGCCGGCGAATTTCAGAAACGCGCGCAACGCAGTGAGTCGCAGATTCCGGCTACGTACGGTGTTGTGTCGCTCGCGCTCCAGGTGATCCAGAAATGCCAGGATGAGATCAGGCTGAATGTCGCTGAGTTGCAGACTCGTTGGCGCCTTCTTTAACCGTCGGCTGGAGAAATCCAGGAACAACATCAGTGCGTCGCGATAGCAGACTACCGTGCGAGGGCTGACGGCGCGTTGCGCGACCAGATACTCGGTGAAGAATTGCTGAACCAGGGAAGAGAAGGAAGGCGGTTTCGGTGCGATCGCATTACGCATCGGGCACCTCCGATTGCTCCATGTAGGACTCGAAACGCTGGCCAGCCCGTGACATCAATTCCGGCACGGCCGAGAGATACCAGTAGGTGTTTGTCACCATTGCGTGGCCGACATACGTCGACAGCGACAGCATTGCCTGATCGACATCGACCCCCTGCGATTGCCACAACAGGATGCGCCGCACAACAAAGGTATGGCGCAGATCGTGGATGCGAGGAGCGTGATGCGCCCCGCGGTTGCGCCAGCCCAATTGCTCACGCAACGAGGTAAAGACGCGATGGACCTGATGGCTATCCATGTGGAGGCCGAGTCGTCGCCCGCGAGTGCCGATGAAGAGCGGCGCATCCTCCTGTGCGAAGTCGCCGGCGAGATCGCGAATCCATAGATAGCGGCGCAATGCTTCAACGGCGCTGGGATGCAGGGGAACCTGGCGCGACTTACCGAACTTGGTTTGATGGATGACGAGCAAGCCGTATTTCAGATCGACATCTTCGTTGCGTAGCGCCAGGGCCTCGGAGATCCGCATGCCGGTGCTCGCGATCAAACCGAACAGCGTTTCATAAACGGCGCCCCGCAGACCGGGCGCAGGTCCGAGCCGCCGGGCGGCAGCCAGCAGGTCGATGATTTCCTGCTCGTTGTAGATGTGGGGAGACAGCCGCTCGTGAAGGCGCCCGAAGACGGAATCGTCAGGCACCTCAGTGCGTGGCTCGAACTGCTGTAACCATCGCAGGAAAGTGCGTAGCTTCTTGAGTCGGCGAGCCCAGGTGAGCGGGTCATCGCTGCCGTGACTGTCGCGCCGCGCCCAGTCGGCCATGACTTCGATGGTCAGCGATCCACGATGGCCGATCGCCTGAACATGCTTTGCGAAACTGTGTAGCGAATATTTCTCGGAGCGGCCGGAGAAACCAAGCCGACGTCGCTCGACCAAATATTGCTCGACCCGGGTTGCCAGTGAGATCGTGCTCATGGCTTACTCCCGGGCCATGGCAGAGCAACTTCGATGAGCTGGCGGCTGTCGAGTTTGGCGTAAATCATGGTGGTGTTCAGGGAGCGGTGGCGGAGAACGTCAGCCACCTCCTTGAGGGACGATCCTTCGGCGAGCAGCCGGTTGGCCATCGTGTGGCGCAGCAGGTGCGAGCGGGTATAAGGCAGCCCGGCGCGAGCGAACGCTTGGCGAATCGTTTTACGCACGAGATCGGGACCAACGGGCACGTCCCGCGGAGCTACGTGCCGAACGAAGACTGCGCGGTTGGCGGTCTTCGGGCGTTCGTGTTGCAGGTACGCCGCAATCGCCTTTCCGGTCGTGGCCGGCAGTGGCAGCACGTCCTCGCGACGGCCCTTGGTGTGGCGTAACGTGATCGTGCCAGCGCGCCAGTTAATGTCGTCGAGGCCGATGCGGGCAACCTCGCCGCTACGAAGACCGAGATCGAGCGCACAGCGCACAATCGCATCGGCACGCCGCATGGATCGACCGGCTTGGCCGAGCGCCCCTATCAGTTGCTCTACTTCTTCTGCCGTCAGTGTCTTGGGGAGAGAGGACAGTTGCCAGTTGGCAGGATAGGACAGTGCGCCAATCAGTCCGTGCACCGTGTCGCCAAGAGAAGCGCGATAGCGGAAATATCCGCGAAGTGTCGCGACCACCGATCCGGCATTGGCCGGCTTGCTGTAAAGCTTGGCCTGTTGCGCGAAGAACCGCCGAACATGGCCGGAATTGATGGTACTGATAGCGACAGGGCCGTCGCCGAAGCGCGAGGTCAGCAGCCGCCTCACAATCCGTAGGGCGATGCTTCTGGTCTTGGGCGCCAGACCTCGCACATGATCCATGTGTTCGTCGTAGCGGAGCAACTCCTCGTCCACCGGTGTCGTCTTCACCGCTGGTGGGGCAACGACTCCGCGATCACGAAGTACCACCAGCAGATGCCCGAGTGCTGCGCTCAGATTGCGACGATCACGATGCGTTGGGCCGGCGCAGTGGCATCGCGGAAGATGGCCATCAAGAAATTCCGCAACAACGCCTTCGTCGATGCATCGCAAGCGCCGACGCCGATCGTGAATCCATTGCGCGAAATGGGCTATGCCACGTAGGCAGTTCCTGAACGTGGATGCAGTGTAGCCGCGGTCAGTCAGGTACTGCTTGTAGGCATCAACGTAGGGTGCCAACGGCCCCTTGGCGAGCCAGTCGATTCGGTCGGATTGAGATGTTCGGTTGTTTGCCATGATGGTCTCCTGGTGTGGGACCACCACTGCACCTTCTGGCGAAAACTATGTCGAGATCAACATCACCCTGCGTCGCCAAATCTACTGCCACTACATAGACTCACGGACTCTCATCGAACCAACTGTGCATAGTTTCAAACTGTGCATAGGGGTCGGGAGCCGACGTAGCTTGGCGAAGTAGTCGCTGTTACATCATGGCGATAATGCCAACGCAGATGCGAGTAGAAGAGTGGGATATCCTTCGGTAACGATCACCTGTGACG
>Ga0209476_10002337_pt1 | contig 12734 bp, 10 predicted proteins | sample KloWWTrecipitate_FD_187179 | JGI IMG/M metagenome (GOLD analysis project Ga0209476, IMG submission 187179) | Active sludge microbial communities from Klosterneuburg, Austria, studying microevolution and ecology of nitrifiers - Klosterneuburg... | ecosystem: Engineered > WWTP > Aerobic digester... | reverse complement strand
CGCGGCGGACGCGTTCGCCGACCTGGAGACCACTCAGGCCATCGGCACCATCGCACCGTGGCTCGTCCTGGTGACGTCGCTCAGCGCGCTCGCGTTCCTCTCCTCAGGTTCGCGCCCTGGGCGCTGGCCCTGCTCACCGCGTTCACCATCGTGTTCGGCATCATGGAAGCCGACGCCGGGCAGATCACCAGGGACGACCCCTTCTCGGGCATCTGGGTGCTCGTGCTGGCCGTGGCCCTGGGGTTCCTCGGGCTGAACCACACGCGGCTCGCCGGTGGTCTGCTGGCTGCGCTCGGGGCCGGGCAGCTCGTCGCCCTGTTCGTGGATGCCAACCGCGACGGTGCCGGGTTGGCTGACCTGCTGGGCTCTGCCGCAGGCTCCGTGGTCATCCCGATCCTCGTGGTCGCTGCCCTGTTCCTCCTCGACAGCCGCCAGCAGGTGCCGGTCGAGGAGTCGAGACACGCCGACGCGGCAGCGTGATCCCGAGCGTTTCTCGACCCCTCGACTCCGGCTGCGGGGCGTGGTGTCGACCCCTGGGAACAATCCAGCCCTGACCAAAGTTGAGTCAAGTGAACGCAAGTTTGGAGCGCTCGGTTTGCTCACGGCATCCGAGCGGTCTACCTTGAGTCTCAAGCACTCAACCCCAGCATCACACAAGGAGCACCCATGGCACGTGCAGTCGGAATCGACCTCGGCACCACGAACAGCGCCGTCGCCGTCCTCGAGGGTGGCGAGCCCACCATCATCGCGAACGCCGAGGGCGGTCGCACCACCCCGTCGGTCGTCGCCTTCTCCAAGGGCGGTGAGGTGCTCGTCGGCGAGATCGCCAAGCGCCAGGCAGTCACCAACGCCGACCGCACCCTGCGCTCTGTCAAGCGCCACATGGGCACCGACTGGCGCTCCGACGACATCGACGGCAAGAAGTACAACGCCCAGGAGATCAGCGCCCGCATCCTCCAGAAGCTCAAGCGCGACGCCGAGGCCTACCTCGGTGAGGCCGTGACGGACGCCGTCATCACCGTCCCCGCGTACTTCGACGACCACGAGCGCCAGGCCACCAAGGAGGCCGGCGAGATCGCGGGCCTGAACGTCCTGCGCATCGTCAACGAGCCCACCGCGGCCGCGCTCGCCTACGGCCTGGACAAGGGCAAGGAGGACGAGCTCATCCTCGTCTTCGACCTCGGCGGTGGCACCTTCGACGTCTCCCTCCTCGAGGTGGGCAAGGACCCCGACGACGGCTTCGCGACGATCCAGGTCAAGGCGACCTCGGGCGACAACAAGCTCGGTGGCGACGACTGGGACGAGCGCGTCGTGAGCCACCTGCTCACCACGGTCAAGAACTCCTCCGGCGTCGACCTCGCCAAGGACAAGATCGCCATGCAGCGTCTGCGCGACGCCGCCGAGCAGGCCAAGAAGGAACTGTCCTCGGCCTCGAGCACGAACATCTCGCTGCAGTACCTCTCCATGTCCGAGAACGGCCCCATCCACCTCGACGAGACCCTCACCCGGGCGCAGTTCGAGCAGATGACCAAGGACCTGCTCGACCGCACCAAGCAGCCGTTCCAGAACGTCATCAAGGATGCCGGGATCTCGCTGTCCGACATCGACCACGTCGTGCTCGTCGGTGGGTCCACCCGCATGCCGGCCGTCACCACCCTCGTCAAGGAGCTCACGGGCGGCAAGGAGCCCAACAAGGGCGTCAACCCCGACGAGGTCGTCGCCCTGGGTGCCTCCCTGCAGGCCGGTGTCCTCAAGGGTGAGCGCAAGGACGTCCTGCTCATCGACGTCACGCCGCTCTCGCTCGGCATCGAGACCAAGGGTGGCCTGTTCACCAAGCTCATCGAGCGCAACACGGCCATCCCGACCAAGCGCAGCGAGGTCTTCTCCACGGCCGAGGACAACCAGCCCTCGGTGCTCATCCAGGTCTTCCAGGGTGAGCGTGAGATCGCGCAGCAGAACAAGCCGCTCGGCACCTTCGAGCTCTCCGGCATCGCCCCGGCCCCCCGTGGCGTCCCGCAGATCGAGGTCACCTTCGACATCGACGCCAACGGCATCGTCCACGTGACCGCCAAGGACCGCGGCACCGGCAAGGAGCAGAAGATCACCATCTCGGGCGGCAGCGCGCTGTCCAAGGAGGAGATCGAGCGCATGGTCAAGGACGCCGAGGCCCACGCCGAGGAGGACAAGCAGCGCCGCGAGGAGACTGAGACCCGCAACATGGGCGAGTCGCTCGTGTTCTCGACCGAGAAGTTCCTCGCCGAGTCCGGCGACAAGGTCTCCGCCGAGCTGCGTGCCCCGGTCGACGAGGCCCTGGCCGCCCTCAAGGAGGCCATCAAGCCGGAGACGGCGGCGTCCAAGGACGACATCCAGGCCAAGATCGACGACCTGAACACCAAGTCCCAGGCCATGGGCGCGGCGATGTACGCGGCCGCGGCCGAGCAGGGCGAGTCCGGCGACGTGCCGGGTGCCGAGGCCCACGCAGAGCGTGGGACCCGCACCGACGGTGGCCAGCCGGCATCCGACGCGGGTGACGACGACGTCGTCGACGCCGAGGTCGTCGAGGACGACGCGCCCGAGGACAAGAAGTGACCGAGCCCCACGGCCCGGAGCAGACCGACAGCAGCCCGCTGAGCGGTGAGGTCGCTGACGACAGCGTCAACACCGAGTGGGTCAACGACGGCGAGGAGGTGGCCCCGGCAGCAGCCGGGGCCGCCCCCGCCGCGGCCGGCGAGGGTGAGGCGGCTGCCACGGCATCCGCCGACGGGGTGGATGCCGTGGGCACCCACCCGGATTCGATCCTCGCCGCCGAGCGGCTCGGCGACCTGCAGCGGCTCCAGGCCGAGTACGTCAACTACAAGCGCAGGGTCGACCGCGACCGGGCGCTGATGCAGGAGCGCGCGGTGCGTGACGTCCTCGAGTCGGTGCTGCCGGTGCTCGACGACATCCAGGCCGCGCGGGACCACGGCGACCTCGTCGACGGACCGTTCGCGGCCATCGCCGACAAGCTCGAGGCGACGCTCGGCAAGTACGGTCTCGAGCGCTACGGGGCCAAGGGCGAGGCCTTCGACCCGATGCAGCACGAGGCCCTGATGCACGCGCCGTGGCCCGAGGGCGACGACGACCTGCCGACCGACGCGCAGTCCACGACGGTCGTCACCGTGCTGCAGCCGGGCTACCGTGCGGGGGAGCAGGTCCTGCGCCCCGCCCGGGTCGCGGTCGCAGACCCCGCCTGATCCACTGACGAGGCACCGAGAGGAGGCGCCCATGGCCAGCCAGGACTGGTTCGAGAAGGACTTCTACGCGATCCTCGGCGTCCCCAAGGATGCCGACCAGGCCGCGATCAAGAAGGCGTACCGCAAGCTCGCGCGGCAGCACCACCCGGACCGCAATGCCGGGGACGCTGCCGCCGAGCGGCGGTTCAAGGACATCGGTGAGGCCCACTCCGTGCTCTCCGACAAGAAGCAGCGCGAGGAGTACGACGCGGTGCGCCAGATGGCGCAGGGCGGTGCCCGCTTCCGCGCCGGTGGCCCCGGTGGCGCCGGCGGCTTCGAGGACGTCTTCTCCGCCTTCGGTGGCGGAGGGGGTGGTCAGCGGGTGCGCTTCTCCACGGGCGGCGCCGGTGGTGCCGGGGCCCAGCCCGACCTCGACGACCTCCTCGCGCAGATGTTCGGCGGCGGCGCCGGGGCAGGCGCGGGCGCCGGTGCTCGTGGGGCCCGCGGCGGCGACCCGTTCTCCGGGTTCGGAGCCCCGCGCGGACCCCGCCCGGGCGCTGACGTCCAGGCCCGCACGACCCTGAGCTTCCGCGATGCCGTGCAGGGCGCCACGGTGACCCTGTCGACCGCCGAGGGCCGCCGGATCACGACCAAGATTCCTGCGGGGGTCAAGGACGGGCAGAAGATCCGGCTGCGGGGCAAGGGAGCCGACGGTGACCCCGGGGCACCCAAGGGCGACCTCATCCTCACGGTGACCGTCGAACGGCATCCGGTCTTCGGGCGCGACGGTGACAACCTCACCGTCGACCTGCCGGTGACCTTCTCCGAGGCCGCACTCGGGGCCACCGTCGCCGTGCCCACCCTCGACGGCACCCCGGTGCGGGTCAAGGTGGCACCGGGGACCCCGAGCGGCCGGGTGCTGCGCGTCAAGGGACGTGGGGTCTCCGGGCGAGGCGGCACCGGTGACCTGCTCGCCAAGGTGACCGTCATCGTGCCCCAGCGACTCACCGACGCCGCCCGCGAGGCGGTCGAGGTCCTGCGGGAGCAGGAGGCCGACGTCGACCCACGCGCCGGCCTGTTCGAGCAGGCGAGCAGCTGAAGGAGGACGCCATGACGTCGTTCCAGTACGCGGCCTTCAGCCCCGACGACGAGACCCCGGTCTTCGTCATCTCCGTCGCGGCCGAGCTCGCCGGCATGCACGCCCAGACCCTGCGTCAGTACGACCGACTGGGCCTGGTCACCCCGTCGCGCACCCGCGGGGGCGGTCGCCGGTACTCCCAACGTGATGTCGCCCTGCTGCGCGAGGTGCAGCGGCTCTCCCAGGACGAAGGTGTGTCCCTGTCGGGCATCGCCCGCATCCTCGAGCTCGAGAACCAGGTGGCCGCCCTGCGCTCGCGGGTGGCCGAGCTGACCGCCGAGCTGGATGCCGTTCGGGCCGCATCCGGTCGCGTCACCCGGGTCTTCTCGGTCGCCTCGAGCGGCGACGTGTACGCCGCGCGGCTCGGTGAGCGGCCTCGGCACGGGCGCTCGCAGGCGCTCGTCGTGTGGAACCCGACCCGATCCTCCTGACCTCCTGGCCCCGGGTCAGGAAGCGGTGGCCCGCTGCCGGGCCGTTGCGGCCACGGTGACGGCCGCTGCCGCGATCGCGGCGACGGCGACCAGCGTGGACCGGGGCTCGTCGGTGAGGCGCCCGACGGCGATCCACCCCAGGCCCCAGACGATGGCGGCCGCGACCGCCCACCGGCCCCCGAGCCGGCGCGCGAGGATCACCGCGACGAGGGCGGCCACCGCGAGCACTGCGGCAGCAAGCACCTCGGCGACCAGGCCACCGGGGTCGATGCCGCTCGCCACGAACGCGGCCGTGACGTTGGCGCAGGCCGCCACGGCTACCCAGCCGAGGTAGAGACCGAAGGTGCCGTCCACGATGACCGTCTCGGCATGGCCGTAGGACGGGTTCGCCTGCAGCCGGGCCACGAGCAGGCCGAGGGTCACGACGAGCCCGGCCATGACGAGCACGCTCACCCAGATCCAGCCCTGCTGGGTGACGAGCAGCCAGAGGGCGTTGAGCACCATGGATGCCGCCGCGAGCCATCCGATCGCACGGTGCCGGCGGTCGGTCGCCTGGTCGGGCAGCCACTGCCACACGGTGTAGGCGGCCAGGCCGAGGTAGATGGGGGTCCAGATCGAGAAGGCGGGGCCGGCGGGGGCGGTGAGCGTGGCGTCCGCGGCCAGTGCGCCCCCGGACGACTCCTCGACCCGGGTGCCGATGACCCCGACGCCGACGAGCGTCCCGATGACGCAGAAGACCTCGGCGAGGGTGACGGCGACCTGCCGAGTTCGGTCCGAGCGGGTGGGGGCGGTCCGGGGGGAGGCGGTCTGGGTCGAGGTGGCCATGCCGTCATTGCACCACGGGCCCGGAGGGACACGGGTCCCACGAGCAGCGGCATTCAGGGCAGTTTCAGGTTGGGGCGATATCGTCGGTGCGTTGCGCACGTCGTGCCTCGGCTGTTGTGCGTCTTCACGAGACGAGAAGGTCGATAGGGCATGTCCGACGAAGAGCCGTTGAGCTCTCCAGGGCGGCCGGGAGGCTCCCGGCCGCCGGTGAGTCGTGCCGAATTGCGCTACCCGCCGCAGACCTACTACCGCAGCGTCGCCCTCGGCACGGTTTTTCCCGGCCTGGGCCTGCTGCGCACCCGGTGGCGCGCTCTCGGAGCCGGCCTCATCGCCGTGACGATCGCCGTGCTCGGCTTCGCCCTCGTGCGCCTCTGGCGCGGAGGGGTCCTGCGTTCGGTGCTCGACGCCAGTGTCCGCCCCGAGGTGCTCCAGTGGGTCGGCCTCGGCGTGCTCGTCGGAGCGGTGCTCTGGGTCGGGTCGATCGTCCTCACGGCGGAACAGACCTGGCCGCGCCGGCAGACGGCCGGTCGTTGGGCGCGAGTGGCCTTCGCGGCGGTGGCGTGCCTGATCATCGCGGCACCGGCCTCGCTCGCCGTGCAGTTCCTCGAGATCCAGACCTCCGTCATCAACGAGTCCTTCGGCGGCGTGACCGACGACAACAACAACGGCCTCACCGGTGGCACCAAGCAGGATCCCTGGGCGGGGACCGAGCGCGTCAACACGCTGCTCATCGGGTCAGACGCCGGTAAGGACCGCGTCGGGGTGCGCACCGACTCGCTCATGGTGGTCAGCACGAACACCAAGACCGGTGACACGCTGCTCATCGGCATCCCGCGCAACCTCGAGTTCGTTCCCATCCCCGACGACAACCCGCTGTCGACGGTCTGGCCCGACGGCTACAACTGTGGCGACGAGTGCCTGATGAACGGCATCTGGACCCTGGCCGAGGACCGTCGGGACCTCTTCCCCGGGGTCGAGAGCCCCGGACGCCAGTCGACGATCGACGTCGTGGGAGCCATCACCGGCCTGGAGATCGACCACTCCGTCGTCGTCAACCTGCGGGGGTTCACCGCCTTGGTGGACGCCATGGGTGGTGTCGAGATCAACGTCCAGGAGCGGGTGTGCACCGACTGCTCCAGCCGACCCGGTGGCGGCATCAAGTGGACCGACGGGGTGGAGCGGTGGATCGAGCCCGGCGTCCAGCGCCTCGACGGCCACGACGCCCTGTGGTACTCGCGCTCGCGGGCCGGCAAGGACGACTTCAGCCGGATGCGCCGTCAGCGCTGCATGGCCGGCGCCCTCATCGACCAGGCGGACCCGGTCTCACTCCTGCGCAACTACCCCCAGCTGGCCGCGGTCGTGAAGAACAACATCGACTTCGACATCCCGCAGCAGGACCTGCCGGCGTGGGTCGACCTCATCCTGCGCGTGCAGGATGGCGGGTCCATCCGCTCGCTGCCGTTCACCAACAAGGTCGTCAGTCCCGGCAACCCTGACTACGCCGAGATCCGCCGGCTCGTGGAGAAGTCGCTCGACCCGCCCGCGAAGTCCACAGCATCCCCCAAGCCGTCGGCCACGTCGAGCTCCACATCGACCACGGGCACCGAGCCGTCACCGTCCCCGTCGCCGACCGAGTCCCCCGACGACTCGGAAGCCAACGAGCTCGCGGCGACCTGCTGAACGGCATCCGCCTCCCGTGAGCGACGACGGCCGACCTCTCCACGTCGTGGTCATGGGGGTGTCGGGCTGCGGCAAGAGCACCGTCGCTGCGAGGGCTGCCGCCGCTCTCGGGTGGCCGTTCGCCGAGGGGGACGACGCCCACCCGCCGGCGAACGTGGCCGCCATGCGGTCGGGGCGCGCCCTCACCGACGACGATCGATGGCCGTGGCTGAACGACCTGGCGGCGTGGATCGCCGGGCACGACGCGGCCGGCCGGTCGAGCGTCCTGGCGTGCTCGGCCCTGCGCCGGCCCTACCGTGACGTGCTGCGTTCGGGGGCCGGCAGGGCGCTGTTCGTGCACCTCGACGGCCCGCCCGAGGTGATCAGGTCGCGGCTGGCCGAACGCAGGGGCCACTTCATGCCCGCATCGCTCCTCGCCTCTCAGCTGGCGGCCCTCGAGCCGCTCGCGCCGGACGAGAACGGTCTCGCCCTGGACCTGCGACACCCTCCGGGCGAGCTCGTGGAGCAGCTGGTGGCCCACGTGAGCCAGGACAAGAGTTGAGTGGAATAGACTCAACTTTGGAACGGTTGTCCCTGATGTAGATCTGCCCTGGTTGCTGCAAGGAGACCCCATGGAACTGAAACCCACCGCGAAGGTGGCCGAGGCGCTGGCCATCGCGCAGCGCGCGGCCCAGACCGCGGGTCACGCCGAGATCACCCCGGCACACCTCGTGCTCGCCCTCGTCGAGCAGGAGGGCACGACCACCCCGGCGCTGCTCGAGGCGGCCGGAGGTTCGGTCGACGCCGCTGCGGCGTCCGCCCGCTCGACGTTGTCGGGGATGCCGCGCAGCACCGGAGCGACCGTGGCCTCGCCCGCGTTGGGTCAGGGGGCGCTCGGTGTGCTCCAGCAGGCGTCGACGCTGATGACCGCGCGGGGGGACACCTACCTCTCCACCGACCTGCTCGTGCTGGCCCTGGTCGAGAAGGGCGCGCTGCGCGGTGACGCCAAGGCACTCGAGGCCCGGATCGACGAGCTGCGCGGGGGCTCCCGGGTGGCCACCGAGAACCCGGAGGAGACCGGCGAGGCGTTGGCGAAGTACGGCACCGACCTCACCGAGGCCGCCCGTGAGGGACGGCTCGATCCGGTCATCGGTCGAGACGACGAGATCCGTCGCGTCGTCCAGGTGCTCAGCCGCCGCACGAAGAACAACCCCGTCCTCATCGGCGAACCGGGTGTCGGCAAGACCGCCGTCGTCGAGGGCCTGGCCCAGCGGATCGTCGATGGCGACGTGCCCGAATCACTGCGGGGCAAGCGCCTCATCGCCCTCGACCTCGGGGCCATGGTCGCCGGGGCCAAGTACCGCGGCGAGTTCGAGGAGCGGCTCAAGGCCGTGCTCGAGGAGATCAAGGACTCCGCCGGGCAGGTCGTGACCTTCATCGACGAGCTGCACACCGTCGTCGGCGCCGGGGCGACCGGGGAGTCCGCGATGGATGCGAGCAACATGCTCAAGCCCATGCTCGCCCGTGGGGAGCTGCGCCTCGTCGGGGCGACGACCCTGGACGAGTTCCGCGAGCACGTCGAGAAGGACCCCGCCCTCGAGCGCCGCTTCCAGCAGGTCTTCGTCGGCGAGCCGAGCGTCGAGGACACCATCGCCATCCTGCGCGGCCTCAAGGAGCGCTACGAGGCGCACCACAAGGTCGAGATCGAGGACAGTGCCCTGGTTGCCGCGGCCTCGCTCAGCGACCGGTACATCACCGGCCGCCAGCTGCCCGACAAGGCCATCGACCTCGTCGACGAGGCAGCCTCGCGCCTGCGGATGGAGATCGACTCCAGCCCCGTCGAGATCGACGTGCTTCGACGCGCCGTGGACCGGCTGCGCATGGAGGAGCTGCACCTGGCCAAGGAGACCGACGACGCGTCGCGCGAGCGTCTCGACCGCCTGCGCGCCGACCTCGCCGACAAGACCGAGGAGCTCGCCTCGCTGACGGCCCGTTGGGAGTCCGAGAAGTCCGGCCTCAACCGCGTCGGTGACGTCAAGGCCCGCCTCGACGACCTGCGCACCCAGGCCGAGCGGCTCCAGCGTGACGGTGACTACGAGGGAGCCTCGCGGGTTCTCTACGGGGAGATCCCCGCGCTCGAGCGTGAGCTCGAGGCGGCCCAACAGGCCGAGTCGGCCACGGCATCCGCTGACCTGATGGTCAAGGAACGGGTGGGGGCCGACGACATCGCCGAGGTCATCTCGGCATGGACCGGCATCCCCGCGGGGCGCCTGCTCCAGGGCGAGACCGAGAAGCTGCTGGCCATGGAGTCGATCATCGGGTCCCGGCTCATCGGGCAGGCCGAGGCGGTGCGCGCCGTCTCGGATGCCGTGCGGCGCTCGCGGGCCGGCGTCGCCGACCCGGATCGGCCGACGGGCAGCTTCCTGTTCCTCGGGCCGACCGGTGTCGGCAAGACCGAGCTGGCCAAGTCGCTCGCCGACTTCCTGTTCGACGACGAGCGCGCGATGGTGCGCATCGACATGTCGGAGTACAGCGAACGGCACGCGGTGGCGCGACTCATCGGTGCCCCTCCCGGCTACGTCGGGTACGAGGAGGGTGGCCAGCTCACCGAGGCCGTGCGACGTCGGCCCTACTCCGTCGTGCTGCTCGACGAGGTCGAGAAGGCTCACCCCGAGACCTTCGACATCCTGCTCCAGGTGCTCGACGACGGCCGGCTCACCGACGGCCAGGGGCGCACGGTCGACTTCCGCAACGTCATCCTCGTCATGACCTCGAACCTCGGCTCGCAGTTCCTCGTCGACCCGCTGCTCGAGCCCGAGGCCAAGCGGGATGCCGTGATGGCGGCGGTTCGGCAGGCCTTCAAGCCCGAGTTCCTCAACCGGCTCGACGAGGTCGTGCTCTTCGACCCACTCTCCCGGGACGAGCTCGCCGACATCGTGCACCTTCAGGTGCGGGCCCTCGGGACCCGGCTGCGTGACCGCCGGATCACCCTCGAGGTCACCGACGCGGCCACGGCCTGGCTCGCCGAGCAGGGCTTCGACCCGGCCTACGGTGCCCGCCCGCTGCGCCGGCTGGTTCAGCGCGAGATCGGCGACCGGCTCGCGACGGCGCTGCTCGCCGGGAGCGTGCGCGACGGCGACACCGTGACGGTCGACCGCGGCGAGGACGGCCTGACCCTGCGCTGAGCCGGGTGGCCTGGCCGGCTGAACTTCTCCGTCATCCCTGTGATGGCGGAGAAGTTCGTGCATGGCGCGGATATGTCTCCGTCACGCACGAACGTCTCCGCCACGGCTGTGATGACCCGTCCGGGGGGAGCAGGCGGATACTGTTGCGGCCATGCGCCGACTCTTCGCCCTGATCGCCGCTGCCGGTCTCGTCGCCGTGCTGGCCGGGTGCTCTGGAGAGGCCGAAGCACCGCAGGTGCCGCCCACCGAGCAGCTGGCGGCAGCCAAGACCGCCTTCGACGCGGCGAAGACCGTGAGCCTCACCCTGACCAGCCGGGACGTCCCGCCCCGCGAGAACGGCGTCACCGCCGCCAAGGGGGTCGGAGTCATCGACGCCACCGAGCCGAAGTTCCAGGGCACCATCACCGGCACGGTCGAGGGCATCGCGGCGACCATCGACGCGATCGCCATCGGCGACACGGCCTACCTCAAGCTGTTCACCCCGCAGTACGAGGAGACCGACCTCACCACGTTGAACGCCCCCAACCCGGCGCAGTTCTTCAACCCGGCCACCGGCATCTCCAGCCTGCTGCCGAAGACCACCGACGCCAAGGCCGCCGGCCAGACCCGCTCGGGCCAGGACGTGCTCGACCGCATCGACGGCACCCTGGACGGCGCGCTCGTCGAGGACCTGCTCCACCTCGGCGACGGCACCGGCACCTTCACCGTCAGCTACGGCCTCACCGAGAGCAACGAGCTGCGCACCGCCACGCTCAAGGGGCCGTTCTTCCCCGGGGTCGAGGCCACCTACCTGCTGACCATGACGGACTATGGCGCCCCAGCGACGATCACCCGCCCCTAGGGCACTGCTCACGACGGCTGCCATCGCCGTCGCCCTCGCCGCCGCCGACACCTATGTCGTCGTCCTCGCCCTGACCGACATGATGCGCGGTGTCGGGGTGGGCATCGACTCCCTCCAGCGGGCGACACCGATCGTCTCGGGCTTCCTGCTCGGCTACGTCGCGGTGCTGCCCCTCGTCGGTCGGCTGGCCGACCTCGTCGACCGCCAGCGGGTGCTGCTCGCCTGCCTGGGGGTCTTCGTCATCGGGTCGGTGGTCACCGCCCTGGCCGTCGAGCTGCCCGTGCTCGTGGCCGGCCGGGTGATCCAGGGCGTCGGCGGAGGAGGCCTCGTGCCGGCCACCCTGGCCATCGTCGCCCAGCTCTGGCCGCCGGACCGGCGCGGGGTACCCCTGGGTGTCGTCGGGGCGGTGCAGGAACTCGGGTCCGTGCTCGGCCCGGTGCTCGGCGCCCTCGTCCTCGTCATCGCTGACTGGCGGGCCATCTTCTGGCTGAACGCGGTGCTGGGTCTGCTGCTCGCCGGTGCGGTGCTGTGGGTCGGGGGCGGAGCGCTGCCGAGGCCGCGCCCGCACATCGTGCTGCTCGCGGGGCTGGCCGCGACCGTCGGCATCCTCGCCCTCGCAGCCCCCGAGTCCCTCGCGACGAGCGTGCGCTGGGGAGTGCCGTTCGTGCCCTTCGGCGACTCGACGTCGCGGCTCGCCACCCCCATCGGGCTCGTGGCGGGGGTGCTGATCCTGGCAGCCCTGCTGGTCGGCACGCGTGGTGCGTGGGCCCTGCTGCGCCGCGCCGACCTGCTCGGTGCGCTCCTTGTCGGTGGGGCACTCGGCTGCATCGTGCTGACCTTCGCCGCGGCCGAGCCGGAGACCGAGGTCGTCGGTCCGCTCGGCTACGCGTTGCTTCCCGTGGCGGTCCTGTTGTCGATCGCCTATGCCGTGCACCACCGCCGCTCGTCCTCGCCCCTGGTGCCCCGTGGTCTGGTGCGTGGTCGCCTCGTGTGGGCCCTGGTCGTGTCGGTGCTCGTCGGGGTTGCCTTGGTGGCCGTCATCGTCGACGTCCCGCTGCTCGCCCGCCTCGTGCACACCACCGACCAGACCGAGGCGGCGCTGGTGCTCGTCCGCTTCCTCATCGCGGTCCCGGTCGGGGCGCTGGCCGGAGGCTGGGCGCTGCGCCTGCTGGGCAACGGTGTGGTGGCCGCGGCCGGCCTCGCCCTCGCTGCCGTCGGCCTCGCAGTGATGACGACGTGGGGTCGCGGGTCGCTCGAGCAGGGCTCGTCGACCGTGGTGCTCGCTGCCGTGGGCCTCGGGATCGGGTTGGCCCTGGCCCCGGTGAACGACGCGGCACTCGCGGGAGCCACCCACGACGCCCACGGCACGGCATCCGCGCTCGTCGTCGTGGCCCGCATGGTCGGCATGGTCGTCGGGATCGCGCTGCTGACAGCCGTCGGCCT